>ERZ650311.69-NODE-69-length-62642-cov-6.190375_pt1 | contig 62642 bp, 24 predicted proteins | sample MGYA00376247_ERZ650311 | MGnify/ENA primary metagenome ERZ650311 (study PRJEB26733, sample SAMN07839324) | wastewater metagenome | biome: small river; feature: stream; material: water | place: USA: North Carolina | collected 2016-07-28 ... | reverse complement strand
TACTGCGCAGCCATTTCGGCTTTGTTGAGCCCTATCGATCGGCTGGATGGCTCCATGATGTGGTGGAGGACACTCAGACTCAGCTCTTCGAGGTGCGCGATCGATTTGGCAGCGAATTGACCGACGGTCACAAAACTCGAATTTTGCAGGGAATGCGTTGGGACGTAGCGATTGCGATGTCAATTGCCGGCTTTGTGAACCTGGCCATTCTTCTGGTGGGAGCAGCGAACCTCTTTGGCGTTGAGGGCACTGAATCAATTGAGGGGGCTCACGGTGCGATTTCTGCGAGCCTCGGCGGTGCCATCGCGGCAATCTTTGCGATAGGCCTGCTCGCTTCTGGACTAGCTTCGACCTCAATAGGTGCCTATGCCGGGTCTGTAATCATGAGTGGGCTGCTAAAAGCCAAGTTGCCGATGTTGCTGCGACGAGTTGTTTCTTTGATTCCGGCTCTGATTATTCTGGCGATTACAAGCGACGCGACCTGGGCCCTGGTGCTCAGTCAGGTCATGCTCTCGTTCGGCATACCCTTCGCCCTGTTCCCGCTCATTAGGCTGACCTCACTCGGCGAGGTGATGGGCGATTTCAAGAGCAAAAACTGGGTCGGCACACTTGGCTATTTAATCGCCACCGTAATTACTGCTCTAAATCTGACTTTGCTTTGGCTGACTTTTTTCGCCTAATCACAATCCAGGCACCGCCAGCGGCAATCAAAATCACGAGCGTCGAGCTCAACATCAATCCACTTATGTCACCTAACTCGCCGGGCGATATCCAGGTTCCAGGGCGGTTAGGCGGAGGTGCATTGTCAATGCCGGTTGTCGCGGCTGGATCGCCGTCGCTGAAATTTTCGATGCCGTCGCCATCAATGTCTGAGTCTTGACCGTTGACCACGCCGTCGCCATCGATGTCTGGGTCTTCGTTGTTGATGATGCCATCGCTGTCGGTGTCGATTTCTTGACTCGCGACCGGGTCATCGTCGCTTGCCGCTTGAGCTGGTGCGGTGGCAAGAGCGCCGGCGAGCAGAGTCGCCACAAAAGACAGCGCCAAAACAATTGCGATAATTCGCATGTATTTCTTAGGCAGCATTACTAAATTATGCCTGCGAGTTTTAGGGTCACGATGAACATTACGACGCCACCGATTCGATAAATCCATGCGAAACCTGGGCGACGCAGCAATCTGACTTCACCGTCGTTTCCGTGACGACCAATCATTCCCAAGAGGCTGAGCGCGAGCATCGGGATCGGCAGCAGCGCGAATGACCAATAGACCAGGTCGGCAGTTGGGCCGAACCAAGAGTTGACCAGTTCGGTGGTGAGAGTGGCCACGATCAGGGTTAGTGCCAAGCCTGGAACGCCAGTTGGCATGATTCGCCAGATCCACGGGAAGTTCGGGAATCGCTCGGCGTAGAAACCAATAACTGTTGGCAAAACAAACAGAATGCTTCCGACTACCACTCGCCAGTCTTCACCCATCAGCGCCGCAGTCACAAAAACGAAGGTCGCTAGGCGAAGTGCCACCGATGTCCACTTTTGAATTGGCACGGTTTCAGCAACCACGGTTGGGTGCAGACGGTCTAGGCGTCGAGGCGCAACACGAGCAACAGCCTCTTCTGCAACCACACGGATGGCAACTGCAGCTGCCACCGCCAGGGCGAAATCATTGACATGGTTTGCCACTGAAAGCGTCACTCCGGCTAGCGCAGGCAAAGTGCTGATCATTGCCGATGTTGACCAACCAGCGATGAATGGCAGCACGGCAAGATCAATAATTCGCTCCCACCAATAGCTGTCTTCTTCGTCAGGAACGCGTCGGAATGCACGGAATGCATTTGCCAGCAGCGCCGGACCATAGCCAACGATTATGACTCCCAGCAGCATGCGAATGTCGTCAAGTCCGAGGATGTATCCGTGCATTGCGATTGAACCAAGCACAAAAATGGCAGTGCCGACAAGGCCGGCGAAGGTGTCAAAGATTCCCAAAATTGCGATCGCCAAGAAGAGCTGCCAGGCCGGTGGCGCAACGTGGTCGCCATTAATTGCCAAACCTGCGATGGCTAGCGCCGCCGTTGCAAGGGTTGGCAAAAGCGAGAATCCACCTGCAATCGCGCGCAGATAAGCACCGTCGACCAGAATGCGTGAAAGCAACGGCGAGAACCTTGCCGATGTCACAATCGCTTTGATGCTTGGGCGGTCAAGCCAGTTCATAAAGCGGCGGCGCCAGATCTTCCAGCGGTCAGCGCGACCGCGGCGGCGCAATTCGTATTCTTCGTGAGCAGCATCGACAGTTGCCAGCGAGCCGCCCTCACTCGAACCGCCAGAGCCAGAGCCTGAGCCTGAGCCACCGGCGCGTGCGCCTGCGCGACCAGCTCGAGCTGCACCCGCCGCCGCTGCTGCCGCTGCGGCTGCGGCTGCGGCCATAGCAGCCGCGATTGCTGCGGCTTTGCCAACGGTGTCGGCAAGCTTGGCTGCACCCTCAGGCGTGGCTAGCGGGTCAAACGGAACCGATGGGTCACTGTCATTGCCGGTTGCCCCGATGCTTGGATCGGCAACTGGCTGACCAGGAGTAATTATTGGCCAGTTTGGCAATAGTGGACCAAGACCGCCATCGCCATCGCCACCACCCGGCTGCGGAGCCGCGGTTGGGTTATCGGTCGGCGATTCGCTTGATGACGGCGATGCACTTGGTGAGCCGGTCGGGGTTGCCGATGATCCGCCGTTCGGGCGACCGCCATTGTTTGAACCATTGTTTGAACCTGAGCTAGAACTCTGGCTCGGGGTCGGGCGCACGGTTGGTCTGCGGGTCGGGGTTGGGCTAACCGTAGGGGTTGGGGTCACCGTTGGAGTTGGAGTTGGGGTGACAATCGGTGCGCCGCCACCAGATGAAGGCGCCGCAGCAGTGGTCAAAATTCCGACGGAAGGTTCTCCGGTGCCGATGGCGTTGGTAGCTGTGACCGAAATCGTATAGGTCTTGCCATAAGCCAGGTTGTTCAATGAACACTTGGCCGGAACAGCGCTAACGCAAAGTGAGGTGCCGTTGACATCAACGTCATAGCGCGTGACAACCGAACCACCATCGAAGGTCGATGGGCCCCATGAAACGTTCATCTTTAGGCCGGTCAAAGTTGCGTTCAAGCGGGTCGGCGCACCAGGAGCAACCTTAGGTGTCTGAACCGCCGTGGTTGAGTTTCCGGTTGAGTCAGTTGACGCTGTTGTGGTTACGGTCACAACCTTGAAGACGTATGCCGGGGTGGCAACTGGCGTCGGTGTAGGAGTCGGCGTGGTGACCGGGGCGGTGACTGCCGCAGCACTGAAGCGGATAGAAGCACGACCGAATCGACCAACTGTTGAATCGACAGATGCGCTGCTAAACGAGGCAGTCGAAGCGGTCGGACTTGCAGTTGCGGTGCTGGTTGCGGTCGGAGTCGGCGCAACTGGCAAATCAGCAGAATCAATAGTCACTTCACGAACACCGAAAGAGCTGACGGTGCCGATGCTTTGGGTGCTGAATGAGGTGGCCGACTTCAACTTTGCATAGATGTCATAGCTGATGAATTCACCGTCAATTGCCTCAGGCGCAATCCAAGAAAGCGTGAATCCACCGGCATTGTCAGGCTGAGCGATCAGATTAGTCACGGCCATCAAGCTTGGTGATGGAGTGAAAACCGGAGAGGCCGGTGAAGGCAAGCCGGTGCCGACACTGTTGATTGCCGAAACGGTCAGGGTGTATTCCACACCGTTTACTAGCCCGTAGATTCCGCAGCTTTGATAGCCGGTCGAGTTTTGTGGCTGGTCGCAAGCGGTTGAACGAACCACGCCAGCTGAGATGTCGCTGACCGGAGTCGCGACTAGCTCATAGGCAGTGATTGGCGAACCACCGTTGTAGGTCGGAACAGTAAAGGTTGCGGTCACGGCGCGGTTAGCCGTTGAGATCGAAGTGATCATCGGTGAACCTGGAAGATCGGCAACAACGCGGAACTGGCGCAAGACCGGAGTTGCCGGCAAGTAAACAGTCTGGTTGGTTCCAGGGACAACGGTGGTGCCGGCCTGAGTTGCCTCAATCTCACAGACACCAGCGTCAAGCAGGGTCACCAAACCGGTGGTTGCGTCAACCGCACAGACGCCTGCACCCGAGGCAGCACCTAGCGAAATTGCAACTGGCAATCCTGAGTTGGAAATTGGAGCGACGATTGGGCTGGCATCGCTGATGAAGACATCGGCGAGCGGCTCAAACATGATGGTCTGGTTTAGCGAGCCAACGGTGATGCTCTGGCGAGCAGGTGTTGCCGGGAAGTAGTCACTGTTTCCAGCCTGCGCAGCCTCAACAACACAGACGCCATCATCCAGGAATTTCACAGTGTCACCAGTGATCTCACAAATGCCTGCAGAGGCAGTGGTCACTGAATAGCTAACCGGCAATCCACTCGACGCAACTGCGACAACTTTGTATACCGAAGGAACGGTTGCGGTCGACTTGATTGGATACATCGGAATTGTCGAGGTGATGTCGACGCGCTGAATGTTCTTGGCGATGGTGATTGTGCCTTGAGCGCTCAACGGTGCAGTCAAGCTTGAGCCCTGAACCGGCGAAGCCTTGTAGTTGCGAGATGCGGCCTTTGAAACGCTGATGTCACAATCGCCGGCGCCGAGTGCCGTGATCACATTTGTAGATGTGTCTAGCGAACAGATTGTGCCCTCGCCGTTGATGATGCTGTAGGTCACGGCGCCATCACCTGAACCGCCAGCGCTGTGTAGGGCAGTCGTCTCGCCAATGTGCATGTTGCGAAGTGCAACTAACTCAATCGGAGCCATCGCAGTCTTGACCGTGGTGATGGTCTGCGATGACGAGGTCGGCAAGAAGTTGTCGTTACCTGGGCGGGTCACAGTGACCACACAGTCGTCGCCAACCTGACCAGTGAAGACAGTAGAACCGGCAACCATACAGCCCTCGCCGCGAACCGAATAGGTCAAAGTTGTGATTGGCAAGTCTGCGATTCCAACTGCAGGCTGAGTGACGTCAAGAACCAGCTTCTTTGAGTATTCAGTCACAGAGGCGTTGTTGAAAATCAGCGGGCTCTGAGTTGCCTTAGCAATCGTGAAGCTCGTCGAGATGGTGTTCGACAAATAGTGACTATTGGTCGGAACATACTTTTGAACCGTGCAGAGGCCGGCGCCAGTCACGGTGACCACACCTGAGGCTGAGTTCACGCGACATACGGCGTTTGAAACTGCAGGAATCGTTGAGTAGACCGGAACACCAGCACCGGTTTCAGTGAAGGTGCCGTTGCCCTGGCTTGCTGCGAGAGTGTCGGCCGCGGTTGCTGAATAGTCATCAGGGTTCTCGGCGGTGTTCACGCGTGGCTGAATGACGGCATCTTTGACATAGGTTGTGTCGTCATAGGCAAGCTCTAGGTCAGCAATCTTGGTCACGGTCACTCGAGTTTGCTGAGTGAAATTAACGTCGTTGCCGGCATCGAACTTGATTGTGTATTCAACACCAGGCTGGCCAACCATGCTTAGGCCACTGAAGGTGAAGACACCGGCAACTGAGTTTGCCACCACGCTGCCGGTCATTGCACCAGCGGTGTGCGAGCTGCTCACTGGGTTGGCGTCAACAATCGATGCGGTCACTGCGCGTGGGTTGGTTTCGTTGTAAACCAAGTTCTCGAAGCGGTCGCGAAGTTCGAGCACCGGCTGCGTGGTCAAAACATCGCCAGACTTGGCAGTCACTGCACGCTGAACCAGCGTCACGTGGTCGGCCGCTGCCGGCACCAAAGTGATGGTGTTCGATTCGACAGTGGTGCGGTTAGAAATGCCCGAAAGCTCGCCGGTGAACACCAACTTGTAGGCACGTTGCGGCACACCAATTAGGTTCAGATCGGTGAAGCGAGCGACACCGTGAACCACAGTAATGACGTCAGTTGCATAGGCAGGGTTGGTGGAGTCGGTGATGGTTGCAGCGCCGGTTAGCGTGCCGTTGGCACCTTGCAGCGCGACTCTAAAGGTTGAGGTTTCGTCATTCTTGACAACGTTGCCATAGCGGTCCAGAACACGGATGACCGGCTGAGTGGTTAGGTTGTCGCCGGTGCGGTTTGCGACTGGCTGCGTCGAAATTTCAAACTCGAATGGATCATCGCTGGTGACCTGAATGGTTTGTGCGCTGTCGACCACAAGACTGTATTCGGAGTATCCCTGTTGGTTTGTAGTTGATGGCTGGGCTGGCACGACAGCGGTGAAGTGCAACTTATAGAAGTCATCTGGAGAACCAAAGAATCGAATGTCGGTGAAACTGATCACACCGTCGTTAGCGCAAACCTGAGGCTCGCTCGACGAGCGCACGCCGGTTGAGGTAGCGAAATAGGCGTTGGTTATGCCGGTCGGAATTGATGCTGTCACGCAGATGTTGCCGGCGTTGTTCACGAGGTTGCCGTCGACATCGCGCACGTTAATCACCGGCTGAACCGCAAGGGCCTTGCCTGTCACGCCACCAAGAGGCTGAGTGACAACCTCGATGTGGTGGGCGGCTCCCGGGGCCACTCGGAACAACGATGAAGTTGCAGAAAGAACGCTTGGTCCATTGAGCACATCGAAAACCAATGCATAGTCAACATTTGGCTTTGCATTGACCATCAAGCCGATGAAGGTTGCGGTTCCGTTGCTGAATCGAACACTGGTCGATGCGCCTGAGGTCGCAAAAACGGTTCCGGCATCGGCGCCAGTTGAAGGCGTGATGCTGACGCCCACCTCGATTTCTGTGTGCGCGGTGACCGGGTTATCCCACTGGTCATAAACCTTGATTTGTGGTGCGGTGACCAGAACGTCGCCGGTGCGGTTTGCAACTGGCTGCTGCGAGACACGCAAGCGGTATGGGTCGCCGGCGAGGATCGCAAGGTTGCCCGACGGTGCAGTCTCAAGCGCGGTGCCGTCGAGCTTGAAAGTCAAGTTATAGGTTTCATCAGTCTTTCCGGCAAGCGCAAGATCGCTGAAGTTTGCAACGCCGCTGGTCACTGTCAGCAACTGGGTGCCGCTCAAAGTGCCGTTTGCACCGCCAGAAAGCACAGCGCTGATCTTGCTGGTGCTGTCACTGGTGACAACGTTATTGAAACGGTCGTGAATGGCGATGATTGGCGCGCGGCTTAGCAACTGGCCAGACTTCATGCCTGCTTGAGGCGCGGTCAGCACTTCTAGGTGATCGGCCGCAGCATGAGTCACGCGAATGATGCTTGAGTTGACAGCAGTGAAGCCACTGATTTCAAACTTGATTCGATAGTCGCGACCCGGAACACCGACAACCTTGAGGCCAGTGAATTCGGCCTCACCCGACGCAGTGGTTGCCGAATTGGTCGATGCGTCGACATATTCATTGGTCGCGCTTGCGACTGCAGAGCCGTCGGCGTTCACCAAAGTTGCGGTGACGGCAGAGTTGGCAAAACCGGTGACGGTGTTGCCGCTTGCGTCAAGCATTGCCACGTGAGGCATGGTGTTCAGAACATCACCGGTCATGCTGCCGCCGACTGGCTGAGTTGAAATTGAAATCGCGTTAGCCGTACCGTGTGCCAGCTGGATGGCCTGGGTTTCGGTTAGCACCTTTGGCACGAGGTTCGGGCCATTGGTAATAGTGGCGGTGTAGGTCAGGGTGTAGCTGCCGATTAGACCGTGGATGCCCAGATCGGTGATGGTCTTTGAGCCGCTGGTGGTGCTGGTTGAAGCACCGATGCCGAAGGTTGAGCCGCCGTTTGCGCTGGTGGCAGTGGTCACGATGCTTGCACTTTGGTTGGTGACCAGGTTGCCCATGAAGTCGGTGATTTCAAGAACCGGGGCCTGGTCAAAAGGCGCATCGGCGCGAGCGCCACTAGCCGGGGTCACGATGGTCAAGGTTGAGGCAACCGCTGGGCTGACCTTTAGCGGCACAACGGTCGAAGTGGCGTGACCAGAAACTGGCGAGGTAATCGCGGTGCCAACCTTGAAGACCAAGAAGTAGTCTTCGGCGGTTTTTCCGGTGAGCTTTAGGCCATCGAAGTCGACAACGCCGTTGGTGATCTGCTTGCGAATAACGCCTGAGATTGAGCCATTGGCTCCAGAGCTTGGGTCAAGCTCAGCCTCGACATAGTAGGTCGAGTCATCTAGGCGATAGCCGAATCGGTCAGTTAGTTCAAGCTGTGGCGAGGTTGCCAAAAGCTCTCCGTTGATGCCGCCGACTGGCTGACGGAGGTATGAAAGCGCGGCAGGGTCATTCGCTGTGAACGTGATGGTCTGTGAGTAGACCGGAGCACTGATGCCAGCAACGGTGAACTTGAGTCGATATGCAGCGCCCGGGAATCCCTTGACCTGAAGGTCAGTGAATCGTGCAACACCGTTGACCGCGGTCTTGGTCGGTGCGCTGGTGCGAACCGAATAGGTCGAGGTGAGCATTTCACCATCGGTGCGAGCTGCTGTTTGACCAACCGCCACGCCCTCAACGCTAGCCACAACATCGGTGCTGTTGTCGCTTAGAACCGGGTTGCCATCGGCATCGCGAAGCTGAATTGCAGGCTGAGTAACCAGCAAGTCACCGGTCTTGCCCGAGACAGGCTGGGTCGCAACGGCGAGCGCTGCTGGCAAACCAGCGGTTAGCTCGATGGCCTGATCGAAAGTCTTCTGGCCATAGTTGAGGCCGGCCGCCAAGGTGTAGCGCAAAGTATAGAAACCAGCTGCACCGCTGATGACTAGAGGGTCATCGCTTTGGGCGAGAGCATCGCGAACCGAGAAGCTGACCACGCCGTTGACGGCGTCACGAGTAACGTCACCGCTCAAAGTTGCTGCGGTCGCAAGGGCTGTGCCGTCTTGGGTGCGCAGCTCAACAGTGATCTGACCATTTGAGGTGGTGACAACGTTGTTGGCGCCATCCATAATCTTGATAACCGGCAGAGTGCCAATTGCCATGCGTGAGCGAGCCTGGTCTGCAGCAACAGTCACATCAAGGTGGTCAGGCGCACCAGGCAACAATTCGAATGATGCTGGGTGTGCGCCGGTCAAAGTTGCGCCGTTCCAAGTTGCAGCGAACTGCAAGCGATAGGTTCCGGGAACACCAGAAAGCTTGAGTGCATTGAATGTCGCGATGCCGTTTGCTGCAGTCGCGCTTGCGCCGGTGACGGTCGCGGTGCCTGAGCTTAGCGAGGCAGTGACCACGGTTGAGCTGTCAGAGGTGGCCTGGTTGCCGAAGCGGTCAACCACCTTGAACTGAGGTGCTGGGCTCATCGCAGATTCGCTGTTTGCAGTTGTTGGCCAGGTTGCGGCAACCAACTCGATGGCAGCTGGGTCAGCGTGAGTCACGGTGATCACGGTGCTGTTTGTGACTGAACCGCCACCGGCCAAAGTGAACTTCATCTTGTATGTGCCAGGCAGTGCGGTGAACGAAACTCCACTGGCAGTCACGACACCCGCTGACGCAGTGAAGCTATTCGCAAATATGTAGGTTGGGTTGCCGCCACTGGTGGTGCTAACTAGGCTCACCGAAACCTGAGAGCTCGAGTCGTTTAGAACTTTGTTGCCGTAGGCATCGAAGACTTCGACAGCAGGTGCCGGCGAGAAGACATCGCCGGTCTTGATGGTGCTCTGTGGGTCGGCACCAGACTTGACGTCAACGGTGGCAGGGTTTCCTGCGGTCAACACGATGGTCTGATCGATAGTCAACGCGGTTGAGTCATCAGTTGTAGTCGAGTAGGTAATGGTGTAGCTGGTTCCGCTGGCGTTTGCTGTTCCGAGCAGTCCCGCGTCTAGCGAGGCGCCTGAACCGAAGTTCGCAAAGTCGGCCTGACCGGTGGTTGCTGCCAAGTTGATGCTCTTGACCGGTGATGCGACGGTGCCGGACAGCCAGCTAATTGGGTCATTGTTGCCCACCGCTGCGGCTATTGATAGTGCTGCATCGTTGTGGCGAATGCCAGCATAGGTGAAGTTATCGGTCACGCGGTTGCCCTGTGCGTCGACCACGGTCAGCTTCGGCTGGGTGCCGAATTCAAGACCTGCACGAGCACTTTCAGCCGCAGCGGTTAGCGCCAATCGAGCTGCGATTCCGTGGCTCAGAGGCACATCTGCGGTGGTTGTCAAAGTGGTGTTGTCGATAGCGGCACCGATGTTGGTGGCGGTGAATGTGATGCCATAGCCACTCGCGCTAGCGGGACCAGTTAGCTTCAAGTTGGTGAAGGTCACGCGACCATCGGTTGCCGAAGAGGCGGTTGCTGTTGAGGTTAGGCTCAAGCCATTTAGCGGGCTGGTCAGCGTTGCAGCCAAAGTTGTGTTGGCGTCGGCAACCGGATAACCGAACTTGTCGACAATCTGAATAACTGGCTGGCCGGTCATAACCAAACCGCTTCGAGCGCCTGACGGTTCGGTGACCCACTGCATAGATGCGGCTTCGCCCGGAGTGATTCTGAACGCAGCTGACTCGACCTTGGCCGAGGCGTTGTTTGCGTTTGCACCCGAGGTCAGAGTGAACAGCAACTTATAGCCGTTTGCTGGCGCACTGGTGAACTTGAGGTTTTCGAACTTAATCACACCGGCGAGCGCTGTTGCGGTCGCTGCTGCTGCGCGAACCGATCCGGTGGTTGAAACTAGAGCAACGCTTGCGGTTGACGAGCTGTCGATATCGACGAAGTTGTTCCACTCGTCATAGACCTTGACCGACGGTGCAAGATCAAAGACCGTGTCGACGGCAACGGTGGTTGGAGCCTGGTGGTTGCCCAACTTGAATGCCAAACCAGCCTTGAGCTCGATGGTTTGAGTAACTGGAGCTAGCCCAGTGACGGTGTATTTCAAGGTGTAAGTGCCAGCTGTTCCGGTTAGGCCGAGCTTCTTGTTCTCGCCATTTAGCTGATCAGCAAAACGAGCAACACCAGCGCTAGCAGCAGTGCCAGTGCGACCGGTTAGCAGCGCCGCAGATGCTGCGTTAGCACCGGTCAACTCAACGGTCACACCAGCGGTTGCATCGCTGCCGGTCTCGATCACGTTGTTTTGGCTGTCATAAATTGTGACCACTGGCTGAGTGTCGAACTCAAGACCCGCGCGAGCGCCAGCCGCATCAGTGGTCAGACCGATGTGGTGTGCAGCCCCGTGAGTCAGGGTTATGTCGGCGCTGTCTACATACGTGTTGTTAATCGCGATGCCGGTGGTGGCGTTGGTCGCCGTGAAGCGAAGCTTGTATGTGCCCTTCTTGGCCGAAATATTGACGTCATTGAAGGTGACCAGGGCGGTAGTGCTGTTGACCGACTTGGCGGTAGCAACTAGAACGTCGGTGCTCGCGGCATTCAGCAGCGAAACACTGACCGAGGTTGCTGTGCTGCCATAAACCGGATAACCGAAGCGGTCGACAACACGCAGAACTGGCTGCTGCGCGAGGTCGATGCCGCTCTGAGCAGAACCAGGCTGAGTGACAAATTCAAGGTGATCTGCAGCGCCGTGAGTTAGCTCAAACACATTTGAGTCGAGCTCAGTGTCAGTGCCCGTCTTGCCGACCAACTTGAAGTGCAAGCTGTAGTCGGCGGCTGGCAACTCGCTGTAGCTGAGGTTGGTGAAGCGAATCACGCCGTTAGAGGCTGCGACCGGCGATGAGGTGGCAACGCTGGTGACTGAACCCGCCTTGTATAGCTTGACGGTTGCAGTTGAAACGTTGTCGTCGGTTACCTTGTTGTCGGATGCGTCGCGAACCTCAAGGTGTGGCATGGTCGAGAGCTGCTCGCCAACCACAATCGCGGTGTTGGCAGCCATCTGCTGAACAATGGCAATCTTGGCTGCAGCGCCCGGCGCAACATAGATGTCTTGATAGATGCTGCCGAGTGCGCCGAGCGGTGCGCCGACCGAATAGGTCACACGATAGGTGCCCACCTTGGCACTTAGGCCTAGGCGGTTGGCGTTTAGCAAGCCAGAGTCAAAGTTGGCAACACCGGCGACAGCAGCCATCGAGCTTTGGCCGTTGGTGAATGTTGCAATTTCGGTGTTTGGCGAAACCGGCGCAACCGAAGCGGTGATGGTCGCGGTGCTGTCGACCACGTTGCCGTCGATGTCGAAAATCTTGATGACCGGCTGTGTGGTGAACTTTTGACCCGACTTGGCACCCTCGGCAATTGTTGTGGCAGCGATGTGATCTGCGGCACCCGCGGTTAGCTCAATCAAGTCGCTAAGCACGAAGGTTGCATTGACAGCCTTGCCGGCGTTTGCGGCAGTGAACTGCAGAACATAGTTTGCGACCTTGGCACGCAGAGTGAGCGAACTGAATCGCACTGAACCGCTGACCGCAGTTGCAGTCTTGTTGGTGAGCGAAGTCACTGCCCCGCCGGCTGTCTTGACCGATGCGGTGACTGTGGTTGCATCGTCGGCGGTCACCAGGTTGCCATAGGCATCGATGATTTCGATCGCCAATGCGCCGCCGGCAGATGTCTTGATCGCGGTGTTGTTTTGAACCGAAGCCCTTGGCTTGCCGTCGTTTGCACTGCTGGTTGAAGCCCAACGGATGCTAGCTGCGGCACCCGCAGTGATTTCGAACGCGCGCGACTGCTGGGTGGCGTCGGTGTGGTTTGAACCAACTAGCTTGAATTGCAGCTTGAAGCCGGTGGCCGGGGTCTTTAGATATTTGAGGCCAGCGAAAGTGACGTAACCGTTCGAGGCGGTGATTTGAGCGCCTGCGGTTTCGACAGTTGCATCTGGCAATACCAAAGCCACAGTGGCCTTTGAGCTGCTGTCGGTGTCGACTAGGTTGCCGGCTGAGTCGAGCAAGCGAACCTTTGGTGCAGTTGCGAAGACCTCATTGGTCATCACGGTGGTGTCGGGCTGCTGCTCGACTGCAATCTTCACTGCTGTTCCGGCAGTCAAAGTTACGGTTTCGAATGTTGAAATCTGAGTGCCGTTGAGGGTGTAGTTCAAACGGTATGTTCCGGCGGTGCCGGTGATGGTGACGTCGGTGAAGGTTGCGACACCGCTGCTGGTGTTTGGCGATGTCGCGGTGGTCAAAGTTGCAGCGCTAGTTGCATTGCCTGAGGCGTCGGTCAGAGTTGCATCGATCGCGGTTGCGGTTAGGCCGGTGACTGTGTTGCCCTGGGCATCTTGAACAGTGATCTTTGGCTGGGTGCCCGCGGCGATGCCAGAGCGAGCGGCATCGATTGAGCGAGTGATCTCGAGTTTGTTGGCTAGACCGTGTGACAGCGTGAACAGACTGCTGTCGACGGTGGTGCCGTTGATTGGGTCGCTCGAGTTGGTGGTCGAAGCAGTGAAGCGAATCTTGTAGTCACCGATCGGTGCAGCCAAAGACATGCCCGACCAAGCCATTTGCTCCGAACCGTTGATGCTGGTGGTTCCGGTGGTGAGGGTTGCGTTAGCAGGCGAGCCAACAAGTGCAGCGGTGATGGTTGCACCGCCTGCGCTTGGCAAGACGTTGCCAACTGCGTCGCGAACCTCGATGACCGGCTGGCTAGCAAATGCCTGGCCGCTTGAAGGTGTTCCAGGTGCCCAGGTTAGGTGCATCGATGCCGGGGCACCCGCATTGATGGTCAGCAGTGAGGTGACGACGTCTGAGGTCGAGTCAAGCGTGAACTTGATTCGATAGTTCGAGCCCGGAGTCTCAGTGAAGGTCATGTTGCTAAAGGTGACCACACCGTTCACGGCCTGCTGTGAATAGCTGGTGGTTCCATAATTGGCCCAGTTGCCATTGCCGTCGCGCTTCTGCAGAACCGCGGTCACAGTTGAGGTTGAGCTGGAAAGGTCATACAAGTTGTTAGAAGCGTCGAAGACCTTGAGCTTGAAGTCAGCGAGCGCCTGTGCGGTGACCACTGTGGTTTGTGGGCTGCTGGTGAACATCGCAATGGTGGCTGGCGCACCGACTGTGAGCGCTAGGTTCTGGTCGACTGTTAGGCCAGCCGCGCTGAAGCGCAGGGTGTAGCTGCCGACCTTGCCGGTTAGTTTGAGCTCGTTGCCGGTTGCACTGAAATCAGCTGCGCCAGTGGTTAGCGAGAGCGCGTTGTTGGTGGTGGTTTGACCCGCGGTCACGCTTGGGCCAGCCAAAGTGACATCGGCGCTGTTGGCCGAAATCACGGTGACTTCAGCGTTGCCGGTTGCGGTGGTGACCGTGTTGGCATCAATGTCTTCGACAGTCACGACTGGCTGCGTGGTGAAGTTCGCACCATTAACCGCACCGGCTGCCTGAGTTAGGTTCAAGTGGTGCGCAGTGCCGGCGGTTAGAGCCAACGAGCTGGTGGTTGCAGTGCCGGTTGCCGCAGCAAGTGCGGTGCTGCCAACCTTGACCGAATAGCTCAAGACATAGTTGCCGACCTTGCCGCGCAACTTGAGGTTGGTGAATTCGACCTCACCGTTGGTTTCGGTCTTGGTCTCGCCGGTTAGTGAGGTTAGGGCTCCGGTCTCGCCCTGGCCAGTGCGCACGCTAGCGCTAACAGTCACGGTCACTTCACCAGTGGTGGTCACCTGGTTTCCGGCGTCGTCAGTGATCTTGAACTTCAAATAACCAGTGCCAGCGGTGTCGCGAATTGCGGCGTTGTTCTGAGCACTCGATGCCGCCGCATTCACAATCTCAAACTTGGTCGGTGCGCCCGCGGTGATGCTGAAGGCTGAACTGCTAATCGCAGTCGAGCTAACCGATGTTGTTCCGCCGAGGCCATCGTCAATCGAGGTGAGTTTAAACTGCAACCTGTATCCACCGCTTAGCGCTTCGGCCGAATAGGTTAGGCCAGCAAATGTCGCAACGCCGTTTGCCGCACTGACCTCAGGACTCTCGGTTCCGGCATTGCCATTCTTGACTAGCGCGACCGTCACATTTGCAGTGCTGTCGTCAGTGATCCAGTTATCGGCCGAGTCAAGAATCTTGACCTTTGGCGCTGTGGTCATCGCAAAGCCCGAGCGAACAGTCGACTGAACGTCGGTTGCAAGCGCTAGCTTGGCTGGGGCACCAGGGGTCAAAGTCAATTCGTGAGTCGCGCCAGTCGCGGTGATTCCGCTTGCTGCCAAGCTGATTGTGTATGGCGTGGCCGCAGTGCCCGCAGCGGTTAGCGCGGTAAAGGTAGCGGTTCCGTCAGATGCGATGTCGATCGGGCCAGCATTTGCCAGGGTTGCACCAGTTGCGGTTGCTGAAATAGTTCGAGTTGCCGCTGCATCGGCAACGCCATCGCCGTTGAAGTCACCATCGTTGATTGGGTTCTCGAATGCATCGCGAACCTCAACCTTTATTGGAGTCGCCAAAGTGCCAGCCGACTTTGCCGTGGCTGAGCCGGCAATCACGGTTAGGTGGTCGGCGGCAGCGTGCTTCACCTGAAGCGCGGCCGAGGTAACACTCACACCTGGGTTGCTCGCCGTGGCAGTTGAGAACTTGATGGTGTAGTCGACACCGGGCGTTCCCTTTAGCTTGAGGCCACTGAACTTGACGAAGCCCTTGACTGCGGTTGCGGTTGCGGTTCCGGTGATTGCACCGTTGGCACCTGAATAAACGGTTGCCCTGACCACGGTTGAGCTGTCGCTGACACAGATGTTTCCGTTTGCGTCTTTTAGAACCAAACGAGGCTGGCGAGCGAGATCAGCGTTGGTGATGCTGCCGCCCTGAGGCTCGCCGGCGAGGGTGTAACCGGTGTACTCCTGTGAAGCGACACACTCGACATTTGGAGCACAGCTATTGAAGAACATGCTGCTTGGAAGCGACGTGGTCCAATCAGCTTGAGAACCGCCCTTCCACTCGAACTTGAGCAGGTCTCCTCCGGCGGCCTCACCGAACATGAGTCGAATCGGAACTGTGTCACCTGCGTTGGCAAACCCGAAAGCAAATTCACCCGGAGTTGCGGGGTTTGAGTAGGTATCGTACGCGCGAGCATTAGAAATGCTCATGTTTGAAGTCGCCGTATAAGGGTCAGGGTTTCCGAGAGCAGAATCACCCATCCAGATGTATGACTCATCGTCTGAGGTAATTCTGAAGTAGTAGGTTTCTGCAGTTGGTGCCTTGAAATATCCAGTGAACTGCGTCATGTACCAGTCAATACCCAGTGAATAGTTGATTGCACTGTAGTTATACATCGAGTAGTGAGTAGACCCGTTCGCTACATACTCGCGATCCATGTAGTTGACATCGTTATTTGGACCGTTAACAGTATTTGTTCCGAAGTATCCAGTGGATGAGTTTCCTCGAAGAACCATTTCGCGCAAACCTGGATAAACCTGATCTGCAGGCGCGAAGCTGATGTTTGCCACTGCACCGTGACGCAAGCTGAATGGCGATGAGTCCACCGAGGTGTATCCGGCGCTAGTGAAGCGCAAGGTGTGGTTGATTGAAGCCTTGCCACTGAAGGTAAGGGCGTCAAACGCTGCAACACCGTTCGCGATCGAGACCGAAGTTGTTCCGCCGACTGAGTCGCCAGATTGAACGCTCGCAACCGCGATGGTTCCGGTGTTAACCGAGGTCACAATGTTGCCATCGACGTCAGCAACGGCAACCTTTGGTCGGCTAGCTGCTGGCATTGTTGAACCGCTCGCAAAGCCACCACCCGGCTGGTTGACCATAGTCAACTTGACTGGAGCACCTGCAGTCAGGGCTACTGACTGCGTCAAAGTGACTGTCGAAGTCAAAATTGGCGAGCCAACCTTGTAGGTAATTGTGTATGGGCTGCCACTCACCGCACCTGAAATCTTCAGCGCTGAAACCGTAAAGGCACCGTTAGCCAAAGTGTTCTTGGTCGGGGTTGCCAAGGTTGCATCGCCAGAGAGTGAAATGTCGGTGATCGCGGTCGCTGCAGTGCCCGTGGTGCTGGTGCCATAGTCGTGAGCCCAGGCATTGCCGAAGGCGTCGCGAATTTCAATCACAGTGTTGCCCATGGTCACGCTCGACTGAGCCGATGTGGCCTTGCTGGTGATCACTGCAGTGGTGGCAACACCGCTGGTCACATTGATTGCCTGAGTCAAATCGCTCAAGCCACTGGTGCTAAAGCTCAAGGTATATGCCGCGGCGGTCACACCAGCCTTGAATGAACCGAAGCTCGCAACACCGTTGACCACATTGACCGAAGTGCCAGTGACGCCGCTGGTCACTGCCGCGCTGCTGCTGTCAATCAAGCTAGCTGCGATGGTCGCTGTTGAGTCGAGCACGGTGTTGCCGTCGGCGTCGACCACCTTAACGCTTGGCACTGAATCGGTGGCGGCTGTCTTTGAGACATAGGTTGCATAGCTCACACCAGCGCTGACATCGACCGGCGCGTTGACGAATGCCAGCCCAGCAGCCAAACCGCTAATTACATCAAACTGCGCAGTGTTGGCAGCGACCAGAGCGTTGCCACCAACCGAAGCTGAATATTCGATGGTGAATCCAGAGCCGACTGCGGTGTGGAACTTGGCTGAACTGAAGGTTGCAACGCCTGAGTTTGCCGCCGCGGTTGCGGTTTGAGTCAACTGAGTGACACCGTTGCCTGCATAAGGCCCGGCATAGGCACTGCCGTTTTGCTTGAGGCTAGCGGTCACTGTGATTGCACTGTGATCGGTTACCACGTTGCCATCGAAGTCAACAATTTGAACTGTCGGCGCGGTGTCAAATGTGCTGTTGGTGCGCACAGTGCCCGGCTGCACACCAACGCGCAACTGGTATGGATCGCCGGCGGTCAACGCCAAGCCCGATTGGGTCACCGAAAGCGTAGTTCCGTTGAACACTGCTGAATAGGTCACGTTGTAGGTGCCCGCGGTGCCTGAGATTCCGAGGGCTGGAGCACCTGCAGCACCAAAGTCAGCCGTGCCTGCGGTTGTGGTCAAGGCGCTGGCAGCCAAAGTTGAGCTAGCGCTGGTGGTCATGGTCACATCGGCGACCGAGCCGGTGCCGCTGGCAATGCGGTTGCCATCAATGTCTTGAATCTCAAGCACCGGCTGAGTGGTGAATGCCTTGCCTGAGCGCGCGCCGGCTGCAGGGGTCACGATTGCAAGCTTGTTATAGGCACCGAAGGTTTGAGTGAACGAACCTGATTCGGCAGTCGCGGCAACCGTGACGGTTGAGCTGTCAGAAGTTTTGGTCAAAGTCAAGGTCGCGGTGCTGGCCTTCAACTTATAGGTGCGAGCCAAGCCACCAACGGTCAAGCCGTCGAAGGTGAACTTACCGTTTGCCATCGACTTGGTCTGGTTCGCCAAGTAGGTGTTGCTCAAATCGGTTGTGACGGTTGCTGATCCGGTATAGCCCGAGGTGATTGCGTTTTCATACTGGTCACGCAACTGAAGCACAGGAGCAACTGACATCGGAACGCGGTTGACGCCCGAGGTTGCAGGGCTGACCGACCAGTTGACGTGGTGTGGTGCAGCCGGTGAAACTGTAAAGGCGTTCGAGAAGACACTGATTGCACCGGTTGACAAAGTTGCCGAGAACTTGATTTTGGCAGTGCCCGCGGTGGTGAAGTTCAAGCCGGTGAATGTTGCAACACCAGTCGTGGCATTGGTGTTCACGGTAGTCTTTGCACTCTCGCCGGCGATTGCGGCGTTAGAGGCTGCATCGACCAGGGTCGGGGTCACTGCCTCAGCCTGTGCGACCGGGTTGCTCCAGTTGTCAGTCAAAGTTGCGGTCACGGTGCTTGCGAACGCAGCACCGGCAACAACATCGGCTGGCTGTTGGCTGACCAATAGCTTGCTGGCGTCACCGGCGGTGATCGCAATCGAAGTCTGAGTTGTGCTGATAGTTGCATTGCTAACCAAGGTGAACTTGGCTGAATAGCTGCTGCCGACCGCAGCTGCCAAACCAACATTTGTGAAGGTTGCAGTGCCCGAAGATGCACTAACTGTCGCTGTTCCTACAACCTCAGCATTGGTCGAGGTCATTTGAATCTGTGCGCCAGCGGCGGCAACTGCGTTGCCATCGGCGTCTTCAACACGCACAACCGGCTGGGTGCCAAAGGCTTTGCCAGCCTTAGCGGTTGCTGCATCAGTTGTGCGACGAAGGTGGTCAACATCGCCCGCGGTCAGCGTGAACTGGCTCGACAAACCAGTGGTGTCGATAGTCGCGCCACCCGAAACAGTGATGCTGTCAATAGCCAACTTGTATGTTCCGACGGTGGCACCGAGGCGCAAATCACTAAACGCGAACTGACCATTATTTGATGCCAGCGCCGGGAAGGTCACCGTCTTGCCGGCTAGGTAATCACCCGCGGTTGAACCGCTGATAACAGTGCTGTCCGACTGACGAATTGCCTTCAGTGTGACGCTAGAAATAGAGGTGTCGTTGGTGACCAGGTTGTCGTATTGGTCGAGCACCTGAACCGTTGGGGTCTGCCCGAATGCCTTTCGGTCGGCAACGCTCAAGCTGTTGAAAGGCTTGAATGCGAGCTTAGAAACGGCAGCCGGGGTGATGTTGAACGCGGTTGAAACGCCGTCATCAAGCGTGATTGGAGTGGTGTTTGAAGTGCCGATTTCGGTTGCGGTGCCAACAAACTTCAAACGGTATGAACCGGTCTTGGTGAAGCCTGGGTTTAGCCAGCTAATGGCTCCGTTGTCGTTGGTAACCGCAGCCTTTGAAGTGTCTTCGGCACCGGTCACAGTGTCGACCAAAACCGGCTTCACGCTGCCGCGATAGACACCGTCGCTCACGCGGTTTCCGTCGGCATCCTGAATTTCAATTGCCACGGCAGATGCAAAGTCAGCGCCAGCAACAACGTCGGCCGGCTGTGTTTTGACCACAATCTGCTTGGCAACACCGGCGAACAGCTGGATAGTCTGCGTTGCCGGAGCAACCTGTGGCTGGTTGATGATCTTGTAGGTCAGGGTGACCGAGCCGGTTGCGCCCGAGAGCTTCATGCTCTTGGTGTAGCCAACGCCACAGTTGATGTTGCTTTGTGATTCACTGAAGTCAGCTGCACCGTTTGTAATGTCACAGTTGACCGATCCGCTCAAAGTCGCGCCAGCTGCGGTCACTTGAATTTGACCGGTGCTGATGTCTGAAACAACGTTGTTGGCTTTGTCGCGAATAATCACGCGAGGCAGGGTTTCGAAGACCAAGCCCGAGCGAGCACCTGCGGCACGAACTCCACCCGAAACATCTAGATGATCAGCCGCACCGAAAGTTAGGTCGATCCGGGTCGAAGGCACGGTTGTGCTCGCAATAACCTCACCCTGAGTTGGTGCGGCGGTGCGAGGTGCCACAAGGCCCGCAGCCATAAAGCTCTTTGAGCCACCGCGAACGGCCGGCGCACCTGAAAGCGCGTTAGTCAGAGTTGTGGTGTCGACGAATAACTCGTATGAACCGATCTGCGCCTGAAGCACGATGTTGCTGAAAGTGACCACGCCGTTGACGGTCGATTCGCAAGCGCCAACAATTGGAGTCACGATTGTGCCGGTATTGACCGAGTCGACCTTCTTGGCCTTTAGGCAAACCTGCCAAGTTTGGTTTGTAACTCGGTTGCCGAATTGATCAGAAAGAGCAAGCACGGGGTCTACGCCCAATGCGGTGCCGGCTGCGACTTCAGTTGTAATGCGGGCACCTGGGTCAACTACCCATACAAGTCGGTCAGCTGCGGCCGCTGAAATTGTGAAGTCATTCGACTCCGCGGCAGAGAGCGACCCTGAACTGAACTTGATCTTGCGCAAACCTGCTTTGTCAAATGTTAAACCGGTGAAGGTTGCCACGCCGTTGACTGCAGCAACGTCGGCCTTGGTCTGAAGCACAGCATTGGTCGACGAACTCAAAAGCGCAGGCGTGATTGAGTCGGTGGCGTCTTCAACCAGGTTGTTCCACTGGTCGAGCACGCGAACCTTGATGGTCTTGGTCGAGTCGCTATTGTCGAAAGCGACGCCTGCAACGATGTCAGTTGGCTGAACATTGATTGAAAGCTTCGCTGCAGCACCGCCCTTGACAGTCAAGCCGGTCTGCTGAACCGAGGTGCTGGTGCCAACGATTGAATAGGTCAGTGCATAGTTGCCGCCAACAGCCTCAAGGCCCAAACCAGCGCCGCTGAAGTTAGCCACACCGGCAACGGCCGCCTTGCTCACGGTGTTGTTTGCGCCAAACAAGATTGGCGAGTTGCTGCCCGAGACTTCAACCTTGATGGTCGCAGTGCTGTTCGCAACGGTGTTGCCATCGGCGTCTTGAATCAAGATGACTGGCTGGCGAGTGAATGCCATGCCGGCGCGAGCGGTGTCGGCCGCAGCAACATATCCAGGCTGGCCCAAGGTGCCAACGGCCGCTGTTCCGGCTTTAGTGTCAACAGCCAACTTGTTAACAGCACCATAGGTGATGTCGAAAGTCGCAGAGTCGGCTGGCTTTTGAATTGTCAGCGAGGTGTTGCTGTTTGTCACGGTGGCAACGCGCAACTTGTATGTTCCCGCCGGCGCACCAACCTTAAGGTTGCTAAAGGTGATTAGACCACCTGATGACGACTCGGTGTTGCCTGAAATCCAAATGGTTCCGGCGAAGTTCGGGTTGGTAGAAACCGCTTCTAGAGTCGCGGTGGTCGTAGTCGTGCCAACCACTGAGTTGCCATTTGCGTCTTGCACCGCAAGCACTGGAACACGACCGAATGAACCACGAGATGCAATCGCTACCTCTGGTGTTTGACCCGAGCCAGGCTGGGTTGACCAAGCGACCTTGGCGGGGTCTGCTGGTGCAACCACGAAGGTGTTTGAAAGCACAGTTGAAACTGTCGGTGCACCCTGTGATGAGTTGACATAGGTGAACTTGAGGCGATAGGTGCCGGCATTGTCATAGGTCAAACCACTGATTGTTGCGGTTCCGCTGTTGGCGGTGACCGAGGTGTTCACGGCCCCGGCAGCACTAACCACTGAGCTGGTTGCAGGGTCAGAAAGTTCGGTCTTGATCGAACTGGTTTCGCTCAAAACTGGGTTGCCATACGCGTCTTGAATTGCAACCTGCACGCTCGCCATTGGGTCGCGCGCAATCACATTTGCCGGTTGAGTCTTGACGATTAGGCGGTCAGAAACACCGGCCGAAAGGGTCGCAGTCTGGGTTGCAAAATAGTCAACGCCGCCAACTGTGGCCTTGTAGCTAATCGTGACCGAACCGGCACGACCGCTCAATGTGAGGTTATTGGTCAGATAATCTGCGCGGCCGTTGGTGATTGTCTCGTTTGGAGTGTTGCTGACCGACGCAGTTAGCGTGTAGGCGCTCGAAACGGTTGCCGCAACGGTTCCGCTGGCATCCCAAACTCGGTTTCCGTCGATGTCTTTAATTAGTAGCGCGACCTGTTCACTGCTCGTGAATGGAACGCCTGCACGTGCAGTCAAAGTTGCCGCCGATGGGCTCAGCTCATAGGCAGCACCATAAGTGACCTCGAAGTTGCTGCTGTATCCAGGTGCGGTGAGTGACGCGTTGGTTGCACTCGCGGTTAGGCGATAGCCAGCCTTTGCAACAGCACCAATCTTGAGTTGATCGAAAGTGATCAAGCCACCAATAGCTGTCGCCACTCGGCCGCTGCTGAACTTGACCTCGCCGCCAGATGGGGCAACAACCTGAAGGGTCACGCTGGTGCTTGAGTCGGCAGTCACGCGGTTGCCGTATTGGTCTTGAACCTCGAGCACTGCTGGCGTGCCAGGCAAAGCGCGAGAGGCAATGCTGGCTTGCGGCTGAGTTAGCCAAGCTAGCTTGGTGGCAACATCGGCAACGACTGAGAAAACGCTCGAGTTGATAACGCGCTCGGTCGAACCAAGGCTCGCGGCTGTGAATGCCAGGCGATAGTCACCGGCGGTGTTCCAGCTGATTGCTGTGAACTCTGCCACACCACTAGAGGTGCTGACCGCGGTCATGGTTGAGTTGGCAACTGCTGCCCCGGCAACAGTCTTCAGGCTAGGCACAATCGAAACTGCTTGGTCATCAACCAAGTTGTTCCACTCATCGCGAACCTCGACCTTGACCGATGGGCTGATTGCAACACCAGCCACAGTCGAGGATGCAGGCTGTCGGGTGATAACCATCTTGAATGGGTTTCCGTTGGCAAGGGCCAGACCGGTTTGGTTGCGAGTGATTGCAGTGGTCAGACTCTGTGAGCTGGCGTCGAGCAATTCAAACTTCAAGGTTGCTGTGCCTTCGGCGCCTGCGATTCCAACTCCGCTGCCAGCAAAGTCAGCAACACCGTTGACCACATCGACAACTGCGGTGCCAACCGTGGTGAATCCGGTGGCGGTCATGCGCACCTTGCCGGTGTAATCAAGTACTAGGCCGCCATCAACGTCGAGCACCTTGACCGCCGGTGCGGTGTCGAATGCGAGACCAGCCTTTGCGCCAGCGGCTGCGGTGCTGACATCGAGCGATGCGGCAACGCCGTTGGTTATGGTGAACGAGTTCGACTTCACTGAGCTTGGTGCAACGGTGAATCCGTTGCTGTTAGATGCGCTGCTGATGATCAACTTGTATGCACCGGCCGGCGCGGTTGAAAGCGCACCCACCTTGACGTCAGTGAATGTGACCACACCGTTGACCGCAGTCTTGGTGTTGCCACTTATGAAGTTGACCTGGCCAACGCCAGTGGTTGCCGGCACGGCATCGACAGTCACCGATGTGGTGCTGTCGGTCACTGCCAAGTTGTCATACTGGTCGAGAATTTCAATCTTTGGCTGGCCAGCGAGTGCGGTTCGCGTGACGCCACCGGTGATGATGCTGTCGCTGGCCCAAACAGCCTTAGCTGGGCTGGCGGCTGAAATCGTGAATTCGGCCGAGGTGGTAGGCAACAAAATCGGGGTGGTTGCTGCGTCAACGAACTTGACCTTATAGGTGCCTGCCTTGGTGAAAGAAACGCTGGTGAAGCTGGCGACACCCTGCGAGCTGGTGACCGAGTTGGCTGGCTCCTGCACAGTTGCGCCCGTGGTCCTGTTGACCAAAACTGCCTTGATGCTCGAGGCTCCGGCAGCAACAGAGTTGCCCCAGCGGTCTTGAATTTCAGCCTTGATTGCTGGGCTGAATGCGGCACCGGCAACCAGAGCGGTTGGCTCTGCGATTGTCTTGAGCTGATATGCATCGCCTGCGGTTAGCGAAATCTGCGTCTTGGTCGCGGTGTAGGTCTGAGTGATTCCGCTGACGTCAACATTTAGCGAGAAATCGACGGTGTAGCTCTGACCAACCAAGCCACCGAGGGCCAAGTTAGTGAAGGTTGCCACACCGTTGACTGCCTGCGCGGTTGCTCCCGCATAGATCTCGCCGTTGCTGCCGCGAACCGACGCTGTCACGGTTGCGTTGACATAGTCACCGCCTGAAACGGTGTTGCCACCGAGGTCTTTAAGGGTGACCACTGCCGGAGTGGTGAACGGCTTGCCGGCTTGGCCGGTGATTGCACCAGTGCCCCAGTCGAGCACGATGCTGCGTGGGTCTGGGCTAACGATGTTGTATTGACCGGTCACGCTGAATGTGTCGCCAGCTAGGGCCGGGGTGCCAGTTAGAGCAGCCGCAGTGAATCGCAAAGTTGTTGCGCCAAGACCCGAGGTCACCTTTGCAGCGTTGAATGTTGCCGATGCTCCGCTTGCTGTGACCTCTGTGGTTCCACCCAAGTTCACGCCGGTGCCACTCTCAACCGATGCGGTGATCTTGTATCCATTTGCAAGTGTGTTCTGAAGAGCCAGTGGGATTCCATAGAGGTCAACAATCTTGGCGATTGGGTTCGGAGAAATGTTGACGTTTTGATAGATCGTGGTTGCAACTGAGCTGGTTGGAACGTTGGTCAAGCCAACACCCGCTGCGGTGCCGAACTTTGGAGTCACGCCGTCGACAGTTGCCGGAGTGTAGGTAGTGCCAGTCTTTGCGGCATATGTAATTGCCGAAGTGCCCGCCTGGCTTGAGTCGAGCGCGAGATTAGTGACCTCGTTTGCCAGTGGCAGGTTGATGGTCGAGTCGGTGTCAATCGCAAGGTTAGTGACGGTTACCGGGGCGGTCTGAGTGACAGCGCCTGCAGTGAAAATGCGAAGTGTGTTGCGGCCCGTTGTTGCGCGGTTGAACGTGCCGCTGAAAGAAACCGGGCCTGCAGTTGCCGCTGCGCTTGAACCGATGCGAAGGTTAGCGGCCAATAGATAGGTGTTTGCTTGCTGATCAAGCGACAGATAACCAGCAGTCAGTGATCCGATTCGAATCGCACGGCTGGCTGTGTATGGCGAAATTTCGATAGCGCCGGAGCCAGCGGTGTAGTTCGCGCCCACCGAAATTGTGTCGGTGACGATTGTGATGTCTGAGTTGCTGCCTGTGGTGTTAACCATTCCATACAGCGAGTTGGTCAAACTCGTGGTTGCGGTGATGCTGACCGGGCCAGCACGAGTTTGATTTGCGTTAGTTGTCAGAACTTGGTTCAAAACAACCACACCACCGCGCACCGAAATCGAAGCTGCAGTCAGGCTTCGGTTAACTGTGACCGGGCCGGTGTTGCCGTCTTTTCCGAAAGTGACTGACGAAGCAGTTGAGGCAATCGAAATGCCGTTGTTGTCTAGCGTGGTGCCAAAGTTGTTGGTCAAAGGCTGAATTTTAACTGCGCCAGAGGTGTTGATGTAGGTCAGTGCACTAGAAGTTGTCGCGCCCAGAATCTTGTCGGCACTGATGGTTATGTCGCTCGTGCTCGAAGTCATTGCAACAGCTGTGCCGCCGAATGGCGTGACCGAAACACCTGGTGCCGAACCTAGATATGTGTAGTCATAGTTCACATTCACTGAGCGACGGTTGAAGCTGACCCCGTTTGCGTTTGAGGCGGTGGCTGATCCTTCAATCAAGATTGGACCAGACTTGGCCAAAATCTGAGTGAAGTTAAGCTCGACGCCATCACCAAAGACGTTGCCAGAACCTAGGCCTGTCGCGTTGCTCTTTCCGACAAGTTTGATTCCTCCGCCAGTGCCAACCGCAGCGATTCGAGCACCCACAGAACCGTTTAGCGTATTCGGCCCATAGGTGTAAATTCCTGAAGATGCGGTTGCCGTAGCTTCACTCGCATCACCGACTATGACAATTGCGTCTTCTGAGGTGTTGCCTGAAACAATTGCGTCAACATAGCCAACACCGCCGTTGGAGAGATCGATAGCCGAACTGTTAGCCTGGGCGGTCGAAGTCGATTTTCCGAAGATTCCGATGTGGCCGGTTCCTGAATCAACCGTGAAGTCGCGCATCACGATTCCGCTTTCGCGAGATGATGCGGTCGCGCTCTGTGAACCACGTCCGGCAATAAAGATGTCGCCGTTTTGGCTCAAAATTGAGGTGCCGATTTCAACCGTTGCGCCAACGATGTTTGGCTGCGAACCTGAGAGCTCACCGCGCGCGTATCCGTCAGGATATCCGTCGCCCTCAACAGCAAGCACGCTGCTGATTCCAGATGACGCGCCACCGTCGTCGAGACCTCCGGCAAGGGTGATGCGGCCTCCCGCAGAGGCGAGCTTGTTGTATCCAAGCACTGCAACTCGACCAACGCCGTTATTGTCTGAGTCACCCCAAAGCGTGATTGGTCCACCCGCGGTTAGGTACTGACAGCCGCCGAGTGCCTGACACGAGGCAATTGCACCCTGGGCAATGGTTGCTGACCCACGGGCCTTGAACAGCAACTTGCTGCTGGAAGTTTCGCTCGAAAGCTTTAGTCCTTGCGAGATGCTGATGTTTCCGGCATAGAACTCAATTGGTCCGGTTGCGGTCAAGTTCTGAGCAAATGTCATGTCGGCGTTGTTCTGCGCGGCACCATCGCCACCAGCCGAGTTTCCGATGATCACACTCGAAGGCTTCTGGGTTGAAACTGAGTTGAAAACCCACTCGCCGTCAACGTTTAGCGTGCGGTCAAAAGAAGCCGAGGTCGAGGCCACTTCGATCTTGCCATTCACATCGAACTGCGCCTTGAATTCATCGTTGATGATGTTGGCATTGACGTCGGTGCCGCCGGCGCTGTTAAAGGTCACGCCCCATGGTGCATAAAGTCCACGGTGGCCCGCTGTCACGTTGGTGGTTTTCGCATTCACCACAATTGCGTCATCGGCGGTGTTGGTCGAAATGACCTTGGTGAAATATTGCTGAGGCGGTGGGTTGGTGCCCCAGGCGCTGAACTCAATTGCGGCAGCATTTGCTGTCACAGCGCCGTTGGTCTGGCGACCCACGCCGTCGAGCAGAATCTTTCCGCCTCCAGCGTTAATCTGAGTTCCGCCACCTATCGCTGTTGTTCCATTGACGTTTGATGCGATGGCGACAATTCCCATTGATGCATAACCAGCAACGTTAGTTGATGGGGTCGATTGACCGCGAACGGTAATTTTTCCACCGGCTGAAAGTAGTTTGGTCTGATAGCTCAACGCAGTTGATGAGGTTCCAATCATTACGCCAGATTGATAACCGTCGCCAACTGCAGTGCTTCCGGTGAAGCCATAGAAGCTGTTGGTTCCATAACCAGATGCATATCCGGCAGGCACGCGGGCATTGTCGGTCGCGGCTAGGCCACCACCGATCGTGATGTCTCCTCCGCCGGTTGCAATCGCAACGCCGTTTTCAACGTGAGTGTTCAAGTTGGTGCCGTTATAGATTCCAGCCGCACCCAGGCCGTTGTTGTCAGCGTCACTCCAAATTGTGATTGGTGTGCCATTGGTGAAGAGTTGCGACGATGTCGTGCTGTTGACTGCTGCCGGGCAAACAACCTGTGTGCCGGTTCCGTTAATGTATGTCGTTCCTGGGCCCGGGACAATCACGTTGCCACTGCCTTTTAGCAAGATTCCGTTTGTGCCCGTGGTTGACCTAATGTCACCACAAACCGCCACCTCGCCACCGAACACTTCAATGTCGCCGTTTACGGTTTGCGTTCCGGCAAGCATGGTGCGATAGGTCTGAGCTGTTGTTCCCGAGTCTTTGCCAACGCGAAGACCGCTAATGCCACCGGCGTTTGAGTTCCAGGTGGTGTTGGCCGCGAATGCGTTGCCCTTTGGTTCGACAACAACAGCGCCAGAGGTGTTAATCGCCAGGTTAGAAGCAGTTGCCGGCGTGATGATTGTGTCGCCAACGATGTTGATGTTGGCTGCAGAACTGCTGGTGACCAAACTGTCGACACAAATGTTGGTGTTGCAATAGCCAAGAACTACCTGGCGCTCGCCATAGTATGCACCGGCGCCGTTGAGCTGCACTCCTCGAGTGCCGCCATCGATCAAGATCGGACCATTCTTAGAAAGCACACCGATTCCTTGAAGCTCGACGCCATATTCCGGTGAGTTCGCTGGGTTGGTTCCGATAATTGAGATTCCGCCGGGGCCGGTTGCCTGAATCAAGTTGTCGTTGGCATTCAGACCCCAATAGGTTCTGATGCCCGAGTCACTAACATAGGCCGTTGATCCATTGAGTGAAATCGCTGGCTCAGTTGATGAACCGCCATTTGAAATCAAACGCATCTTGCCGTTTGATCCCCACATGGTCTCAATGCCCCAACCAGCATTTGACGCAGAACCGGTGATTGAAATCTTGCCGTTGCCCGAGTTGATGGTTTGTGCTGGCCACATTGAAACACCGGCATATCCGGTTGCCGAATAGTTCACTTTTCCGTTGACAATTACGTCACCGCCACCGGTCCAGATAGTTTGAGTTTGAGTTTGCGAGCCCAACCAAACACCCGATGTCGCTTCGGTTGAGGTGGCAAATCCGGTTGGCTCGGTGCCAGCGCTATTGGCTGCACCACCGGCAATAATCACGCGACCACCACCGGTTGCACCAGCAGTTGAATATGCTGCGGCTGTGGTGGTGATGTTGTTGGCATTTTGCATTTGAATGCGGCCCTGGCCGCTTACATCAGAGTCTGACCAAAGAATCACGTCACCGCGATTGGTTTTCAAACTGAATGCCGAACCGAAATAAATATTTGAGCTTGCCTTTACCTTTATCGGCTGGCTGGCTGCATTCGTGGTCAAGTTTCCATAGATGTTGACAGTTGAGCCATAAATCTCGATGTCACCAGACATAGCATTGACGTTTCCGCTAACCAAAATGTCGTTTATTTGGTTTGTGGTTCCCTTGTCGTTTCCGATAGTGAAGCTGGCAGGGCCCTTCGTTGCGTCAGAGATGTCCATTCCGTAGTGATAGACGACTACCGAACCAGTGAACAAACCGTTGGCCGCACTCGGCTTGAATGACACATCGCCGGTTGTGTATAGATACAGATAGTTGTTTGAACCGTAAGAGCTGAAACGGCCGCCAATGAACCTAATGTTTGCAGCAGAGCGAGCTGTGCCGCTGTAGGCCCAGTCATAGGTCAGGTTATTGACGTCACCGATGATGACACCGCCAATTCCGTTGCCGGCATATCCAGAAGTTCTAACGCCGGCAGTGCCGCCATCGACCTTGATTTCGCCGACCTTTGAGAAGATTCCGGCGCCATTTAGCTCAACACCGTAATAGCTGTTGCCTGTGTGAGCTGAGGTGCCGGCGATTTCAACGCCACCGGTGCCAACGGCTTGAAGGTTCGTGTTAGCCCAGGTGTTGTTGTAGTAGCCCATGTCAACACCAGGCGCGTTTGAGCCGGCCAGGCCGGTGATCTTGATAGCCGAATCTGCGCCGTTATAGGCCGAGGTGTATTGGTTGTATGCACTCCACGAACCGTGAGCCAATTGAACACCTGCGTTATAGGCAGCGTTCGAACCGCTTGCATCACCATAAATTTCAAGCTGACCTGCACCGGCATGCATTGATCCGCTGTAATAAATCATTACGCCACCCCACCAGCTGGTAGGAGAGTTTGATTTTCCTCGGATGGTCAGATTGCCGCCGCCTGAGACCAGGTTGGTTGAACCTTGAATGCGCACGCCGGCCATTGAAATGTTGTTTGGCGCAAAAGCATTTCCGGCAGGCATATCGGCGTTGCTCGAACTGGCCAAACCGCCGGCCAATGTGATTGTGGCGGCACTGTCACTATATGTGGCTGAGGTTGCAATTGCTTTGCTTGTTGGTGCAGCGGCGCCGTTTGCGCTGTTGATGGTGACCGAGCTGCCGATGTCGATGTAGCCGTTGGCAGTGGTTGAGTTGTTGACGTTTGACCAGAACGTGATCGGGCCATAGTTAGTTCTGAAAATCTCACTGGCGGCAGTGGTGATGTAGGTGCCTGATTTGACCAATAGCTGCTGGTGCAAATTGTTCACATAAATGTAGCCATTTAGGTTGACGTAGCTCGAGCCAGCAGCGGTAATGCGAACCTCGTTACCTGCGGTCATTGTTGAATTGAGCGAAATCGGGCCGCTGGTCGAGTTCTCGATAGTCACGGCTCCGGTGGCGGTCAGCGTCGCACTGCCTCCAATGTTCACACCCGTGTCTGCCTTGATTACAAAAGGCGATTTCACGCCTGCGGCCGTATTTACGGTTGACATTGGGTAGTAGACAGTCACATAGCGACCGAAAATGTTTACCGCACCGGCATAAGTTTGAGTTCCGTGCAAATAGATGTCATTGGTGTGCGCGGTTGAGCCCAAGTCTTCGCCGATGGTCAAGCTTGCCGGGTTCAAATATGTTGTTGCATACCAATAGACCGGCGCACGGAACTGATTTGCATTCGCACCGGTTGTGGTCGCTGGCTTGATAGAGATATTTCCAGTGGTATAAAGCTGCGTGTCGGTGACGCCAACGCTCGCGTTGAAGCGGTCGCCGATGAACTTAACGTTGGCAGCCGCACGGTTTGCCGAGTCGTAGTTCCAGTCGATTGAAGCGTTTGGATAGTCGCCCAAAATTGTGTAGCCACGGTAGTTCACATACTGGTCTGAGTAGTAGTAGCCAGACATGCGAACGCCCGAGTAGCCACCGTTGATCACGATGTCACCAGTGCGCGAGAACAGGCCGGCGCCATTTAGTTCGACACCATAGTCCGAGGTGGTGGTGCCCGGATTACTGCCGTTGAATTCAATTCCGGCAGTGCCCAGGGTTTGAATTGTTGGGCTGCCACCCGAATACGAATAGCCGTGATAACTAGCGTCGATGCCCGGTGCGTTGGCGCCAGCGATTCCGGTCACCTTGATTGCTGGGCCAGTGCCGCTGTATGCCGAGACATAGCGAGCGGCGCCACCCCATGCACCGTGCTGCAGCTGAACTCCGGCGGCCCAGTCGGCCGTGGTTCCAGAAGAATCACCGTCGATAATGATGCGGCCAGTTCCTGCGTTGGCATTGATGCCGTAGCGAATCAGAATGCCGCCCCACCAAGCGCTGGCTGAGTTTGATTTTCCGCGGATAGTCAGATCGCCGCCGCCAGTGAATATCGTGGTGTTTGTGTTCAGGTGAACACCTGACATGCCAACGCCTGATGGCGCAAAGGCATAGCCGGCCGGAACGTCTGGGTTTGTAGAGTCTGCCACTCCACCACCGAAAGTGATGTCTCCGGTGTCGACACTTGCAGCCGCTGCGGTCGAAGTCGCCTTGTTGGTTGGCTGAGCAGTTCCGTTGGCTGAGTTGAAATTGTTCGAGCCAGCGATGTCTACATATCCGTTATTGACCGTCGACATTGCCGAATTTGACCAGAATGTGATCGGCCCATAGTTGGTCTGATATGCCCGCGATGCATAGCTATAAATAGTGCGGCTGGCCTTGACTAAAATCTGGGCGCCCGAGGCTGTGCTGGTGAGATTAGCATTCAAACCGATGGTGCCCGAGAAAATCTTGATTGGGCCGGCCGCCACCTGTGGCGCAGCAACATACATGTCGGCGGTTGAATCGCGCGTGCCTTGATCGGCACCAATTCGAATTGAGCTTGGGCGCTGAGTCGAGATAGAACCGGTGGTCACAACCCAGTTCGACCCCTCTGACCAGTTGGTTGTGGCAATTGGCTCGGCGACGACAGCACCGGTGGTGTTGATATAGGTGGTTCCCTCGTCGGTCTTGATGCGGTCGGCATCGATGTTGACGTCAGCCGAGCTCGTTGCGACAAGCGCTGAACCCGATCGCGAACCGATGTGAGTGTTGTTATAACCACCGTAGGCAAGGCGAACACCGCGAGTGCCACCATTCAGATTGATTGCACCGCTGCTCGACAGCACCTGGGTGCGACCCAGAATCATTCCCCAGTAGCTGGTGGTTCCTGAGGTGGTTGCGTTGATATCAATGCTGCCGCCGCCAGTCGCAGCAACCACGGCTCCCCAGCCGTCGCCGGTGCCTTGGAACATTTCAAGACCCCAACCCTTGGCTGAGTTGGCGTTGATTGTGATTGCTGAATCGGTGGCTTTGCTAGAGCGAATTGTGGTGTTCTCGTTATAGCTGTTTGCGCCCTCTGCAATGGCAACTGCAGTGTAGGCACCGGCATTGGTGTTGCGGCCGTCAATCAAAATCGATCCGTTGCCCGAGTTGATTGTGGTTCCTGTCCATATCTCAACTCCGCGGTTTACCTGAGCAGTTGCGCCACGCAGCACGATATCGCCACCGCCCGAATAAATCGGGTTCAAGCGGCCGATTACCAAGCCGCGGTTATCGGTGGCATTGCCGGCAGCGTATCCGGTCGGATACCCTTGGGCATCCATCGTGCTGCCGCCGGCCATGGTGATTCGGCCGCCGCCAGTAAGCTGGCTGGTCGAGCCATTTGCAGTGTTCGCGATGGCATAGCTTCCGAAATACAAATAGCCCGAGCCGTTGCCGTCAGAGTCGGTCCAAATGGTCAGCGGTCCGTTGTTGGTCTGGAAAATCTGCGAGTTTGCCGCGGCCGAACTTGTGCCATTCGGGGCACTGAAATTTTCGGTGGTCTTGAAGGTCATTGCTGCGCCGGCCAAAGTCGACTTGAAACCGTATCCATTGTTAACTGTGACGCTGCCAGCGGTCACAGCAATTGGGCCGTTAATCACGGTCGGCTTCATGTTGTCGAGCGTGATGGCTGCCAAGTTTGAAGCGCCACCAATAGTCAAACCACTCACATCGGTCGAGAAATTTAGGTTCAAAAGCGACCAGTATGCAGGGGTGAAGCTGGCAGTTGCCGGCAAGATTGAAGCAGTTCCGCTGGTGGCGATAGTTGCTGTCATGCCACTCGTGTTGCCAATGTTCGCACCAAAAGTGTCGGTGTTGATTGTCACATTTGAGGTCGAGGTCGCCATCGAGACGCCGTCAACCGTCACGCCAGCTTTGTAGCCAATCGTGACCGGAACGGCAGCCAAGCGACGCCCGAAGGTAATTCCGCGACTGCCGGTTGTATTGGCGGTTGATCCAGTCAGGTTTATGGCACCTGACTTGGCAAGCACATCTGTGCTGTGCAATTCAAGGCCGTCAGTGGCATCATTTGCCACGAATTTATTTCCACCGCGACCGACAAGTGAAATTCCACCGGTCGAAGTGTTTGCAATTCGAAGTCCAGCAGTTCCGACGCTGTTGTTATCCCAGCTGATTAAACCTGCACCGCCATTAGCTGTTGTGGCTGAAGCATCACCGTCAATGACGATTGAGTCGGCTGCTGAATTTGAGCTGGTTATCTCCCAGGCGGTTGAATTCGCATAAACCTGCTGAGCTAACTGCACGCCATAGTTGTATGGCCCCGAACCGGTGCTTTCACCGTGAATGAAAATCTTTCCGGTGCCAGCCTTGATGTGCCCGCTGTAGTGCTGAACTCCAGATAGCCAGTTTTGAGTTGCGCCGTTAACGTTGTGTCCAGCGATAAAGATGTCACCGTTACCCGAGAACAATCCCGTGCCAATTGACACACCGTTTCCGTTGACGGCATTCATGACGTTTGTAGTTCCCCAAGCAAAGCCATCCGGATACCCATCGCCACTGGTGCGACCAGCAACAACGGTGTTGCCACCATTGTCTAGACCACCGGCGATGGTTATTTTTCCGCCGTTTGAATTCACGGTTTGTGATGCACCGCGTTGCGATGCATATGCACCCAACTGAACGTTTCCGCTTGAGTTTGCATCGTCGTCAGACCAGAATGTGATGTCACCGCCGGCGGTGTTGATGCTCGCTGTGCCCGTCAGGCTGGCAAAAGCTGTGACGGCCTGTTTCGCCTTGAAAATCAAGCTCTTGTTCGTGCCGGTTAGAGTCATTGATGCATTGATTTCAATGTTGTTGCCAGCATCAAGAGTTAGCGCACCAGCTGTTGTGCCGGTCGACGCAAGGTCATTATTCACCGAGATGTTTCCGGTTGAGGTGCGCAGCAGCACGTTGGTGCCGGTGTTCAACAGGCTCTGCAGTTCGCTCACGTTTATGTATGCATCGCCAGGCTCTTGCGCGTAAAGCGAGCCGCCGACCCAGAATGTGTTGTCGCTTGCGCCGGTCGAAATGGTCAAATTAACCGGCAAGTTTCCAGAACTCATGGTTTGCGAGGTTGGCAGCAAACCCGTTGCGCTGTATGTAATCGTGTAAAAACGGTTCGAAAGAACTGTGATGGCAAGGTTGCTGAAAGTAGCCTTGCCCGAAGCGTCTGTCACGGCCGTGCCACCAGTGACCACTCCGCTTTGATCAATTGTTGCGGTGACAGTTACGCCCGATTGCGCTACAGCGCGGCCAGCCTCGTCGATTAGTTGAATTACAGGCTTGGTGCTAACGCCTTGATCAAAAGTTCCTGATGCTGCGGTGTCAACCGACAATCCGGTTGCTACTGATGGCGCAACATACTTGAAGATGACCACGCCAGTGCCTCCAACTGCACTTCGTGTTGTGCGGTTGATGCCTGCAACACCACCACCACCACCGCCGCCAGTTCCGTTGCGACCTGGGTCAGCTATATAAACCGAGCCTGCTGTCTCGTAAGAAGTTCCACCCTGACCGCCGCCACCGCGACCACCAGTTCCACCGAATGACCACACGCCGTTTCCGGTGGTGTAGACACCGCCACCACCACCGCCACCGAAGTAGGTTGGCTGGCCGGTGAACGTGGTCAAATATCCGTTTGCCGCGTTGCCGCCATAGCCGCCGACGGCGCCGCCAGTTCCTCCGGCACCTCCGGCTCCGCCAGCAGCAAATCCGGTTGAGGCACCGCCGGCGCCACCCGCCTGGGCTGGACCAAAACCACCGCCGCCACCGCCTGGTGCTGAATAGGTAGTTGAGCCAACCGTGATGGCACTTGTTCCACCAGCAGTTGGAGCGTTGCCGCCCCAAACGCTAGATGCGCCGCCGCCACCGACTACGACTGCAATTGACGAGCTCGAAGATGCAGAAATACCGGTTTGAATGCGTGTGGCACCGCCACCGCCACCACCGCCGCCGTCACCGCCGCCGCCGCCGCCGGCACCAACGACAAGTGCGTCAACGCTCGATACACCAGCCGGAGGAGTCCAGTTGCAAGACAAATCGGCGCCACGAACAGTCGCATTCGCAGCGGTTACAGTTTGGTTCTGAATTTCTTGGAATGTGTAGACCGTTCCGCCGATGTTGCGGGTGTACTGATAGGTTTCACATTTTCCGCTAGTTGCTGCAGGGACACTCGTCTTGTTGAAAGAGACAATGACCACACCGGTTCCACCTGAACCGGCCCATCCATTCGAGCCGCCAACAAAACCTGAGCCTCCACCGCCAGAGCCAGTGTTAGCCGCACCGCTACCAGCAGTGACCGCACCTTTTGAACCGGCGCCACCGACGGTTAGCGCACCGCCTGTCGCGGTTGCTGCACAGCCACCGCCAGCACCTGCTGCGGTCGACGTTGAGGCTGCGCCACCACCGCCACCGGCGGCATAGCACTTGCCTGAGCCAGTTATGTAGTTCTTGATTCCGGCACCACCAGAGCCAGCAGTCGCCGCAACAGAGTTAAATCCAGAAGGCGATGAACTGTTGCCGGCACCCCCCGCACCGCCACCGCCTCCACCGGTCCAGTTTGCTTCTGAGTTTCCATTTGAGCCTGAGCCGCCCACGTTTCCGGCAACATAACCGGTAGCTGAATAAGAAATCGTTGCTACAGGAGCAGAACTGCCGGTGCCACCGCCGCTAGACGCCCCCGAGCTAGATCCGGTGCCCCATGATCCACCGGCACCGCCTGGTGCACGGTTTGATCCAAAATACGAGTCAGTTCCACTAAAACTCTGGCCATACTGAGCATTTAGAGGGGGAATACCTCCGCCGCCAACGACAATCGCATGCTCAGCGCCGGCATAAACCGGCAAGTTAGTTCGATACAAATATCCGCCGGCACCGCCACCGCCACCGTGACGAGAGTTTCCGGCGCCGCCGCCACCGATCACAAGAGTGCTCAAGCGCGAGACACCCTGCGGCACGCGCCAACCACCGGTTTGGTGAATGAAACTGCGATTAAAGGTAACTACAGTGTTGCCATTGACAGTAGCTGTCGAGTTCACCTGCTGAAAGAAAAACTCTCCGTAGTGAAGCGACATTAAGTTGCTGTTTGCACTGCCGTTTGCAGCCAGGTTCTGAACAGACCTAACACGCTGTCCGTCAGCCGAAGCATCATTGAAATCCCAGTATCCAGTTAACGCAGAAGACGAAAGTTCGGCTTGGGTTAGGGTGCGGTCTTTTTCGTCATTGATCTCAGAAACGGTGCGAGCTGACTTATAAAAACGAACCTCGTCAATCAGTCCGTCAAAGCCTTCAGCCGAATATGGAGTGCGGCCTCCGATGACAAAAGCGTTTCCCGACTGAACGTTTATGTTCGCAGTATTAATACCGGTTGAATTTGTATAAACCTGGATTCCATTGATGACCAGTGTGATGCTCTGGCCGCTGCGGATCCATGCAACGTGCTGCCACTGATCCAAGTTGGCGCGAACTCTCGTGTCTACCCAACCCGGATACCAGTTGGTTCCGTTTCCAATCGCGTAGTAGTAGGTGCCGCTATTCACCGCAAAAACATAGGCAAGCTCTTTGCTCACGTAAGAGCAGTTGACCGTGTCACATGTCGAGCTGGGCTTGATCCACGATTCGACCGTAAAAGCGCCGGTGCCCGGATCAAATTCGGTGCTTCCACTTGGCGCATATTGCCTCATGTAACTGCCCACTGAGTGAGAGGCGGTGACGGCGTAGTCTTGCGGTTCAACCGGAGCGGCAACTGCATATTGAGTTGGCAAAAGGTTCACGCCGACGGCAATGAATGCACCGATAAAACCGAGAATGAGCAGGCGCGCAAAGTCTTTGCTGCGGGCTCTAAGGCCCGGCAAACCTGCGCTAAACATTCGTGTCTTTACCTAACTTCTGGTCAAAAATGGGTATGACAAAACCCACTTGTGACCGGTCAAGTCTAAATTTGAGGTTTAAGGTCTATATACAAATGTTCGGTTAGACCACACATAATTCTGGAAAATTTGTTTAAAAAAATGTCCCCCTCGGCCGAAGCCGAAGGGGACATTCGCTAAAGCGAAATTACTTAAGGGTAACCTTTGCGCCAGCTGCCTCTAGGGCTGCCTTTGCCTTCTCGGCTGCATCCTTGTTTGCGCCCTCAAGGATGGTTGCAGGTGCACCATCAACAAGAGCCTTAGCCTCGCCTAGACCTAGGTTGGTTAGAGCGCGAACCTCTTTAATAACCTGGATCTTCTGGTCGCCAGCTGCGTCTAGAACTACGTCGAATGAGTCCTTCTCTGCTGCTGCCTCGCCTGCACCAGCTGCTGGAGCTGCTGCTGCAACTGCTACTGGAGCTGCTGCGGTTACTTCGAATACTTCTTCAAAAGCCTTTACGAACTCTGAAAGCTCGATTAGTGAAAGCTCCTTGAATGCGTCAATTAGCTGCTCAGTGGTCAACTTAGCCATTTTGTTTCTCCTATTTTGTGATTTTTAAATCGATTTGTAGCTTGAGTAAAACTCGGGTTTTAGCCCTCTAGCTTTGCGCGAAGCGCATCGACAGTGCGAACTGCCTGAGCCAGTGGTGCGTTGAATGTGTAAGCAGCCTTGAATAGTGAAGCCTTGAACATGCCGGCGGCCTTGGCCAATAGCACTTCGCGGGTTTCAAGATCAGCAAGCTTCTTAACCTCGTCAGCTGAAAGAGCGACTCCATCAAGGATTCCGGTCTTTACAACTAGAAGAGGATTTGCCTTCGCAAAGTCACGCAGAGCCTTTGCAACAGAGACTGCGTCTCCGCTTACAAAAGCAAGAGCTGATGGGCCGAACAGCTGACCGTCAAATGCGGTCACGTTTGCGTTCTTAGCAGCAAGCTCGATAAGAGTGTTCTTTGCTACGGCGTAGGTTGCGTCTGCACTGATTGAGCGGCGTAGCTCTTTGAGCTGGCTCACAGTTAGTCCGCGGTACTCGGTTAGAAATACTGCGTTTGAGCTTGAGAATTTCTCAGTGAGCTCGGCAACAGTTTCGACCTTGTTCGCCATGGCACTCCTTGTCATGTTTCTTTTGTCGGTAGCCCCGGGATATTTGCGGTCAACTAGAAAGTTGGGCAAATAAAAAATGCTCCGGCGCAGACGCACGGAGCAGCGGAATCAATCAGCGAATATTCAAAACATTCGAATGATCAATTAGAAACTGATTCACACACCTGCGTGGGTTGACACTTTCGCATCCTTCGTTGTCTTGATTTGCATCGCGACAAAACCGACGGTCTTTGGCTTCGTTCAGTTTAGGCGCTAGCCCAGATATTTAGCAAGCCCCAAATCTTGTGATTTGAAACCAGGAAAAATCGCAGCAAGTTCAGCGGTGGTCAAATTGCCGCGATTGCGAAGAACATTTGAGAGCACATCGCGATAGTCGAGAGTCACCTTGAGGTCGCCGTTGTGCAGGTCGGCGTCTGCGATTCCAGGCCAGTTTGCAACAACTTTTCCACCTTTGATTCCACCGCCCATAACGAACATCGCAGAACCCCAGCCATGATCAAGGCCCGCCGATGCATTCTCTTGCAGGCGGCGACCAAATTCGGTGATCGTCACGATGCTGGTGCGGTTCCAGAGTGCACCGACATCTTGCTTGAACGCCATGATTGTGTCATTCAGATTCTTGAAGTTGTCAGCCATGGTGCCGGTGGCGACACCGGCAGCGCTGTGCACATCCAGCGCCCCACCAAAGTCGATGTTCGCTGTCTTGACTGGTGTGCCACCACGAAGCAGGGTGGCAAGGGTTTTGAATCGGCGGCCCAGCGGGGTGTCAGGATAAACGACCGTCGATGCGGTTGCGATTTTGCGAAGGCTCTCTGATGCGTCGATTGAACCAAGTGCAGTTTTTGCCCAGGCGTGGTCGCTGAATTTATGCATGCGACGCAGCAGGTTGAGGTGGGCGTCACGGTCATCGCCGATGTTCGTGATGGTGATGGCATTCAGGTCTTCAAAAGTGCCGGCCTGGGTTGCGCCGCGAAGTGATACCGGTTTGTTTTGCGAGATTGAAACACCTGAGAGCACCTCGGTAGCACCGGTTGCCTTCAAGAATCTAGTCTGCCAGCCGGTCGGGGTGTCTGGCTTGTCATAGTCGGCCATTTCGATTGCGAACTGGTCGTCAAAGTGGCTGCGCGTGCCAACCGGGGTTCCAACCGCGTGCACAATTGCAAGCTCTTGCTGGTCAAAAAGGGTTTTGAAACCGGTCAGGTTTTTGTGCAAACCAAAGTGATTGTCTAGCGAAATGTTTTGACTGTCGGTCAGCGAGGTTTTTGGTCGATATTGAGCAAGCAGCGGGTCGCCCAAAACCGGCACTGCCATCAGGCCATCCATGCCGCCACGCATCGAAACCATGATGATCACATCAGCAGCAGTCTCGCCGGGCGCTGCCATTGCATAATCGAGGCCCGGCTCGGCACTGATAACCAAGCCGCCACCGAGTGCCATGACTCCCCCGAGAAAACCGCGGCGACTAAAAGCGCGCTGGTTGCTGGCCATGCCCTGGGTTAGCTGCTGAAATTCGGTGCAGCCGCAATCTTCATCAAAATGGTCAAGGCTCATCGCAGGTTCCATTCTGGTTTTGACATCAAAAGTGCGGTTGCCATACCGGCCACTTTGTTGATGTATTTCACCTGGTCGCCATTTTGTGGCACTGAACGAAGCAGCTTGAGAACCTCGTTGCGCTCAGTGGTGTCGAGGTTTTTTCCATACAGGCGAATCGATAGTTCGCTCAAGATAGCCTCGGGGTTCGTTGCTGATTTTGTCAGTTCGACTGTGAAGTCTTTATCGGCAAAAGCGGCGCCCATGCGGCCGAGTGCAATCTTGTTCACCAGGTTCCAGCGCTGCACCTGGCTCGAAAGTGTGGTCCAAGTTTCAGCTTTGTCAGGAAAACCGTCAGGGAATGGCCAAGCGAATGGCAGGTGCCCTTGGGTTTCAAGAAGCTTTGCTAATGGCACTAGTGGTGAGCCTTTGAAATATTGATTTGGTTCAGCAGGGTTCGTTGCCGGCACCGGGGCAGACAACTTAAGATTCAGTGCGCGCACTGTTGAGCCAAGGTGCTCCATTGGGCGCTTGACCTTGGTGGCCGCCGCCTTGGCAAATTCTTGGTGCTTGACCATGGTCTTGAAAACCGATGGAATGTGGCCCTTGGTGCGAGTGTAGGTGGCCGCCATTGATTTGAGCAGGGCCTCGCTCGGGTTGTCACTGACAAATCGACGAGCCATGCGCTTGCTGAATGCGCGAGCGGTTTCTGGGCGCAGCGCCAAATAAGAAACCATGTTTGAAATTCGCTGAATCACCTCATGCTGTGAGTCAGTTGGCGCATTTGGATGCTTGAAACCGAATACGTTGACCTCGCCAAAATAGTGATCCTTGAGGCTTATTCCATTTTCATCGGTGGCCACATTCCAGGTGATGCCCGAAAGCAGCTTTGCAGCCTGCTTGACATCTTGTTCGACATAGCCAGCGCTAGGGGTGACTGTGAAAAGTTCGAGCAGCTCGCGCCCATAGTTTTCATTGGGGCTCGTTGCAGTGTTTGTGTCACCGTTCAAATAGTTCAACATGGCCGGATGAAACGTGGCCGCCGCCACCATTTTTGGATAGTAGCCAAGAACATTTGCCCGAATCACGTTGGTGTCATAGTCAAGACGAACTAACTGCTTGTCGGTGTATAAATCGACCGGAATGTAGTCACTGAAGTGTTCGACCAGCATCTCGTAAACCTGTCGCGAAGAGAACAAGCGACGAAGAAGGGTCATGTGAACCAGCTCGGTCGACAAAAGCGATGGTCGGCCCTTGAAAACTCGGTCGCGATAAATCTCAGGAATCGACATTTTTGCGCTGCGGAAGGCTGAAAAATCTATCTCGTCTTCGGCTTTGCGAACGGCATTTGGGCTGAGCTGGTCATCTAGCCAAACTTCTAGGCCGATTGCATCGATTCGCTTTAGATCATCGAGGTTGTAGCCGTAGGTCAATTTGCCTAGCGCGCTGCGTGGCGCGAGCACTGCCTTTTTTGCCATTTGTTCCCCGTGAATTGCTAACTGGCCCAGACTATCGGCAAAGGGTTAACAAAAAAGAAACCCCGCCGACAGTGTCAGCAGAGTCTCTTTTTTTGTTTCTGGGCTCTGTGCTTGGCTCAGAAATTTGGCCTAGCTTTCGAATTTGCGGGCGCGTGGGCGCTTGTCGCCAGCACCCTTGTCGGCCCAACGACCCTTGCCGTTGCCGCCATAGTTGCCGCGACCCTCGCGACCACGACCGCCACCGCCGCGACCATCTCGGTCACCGCGGCCACGACCGCCGCCTGAACCGCCGCGTGAGTCACCGAAATCAAGAATTTCTGGTGCCGGTGGTGGCGCAATTGGGCCAGCTAGTTCTTCAAGAAGCGGGTTGCTTGGGCGCACATCTGAGAAGATGCCGTCACGCTCTGCGCGACGAAGCAGGTCTTCCATGCGGCGGCGACGAGAACGCGGAATCAACGTGATCACGGTTCCGGTTGCGTGGCCACGGCCGGTGCGGCCCGAGCGGTGCAAGTAGGTCTTGTATTCCTCTGGTGGATCAACCTGAATAACCAAAGCAACATCATCAACGTGAATTCCGCGGGCAGCAACGTCGGTTGCCACAAGCACGCGAACTGCGCCGGTGGTGAAGCGCTCAAGGTTGCGGTTTCGCTGGTTCTGGTTTAGGTCACCGTGAATTCGCGCGGCTGGCACGCCTGCCTGAGTCAAGCTTTCGCTCAAACGCTCTGCGGTCATCTTGGTGCGAGTGAAAATCAGTGACTTGCCGGCACCCTGAACCAAGCGCAACAGCACGGCTGATCGGTCTTCTTGGTCAACAGTGAAAACACGGTGGGTGATGTTTGAGGTGTCTTGCTCTTCGTTTGGCACTTCATACACATAAGGGTCTGGCATGAACTCTTTGACCAGCGCGTCAACTTCGCGGTCAAGGGTTGCCGAGAACAGCAGCTTCTGGCTGTCGCCAGCTGCGCGCATGATTCGACGAACACCCTCGATAAAGCCAAGGTCACACATGTGGTCGGCCTCGTCGATGACCATGGTCTCAACTTCGCTCAAGTCGATGATCTTCTGGGCCATTAGGTCTTCAAGACGACCCGGGGTAGCCACGACAATGTCGACACCACGGCTCATGGCGTTTTCTTGCTTGCGCTGAGGCACGCCACCATAAATACACGCGGTATAAAAACCAACCGGGCGAGCGATGCCGTTAACGGTGCGATCGATCTGGTCGGCCAACTCGCGAGTCGGAGCAAGAATCAAAGCACGAGGCTTGCCTGGCTTGCGAGGAACTGAACCAGCAGCAACCATCTTGGTTACCAGCGGAACTGTAAATGCAATGGTCTTGCCCGAACCGGTCTTGCCGCGGCCTAGAACATCGCGACCTGCGATTGCAGTTGGAATTGTGCTTGCCTGAATTGGAAAAGGCTTTTCAGCGCCCATTCCGGTTAGGGCAGCTAGAACCTTAGGGTGCAGACCCATTGCCTCGAAGCTGTCTTCGGTGACAACCTCAGACATCTCGACCTCTAGGCGCTCAAGCACCTTGTCTTCGAAGAATGCCTTCTTGTTTGGGTTTGCATCACGAGCACCTCTGAAGGTGCTTTCGCGTGAAGCATCGCGCTCAGCGCGGTCGGCGCGATGAGGATTACGTGACTCGCGGTCGCTGTTGCGGTCGTCGCGGTCACCAGCCCAACTGCGCTTAGCCTGACGGTCTTCGAAACGGGTTCTGTCATCGCGACCATATGATGGGCGGTCTGAGCGGTCGTTGCGATCTGAATAACCTGAGCGGGCTGGCTTTTCTTCGGTCCACTCGCGGCGCGGCGCGCGCTCGTCGCGGTTGCCATAAGTGCGGCCCTCGCCACGCGGTGCGCGGTCATCGCGACCATACGATGGGCGTGAGTCGTTGCGGTCGTTGCGACCATATGAAGGGCGTGCGTCTCCTCGCTCGTCGCGGTTGCCCCAGGTTCGCTTCGCTGGGCGACCGGTGCCTTCGTTGCTTTTCGGAGACCAATCACGGCCGCGGTCTTCGCGACCACCGCTCATTTCGCGATCTGATCCGCGACCATAGGCCGGGCGGCCTGAACGACCGGCATCGCGACCCTGTCGATCGTCGCGGTTGCCATAAGACGGGCGTGAATCGTTGCGGTCGTTGCGACCATATGAAGGGCGTGACTCTGAGCGCGAGTCTGAACGACCAGCGCCTGAGTCATTGGTGCCATAGGTCTTGCGTGAGCCTTCTTCAAAGAATGATGCACGCTTGCCACGAGGCGCCTCTGCGCGCTCGACGCGGTGCGCTGAACGCGTGTTCCGGGCGTCAGCTGCGCGACGCCCCTCCGAGCCACTGCGGCGGCTCGTCGCATCCTCACGAGCCTTGAACTTGTCGGCAGATGAAGTGCGCGGCTTGCGCGCTGATGAGCCCGCAGCTTTTTTCGGAGCGCGCGCGTTTGATTTGCCAAATGTTGGCATAGTTTTCCTCTTTAGTTGTGTGGATTCAGCGGGGAGTAGCCGCGTGAATCAATGGGGTTAGTCATAAGCGCTAAACCCACACACGAGAAGAACATCCGCAATACGGCGGATTCTCAATTAGAGGTGAAGACTGGCACAGATCAGTGGTGACCCTCTTGGTCACATGATTTATTGCTGTGCTGCAAAAGACTAGTGTCACGAATTCGTAACGCTTCAACCCTAGCTTGAGAGTTCAGAAATAGCTAGGGGTTTATCGAGCCAGTTTTGCGCGCAGAACAGTTTTGCCATCTTGCTGGCCGATCGACCAGCTATAGGTGATCTCACTCATCAGCTGCGAGCCATAGCCGGCCTCGGCTTGTGCCTCAGGCAGGCTGCCATTGTTTGAGATTTCAACCAGAATCAAACTGCTGCGATTAGCGGGTTTAACCGAGACCAAGATTTCTGTCGCACCACCGTGCTTGATTGCGTTGCTGGTAGCCTCGCGAATAACTTCGAGCACACAAACCGCCACCGAGCTAGCCGCACGCAGCTCAACGCGAATCTGTTCACTGATTTCGAAACGAATTTCACAAACGCCGTTCCACACGTCGGCGATTTGCGCGAGCACGATGTCGAAGTTTTCGTTTTCACCAAAACTCTCGAGCTTGTTTAGAGCCTGATTTAGGTCGACCTCAATGCCCGAAATTAGGTCGGATGAAATTTGCTTCGACTGAGCCAAGCGCATGGCGGCCGCATAAAGTGCCGCTTGAACTGGCCCGTGCAGCACCGACGCCAATCGCTTGCGGTTCAGCCAGGCTTCTTGACGCAAGTGCGAGTTCACGATTTCTAGATCGGCAATCACCGCGCGAATTTTGGCTTCGCTGTCATAGCGGCGAGTTCGTGCCAGTTGCTGCCCAAAGGTTAGCAATGTGATCACGACATACATGACAGCCGACTGCGTGTAGGTGGCATCGATGTGAACCCGAAGTTCTTCGAGAATCAACCAGGTGACACCGTTGGCAAAAAGGCCGCCAATCGCGCTAAAAATCGCACCCAGCCAAACCGGCGCCCAGACCCTGATGAAGGCAAGGCGCAGAATCGAGAGTGTTGCATAGTTAGCGCTAAAGAGCACCAGAGCCAGACCTAAACCGGGCAGCCCCGGCAGCGAGAGCATCAGGGTTGGGGTTGAAATCAACGCCGCGCCCAACATGCTCAAACCTGGCAAGAGCATCGACCCTAGAGCCACACGATCAGGCAGTTCAGCGCGCGATTTAATGCCGCGAAGTGTGGTGACGCGGGTCTCGACTTGCCCGTCGATTTTTGACCGACCAAGGTCGTGACTCAGCGGGCGAACCACCTCTTCGACGGCCTGCATCAAGTTTTTTGCAACACTCTTGCTCGATGAATCGTCAGCGATCTTTAGCTGCGCATAAACCTCTGCAACCATCGGGGCGAGCTGGCTGCGAACCTTGCTGAGCAGCTCATCGAGCTGAATTCGAATGCGCTCTCGAATGCCACCGCGCAGCTCATCGAGGCGCATTTTTTCTTGTTCAAGCTCGAGCAGCGCCTTTTCGTGTTTGACCTGCGAGGCCAAAAACAAAACGATGATTACCAGCGAACCGGCCTCAAACAATGGCCCGCCGGTGAGTCGATAAAACAAGTCGCTCTGCGGCACAACACCCAATAAGCCGCCGACAAAGAAAACCGTAGCTCCGCGAATTAGCCCGGCAAAAAGAAATAGCGCACTCACCGTTAGTGGGCGCGGCTTGGTTTGCATTTTCTGAAGCAGCCATGGGCGAACTAACAAAATTGGCAAAATACTTGCGACATAAACCGCCGCCGAAAGAGCCAGCCAGGTGACATATGAACCACCGAATCGCTCTTCGTTTTGAATGATAAAAGTTGAAACTGAAGGAACCGAAAACAGAGCTAGGGTGCGGTTGCTTAGGGCAACTGGGCTGCCAATGTTGTGCCAGGCGATTTTGGTGTTGATTCTTGGTGTGCTGAATCGCTGCGCCATGGGGTCAGTTTTCGATCTAGATTTCGAGGCTTAAGTGCCTAGTTGGCAATCACGTGGCCGGTCGAGCTAAAAAACACTCGTGCCGCTTCTACGCGAGCGTTGCCCTCAGCCTGTGGGTCGATGTTCAATGCGCCAAAGACTCGGCTAACGATTCCTTCAACCGCACGCACAGTTGTGCCACGCTCTTCAGCAATTTGCGCGTTCGACATGCCGTTGGCAACCAACTTGAGCACAGTGATCTGTCGAGCTGAAAGCTGCGATAGCGGTCGGTCATCGGCGAGGTCGTGCCTGTAGCTCTTGCCGAGTGTGTCGCGCAGGACAGCGTCAAGTGCGTCGACCAATTCATTCGAATCAACCAGAGCTGACTTGCGCATATAGGCAATGCCTTTAGGCAGCGACTTTGGGTCGTGGCCGGCAAATCGTGAGTCAGGCAAATTGGTTAAAAACACAATGCCGACATCTGGGTTGGTCTGCGAAAGCGACTGGGCAAAATCAAAACCGTTTGGGCCTGGGCCTAGCTCGATGTCGAGCACGACCGCATCAGGGTCGGTTGCAATCACGGCGCGCTTTGCATCGGCTGCGTTAGCAGCCGTGGTCACAGTGAAGCCTGCGTTTTCGAGCGACTTTGCAATCAAATCGCGCAGCAGCGACTCATCTTCGACCACGACAATGTGGCGACTGATTTTCATTAGATAAGGCCGCGCTTTGCTAGTGCGTCACGAAGGTCGGCGTCAGATGGCTCAACCAAAAATTCGCCGTCGGCAAATTTAATAACTGGGATGTTAGTGCGGCCCGAGATCGCTTGGGCCTCGTTGGTGAACTCGGCACTCTGCTCAACATCGCGAAGGTCGTATTCGACACCCTCAGCGTTTAGCAGCGCCTTTGAACGACGGCAGTCGCTGCACCATTCGGCACCATAAAAAGTGACTTCAGACATGGGTTCTCCTGGTCTAAAAAATTCGATTGTCTCTAGCGTCTTATCTAAGCCGATTTTCATCGGGAATGCATAGTCGCCCTGGTTCAAAGGTTATGCCACTCAGGTCGCGAATCACAATGTCTGCAGTCGTGACCATGGCCCTTTCGCTAACGCCAATTACGAGGCCGGCACCGGCAGCTTTTCCGGCAAGCACGCCCGCCTGTGCATCTTCAAAAACCACACATTCACTGGTGCTTAAGCCGAGTCGACTCGCGCCCAAAAGATAAGGGTGGGGGTTCGGTTTTCCGAGTTCAACATCGGCTGCAGTCACCAGTTCTGTCGGCACCGGCAGGCCGGCAGCCACTAGTCGGGCACGGCCCAGATTTGGATTAGCCGAGGTGCAGACAGTCCAGGTTCCGGCAGTCAACGAGTGAAGCAAATCAACTGCGCCGCCGAGCGCAACTGTCTCGTGTGCGGTGTCTTGCTCGAGCTGATTGATGCGATTGTTAGCCTCTTCAAAAAGTTCGGCACCCACCATTTCAAGAACCAAGTCTTGTGCTCTGCGGCCCGCGTGTTGGTCAATGTCAAAATTTTGGCCATATTCAATCGACCACTGATCCCATGCGGCCTTCGCGGCCAGGTGACTGTCGACTAAAACGCCGTCATTGTCAAAGAGCAGGCCGTTAAATTCGAAAATCAATTAGCAATCACTTTCCGAAGCAACCCAAAGCTATTTGACATCAGACGTTGCGTTTGGCTTGTTTCGCAGCGTGATTGACAGATAAACCCCGACCACGGCAAGCAGCAGCAAAATCTTTGCCGGTGCCATTTCTTCTAACACCCAACGCCAAGTTGGCGCGATGATTTTTGGCACCATGAGCTCACCTTCACTGCTCGGGTTTTGAGTCCAGTCGCGCAGTTTCTGAATAGCTGCGCTGCCCATGCTGAAGGCCATAATTGTGACGACCGCACCAAAAACAATCGATAAGACAAAGTTCAACGTTGCTGCGCCAGCGGCGAGCGCGGTCTTCGGTTTTGGTGCCGTCGGCTTGGCCTGGCGCGCGCGGTTCGCAAACAATGTTCCGGCGATTATTCCGAAGCCAACGATTGCAATGATGATCACCCACACCCAGGTCTGCAGATTGGTCTTGGTCACGTCATAAACAAACAATCCAAGAATGATTGCCACGGTGGTTGCCAGAATCGGGGTGGCATAGCCAAGCGCAAGTGCTTTTTGAGCCTCGCTCAATCTTGGTGCACCCTCAGTTTTTTGCGATTCAACTGAGTGCCTAAAGACGAATGCTCGAAGCAAAACCGTGACAACAAGTGCGGTGGCCAGAATGATTGGCAAATAGAGGTTGGCGAACCGAATTGGCAGCGATTCGGCGCGAGTCGGAAAAGCGTTGAAGCCACTCATAAAGTTGCCAATTGCAAAGATTGCGCCGGCGGCCAACCCAACGATGACAGCAAAGTTTGCAAATCTGTGTGCCGCACGAGCCAAGGCGTCTTGTTCACCGAGTTTTTGGCGAGCTGAAATTGCCCATCCCTGTGCAATTAGTGAAGCGATTGACGCCACTGAAATGCCGAGCAGATAGAGGTAGGTTGCCCAGCGCACGCCGTTATAGCTTTCAAGCAGCTCACCGGTGTTGCTGTATCGATCAAATGGAACTAGCAAATCGACCAAGCCCGCAAACATGAAGCACAGCCACGTCACCATTAGCCCGATTAGGGGCAGTGCCACAGCGCGCTTAGAAAGTGAGATTTTTGAAATCCAGTTTGATTCGCTCATGCCATCAGAATACGCCCGCGGCATTGCATCGTTGTTGTGCGCAACCAAAACAACCCCCGAACATGTCGGGGGTTGCCTCAGCTTGCATGAAGATTAGTCGCCTTCAACCTTGATGGTCTGAATGGTTCCGGTGATGGTTCCAATCAGGGTGTCGCCGTTGAATTCTGAAGTTGGTGCATCTTTGACGATGCGACCCAAGCGCAAGACCACAATGCGGTCGGTTACCTCTAGCACGTGTGGCAGGGTGTGCGAAATGAAGATAACGCCCAGGCCTTTTTTCTTGGCTTCGCGAATGATGTTCAAGACCTCGCCAGCCTGACGCGCGCCAAGGTGGTTGGTTGGCTCGTCAAGAATGATTACCTTTTTTGCCCATGACACAGCGCGACCGATAGCAACAGCCTGACGCTGACCACCTGAAAGCTGTGAAACAGCGCGGTTTGAAGCTGGCACAGCGATGCCGACGGCTTCGAGATCTTCGTGAGCTTTGTGCTCCATAGTTTTTTTGTTCAAGAAACCGAACCAGCCCAAGATGCCTTTGACGGTGATTTCGCGACCCAAGAAAACGTTTTGGCTCACAGTTAGGTGCGGTGCCAGACCTGAGTCTTGATACAGGGTCTCTACGCCGGCCTCTAGTGCCTGGCGAGGTGACTCCCAAGAGACCTCTTTGCCCTCTAGAAAAATCTGGCCGCCATCTGGCTGGTGAGCGCCCGAGAGCACCTTAACCAAGGTTGATTTTCCGGCACCGTTGTCGCCAACGAGGCCAATAACCTCACCGGCGTGAAGCTTTAGGCTCGCACCATCAAGGGCAACAACTGAACCGTAACGCTTCGATGCGTTCTTTAGTTCGTAAATTACTTCGCCGCTCATTTATTTGCGTCCGTTCTTGTTTTGCAATGTCTGCACGGCAACCGCGGCTGCAATCAAGATTGCAACGATTACCTGCTTTAGGTCTGGGCTTACTTCGAAAACAGTCATGGTCAGTAGGCCCGACTGAACTACAAACAGAACCAAGGTTCCGAGTGCGATTCCGATAGCGCGACCGATGCCGCCCATTAGAGATGCGCCACCGATAACAACTGCGGCGATCGCATAAAGCTCCATGCCCATACCTGAGGTGTTTGAACCTGCGCCCAAACGAATGTATGAATAGGCACCCGCAAGACCAGCGAGACCGCCAGCCAACATGTATACCTTGGTGATCTGGCGCTCAACGCTGATTCCGGCGCCGCGAGTTGCGAATGGGTTTGAGCCAAGAGCGAAGGTGTATAGACCGAAGCGGCTCTTGTGAAGAAATAGTCCGACGATGGTGGCAATGACCATGGTCACGAAAACTGTAGTTGACATCGGCAACATGACGTCGCCAATTGCCCATGGAGCACCAAGCTCCCAGTTGTTTGGGCCCTGCAGTGGTTGGCCTGCGGTGATCATGACGGCGATACCGTTTGATGCACCCATGGTGGCCAAAGTTGCAATGAATGGAACGATCTTTAGCTTGTTGATTAGGAACGCATTGATTGCGCCGACAAGAAGACCGACTAGAAGTGATAGACCCACGACGAGCAAAACGTAAGGGTTAGCGTCGCTGCCTGAAATTTCTGGACCAACTTTCAGAACGTTGATCAGAGTCCAGCCCGAGATGACCGAGCTGAGGCTCACCGTGGAACCGACCGAAAGGTCGATTCCACCAGTGATAACCACAAAAAGCTGGCCGACAGCAAGCAGGATGTAAGCGCCCCACTCATCCATGACGGTGCCCAACAAACTAGGAGTTAGGAAGAGACCTTCTGAACCCCAGTTGAAGAATGCACCGAGCACCACGAGGGTGACGATTAGAACTGCGCTTTGGTTCGATGAGATGCCTGAGAGTCTTGCTCTCAGCCCACCCTTCTCTTTTGACGCAGTTTCCTGCTTGCTGTCTGCCATTTATATGCCTTTGTTTCTTTTGTTTCTAATGTTTCAGTTCGACCAGAATTAGTTGGTCTTGTAGGTGTACTTAGCCAAGTCAGCAGCTGAAGTGCTCTTGGTTAGCGCAACGTTAGGAATTACAACGTTCTTCTTGGCTGGCTTGGTGCCGTTCTTTAGGAATGCTGCAATGGTCTTGACTGCAAGGCGAGCCTCAGCAGCTGGGTCCTGTGCGATAAGAGCAGTGAAGATGCCTGACTTGATCTTTGCAACGTTAGCTGGGTAAGCGTCGTAGCCAACTAGAGCTACCTTGCCAACTAGGCCACGTGACTGAAGTGCAGCAGCTGCACCGTCAGCGTTGGTGCCGTCAATTGCGAAGATACCGTTCAACTTAGGGAACTTGGTCAACCAAGTCTTGATGTTTGAAGCAGCCTTCTGAGGGTTTGACTCTGAGTAGCCAGTTGCAACTACCTTGATGCCAGGGAAGCTCTTTGCAACAGCCTTCTTGAAGCCGTCTAGACGAGCTACGTTGGTGGTTGCAGTAGCTGAGGTTAGACCGATAGCAACCTGGTAGCTGCCACCCTTCTTGTAGCCGATCTTCTTTGCAAGTGCTGCAGCAGCCTTTGCGCCACCGTCGGTGTTGTCACCGGTGATCTGGATTAGAACCTTGTCTAGGTTCTGAACCTGGGTGTCAACGTTGGCAACAACGATGCCCTTGTCAGCAGCCTGGTCGTTTAGAGACTGAAGAGCTGAGCCGTCGGTTGGGATTAGAACAAGGCCGTCGCCCTTGCCTAGGGTTGCGATTACGTTCTCAACGATTGGAATCTGGGTTGCAGCGCTGTAAGCAGCATCGCCCTTCCAAAGTAGCTCGTAGCCTTGCGCCTTTGCTTCAGCCTCAGCGCCAACCTTCATTGCGTTGAAGAATGGGTCGTTGACTGCACCCATTACGAATGCAATCTTTGGGGTTGCTGCCTGTGCAGGAGCAACTGCTGCAGCTGCGCCTGAGATGGCTAGAGCTGCCGCAGCGCTAGCTGCGATAACACGGGTAGTACGCTTCATTTATTTCTCCTCGGAGTGGATTAATTTTGCGAGATTTGTGAGAATTGCGAGAACGTTCTCGCAACTTCCTCTACAATTCAAACATCGCGATGTTGCACAAGGCAAATTTTCTCGATAACGGTTTTGTCACGGTTTATAACAGCGACCCGAAAGGTGTGGTGAGTCAATGGCTAAATCAAACGCACCAACCATCGTCGATGTTGCCGCGCGCGCTGGAGTTTCACGGGCCACCGCCTCTCGCGCACTGAGCAACTACGGGCGCATCAATGCAGAGACAAAAGCGGCTGTTCAGGCAGCTGCAGCTGAGCTTGGCTATCGCCCAAATGCACTAGCGCAGTCAATGCGCAGTGGCCGCACCAACACCATCGGGCTAGTGATTGTCGCAGATTTCACCAATGCGTTTTTCGATCGCGCCACCAAGGCAATAGTTGATTCGAGTCGCAGTCGCGGCTATGAGGTGCTGATAACACACAGCGATGAAGCGATCGAGGTTGAGCGCAATGCCGTCGAGACGCTGCTCGAAAAACAAGTTGACGGTTTGATTGTCGTGCCATCCACCACTGCAGTTCACGATCACCTGTCTGCCAAGCAGCTAAATGGACGACCTGCGATTCTGATTGACCGCCGACTAGATGGCGTGCGGCTAACCTCGGTTACGACCGATGACTTTCAGGGCGCCGAAGAGGCGGTTCGCCATGCGCACGCCATGGGCCACAAACGATTTGCCTTCTTAATTGCAGCGCCGAACATCCGTGGTTATTCAAAAGAACGACCGGCCGCCTTGATCAGCACAGTCGACGATCGCGTCAACGGTTTCTTAAATGCAACAACTGACATAAATTCGCGAGCAAAGCACACCTGGATTTATTGCGAAGACAACCCGACGGTCAGCGAAGCCGCTGTAATGCAAATTCTTGATCAACCTAAAGCTCCGACAATTATTTTTGCTTCGAACAACGACATGGCGCTTGCCGTTATGAAGGTGGCTGGCAATCGTCAGATGCGGCTCGGGGTTGACATCTCGCTTATCACGATCGACGATTCTGACTGGGCTGCGGCGATGGTGCCAGGTTTGACCGTAGTTTCTCGACCCGTCGAAGAGCTGGGTCAGATTGCCGTAGATAAACTTCTCGCAGAGATTAATTCCGACAGCGCACCCGGTGAAAAAATAATTTTGCCAACCGAGCTAATCGCCAGAGGATCGGTCGCGAATCTAAAGATGTATCCCGAATATGACCCCGAATACAAAGGTGAAAGATGATCCTCGTTATTGGTGAAGCCCTGATTGACTTGATTGAAAACCGCTATCAGGCTGGCGCGTTCAACGCCATTGTCGGTGGTGCTAACGCCAACGTTGCGATTGCGCTCGCTCGCCGCGGCACACCGCAGCAGTTTCTCGCGCGAATCTCTGACGACCGCTTCGGAAAAATTATTCGCGAACGTCTAGAGACCAACGGCGTTGGCCTCGACCACGCAATCGCTGCCACCGAACTAACCACACTGGCTGTCGTCTCAATCGACTCACACGGCGTGCCTTCATACGCGTTTTATGTCAACGGCACCGCTGACTGGGGCTGGACCCCGGCTGAATTGCCGACTGACGCCGACCTTGACCGCCTCGATGCGAAGGCCCTGCAGTTCGGCTGCTTGACCATGGCCATGGCGCCGGGCAACGCCGTTATCGAAGCCTGGGGTGAGCGCCTCTATAAAGAGGAGCGCCTAACCATTAGCCACGACATAAACATGCGCCCAGCACTTGGCTTCGACCGCGAGGTCGAGCGCGTGCGCGTTGAGCGCGTTAACAGCTTCTCGCACATCATCAAGGCTTCTGACGAAGACATCGAGTGGCTCTATGGTCTTGAGACCGGTGCATACATCGATGACATCGTGAATGACTGGATCGGCGACACTGGCCGCCACGTTTTTGTGACTCGCGGCGGCGACGGAGTTTCGGTTTATCGACCAGGCGGCGTGCGCTTCGATGTGCCGTCTCGCAAGATCAATGTTGTCGACACCGTTGGTGCCGGTGACACTTTCTGTGCCAACCTGCTCGGTCAACTGCACGACTCTGACACCCTCGGCGATCGCGCATTTGCTCGATTGGGCAACCTGAGCGACGACCAGCTGCACGAGTTTGTTCGCGTGGCCGGCGTTGCTGCCTCGATTACCTGCGAGCGTGCCGGCGCTGAGCCACCGACAACCGCAGACCTAAACGCAGTTTTGGCAGCAATCTAATGATGGCTAACGGATGGGAAGTTGTGTTCCTAGTCATTATCGGCCTGGGGCTTGCGGTTGATGCCCTGGGCGGTTGGCTAAGCGGCCGAGCTGCGCGCAGCAAGGGCTATAGCTTCGGGCTGTTCTTTGGACTCTCATTCGTTAGCTGGTTCGTCATGGCGACCATCGCGGTGTTCATAACCCCGCGCGCCGAAATTCCTCGGGATGACGCGAGTCGTATTTCGCTCAGCCGCATTTTGTATTTCATCGGTTTAGGTTCGTTTATTCTCGGGCCGTTCTCAGTCACCATAGCCTCGGCGATTTATGCCGACATTAACTCGGGGGCCATGACTGGCATTGCGGCCATCGGTGCAGTTGCTCTGACTCTGATGGGTATTGGCCTAATTATGGGCGCTGTTGCAACCGCCGAAAACAAAAACGGCAAGGCACTGCAAAACTTTGAGGCTTCGGTTAACTAGCAATTTTTCAACAGGCCACCAAAATGCTGGCCCCTATGTCGGTGGCGGCTGACAGACTTTGTTCATAAACGAAAACAGCTGCGAGATCAGCTTGAACAAAATCTGGGGTTTCATTGAAAAAACTAAACGACAATCGCTGGGTTTATAACACTCGCGATTTAATGCGGGCGTCTGCCTGCGATCACTGCACTCGACTGGCAATTGCTCGCGAACTCGGGGTCGAGGGTGTTGACGAGCTAATTTCTGAATATGTGGTCACCGATATTGGCTTGCCCGGTGTCTATGGCGATCGCTTCGAGGCGGCACTCGAGGCAGAACTTCGTGAATCACTGGGTTCTGATTTTCAGCGCCCCGAGGGTTCAGATCTTTTCGAATCAACCATCGAACTAATGCGGGCGGGTGTGCCGGTTATCTATCAGGGCGGCCTTCGTCACGAACACGGGCCTGGGGTTTTTTCGGGCAAGCCAGACTTTCTGGTTCGCGGCGATTACGACCTGGATTTTGCCGGTGGAACACTGACAGCTGTGCATAATCCTGCTCGCGCAGCCGTGGGCTATATCGCGTGGGATGCAAAATTGGCCAGCCAGGCAAAGCCAAATTACCTACTGCAGCTGGCGCTATACATTGATTCCCTTGACCAAATCGGGCTCAAGGCGCCTCAGGCCATGCACGGCCTAATTTTGGGCAGTCGTCAACTGGTCACCTTCGAAGAGGGCGAGGTTGTGCCGGCCATGCGACAGGCGCGCGAGAGCTTGATTTCGCTATTCGCTTCGACCAATTCAAATGCCGCTTCAAACGAATTTGCTTTGACTAATTTGTCGCTTGCTTGTGAAACCAACGATGCCTGCAAGGTTTGCGAATACCCAGGTTTGTGCGCTCAAACGCGAATTCAAGAAGACCAGCTAATTCAAGTTGCCGGCATCAACCGCAGTCAGATTCAAAAACTAAAGCGGGTTGGCATTAGCACCATGGCCGAGCTGGCTAGCGCCAACGACGAACAGCGGCCAAGTGATTTTGTTCCCGGCAGTTTCGAAAAACTGCGCAACCAAGCCCGCTTGCAACACCAGGCTAAAGTTGCCGGTCAGCACGACTATTTGATTCTCAACGATCCCGAAATCGGAGTCCTCCCTCCAGCTTCATCGGCCGATCTATTTTTCGATATGGAGGGTTTCCCCTATTTTGAAGAGCGCGGCGGGCTTGAATATCTATTCGGTGCGGTCGATCGTGATCGCAAATTCCATGCTTTTTGGGCACACGATCGCAACGAAGAGCGAACTGCTTTTGAAAACTTCGTTGACTTCGCAGTTTCCACGATGCAGCGTGATGAATCTGCGCACATTTATCACTACGCACCCTACGAAGTCACGGCACTAACTCGACTAGCCGCTCGGCATTCGACCCGCGAGGCTGAAGTTGCTTGGCTGATTGAAAACGATCGCTTGATCGATTTATACAAAGTGGTTCGAGGTTCGATCATGGTCAGCCAACCGAGCTATTCGATCAAATATCTCGAGGTTTTCTATGGAGTCAAGCGCGATGGCGATGTGACCAACGCCGGCTCGAGCATCGAGTTTTATGAAGACTTCAGACAGAGTCGCGCGAGCGATCCAGCCCTGGCCGATGAGCTGCTGCAAAAAATCGCAGACTACAACACCGATGACTGCATTTCGACCCTAGAGCTTTATGACTGGCTCAGCGGCATGCCTGGGGCTCACGCAAAGTTCGCGGCTTTTAGGCAGGCGATCGCAGTAAAAAAAGCAATTGAGCGCGGGCAATCAGATTCTCGAGATGACTCACCCGAGAACCGCCGCGCGCTCAAAGCCGAAGCCGAGCTCGAACACCTAAACCAGAGCACCGCCCAGCTCAAGCAAGTCGTTGAAGACTGGCCCTGGGGGCAGTCACCCGAGGGCGATTACAACGCCAAAGTTTGGCTGGCACTCACTCATTCAATGCTCTATTACAAACGCGAAGAAGTTATTCAATGGCGTGATTGGCGACTTCGCCGCGATGCCACCGAAGATGCCCTCGACCGTGACCGCAAAGCCCTTGTTGTTCATGGTGCCCGCGCAATTCAAGAGCCGAAGCTTTTTGGCCTCGCCGGCGATGCCAAAGTCAAAATTGAATACACCTATCAACTTGAGGTCGGTCAAACCAATTTCTTGAAGACTGGCGATTCGATTTTTGTGCGATTTAACACTGGTGCCAATCAGCAAGACACCGACTATGGCGCAATCAAATCTGTGCACGGCGGCCAAGTGACCTTTTTGCGTCAAGCCACCGTGGCCACCGCCAGCTTCGAGCCAAATGCAATCTTTGCCAACGAATGGATGCCCTTGGCCGACAAGCCGGTTGCGGTTGCCGAATGGGTTAATTCGGCAACCTCGCGCTGGGGCTCACCCAGCCAGCCAGCACCTGTCGGTGACGCACTTTTTGACCTTTTGATGCGCCGAAAGCCACAGCTTCGCGGTGGTGCTTCACTGCCTCGGGTTTCTGGTGCCGACGCCCTGCCAGCAGTTCTAAGTGCAGTCGATCAACTCGACAGTTCAACGCTTGCAATTCAGGGTCCACCGGGGGCAGGCAAAACCTATTTGGCCTCGCGCGCCATTGCGCATTTAGTGAGCCAGGGCAAGCGAGTTGGCATAACAGCCAATTCACACTCAGCAATCGAAAACCTGCTGGCTGCCTGCTTAGATGCAGGCGTCAATGCCGATCAGATTGCAAAACGAAATCAAACTGGCGTTTCAAAACCGCAAGCTTGGAACACCCCGAAAACCAACGCCGACCTGGCCAATTGGCGCGCAGGTCAAGGTCAAAACGGATACGTAATCGGTGGCACCTCGTGGAACTTCGCAGCCGCCGCGCTTAGAAACGAATCGTTTGATTATTTATTTATCGATGAGGCTGCTCAATTTTCTTTGGTCGATGCAATTTGCGCCGGAGCAAACAGCAAAAACATTATTCTGCTCGGCGACCCACAACAGCTAACGCAGGTTGTGCAGGCGGTTCATCCTGGCGGTGTCGACAACTCTGCCCTAGGCCACTTCATGGGCGAGCAGCAAATCATCGAGCCTGATTCTGGTTTCTTTATCGACGTCACTCGCCGCATGCACCCAGCAGTCAACGAACCGGTTTCGTGGCTGTCATATCAGGGTCGACTTCACGCGCACGAATCAACCTTGGTCAATCGTGTTGACAAGGTGCCGCCTGGTCTGATTGCAGTGCCCATCAATCACGAAGGCAACGCCTCACACTCAACAGAAGAAGCATCTGCGGTTCTTGAAATTGTCGGCGAGCAAGCAGCATTAGTTGGCCAGTCAGAGGTTTTAGTTGTTGCGCCTTATAACGCCCAGGTCGACCTAATTCGAGATGAGCTAGATTCTGCTGGTTTCTCTGAAGTTCAGGTTGGCACCGTCGACAAATTCCAGGGGCGCGAAGCCATGGTTGTGATTGTCAGCCTCGCCGCTTCAAGCGCGGTCGATGCCCCTCGAGGGCTCGAGTTTTTGCTCGATCGAAATCGCCTCAATGTGGCAATTTCTCGAGCTAAGGCAAATTGCTATTTAGTCTTTAGCCCGGCACTAACTCGCACGCGCTTTGCCTCTGTCACCGACGTCAAATGCGTTAGTCGCCTGATCGGCCTTCTTGGCTTCGCCGTCTGATTCAAGATCTGAGCAGCAGGGCGGGGTGGCCACTAGCGCTAAGTTCGCTAGTTTGCTTTCGGCAAAACCTTCAAGGTCTTGAGGGTCGGGTCAGCAACAAATGCGATTCGCACACCCATGTCTCGCGCCTCAAACAAGGCAGACAACGCCGCCTCGGTGATCAACTCGCCAGGTGAAAGCACCGGAACGCCCGGTGGGTATGGGCAAATCATCTCTGCAGAAACACGCCCGACGGCATCGGCCGAATCTACAACCTCATAGTCGCTGAAGAATGCCTCGCGAGGTGTGACAACCACCTGCGGCTCAATCGAGAATGCGGGCAAAATTTCAATCGGGCGAGGTTCTCCGCGGTGAGCGTTGACCGAGTCGATAATGCGCTTCACCAAATCATTGATTCGATCCGGGGTGTCAGCAAAAGTGATCATCGGAATAATCACATCGCGGTTGGCCATTTCGACATCGATGTTGGCGGCCAGCAAGTCAGCCTCAACTTTGTTGCCGTCGGCGCCACATCCGCTGAGCAAAATTACCAACTTGAGCGGGTCGATGTATTCGCCATCGATGACATCAATGCCAGCTGCAGTCAGCGCAGCGCGACCACGCTCGGTTGCCTCGATAACGGGCCCGATGAGCTCGTGACCGTGACGCTCAAGCAGAGCGCGTGCGGCATCAATCGAGGCCAGAATGCGGCCTGACATTGATGTGGTCTGGGTTGAATCAAACATCTTGTTGAAACGCGCCAGGTCGACATAGTCGCCCTTCACCAAAACAAACGAAGCCTGCGAATAAGACGGCAGAGTTTTGTGCGCAGAGGTCACCACAATGTCGGCACCCTCAGCCAGCGGGTGGTTTGGCAGTTCGGGGTGAAATCCGTAGTGAGCGGCCCAGGCAGCATCGACAACTAGTGGAATGCCATAATCGTGGGCTGCTGCAGCCAATCTAGGAATGTTCGACATGGTGCCGACATAAGATGGCTCACCGATGAGAACGGCCTTGGCATCTGGGTGAGCTGCCAAGGTCTCGCGCAAACGAGTCGATGGCAAATATTCCGGCAATCCAGTTGCTGGGTTGATTTCAGGGCGAACCCAAATCGGAGTGACTCCGGCATAAACCAAGCCAACCAAAACTGACTTGTGCAAAGTTCGAGAAACAATGACTTTGTCGCCCGGGCCAGCGACCGCCATAACGGCTGCGTGATTAGAACCTGACGAACCGTTTACGCCAAAGCGACAAAGATCGGCGTTCCACAGTTCAGCCGCCAAGCGCTCGGCCTCAAGAATCAAGCTTGGTGAAATTCGATGTGGGTGATTGCCCGGAAGAACTGGAATATCGCCATCAACAATTGCGCCGGTTAGATCGGTGCGGCCCTTGTGTCCAGGAATCTGGAACGGTGACCGATCTGTCTCCATGTCTCGGATCCATGCATCTAGCAAGGGTGCGGATGAACGCAATCCCATTGGATCTTTAGTGTCAAGAAGTGTGGCTGCGCCAAATGCGTGCTGAGGCAATATCCCGCCTATCTTTAGGTCTCGGTCGTTCGCCGAGCTCTCGCCGCCTAACCACCATTGGGGTGATCAGGTTTGAATCAGATTTGAAAAAGTCTAGAAAGACTGAGGGACCGGGTCAATAAGAACCCGATCCCCCAGCCTTAAGGTTTAGTGAATTCTTAGAACTCGACCTTGGTCACGTTGGTGTCTAGCGGGATACCAGGACCGAAGGTGGTTGCTACTGCACCCTTGATGATGTAGCGACCCTTTGAGCTTGAAGGCTTCAAACGAAGAACTTCTTCAAGAGCTGCCTCTAGGTTCTGACCTAGCTGCTCCTTGGTGAATGAAGCCTTGCCGATGATGAAGTGAAGGTTCGACTGCTTGTCAACACGGAAGTCAATCTTTCCGCCCTTGATGTCAGTAACAGCCTTGGCTACGTCAGGGGTAACGGTTCCGGTCTTAGGGTTCGGCATTAGGTTTCGAGGACCAAGCACCTTTCCTAGGCGACCGACCTTGCCCATTAGCTCTGGGGTTGAAACTGCAGAGTCGAAGTCAACCCAACCTGCTGCTACCTTTTCGATTAGCTCGTCGCCACCGACCTCGTCAGCGCCGGCTGCAACTGCAGCGTCAGCTGCGGCACCAGTTGCAAACACGATAACGCGAGCGGTCTTACCGGTTCCGTTCGGAAGCGATACGGTTCCGCGGATCATCTGGTCTGCCTTGCGTGGGTCAACACCAAGCTTTAGGGCTACCTCGATGGTCGCGTCGAACTTCTTTGAGCCAGTCTCTTTAACTAGGGTTACTGCCTCGGCTGGGGTGTATAGCTTGCCCTCAGTGATGAGAGCTGCTGCGGCTTGATAAGCCTTTGAGCGCTTTGCCATTCTGTTGTTCCTATCTATTGGTCACAGTTGTGGTTGAACGATTCGCGCGCGAATCTCCCACGACTTCTTTTGCCAATCGGCCGAATTGCCGACTGGCGATTTTTGTTGCTTAGGCCTCTACGGTGATTCCCATTGAGCGTGCGGTTCCCGCGATGATCTTTGCCGCTGCGTCAACATCGTTGGCGTTTAGGTCAGACATCTTCTGCTCAGCAATCTTGTATAGGGCGTCCTTCGAAAGCTGTGCAACCTTCACGGTGTGAGGGGTGCTTGAGCCCTTTGCGACTCCGGCAGCCTTCTTGATTAGCTCAGCTGCTGGTGGGGTCTTAAGAACGAAGGTGAATGAGCGGTCTTCGTAAACGGTGATTTCAACCGGTACGACGTTGCCCTTCTGGTCTGCGGTTGCGTTGTTGTACGCGGTGCAGAACTCCATGATGTTCACACCGTGCTGACCAAGAGCCGGACCAATAGGAGGAGCTGGGTTAGCAGCGCCTGCCTGGATCTGAAGCTTGATCATTCCAGTGATCTTTTTCTTCGGTGCCATTTTGTTTATTCCTTTTTGTTGTTGTGGAACTCTTTATAAATCTTTTTGCTTAGCTCAGTGAGCCAACCTGCTCGAAGCCAAGCTCTACTGGAGTCTCGCGCTCGAACAATGAAACGAGAACGGTTAGCTTGCCGCTCTCAGGCTTGATCTCGCTAATGGTTCCAGGAAGACCTGCGAACGAACCATCCTTGATCATGATGCTCTCGCCAACCTTGTAGTCAACGTTGATAACAAGAGACTTGCCCTTGCCACCCTTGACCACGCCGGTTGGGCGTGAACCGGTCTTGACGACCTCTTCTTTCGGAATGCGCTCTTCGTAGAGTGCCTTCTTAAGCATTTCCCACGCTTCGGTTGGGCGAAGTGGGGTTGGGTTCTGTGCGTTGCCAACGAATCCGGTAACCGCAGGGGTCTGGCGAACTAGGTCACCTGAGTCTTCGGTTAGGTCCATGCGAACCCATACGTAACCAGGAATCATGACCTTCTTAACAAGCTTGCGCTCGCCATTCTTAACTTCGATGGTCTCTTCAATTGGAACAACAACCTCGAATACAAGGTCACCGCCAGGAAGCATTGATGCACGGTTTTCGATGTTCTGCTTTACGCGCTTCTCGTAACCTGCGTAGCTGTGCACGACATACCACTTGCCAGGAAGAGAGCGGAACTCACCCTTGAAGATCGCATAAACATCGTCGTCGTCTTCGCTTGCGTCTGGCTGCTGCGCTGCAACAACTTCGTCTTCAATGATTGACATAGCTGCTTCTTCAGCAGAAAGGTCGATAGCAGCGTCGGCAGCCTCTTCGGCTTCTTCTGCAACAGCATCGAGTTGCTCGTGCTGTGCTTCGTGCTCGGTCTCGACTAGAGCCTCTAGCTCGTCGCGTTCGATTTCACTCACTGCGTTTCCTATCGTTGATAAAACTTTTTGTTGCTAAAACTTTTTGGTTTGTTACTTGGTTGGGGTGAAGGTGAAGTTCACACCCATGAAGAACAACCAGTCGAGCAATCCGATGATTGCCATAACTACAACTACGAATGCCAAGACGACACCGGTGTAGTTGCGAAGCTCTGCCCAAGTTGGCTTGGTGACCTTCTTTAGTTCAAGAACAACCTGCTTAAAGAACAAAGAGGTGCGACCAATGACTCCGCGCTTCGACGCTTTGTCAGCTTTCGCCTGCTCGACTAGATCTTCAGAGACCTGTTCGATTTCTTCTGACATCTTGTTCCTTCTTCTTTGTTGTTACTTGCAGGCCAGACAGGACTCGAACCTGCAACTTGCGGTTTTGGAGACCGCTGCTCTACCAATTGAACTACTGACCTATTTCAAAGAAAACGACTTCGCAGACAAGCGGCAAAAGACACACTTCTAGATTGGAATCTAAGGTGATTTTTTGCCAGATTAGGCTGCGGAGTTGTCAACTTCCTTTGAGAAGTCTAAACGCCTACCCGCCTAGATAGCAAGCCGAATAAGGGCGTTAGGCTTGACCCGTGACTGAATTTCCGAGAATCTCAAAGCGAATCGCTGCCATTGCCGAATCTGCCACTTTAAAGGTCGACGCCAAGGCCAAAGCCCTTCAGGCTGCCGGTCGGCCTGTCATCTCTTATGCGGCTGGCGAACCAGACTTTGCCACCCCAGCTCACATCGTTGAAGCGGCGGCAATTGCGGTGCGCGACCCAAAGAATCACCGCTACACACCCGCGGTTGGTTTGCCAGATTTGCGCGAGGCAATCGCGGCTAAAACCAAGCAGGATTCAGGCACTGAAATCACCGCTGCCCAGGTTGTAGTCACCAACGGTGGCAAGCAGGCTGTTTATCAGGCATTCGCAACCCTGCTTGATCCGGGCGACGAAGTCTTGATGCCGACCCCATTCTGGACAACCTACCCAGAGGCAATTCGTCTAGCCGGCGGTGTGCCAGTTGAGGTTTTCGCGGGTGCCGACCAGAACTACCTCGTGACCGTCGAGCAGCTTGAAGCCGCTCGCACCCCGCGCTCAAAAGTTTTGCTTTTCGTTTCTCCATCAAACCCAACTGGATCGGTATATACCCGTGAGCAGACCGAGGCAATTGGTCGCTGGGCTTATGACAACGGCATGTGGGTTATCACCGACGAGATTTATCAGAACCTGGTCTATGACGGCA
>ERZ650311.68-NODE-68-length-63248-cov-13.493346_pt1 | contig 63248 bp, 58 predicted proteins | sample MGYA00376247_ERZ650311 | MGnify/ENA primary metagenome ERZ650311 (study PRJEB26733, sample SAMN07839324) | wastewater metagenome | biome: small river; feature: stream; material: water | place: USA: North Carolina | collected 2016-07-28 ... | reverse complement strand
AATACCGGCCTGTCACGCCGGGGGTCGCGGGTTCGAGTCCCGTCCACTCCGCCAATATTTGCGTTGAAACGTTTTGTTTTCGACGCTCAGCAAAAAGGGCCGCGAAAACGGCCCTTTTTGCTTTTTAGCCATCGTTTTTGTGGGCGCTGCGGGCTTGTTCCCGCCAGTCTCTGGATGTAGACTCATAAAGTTCGATATCGGCGTATTTTGGCTTGAGTCGGGCACTAATTGCGGCGCAAGTGGACTGGTCCGGCATTTGTTTCGGCGCTCCGCACCGGAACGCCGGGAGTGCATTACAAGAGGCGAACGAGAGTTCGCCTTTTTTGCGTTTTCAACCGGTAAATCTCGCCCGTTCTGTCAGCAGCAACCGAGGATTCAGCATGTTCGACGCAGTACGCAACAACAAGAAGATCGTCCAGGTATTCCTGTTACTGATCACACTTCCCTTTGCCTTCTGGGGAGTGGATTCCTACGTCAAAAACATGGGGAGTGGCAATGAGCTGGCCTCGGTCGGCGGAACCGCAATTCAACAGGGCGAATTCCAGCAGGCGATGCGCGATCAGCAAGAGCGCTTGCGCAGCGCCATGGGCACGAACTTCAATCCGGCGATGATGGAAACCGCGGAAGCCCGGCGGGCGGTTCTTGAGAATCTGATCAATCAACGCCTTCTGTCTCTCGATGCAGCCAAGATGCGCCTTGCCGTGTCGGACGAGCGTGTCCGCGAGACGATTGCATCCGTTCAGGCATTCCAGGAAAACGGCCATTTTTCGCAGCCGCGCTACGATGCCGTTCTCAAGGCGCAAGGCATGTCGCACCCGGTTTTCGAATCCCGCCTGCGCCACGATCTGGCTCTGCAGCAGGTTCTCGGCGCGGTTGCCGAAGGAGTGATGGTTTCCCGTGCGTCGTCCGAGCAGGTGTATTCGGTCCAGTTCGAGGAGCGAATGGTCAGCGATGCCCGTCTCGCTGCTTCGCAGTATGTCGGCACGGTAAAGCTTGCCGACGATGCCGCAAAGAAATTCTATGACGCCAACCGCAAGCAGTTCGAACTGCCTGCCCAGGTGCGCGCCGAATACGTCGTGCTCAGCAAGGATGCGGTCGCCGAACAGCTCACCGTCAGCGACGCGGATGTCCGCAAGGAGTACGACGCTCATCCGGAGCGTTTCCGGGAGGGTGAGGAGCGGCGTGCCAGCCACATCTTGATTCAGGCCGACAAAAGCGCCGGAGACACCGTGATCAAGGCGGCGCGAGAAAAGGCCGAAGCCGTGCTCAAGCAGCTCAAGGCGAACCCCGCCGATTTTGCGAAGCTGGCCAAGGAGAATTCCCAGGATCCGGGCTCCGCCGAGAAAGGGGGCGATCTTGGTTTCTTCCCGCGCGGTGCGATGGTGAAGGCGTTTGAAGATGCCGCCTTTGCACTGACCAAGGAAGGCGAGATTTCCGGCGTGGTGCAATCGGACTTCGGTTTCCATATCATCAAGCTGACCGGCGTGAAAGCCGAAAAGGTTCGTCCGTTCGATGCGGTCAAGAACGACATCGCCGCTGAACTCAAGCGTGCCGACGCGGCGAAGAAGTACGCGGAATTGGTCGATGGTTTTACCAATACCGTTTATGAGCAATCGGACAGCCTCAAGCCGGCCGCCGAAAAATTCAAACTTCCGGTCAAGACGACGGATTGGGTTGCCCGCGACGGCAAGGCGCCGGCGCCGTTCAATAACGAGAAGCTGCTCGCTGAACTCTTCTCGGACGATGCGGTGAAAAACAAGCGCAATACGAATGCCGTCGATGTCGGCAACGGAATGCTGGTTTCGGCGCGGATTGCCGAGTACAAGCCGGCGACCGTCCGGCCGTTCGAAGAGGTCAAGGCGGCAATCGAGCTGGGGCTGACCAACGAGGAGGCCGTTCAACTGGCGGAGAAAGATGGCGAAGCCAAGCTGGCCAAGCTCGCCAAAGGCGAGTCCGTCGATCTGCACTGGAGCGAGGCGCGGGCGATGCATCGTTCAGACCAAGGTTTGCCGCCGCAGATTGCGCGCGCGGTATTCCGTGCTTCCAGCGAAAAGCTGCCGAGCTATGCCGGGGCAAAAATCCCCGGCGGTGGCTACATCTTGTTCCGTATCGAAAAGGTGAGCCGCCCGACCGCCAGCCAGGACGATCCGAAGCTGAACGCCATCAAGCAACAGTACGCGCGCGTGCTTGCTGAGCAGGACTTTGCCGCCTATATCGCAACGCTGCGAAAGCGCTATGACGTGAAGGTCAACGAAGCTGCGCTGGAAGGCTCGAAAGACAAATAGTCCGTCTCCTTCATAAAAAGTCCGAGGCCGGACGATTCAAGTCGGCCTTGGGTTTTGATGGGATGTTCAGCCCGATCCCCACTCTGCGGACGCCGCCGAGTGGGGATTTGTCTTTTCGGAAGGCCATCGGGCCCGCGACGATAGCGACAGGAGGCTGGATACGGCCGCGGAGCCGAAGGCCGACAGCCCCGCTTTCACGAGCGGATACGGCGGAGCCTACTGTGACTGGTGACTGTTCGAGTGCGACGGCCGGGCCGGATCAGTCCGGGAGGAAGGGGTAGTCGATGTAGCCTTCGGCGCCTCCGCCATAGAGCTTGTCGGCACGCAACGTGTTGAAAGGGGCGTCCTCGCGCAAGCGGCGCACCAGATCGGGGTTGCTGATGAAGGGGCGCCCGTAGGCGACGAGATCCGCCGCACCGCTGGCCACCGTTTCGATGCCTTCGGCGCGGCTGAAGCCGTTGTTGACCATCCAGGCGCCGGGGAAGGCGCGGCGCAGGGCGGCGTAGTCGAAGGCCGGTGCGTCGGCGGGGTGACGGTCGCCGCCGGTCTGTCCCTCGATCATGTGTAGATAGGCCAGACCGAGAGGGGCGAGCTGTTCCACCACGTAGCCGTAAAGCGCCTGAGGATTGCTGTCGAGCGGCGAACTTCCGCCGAAGGTGGTGAGGGGGCTCAAACGCACCCCGGTACGGCCGGCACCGATCTCGTCGCTCACCGCCCCGAGCACTTCCAGCAGCAGGCGGGCACGGTTGGGAATGCTGCCGCCGTAAGGACCGCTGCGGTCGTTGACGCTGTCGCGCAGAAACTGCTCGAGCAGATAGGTGTTGGCGGCGTGAACCTCGACACCGTCGAAACCGGCCTCGATGGCGCAGCGGGCAGCGTGACGGTAGTCGGCCACCACTGCGGGGAGTTCGTCGTCGCGCAGGGCGCGGGGGGCGGAAACCGGTACGAAGCCGTCGCGGGTGTAGGTCTGGGTGTTGGCGATCCGGTTGGTGGAGGACACGGGCGCCGCTCCGTCGGGCAGCAGCGAGCTATGGGAAATGCGGCCCACGTGCCAGAGCTGGATGACGATGCGTCCGCCGGCAGCGTGCACCGCGTCGGTGATCGGACGCCAGCCGGCGACTTGCTCCGCCGAGTAGATGCCCGGCGTGTCGAGATAGCCCTGGGCCATGGGGCTGATCTGGCTGGCTTCGGCAACGATCAGGCCGGCGCTGGCACGCTGGGCGTAGTACTCGGCCATCATCGGCGTGGGGACGCCGCCGGTGGCGCGGTTGCGCGTCAGCGGAGCCATGACGATGCGATTGGAGAGGGGGATGTCACCGATCCGGATGGGATCGAACAGGCTGGTCATGGTCGGTTTCCTTTGGGGTGAAGAAGTTAAAGGCTGGCTTCAAGCACGCGGCGGCTGAGGGCGAGATCCATGTCCCTGTGCTCGCCGAGGGCGGTCATGCCATGCGCTTCGAGTTGGGCGAGGAGACGCCGCGGCGCATCGGTACCGATGCCGTAATCGGACAGGCGGGTTTTGACGCCGAGGGATTCGAAAAAGGCGCGGGTCCGGGCAATGGCGGCGTCGATGCGCGCGTCGTCGCTGCCGGTGTCGATATTCCAGACGCGGGTGGCGTATTGGAGCAGTTTGTCGCGCTTGGCTTCGCGACGCAGGTCGAGCATGGCGGGCAGCACCACGGCCAGGGTTTGGGCGTGATCGAGTCCGAACATCGCAGTGATCTCGTGGCCAATCATGTGCGTGGCCCAGTCCTGGGGAACGCCGGCTCCGATCAGGCCGTTCAGCGCCTGGGTGGCGGCCCACATCAGGTTTGCGCGCACGTCGTAATCCTCGGGTAGGGCCAGAGCCTGGGGGCCGACTTCGATCAGGGTTTGCAGCAGACCTTCGGCATAGCGGTCCTGCACCGGAGCATTCACCGGATAGGTGAGGTATTGCTCGATCACATGGACAAAGGCGTCCACGACGCCGTTGGCGATCTGGCGCGGCGGCAGGGTGAAGGTCTTGAGCGGGTCGAGCACCGAGAAGCGCGGAAAGGTATGCGGGCTGGAGAAGGGCAGTTTGGCCTGGATGGACTTGCGGCTGATCACCGAACCGTTGTTCATCTCCGAGCCGGTGGCCGGCAGCGTCAGCACCGCGCCGAAGGGCAGGGCGCTAGCGATCTCGGTGCCGAAGGTTTCCAGGATGTGCCAGGGATCGCGAGGGTAATCGACCGCTGCGGCGACGAACTTGGTGCCATCGATCACCGAGCCGCCGCCCACCGCGAGGAGGAAGTCGAGCTTTTCGCGGCGAATCAGCGCGACGGCCTCCATCAGGGTTTCGTAGCTCGGGTTGGGCTCGATGCCGCCGAAGCGCTGGACGGTCCGCTCGCCCAATGCCTCTTCGACTTCGGCCAGGGCGCCGTTACGTTCGGCGCTGCCGCCGCCATAGAGCACGAGTACGCGGGCATCGGCGGGAACAAGCTGACTGAGCCGGGCGACGCTGCCTTTCCCAAAGACGATTTGCGTCGGATTGTAGTAGTCGAAATTCAGCATGGCGTTCCTTTCGGGAAGCGTTGGAGGTTGGTGGGGAAGTCGTGTTGGAAGAGTTTATTAGACCGGTCGTCTAGCATCATGGCAAAAAAAACAGAATGGCGCCCTCGATGCCGCTACGCTACTTGTGGGACAGCAACTGCAGCGTGGCGCGCATGGCTTGGTTCAGCGGGCTGTTGTCCCGATGCAGCTTGGCCAGCAGGCTGGCGCCGAGCCAGAGTTGATAAAGCGTTCGTGCGGTGTCGTGGGGCTCCAGCTCGGGCAGGGATGCGTCGGCCACGCCGGCGGCAATGCAGTCGGCCAAGCGCCCGATGACGTGCTCGGTGCCATCGCGCAGCGTGAGACGCATGCTTTCCGACAGATCCGCAACCTCGGCACTCAGTTTGACGACCAGACATTTTCGGTCGTCACAGCCTTCGCACTGGGTTTCCTGCCATTGTTGCCAGTAGCGCAGGAGACGCTCGCGGGCGGACAGGCCGGGCGCTTCGAACAGCGTGTCGATGCGGGCAAGATAGGTGCTGAAGAAATCCTCCAGCAAGGCCTGGCCGAATTGTTCCTTGGACTTGAAGTAGTGATAGAACGAACCCTTGGGCACCTCCGCAGCCTGCAGGATTTCGTTCAGCCCGACGCAGGAAAACCCCTTGCCGGCAATGATGCGGCTGCCGGTGTCGAGGATGTGCTGACGGGTATCGTGCGGTTTCATGGAGCAGGACATTAATTGAAAATAGACCAGTCGTCTAGTTTTTTCGATGGGCCGGGCCACTGCCGACTTGGCGGGAGATTGGGATTTTGCCCGGCAACCCTGCTGCGGCGAAAAAAAACCCGAGCGGCGTGAGCCACTCGGGTTTAAATCCACACCAAAGGAGGAGGGTGGAGGAGACGAGTGCACAATACAGGGTCTTCGTTGTGCACTGCAACAAATAACTTGTATCTGCTTGCTACAAACGCCTCACTTCGGTGTCCGCGTATTGCCGGTTCAGTCCTCGCTGGCGCTACCGCGGGCCACTTCTTCTTTGCTGGCCGGGCGCACGGCCGCGACGGTGCAGGTGAAAACCAGGGGCTTACCGGCAAGAGGGTGGTTCCCATCGAGCACCACCTTGTCGCCGTCGATCTCGGTCACGCGGTAGATCACGAAGTCGTCGTCGCCCTCTCCGCCATCTTCCGGGCCGCCCTCGAGTTCCATGCCGAGCTCGAGTTCCTCCGGGAGATCGGCGCGGGATTCGATCTGCACCAGTTCGGCGTCGTATTCCCCGAAGGCTTCGTCCGCCTGCAGCCTGACCTTCACCGTTTCGTTCAGTTCCTTGCCTTCGAGGGCTTCCTCGATTTTGGGGAAGATGTCGTCGTGACCGCCGTGGAGGTAGATCAGCGGCTCCTGGCCATCATCGACCATTGCGCCGTCCGGGTCGGTGACGCTGTATTTCAGGGTGACGATGCTGTTCTTTACGACTTTCATGGGGTTTCCTAGGTTGCTTGACCAAACGCGCCATTATCCCGCCGAAGAGCGGATTCGGCGCAACGACTTCGGCCGGCGGCGGACGACTTTGTCGCTGGGAGGTGGATCGACGTGGCCATGCGGCCGGGCGCCGGCTTACTGGCGGATCGGGGGCGTCGCGGCGGACTTGATCTGACTGCCGCATTCGCCGAGCAGTCGCCGAATCCAGCGATGGGCCGGCGAGAGGTGATTGCGTTCGTGCCAGAGCTGATAGAAGCGCATCGCCGGAAAGGCGATTGGCGACGGAAGGATGCAGAGCGGAAGGAAATCCGCGTAGAAGCTGGCGAAGTGGCGCGTCGTGGTGAAGACCAGTTCGGTATTCGTCAGCAGATGGGGCGCCAGCGTGAAGGACTGGACCACAACCCGCTCGTCGCGGGCGATGCGGTGTGAGGCCAGCATGGCATCGATGACGCCGCGCTGGCTGATCGAATAGGGCATCGGCACCACATGGACGGCCCGTTGGTAATCGTCGATGGAGAAGCCCTTGCGCACGAGGGGATGGCGGGCGGAGACAAGACAGACGATCTCGTCTTCGAGCAGCATCGACAAATGCATGCGGGGCGGCGGTTCCGGCCAATTGCCGATGACCACATCCAGATCGCCTTCGGCAAGGGAACGCTCGAAGTCGAAGTCCGGGCCAAGGGATTGCAGATTCAGCTGGACATAAGGCGCTTCCTGGCGGATTCGCTCGACCACCTTGGAGACGAACAGCGGCGCCAGATAGTCCGGGGCGCCGATCCTGAACACCTGACGACTCGTCTGCGGATCGAAGGATTCGAGCGCGACCGTCATGCGGTCGATTTCGGCCAGTGCGCCTTTTGCGTGGGTCAGCAGGGTCAGCGCCCGCTCCGTTGGCACCATGCCGCTTTTTTCCCGCACCAGCAGAGGGTCGCCGAGAATCGCACGGAGGCGCTTCAGAGCAAGGCTCACCGCGGGCTGAGACTGGTTCAGCTTCAGGGCGGTGCGCGACACGCTGCGTTCTGAAATCAGCAGGCAGAACATCCGCAGCAGATGGGAATCGAGCTGATCTTCGCCGCGTCTGCTTGTCATGGCGCGATCCTTTTGGGAATGGGGTGGGTCGGCGTGCGGGGCTAAATATATATAAATCAGTATAAGCAGTATAAGTTCATATCCGTTTTATTAAGTCTTTGGCGTTCTAAACTGCAAGCCACGAAACAGCTTGGCCAATCAGGAGCTTGCAATGGGAAAACTCACCACTCATGTACTCGATACCGCCAATGGTCGGCCCGGCGCCGGCATTGCAGTGAGCATTTTCCGGCTCGACGGCGAGCGGACGGAATTGCTGCGCACCACGACCAACGAAGACGGTCGTTGTGACACACCGCTGCTGGAAGGGGATGCGATGGTGCGCGGCCGCTATGAGATTGTCTTCGGTGCCGGCGACTACTTCCGTGCGATGGGGCGCGGGCTGCCCGAACCCTTGTTCGTCGATGAGGTGGTGCTGCGCTTCGGCGTGGCCGATCCCGCCGCCCATTACCACGTACCTTTGCTGGTCTCGCCGTGGAGCTATTCCACCTACCGCGGTTCCTGATCCGCGAACGAGCGCTTGAATGATCATGGAAAGTTATCTTCTCGACTGGGCCAATCTGCTGTTGCGTTGGCTGCATCTCATTACCGGCATCGCCTGGATCGGTGCCTCCTTCTATTTCGTCATGCTCGACAATTCGTTGCGGCCGCCCAAAAAGCCTGAAGATGCGACGCGGGGCGTGTTCGGCGAACTGTGGGCAGTGCATGGCGGCGGCTTCTACTGCAGCCAGAAGTTCCTTACCGGCCCGAAGGGCGAGCCCTTGACCGAGGATCTGCATTGGTCCAAATGGGAGGCTTACACCACTTGGCTGTCGGGCATGAGTCTGCTGGTGGCGATCTATTGGGTCGGCGCTTCCACCCATTTGATCGACGCCCGGGTGATGGCCCTCTCCCAGCCCGAGGCCATCGGCATTTCGATCGGATTCATCGCGGTCGGCTGGGTGGTGTACGACCTTCTGTGCCGTTTGCTCTTCGGCCGCGACGGCGTGCTGGCGGTGCTGCTCTTCGTTTTTGTGGCGTTTGCCGACTGGCTGCTGCATCAGTTCTTCTCGGCCCGCGGTGCCTACATTCACGTGGGCGCAATGCTCGGCACGATGATGGTCGCCAACGTGTTCATCCACATCATTCCCGGTCAAAAACGCATGGTCGCGCAAATCCGCAGCGGTCAAACGGTGGACCCGCGACCGGGGCAGATCGGCAAGCAGCGGTCGGTGCACAACACCTATTTCACGCTGCCGGTGCTTTTCGTCATGATCAGCAACCACTACCCCATGACCTATTCGAACCCCAACGGCTGGCTGGTGCTGGTGGCGGTGATGCTGGCGGGCGTGTTGATCCGGCAGTTCTTCGTCCTGCGTCACCGGGGGCAGGTGAAATGGTGGCTGCCGGCCTCGGGCGTGGCACTGCTCGTGACGCTGATCGTGCTGATGGCGCCCAAACCCGTCGATGCCGGCCCGGAAAAGATCGCTTTCGCCACCGTGCAGCACATCGTCGAGAAGCGCTGCGTCCCTTGTCACTCCGCCGTGCCCACCCAGCCCGGTTTTGCCCAGGCACCCAAGGGCGTGGTGCTCGGCACGCCGGAGGAAATCGGCCAGCATGCCGCCAAGATGGCCGAAACGGTGGCCAGCGGCTACATGCCCCTGGCCAACCTCACCGGCATCACCGCCGAGGAACGTCAGCAGATCGCCGCCTGGCATGCCCAGGGCGCGGTCATCCACTAAGCCAACGCCGGACATCGCATGCCATGACCCATCAGCCCAGCCCCGACGTCACACTGGAACGCTTGTCGACACATCCCCAGGAAGCCTTCGTTGCCCGCCTGGACGGTATCTTCGAACACTCGCCGTGGATTCCCGAGCGCGCTTGGGCGGCTCGTCCGTTTGCCAGCATCGACGCCTTGCACGCAGCAATGGTGGCCGTCGTCGATGCCGCATCCGAAGCCGAACAACTTGCCCTGATCTGCGCCCACCCCGAGTTGGCCGGTAAGGAAGCGGCGGCCGGCACGCTGACGACGGCGTCCACGGGCGAGCAGCAGGGCGCCGGACTCGACCAATGCAGCGCGGACGAACTCGTCCGCCTGCGCCAGCTCAACGCCGACTACCGGGCCCGTTTCGGCTTTCCCTTCGTCATTGCCGTCAAAGGGCTGTCCCGTTACCGGATCATGGATGCGATGGAAACGCGCCTTCGTAACGACCGCGCCACCGAATTCCGCGCCTGCCTGGCGCAGATCGCCCGAATCGCCCGTTTCCGCCTCGAAGCCCTGTTGGCCTAACCGTCTGGACAATCGAAGTGACCAAGTCTTCCGCCTATCCCCGCGACCTTGTCGGCTATGGCCGCACACCGCCCTTCGCCGACTGGCCGGGTCAAGCCCGGGTAGCCGTGCAGTTCGTCCTCAACTACGAGGAGGGCGGCGAAAACTGCGTGTTGCATGGCGATGCCGGCAGCGAGCAGTTTCTGTCGGAGATGTTCAATCCGCCCAGCTACCCGGACCGCCACCTGTCGATGGAAGGCATTTACGAATATGGCTCGCGGGTTGGCGTATGGCGCTTCCTGCGGGAATTCGAGCGCCGCGGTTTGCCGCTGACCGTCTTCGGCGTATCCATGGCATTGGAACGTCATCCCGATCTCAGCGCTGCGTTCAAGGAGCTTGGTCACGAGATTGCCTGCCACGGCTGGCGTTGGCTCAACTATCAGAGCGTGGACGAAGCCACCGAGCGCCAGCACATGCAGATCGGCATGGAAATCATCGAACGCCTCACCGGCGAGCGGCCGCTTGGCTGGTACACCGGCCGCGACTCGCCCAACACTCGCCGTCTGGTGGCCGATTACGGCGGCTTTCTGTACGACTCGGATTACTACGGCGACGATCTGCCGCTCTGGACCGAAGTGACGAAAACCGATGGCAGCACGACACCGCACCTCGTCGTGCCCTATACCCTCGACACCAACGACATGCGTTTCGCGCTGCCCCAGGGTTTTTCCCACGGGGATGAATTCTTCGAATACCTCCGCGATGCCTTCGACGTGATGTACGCCGAAGGCGACGAACGTCCGGCGATGCTCTCCGTCGGCATGCACTGCCGTCTGCTTGGCCGTCCGGGGCGTTTCAGAGCGCTGCAGCGTTTCCTCGACCATATTGAAAAGCACGACCGCGTCTGGGTCTGCCGCCGGGTGGACATCGCCCGCCACTGGATTGCGCGGCACCCGTACCAACCCCAGGCCTGATACAGACAAACAAGGAGCTCACCCCATGGCCAGCCTTCCCGGCGCCCCGATCTTTGCCCCGCCCGCCGATCTGCCCGAATGGGCGCAGCGCTCGGTGGATCTTGCCAGCCCGCGCCTCGGTGCCAAGGCGCTGTGTGCTTCGGACGATTTTTTTGCCGAAGTGGGGCGGATGCTCAATCCCGAGCCGGCCCGTTTCGTGCCGGGTCAGTACGACACTAACGGCAAGTGGATGGACGGTTGGGAATCCCGCCGCAAGCGCGTTGCGGGCTACGACTGGGCGCTGGTCAAACTCGGCGTGAAAGGTACGATCCGCGGCTTCGACGTGGATACCAGCCACTTTGTCGGCAACTATCCTCCGGCGGTCTCCATCGAGGCGACCGTATCGGCGAGCGACGACGTGGACGCCCTGAAGGCCGGCACCTGGACCGAGATTCTTCCGGCAACGCCTCTCGGTCCGAACAGCCATCATCTCTTCGAATGCGCCAGCACCGCTGCCTGGACCCACCTGCGGGTCAACATCTACCCCGACGGCGGCATCGCTCGTCTGCGTGTCTATGGCCGTCCGGTGGGCGGTCTGGAAAGTGTTGCCGGCGATCGCCTGGTCGACCTCGTGGCAATGGAAAACGGCGGCCGCGCCATCGCGTGGAACGATGCCAGTTTCGGCTCCACGGTATCGGCGCTGATGCTCCCCGGGCGCGGACAGAACATGGGCGACGGCTGGGAAACCCGGCGTCGTCGCGAACCGGGCAACGACTGGTGCGTGCTCGAACTGGGCGCGCCCGGCGTCGTCGAAAAGGTTGAAATCGACACCGCCTTCTTCAAGGGAAACTACCCCGACAGCGGCTCGATCCAGGCCGCCTTCGTTGCGGGCGGCACCGACCGTTCGATCACCACCCAAAGCATGTTCTGGGAAACCCTCCTGCCCGAGCAGAAGCTTTCGATGGATGCGGTGCACGTCTTTGCCAGCGAAGTCGTCGCCCTGGGCCCGATCACCCACGTGCGCTTCAACATCTTCCCCGACGGTGGCGTGTCGCGCCTGCGCCTGTGGGGCAGGGTGGCCCGTTGAGGAGCCCGGCATGACAACGCTCAGTCTGACGCCCGAGCCGCTCACCCGTGAGGCATTTGCCCCGTTCGGCGAGGTGATCGAGGCCAGCGACGCAGTACGCCATTTCACGATCAACGCCGGCAACACCGAGCGCTATCACGATCTGGCCAATATCGAGCCCGGCCCCGACGGCAAGGTGATCGTCTCCATTTTTCGCGGCCAGCCGCGCGCCCTGCCTTTTGAGGTCGAGATGATGGAGCGCCACCCCCTCGGGAGCCAAGCCTTCATGCCGCTGTCCGGCCGGCCCTATCTGGTGGTGGTCGCGCCGGCCGGCATGGCGCCTGCGGCACGCGATCTGCGGGTCTTCCTGGCCCGCGGCGACCAGGGCGTCAACTACGCCGCCGGCGTTTGGCATCACCCCTTGCTGGCGCTGGACAGCGTCTGCGATTTTCTCGTCCTGGACCGCAGCGGCAGCGCGCCCAACTGTGACGAAGTGCAGCTCGAGCTGCACGGATTGATCCCCGCACTTTCCTGAGCATTCCGCTCACGTAAGCCATGCGTTCCGGCCACCGGCCGGAACATCGCCGCCGGAAATGGCCCGGCATCCACAAATGCTCACGCTTGGTGCCTAATGCACCTAAAGCATGCACGTTTGACGAAGTTATCGTCAATTAAACGCATATTTACCGCATTTTGTGCATGGCACAAAATGTGCTTGTTTATAGGGTAGGAGTGATCCCGGCGGATGTCGCAGCACAGGAACAGTGATCTGCTCGGTCCGCTTGTCACGGCCGGGGCGCGGCATGCTGCGGATGCGCCCCGCACGATCGGCACTCCATCGGGCGAGTGGCATCGATCGGCGGCCGGCTAACAGTTCAACCTTCATATCGCGTCCGCAATGACGCGACCAACCGAAATAAGGAGCAACTCATGTCCATGCGTGCGCAGCTCGGCCCCGCCGAGGAGGTCGACGAGGTCGACCGGAAACTGCCGGTCAGCCGTCTTATCACTCTCGGTCTTCAGCATGTGCTGGTGATGTACGCCGGTGCCATCGCGGTTCCCTTGATCGTCGGACGCGCCCTCAAACTCAGCCCGGAACAGGTCGCGATGCTGATCTCGGCCGACCTTTTCTGCTGCGGCCTCGTCACGCTGATCCAGTCCCTCGGTTTCAGCCGCTACTTCGGCATCAAGCTGCCAGTGATGATGGGGGTCACTTTCGCGTCGGTCGGGCCAATGGTGGCGATGGCCGGTGTGCAGGGCGGGCCCGAAGGTGCCCGGGCAATATTCGGTGCGATCATCGGCGCCGGGATCATCTCCATCGCCATTGCGCCGCTGATGAGCCGGTTGTTGCGGTTCTTTCCGCCGGTCGTCACTGGCACGATCATCGCAATCATCGGCATCAGCCTGATGCGGGTGGGCATCGGTTGGGCGATGGGCGGTCCGGCGCCGACAGCCCAGAGCGTCGACGTGCCCAAGCTGGTGGCAATGGTGGATAAAGCCAAGATCGACGCGGCAGCGGCAGCCGCGAGCCTGCCGCCCGAAGCGAAAGCGCCGGAAATGAAGCTGTCCGGTCCGGTTCCGATGAAGGACAACCCGAATTACGGCGCCCTCGACAACATGGGCGTGGCAGCCTTCGTGCTGGTGGTGATTCTGCTGCTGGTGCGTTACGCCAAGGGCTTCGTATCGAATATCGCGGTGTTGCTGGGCATCGTCGTAGGCTGCGTGACGGCGGTCGGAATGGGCAAGATGCAGTTCGACAAGGTTGCCAAGGCGTCGTGGTTCGATGTGGCGACACCCTTTGCATTCGGCGTGCCGACTTTCGATCCGTTGATGGTCCTGACCATGTCGCTGGTGATGATCGTCGTGATGATCGAGTCGACCGGCATGTTCCTGGCGCTTTCCGAGATCACCGGGCGCAAGCTCAGTCGCAGCGATCTCTCCGCCGGGCTGCGTACCGACGGGCTCGGAACCCTGATCGGTGGCTTGTTCAACACCTTTCCCTACACCAGTTTTTCGCAGAACGTCGGTCTCGTCGGCGTGACCGGCGTGAAGAGCCGCTGGGTCTGCGTAGCCGCGGGGCTGATCATGCTGGTGCTCGGTCTGCTGCCGAAAATGGCGGCGCTGGTCGAGGCGATACCGGCCTTCGTGCTGGGCGGCGCCGGTCTGGTGATGTTCGGCATGGTGGCGGCCACCGGCATCCGGATCCTCGCGAATGTCGATTTCAAGAGCAACCGCAACAACCTTTACATTGTGGCGATCTCGATCGGCTTTGGCATGATTCCGCTGGTTGCGCCGCGCTGGACCCAGCAGATGGCCCACGGCCTGCATCCGCTACTTGAATCGGGGATTCTGCTGACCTCGATTTCGGCGGTGTTCCTCAACCTCTATTTCAATGGCGGCGAAGCGGACGAACTCGGCGCCATCGAAGCCGCCCGTGCGGCCGAGGCCCACTAATAACACCAGGGCTTTTCAGCACCTCGGAGGTGTGCGAGAGCCCCTTTCTGGAATGGAATGACGCCAACGGCCAGCTTTTGAGCTGGCCGTTGGCGTTTGCGCAGCAGCGCGGTAGCGCGGCCCGGTGAAGGCGGATCGGATCAGCGCGTCAGCATTCCGTGTTCGCGAATGAAGCTGATGATCAAATCCAACCCGTCCAGCGTTTTGAGGTTGCTGAAAACGAAGGGGCGTGTGCCGCGCTGGGTCCGGGCGTCATGGGCCATCACATCGAGAGATGCGCCGACCATCGGCGCGAGGTCGATCTTGTTGATGACCAGCAGATCCGACTTGGTGATGCCGGGGCCGCCTTTGCGCGGGATCTTCTCGCCGGCGGCCACGTCGATCACATAGATCGTCAGATCGGAGAGTTCCGGCGAGAAGGTGGCCGCGAGGTTGTCGCCGCCGGATTCCACGAGGATCAGTTCGAGTTCCGGAAAGGCGCGCTGCAGGCGGTCGATGGCTTCAAGATTGATCGAGGCGTCTTCGCGGATGGCGGTGTGGGGGCAGCCGCCCGTTTCGACGCCGATGATGCGCTCGGGCGTCAGCGCCGAGTGATTGACGAGAAATTTGGCGTCTTCCGCGGTGTAGATGTCGTTGGTGACGACGGCCATGTCGATTTCGTCGCGCAGGGCCTGGCACAGGGCTAAAGTCAGGGCGGTCTTGCCGGAGCCGACGGGGCCGCCGATGCCGACGCGAAGTGCTTGTTTGTTCATGGTTTTACGATCTGAAAAGGCGTGAATACTGGGTTTCGTGGCGTGCGCAGGCTATCGCGAAAGCCGGGGTGAAGTTGGACCACTCGGTTTCGGGCGAGCTCAGCGCGGCCTCGGCCACTGCTGGAATCCGGGCGCCGAGATCGGCCAGCAGGCGCTGGCCCGAAGCTTGGCCGAGAGGCACGGCCTTGAGGGCGGCCATGACCTGGTTTTCGGCCCAGGACCACAAATAGGCGGTGACGGCGGCGTCGGGCGCAATGCCCCACCGCGCGGCGACGCCGCTCCAGACCACCGGAAAGGCAACTTCCGGCAGGGCTTCGATCTGTTCGGCGACGCGGGCGAGGCTGTCGTCGCGCAGATCGCGAATCAGCCTTCGCAGCGAAAAGCCCATCTGGACGGTTTCGGCACGCAGTTCGAAGGATTCCCGGCTGGCCAGAAATTCGCCGTTGAGGCGCCGGATTTCGGCATGTCGGCCGGTGTTCCAGGCACTCATCAGCGTAGCCACCAGAGGCGCTTCGTAACGGCCGATGCCGTGGGTGAGCAGGTCGGCGATCCAGCGGCCTGCTCCGGCTTCGTCGCGGATCACGCCGGATTCGACGGCCCATTCGAGGCCTTGGGAATAGGTGTAGGCACCGACTGGCAGCGCCGGGCTTGCCAGTTGCAGCAGGCGGGCGAGTTGAAGGGCAAGCGGCGGCGTCACGATCGGCGTGGCGTGAATTGGTGGATTTTGGGAATCGCGCGATGGGGGCCGTGACCGGGATTGTGCAGGTCGTCGTGGTCGGTGTCGCCGTGATGGTGGCCGCCACCGTAGGCGCCGGATTCGGGCTGGAACGGCGCCAGGACTTCACTCACGGTGCAGCCCAGGCCGCGAACCATCTCGGCCAACACGTGGTCGGTCTGGAAGAGCAGACGTCCGCCGGACGGTTCGGGAAGGATCTGCACCGGAACGTGGCGGTTGCCCAGGTGATAGGCCGCGCGGGCAAAGAGCCGCGGGCTGTCGGCAACGGCTTCGATGAGTTGCTCCGGCGCCGCAAGGATTTCCACCACGGCGAGGCCGTCTTCGGAGATCAGGCGGTCGCCACTCACCAGATGCTCGCCCCGTTCGAGGAAGATGCCGGCTTCCTCGCCGGAGGCCAGTTTGACGCGCAGGCGGCTGCGTTTGCGTGAATCGTAGGCGAGGGCCACCGAATCGGTGGCGGGCTGCTCGGTGCGTCGGGTCAGAATCAGCATGGGTGGCGTTTAGAAGAGGAAGTAGCGTTGCGCCAGCGGCAGTTCGGTGGCGGGCTCGCAGGTGAGCAATTCGCCGTCGGCACGCACCACGTAAGTTTCGGGGTCGACGTCGATGACTGGCGTGGCGCCGTTATGCACCATGTCCGATTTATGCAGCTTGCGGGTGCCGGATACCGCGATCAGCGGCTTCTGCAGCCCGAGGGCGGCCACGGCGGGATTGTGCAGCGCGGCCTGCGACACGAAGGTGACGGAGGTTTTGAGCGCTTTGCCGAAGCTGCCGAACATCGGGCGGTAATGCACCGGCTGCGGGGTCGGAATCGAGGCGTTGGGATCGCCCATGGCGGCGGCGGCGATCATTCCGCCCTTAAGGATCAGGCTGGGCTTGGCGCCGAAGAAGGCCGGCTTCCAGAGCACCAGATCGGCCAGCTTGCCGACTTCGATGGAGCCGACGGTGTGGGCGATGCCGTGGGTGAGCGCCGGGTTGATGGTGTATTTGGCGATGTAGCGCTTGACGCGGAAGTTGTCGTTGCGCTCGCCATCCGGCGCCAACGGGCCGCGCTGCAGCTTCATCTTGTGGGCCGCCTGCCAGGTGCGGACGATCACTTCGCCGACGCGGCCCATGGCTTGCGAATCGGAGCTCATCATCGAGAAGGCGCCCAGATCGTGAAGGATGTCTTCTGCGGCGATGGTTTCGCGGCGGATGCGCGATTCGGCAAAGGCGATGTCCTCGGCGATGGCCGGGTCGAGGTGGTGGCACACCATGAGCATGTCGAGATGCTCGTCGATGGTGTTGACCGTGTAGGGCATGGTCGGGTTGGTCGAGCTGGGCAGCACATTGGGCAGGCCGGCCGCCTTGATGATGTCCGGGGCGTGCCCGCCGCCCGCGCCTTCGGTGTGGAAGGTGTGGATGGTGCGTCCCTTGAAGGCCGCGACGGTGGCCTCGACGAAGCCCGATTCGTTGAGGGTGTCGGAGTGGATCGCCACCTGCACGTCCATTTCGTCTGCAACGCTCAGGCAGCAGTCGATGGCGGCGGGGGTGGTGCCCCAGTCTTCGTGCAGCTTCAAACCCATCGCACCGGCCTCGATCTGCTCTCGCAGTGCTTCCGGGAGGCTGGCGTTGCCCTTGCCGAGAAAGCCGAGGTTCATCGGAAAGGCGTCGGCGGCTTCCAGCATGCGGTGGATGTGCCACGGGCCGGGCGTGCAGGTGGTGGCGTAGGTGCCGGTGGCCGGCCCGGTGCCGCCGCCGATCATGGTGGTGACGCCGGAATTGAGCGCTTCTTCGATCTGCTGCGGGCAGATGAAATGGATATGGCTGTCGATGCCGCCCGCCGTGACGATCATGCCTTCGCCAGCGATCACTTCGGTGCCGGGGCCGACGACGATGGTGACGCCGGGCTGGATGTCGGGGTTGCCGGCCTTGCCGATGGCGGCGATGCGGCCATCCTTCAAGCCGATGTCGGCCTTGACGATGCCAGTCACGGCATCGACGATCAGGGCGTTGGTGATGACCGTATCGACGGTTTCGGCCGAGACCCGCTGGCCCTGACCCATGCCGTCGCGGATGACCTTGCCGCCGCCGAATTTCACTTCCTCGCCGTAGATCGTGTAGTCGTGTTCGACCTCGACGATCAGGTCGGTATCGGCCAGACGGAGGCGGTCGCCGGTGGTCGGACCGAACATTTCGGCGTAGGCCTGACGGGTGATTTTATTGGCCATCAGAGTGCTCCTTGAACCAGACCGCGAAAACCATAGACCTTGCGGTCGCCAGCCAGCGCCACCAGTTGCACGGTGCGGGTCTGGCCCGGCTCGAAGCGCACTGCGGTACCGGCGGCGATGTCGAGGCGATAGCCACGGGCGGCGTCCCGGTCAAAGCCGAGGGCGGCGTTGGTTTCGAAGAAATGGTAGTGGGAGCCCACCTGGATCGGGCGGTCGCCGGTGTTGGCCACCGTCAGCGTAATAGTCGGCCGGCCGGCGTTGAGTTCAAGTTCGCCAGGTTCGGCGAGAAGTTCTCCGGGGATCATCGTGCGCGCCTCAGACAATCGGGTTGTGGACGGTGACCAGCTTGGTGCCGTCCGGAAAGGTGGCTTCGACCTGGATTTCGGGAATCATTTCGGCGATGCCGTCCATCACGTCGGAGCGGGTCAGTATCTGGGTGCCCGCGTGCATGAGATCGGCCACGCTGCGACCGTCGCGGGCGCCTTCCATGATGGCGCAGGTGATCAGCGCCACGGCTTCCGGGTAGTTGAGCTTGAGGCCACGGGCCTTGCGCCGTTCGGCCAGCAGGCCGGCGGTGAAGATCAGCAGCTTGTCCTTCTCGCGGGGGGTGAGTTCCATGGGCTTTCCTCAGGTATTCCAGATTCGGGGGGTAAGTGCGGCGCGACCGCAGCACACGGGGCGGATGATCGCCCACAGAGCGGCAAACCACAGCCGCGCGGCTTCGCTGTTGTTGCCCAGATAACGGGCCATGAGCAGGCCGGGCAGAGCGGTGATGGCGTGGCTCGCGCCGTCGACGGGCGCAGTTCGGCGGCAGACGTCGAGCAGTTGGGCGGCCTGGACCGGCAGTTCGGGGAAGCTCGTCACGAGGGTGCCGCAAACGGTGGCACCGGCCCAGCCGGCGGGGCTGGCGAGCATCGGATCGCTGCCGTCGAAACGGCCGCGCTCGATCCATAAGGGCGTGCCGCCACGGTCGATGCGATAGAAGAGGTCGAAGCGTCCGCTCAAAAAACGCTCGCCGGAGGCCGCGCGTCCAAGGCACAGGACATCCCAGCCGATGAAGCGGCTATCGGCGGCGAGTGAAACACGGGTGCGCATGTGCGCCCGTGCGCCGTCGAAAACGATGCTTTCCTGCGGCAGCCATTCCAGCGTGGCGCCGTCGCCGACCGAGAGCTCGATCTGTTGCCCGGCATCGGCGCCCGCACTGCGATACCACTTGCCAGCGCCCGGGGTGGTGAGCTGGGCATGGGCGCCGTTCTCCACCGCCGCGCGGATCTGCAACTGGTCGCCGCCGGCGATGCCGGACGGCGGGTGGAGCAGGATCGTCTGGCACACGGCGTCGCCTTCCGGGTAAAGCGCCTTTTGGACCCGCAAGGGGCCGAAATGCCGGTTTTCGCGCAGCACGATGCGCTCGCCGGATCGGGCGAAGCGCAACTGCAGTTCGGCATGCCAGGCCGGCGAGGCGTGCGGAAGGCGGGACGTCATGGGCAGGAGTGTGGCGGAAATCGGCGCCGGGCGGAATACGCAGGAATACGCAGGCGGCGGCCGTCGGCGTGACAGTCCGGGGGGTTTATGCCACCCTTCGAACGATCAAACGGAGGGAAGTGCATTGGAAAAAACTCAGTTCGGATGCCCGATCGGAATCGCCGTCAGCATGAACGGGAAGTCATGGACAGCAATCTGAAGCCGCCGCAATCGCGGCCCGTCTCACGCTTTCGCCGCTTCATGCGGGCGCGTTTCAACCTCCGCGACGACAAGGCGGACGATGCCGAAATCGAAACCCGGATTCGCGAAGGCGTCGAGTTGCGTGGCGCTACGCCGTGGATTCTCGTCTTTGCGATCTTCGTGGCGTCGGTGGGGCTCAACGTCAACTCCACCGCCGTCATCATCGGCGCGATGCTCATTTCGCCGCTGATGGGGCCGATCATGGGGGCCGGTCTCGGTGTGGCGGTTTACGACTTCGACCTGGTCAAGCGTTCGTTGACCAATCTGGGGATCGCCACGCTCATCAGCCTGTTTGTCTCAGCCCTGTATTTCTCGCTGACGCCTTTGCAGCAGGCACAGTCCGAATTACTGGCGCGCACGTCCCCCTCGCTGTGGGATGTGTTGATTGCGCTGTTCGGCGGCCTTGCCGGCATCGTCGGGATTACGCGCAAGGAGAAGTCCAACGTGATTCCGGGGGTCGCCATCGCCACGGCCCTGATGCCGCCGGTGTGCACCGCCGGCTTCGGACTCGCCACGGGCCAATGGCGCTTCGTCGGCGGCGCTCTCTATCTGTACACCATCAACTGTGTGTTCATTTCCTTGGCCACCGTGGCCGGCATCCGCGCCCTCAACCTCAAACGACATGGGTTTGCGACCCCGGCCCTTGCCAAACGGGTGAAGTCGTCGCTGCTGATTCTGGCATTGGGCACCGCCTTGCCCAGCGTGTATCTGGCGCTCGATCTGGTTCGCGACGAAGTCTTCAGGGCCAACGCGAAGAGCTTCGTGACACGGGAGTTCGTCTTTACGAGTGCGCAAGTGGTCGACATCCGAATCGATCCAGCCAAGCGAATCATCGATCTTTCGCTGGTCGGCGATCCGATTGGCGCCGATACGCTGAGCAGTATCGAAGCCCGCCTCGCCGGAGCCCATCTCGACAACACCAAGATCGTCCTGCACCAGATGGGCGACCATCGGGTCGATGTCACCGCGCTCAAGTCCAGCCTGCTTTCCGATCTCTTGCGTGAAAGTCAGGAAACGGTGAGGCATCGCGATACCGAACTCCAGAAACTCAATTCCGAACTGGCGGCTCGCAATGCCATTCTGAGTCAGGCCGACAACGTGAGCGCCGAGTTGCGCCAACTCTATCCCGAAGTCACCAAGGTGATGTTCGGCGAGGGCGTGAACATTGCGGCGGACGGCAGCAAGGAGCGGGTTTTGTATCTGAACATCAGCACCCAGGAGGCGCTGTCCGAAACCGCCCGGCAGCGTATCTCGGACTGGTTCAAGGTGCGCACCGGAGCCAATAGCGTGCTCCTTCGCTTCGACGCGGAGAATGCCGTCAAAAAAAGGCCGTCGGCCCAGCCCTTGCGGCACGGCAGACGCTGAAGCGGCGTTGTCTGCGATGGGTCTATCGCCCGGCCGCCGGATTGCCCGACTGGAGGCGACCGCGGGCGATGGCCTTGTCGACCTGCATGGCCTTGACGAAGGCGCTGACCCGGTCTGGCGCTTCCGGGACGTAAAGGCTCAGTTCGTCGCGCACGCGGGTGACTGCGACGTAGAAACGGTTGCTCTCCTCGGCGCGGTCGCAACCCGCCATCGGGAAGGCGCCTTCTTCGAGATAGGGCAGCATGACCGACTGGAATTCCTGCCCTTTGGCCGCTTCGACCGTACATAACAGGACGGTGCTGCTGGCGCGCAGGCGCGATTCCCGGACTTCCGCTTTGCGCAGCCAGTGGGCGAAATCGCGCAGGGACATGTTCCGACGGCGCGATGCGTCGATGAAGCCGTCGATGGATCGGGTCACCATCACGGCGCGGCTCGGTTCGATGAAGATATCCCGGGCAACCCGCCTGAGTTGAAGCGTTTCGACCGCGCGCTCCAACAGCACATGGGCGGACTCGTCGGCCGGCGCCGCGCGGAGCATCGCCAGCGTCCGCTCGAGGCGCAGGCGTGCGTTGCGCTGGGCCGACGACTCGTCGACGGTTTCGGCGTCGGCCTTGCGGAGATTGAGCAGGGTGTTGGCTTCTTCGTTGCGGCCGTTCTTGCGCAGCGCGTTGATTTTTTCGAGAAACCGGAAATCCGCTTCTTCTTCCTCGTCGCCGGAGAGCTTGCCGGCCTTTTTGTCGGCACGGGTTTGCGGTTTGAGCAGCAGCCCTTTCAGAAAGGCGTCGAACAGTTCGGGCTGGGCCGCGGCCGTTTTCAACGCGCTATCCTCAAGTCGCTTGGCGCCCCATTCGAACTGCTGCCACAGGAGCAGGGCGTGCAGCACCTTGAGGCGTTTGTCGACGCCGGGAATCGATTCATAGTCTTCCAGCGCAAACGCAACGACCCCCCGCAACATGAGGATTTCGGAGCGCAGCAGGTAGCTTTCCAGGCCTTCCACGCGCCATCCGATGCCGGCTTCGAGGAGTGCGTTCTCGATGTGGATGGACTGATAGGGCGCGCGCAGCAGCACCGCGCAGGCATCGAGCTGTCCGCCCCGTTCTTTCCAGTCGCGGACGTCGGCCGCCACCTGCTCGCCGACCGTGCGCGGATCGGCATACGGCACCAGCCGGAGGTAGGTTTCATGGTCGCGCCCCGACACGACTTCCTTGTTTTTCAAGGCCGCGGTGGCCAGCGCCATGATCGGGCCGTGGCGATAGGTCCGGGTCAGCGGCAGGGATTCCATGTTCCGCCAGCCTTGGCCGAATTGGGTGCGGATGAAGTTCACGTCGGCGCCGGCCCAGCGGTGGATGACCTGATCGAAGTCTCCGGCGCCGGTGAAAAAAGCGTTGCCGCGCGCCAGCAGATGTTCCAGTACCGCGTAGCTTGCCGGGTTCATGTCCTGGAGCTCGTCGACGATCGCGATGCGATACCCGGGCAGCGGAATCCGCACGCCCTCGCTTTGCAGCAGGCAGGCGAGGTCGTAGGTCGCATCGAACTCGGCGCGCCAGCGCGGCCCGATGCCGTCTCCGGCCCGCTCCCGCTCCAGGTGGCGGTAGAGCAGAAAAACGCCTTCCGGGATACCCAGCAGTTCGGCGCGCTCTTCGATGGTTTCGCCGTCCTCCAGTTCCGGCCTTACCATGCGCGCCTTGATCTGTCGGGCGATGGTCAGGAATTCGAAGATCTGTTCGTTGTGTTCCGGCAGCCAGAGTTCGCGCGGCGAACGACGCTGGGCGTTTTCGTGCTGAAGCTTGGCGACGGTGCTGCGCACGTGGGGCGCAATGGCCTCGCTGGTCGCCAGAAAGGGCGGCTGGATGCCTTCGAAGTCGCGCAGCACCTGCTGGGCGAAGGCGTCGAAGGTGACGCAGCGAACGCGGCGGGCGGCCTTTTCGTCGAGGCCGATTTCGATCAACCGTGCCTGCAGCACGCGCGCCGCTTCGACGGAGAAGGTCAGCGCGACGATGCTCTCGGGCCATACGCCCCGGGTGACCGATTCTGCGATGCGCAGGGCCAGTGTCGTGGTCTTGGCGGCGCCGGCGTTCGCCATTGCAACGAGGTGGCGGGCGCGGCAGGTCTGAATGGCGATCTGTTCGTCGGTGGGCACGATGCCCACCGGAATGAACTGGGGCGCCGAAGACGCTGCCTTCGCAGTCGGGGTTTTTGCCATGCTTGAACCGGAGCGCTCCGGGGGCCGAAAAAAGGCTCCCATCTTAACCGAGCGCCCCGAAGCCCCGCGTGGCGTTCAGACTCCGCTCACACCGCCAGCGCCTCCCGCACCCCGTCCTGGGGCATGGTTTCGCCCTTACCGCGCATGATGAATTCGCCGCGTTCCATCAGCAGATACTGGTCGGCGAGGGATTCGGCGAAGTCGTAATACTGCTCGACCAGCAGAATCGCCATTTCGCCGGTTTCGGCGAGCATGCGGATGGCACGTTCGATGTCCTTGATGATCGACGGCTGGATGCCCTCGGTGGGTTCGTCGAGGATCAGCAGCCGCGGCCCCATGGCCAGCGCCCGACCGATGGCGAGCTGTTGCTGCTGGCCGCCGGAAAGATCGCCGCCGCGGCGGTTCATCATCTGTTTGAGCACCGGAAACATCTCGAAGATGCGGCTCGGGATCGGCGTGCTGCCCGGCTTGGTGGCGAGGCCCATCAGCAGGTTCTCTTCCACGGTGAGGCGCGGGAAGATCTCGCGGCCCTGCGGCACGTAGCCGATGCCGGCCTTCACCCGCTCATGGGGCGGCAGGTGGGTGATGTCGCGACCGTCCAGATGCATGGAGCCGGATTTGGTCTTCACCAGCCCCATCAGCGATTTGAGCAGCGTGGTTTTGCCCACGCCGTTGCGGCCGAGCAGAGTGGTGACCTTGCCGAGTTCGAGTTCGAACGAGAGGCCGCGCAGGATGTGGCTGCCGCCGTAATACTGGTTGAGGTTTTCAACTTTAAGCATGTTCAGCGCCCCAGATAGACTTCGATGACCCGTTGGTCGTTTTGCACCGTGGCAAGGTCGCCCTCGGCCAGTACCGAGCCTTCGTGCAGCACGGTGACCTTGCCGCCAAGTTTTTCGATGAAGGCCATGTCGTGTTCGACGACCACCAGCGAGTGCTTGCCGGCCAGCGACACGAAGAGTTCGGCGGTGCGCATGGTTTCGTCGTCGGTCATGCCGGCGACGGGTTCGTCGAGGAGCAGCAGCTTGGGTTCCTGCATCAGCAGCATGCCGATCTCCAGCCATTGTTTCTGACCGTGGGAGAGCAGACCGGCCTGCCGGTCGGCTTCCTGGTCGAGGCGGATCAGGCGCAGGGTTTCGGCAATGCGGTCGCGCTCGTCGCCCGAGAGCCAGGCGAGCAGGCTTTTCCAGACGCGTTTGTCGGTCTTCATGGCCAGTTCGAGATTTTCGAACACGCTGTGCTGCTCGAAGATGGTCGGCTTCTGGAACTTGCGGCCGATGCCGGCGTGGGCGATTTCGGGCTCGGTGAGGCGTGTCAGGTCCATCGCCTGACCGAAAAAGGCCGAGCCGGAATCGGGCCGCGTCTTGCCGGTGATGACGTCCATCATGGTGGTCTTGCCGGCGCCGTTGGGGCCGATGATGCAGCGCAGCTCACCGGCGTCGATGGTCAAGTTGAGCTTGTTGAGGGCGCGAAAGCCGTCGAAGCTGACCGTGATGTCGTCCAGGTAGAGCGCGACGCCGTGGGAGAGGTCGAGTTCGCCGGTGACCAGATGGCCCATTTGGTCGGCGCCGTCGCTGCCTGAAGGACGGTCGTCGAGAAGCGCGTTGGCAGTGGGGTTGAGCGCGTTCATGCGGCGGCTCCTTTCTTGAGCATCAGTTTCTTCCACAGGCCGACCAGGCCTTGCGGCAGCATCAGGGTGACGACGATGAAGAGCAGGCCGAGAAAGAACAGCCAGTATTCGGGAAAGCTCACGGTGAACCAGCTCTTGGCCAGATTGACCACAAAGGCGCCGATGATCGGGCCGATCAGCGTGGCGCGTCCGCCCACCGCCACCCAGATGGCGATTTCGATGGAGTTGGCGGGCGACATTTCGGAGGGGTTGATGATCCCCACCTGCGGCACATAGAGCGCGCCGGCAATGCCGCACAGCATCGCCGACACCACCCAGATGAAAAGCTTGTACCAGAGCGGGTTGTAGCCGATGAACATGACCCGCGACTCGGCGTCGCGGATGGCGGTGAGCACCCGGCCATACTTGGAGGTGACCAGCCAGCGCGAGAACACCAATGTGGCGGCGAGGGTCAGCGCGGTGAGGCCGAACAGCACCAGACGGGTTTCCGGCGAGGTGATGCTGTGGTCCAGCACCCGCTTGAAGTCGGTGAAGCCGTTGTTGCCGCCGAAGCCGGTTTCGTTGCGGAAGAACAGCAGCATGGCCGCGTAGGTGAGCGCCTGGGTGATGATCGAGAAATACACGCCCTTGATCCGCGAGCGGAAGGCGAAATAACCGAACACGAAGGCCACCAGCGCCGGCACCGCAACCACCAGCAGGATCACCCACAGGAAGCTGTCGCTGCCGAGCCAGAACCACGGCAGCTCCTTCCAGTCGAGGAAGATCATGAAATCCGGCAGTGCGGCGTGATAGCTACCGTCGGTGCCGATCTGGCGCATCAGGTACATCCCGAAGGCGTAGCCGCCCAAGGCGAAGAACAGGCCGTGGCCGAGCGACAGGATGCCGCCGTAGCCCCAGATCAGATCCATCGCCACGGCCACCAGTGCGTAGCACATGATCTTGCCGATCAAGGTGATGGCGTAGGCCGAGATGTGAAAGGCGCTTTCTTCGGGCACCGCCAGATTGAGCACCGGCACGATGACCAGCGCGAGGGCGAGAAAGACGCCCAGCGCCAGCCAGCCCTTGATGTCCAGCGCGGACAAGACGCGGAGGGTAAGCGGTTTGTACATGATCCGGCCCTTACTCGACGAAGCGGCCTTTGAGGGCAAAGATGCCCTGCGGACGCTTCTGGATGAACACGATGATGCAGACGAGGATGGTGATCTTGGCGATCACCGCGCCGGCCCAGCCCTCCAGCAGCTTGCTGAAGATGCCCAGCCCGAGCGCCGCCCAGACTGCGCCGGCCAACTGCCCGACCCCACCGACCACCACCACCATGAAGGAATCGACGATGTAGCCCTGGCCCATGTCCGGCCCCACGTTCGAGATCTGCGACAGCGCCACCCCGCCCAGGCCGGCAATCCCGGCACCAAGGGCGAAGGCCATGGTGTCGATGCGCGAGGTGGGCACCCCGACGCAACCGGCCATCGGACGGTTCTGGGTGACGGCACGGACGAACATGCCGAGCCGTGTCTTGTTCATCAGCACCCACACCAGCAACAGCACGAAGAGCGCAAAGCCGACGATGATGATGCGATTCCAGGGCAGCATCAGATTGGGCAGCAGCTCGATGCCGCCGGACATCCAGACCGGGTTGGCCACTTCGACGTTCTGGGCGCCGAACAGCACCCGGGCAGTCTGGATCAGCACCAGCGACAGCCCCCAGGTGGCGAGCAGGGTTTCCAGGGTGCGGCCGTAGAGCCAGCGGATCACCGTGCGTTCCATCACCACGCCCACCAGCGCCGCGGCGAAGAAGGCCACCGGGATCGCCGCCGGCAGATACCAGTCGAGGTAGTCCGGCAGATAGGCCCGGAACAGGCTCTGCATGCCGTAGGCCGAATAGGCGCCCACCATCAGCAGTTCGCCGTGGGCCATGTTGATCACGCCCATCACGCCGTAAGTGATCGCCAGCCCCAGGGCGGCGAGCAGCAGGATGCTGCCCAGCGACAGCCCCGAAAACACCCGTCCGAGGTTTTCGGTCAGCGCAAGGCGGCCGTCGATGGATTTGATTGCGGCGGTGGCGGCGAGGCGCACTTTTTCGTCGGGTTCGGTGGCCATGTCGGTGAGCGGCAGCAGTGTGCTCCGCACGGTCGGCGAGCTCGTTTCGGCCAGGGCATTGACGGCCGCCAGACGCAGCGCCGGATCGGCATTGCCAAGGCTGGCCTGGGCGTGGGCGAGGGTCAGCAAGGCCTTGATTTCGGCGTCCGCTTCCTTCTCCAGTGCCTTGGCGAGCAGCGGCGCCATTTCGGCACCCACGTTGTTCTGCAGCTTTTGAGCGGAGGCCAGACGCACGGCCCGGTCCGCGTCGAAGAGGCTCAGTGCAGCCAGCGCATTGGCCAGTTCGCCGCGGATGCGGTTATTGACGGTCACCGATTCGGCGTTGGCCGGTGTCGCGATGGGGGCGCCGTTGGCCGCATCGAAGGCCTTGTCGTCGTCGACGATGACCGCCTTGTCGCCGGCGAGATAAAGCTTGTCGTCGGCCATCGCCTTGAGGATGCGTGCGGCGTCCGGATCGGCCGCCAGCGCCAGTTGGCGAATGGCGCTGACCTTGTCGCTGGAATCCTCGGCCGCCAGTTGGCGTACCAGGGCTGCGTCGGGGGCTGCCTGGGCCAGATTGGCCCAAAGGCAGAGGAGGAGGGGAATGATTAGTCGGCTCATGGTCGTTTTTCCGCTGTTTGTGCAGTACAGCATTCAGGTTACGGACGCCGGGGCAGGGCCGGAATACGACGAATTGCGTAGGCGGACTCAGGCCCGATGTCGGCTTACGCGTTGCCAGCCCGACCCATGCAACGCGTCGATTTCCCGCCGGCGGGGCCGCCAAACGAAAAACGGGGGCCGAAGCCCCCGTCCATGACTGCCGAAAAGGCCTGCGCTTACTTGCCTTCGGGCTCGTCCTTCTTCTTGTCGTTGCCGGCGATGAACGGGCTCCACGGCGCGGCCTTGATCGGGCCGGGGGTTTTCCAGACCACGTTGAACTGGCCGTCGGCCTTCACCTCGCCGATGAACACCGGCTTGTGCAGGTGGTGGTTCTTTTCGTCCATCTTGGCCACGAAGCCCGACGGCGCTTTGAAGGTCTGGCCGGCCATCGCGGCGATGACCTTGTCGGTGTCGGTGGACTTGGCCTTCTCGACGGCCTGGGCCCACATGTGGATGCCGATGTAGGTGGCTTCCATCGGGTCGTTGGTCACCACCTTGTCGGCGTTGGGCAGCTTCTGCTTCTTGGCCCAGTCCTTGTACATCTTGATGAACTTGGTGTTTTCCGGGTTCTTCAGCGACATGAAGTAGTTCCACGACGCCAGCTGACCCACGAGCGGCTTGGTATCGACGCCGCGCAGCTCTTCCTCGCCCACCGAGAAGGCAACCACCGGCACATCGGTGGCCTTCAGGCCGGCGTTGCCGAGTTCCTTGTAGAAAGGCACGTTGGAATCGCCGTTGATGGTGGAGATGACCGCGGTCTTCTTGCCCTCGGCGGCGAACTTCTTGATCTTGGCGATGATGGTTTGATAGTCGCTATGACCGAAGGGGGTGTAGTCCTCCATGATGTCCGCGTCCTTCACACCCTTGCTGTGCAGGAAGGCGCGCAGGATCTTGTTGGTGGTGCGCGGATAGACGTAGTCGGTGCCGAGCAGCACGAAACGCTTGGCTTCGCCGCCGTCCTTGCTCATCAGGTATTCGACCGCCGGGATCGCCTGCTGGTTGGGCGCGGCGCCGGTGTAGAAGACGTTCTTTTCGAGCTCTTCGCCCTCGTACTGCACCGGGTAGAACAGCAGGCCGTTGAGTTCCTTGTAAACCGGCAGCACCGACTTGCGGGAAACCGAAGTCCAGCAGCCGAAAGTCACCGCGACCTTGTCCTTGGTGAGCAACTGGCGGGCTTTTTCGGCGAACAGCGGCCAGTTGGAGGCCGGGTCCACCACCACCGGTTCGAGCTTCTTGCCCATCACGCCACCGGATTTGTTGATCTCGTCGATGGTCATCAGCGCGGTTTCCTTCAGCGCCGTTTCGGAAATGGCCATCGTGCCCGAGAGCGAATGCAGGATGCCGACCTTGATCGTGTCGGCCGCCTGGGCCGCAAAGGAGGTCGCCATGCCGATGGACGCCACGGCGGCGGACAGGACGGTTGCCTTGATGAAGTTGCGACGAGTGCTCATGGAAGCTCCTTGGTTGATATCGAATAATCCGGGCTGCGATGTTGTGCAGTGCAAGGCCAGATTAAAGTCGGGGCGCCGCGACAGAAATACGTCAGATTGCGTAGGGGTGCGCAGGGCCGTCGACCGCCGGCGACGCGCCGCTCACCGGCCGGCCCGCTCTCCGGTTAGACTGGCCGCCGCGCGGCATCGGCGGGGCCCTCGAATCCGCCAGACCGCACGCGCCCGATCTTTCGGCGCAATCCGATTTCCGCCATCACCAAGGAGCCGATCTTGAACCCGGTTTTCATTGCCGTTTCGGCCCTCGCCCTGCTCGGGGTGCTGCTTGCGCTGTACCGCTATTTCAAGCGGCTGAACGGCATCCACGGCGGCCTGACTTTGATCGTCCTCGGCCTGCTGATCGCCAATCCGCTCTATCGGCTCGACAGCATCAACTGGCTGCAGAACGTGGCGGGTCGGCACCCGGACGTCGCAAACTCGCCTTACTGGGATATCTGCTACACCGCGGCGATCTTTCTGACCGCGTTATCGATCGCCGTCGGCATATACGGCGGCATGATCCTGGCCACCGGCAAGGCGCGCTCGACCGTTGTCCGGTCGACGATGGCGATCTGGCTGGCCGTGCCGGTGGTGAATACGCTCTACCTGCTGATTGCCGGCGAGGTTGCCGAGCTGACATCGAGCGCAGCGCCTGGCTTTGTTGCGGGTACGCTGCCCGCGCTGGGTCTGGCGGTCGTTGCGACCGCTTATCTGTTCACCTCCCGGCAGGTCAGGGACACCTACATCGAACTGCCGCCGGCCGAGGGCTCAAGCCTGAACTGATCTTCCGCCGCCGGAGCTGCTGGCGCGAAGGCTTGACCCTCGCGAGCGCCCCCCCGATACTCGGGCCGCCCGTTCCGACCGGCCCTCATTCCTTCCCATCCCACTTCATGTTCTCCAAGCTCAAACGTTCGACCCGGCGCCTGTTGGCGCTGCTTGCCGTACTTCCAACCACCGTTCTGATCCTCGGCGTGCTTTACATGCTCGGCATGGAGCACCTGGAAGGCACGCCCCGCACTTTCCTCGAAAGCATCCAGTGGGCCTCCGAGACGCTCACCACCACCGGCTACGGCGCCGACAGCCACTGGAATCACCCGGTCGTGGCGCTGTTCGTCATCCTCGGCCAGTTCATGGGGCAATTTCTCGTCTTCCTGATCTTCCCGGTGTTCGTGCTGCCGTATTTCGAAGAGCAGTTCGAAGTCCGCCTGCAGCATGTGCTGCCGGATATGGAAGGTAAGGTGCTGTTCTACCGCTACGGTCTGGCCATCGAATCGCTGCTGGAAGAATTCAAACGCACCGGCGAGCCTTTTGTGATTTTTGAAGAAGATACGAAGGTGGCGCGCAATCTGCGCGATCGCGGCTACAACGTCGTCTTCGGCCAGCTTGCCGACGATCCGTCCTCGATGGCGCGGGTCAAGCGGGCGAGGGCGGTCGTCGCCAACTCCGACGACCACGGCAACGCCACCTGCACCCTGATCGTCCGCGAGCTCGGCTTCGACGGTCCGCTCTACGCCCTCGCCGGCGAGCCCCTGTATCGCACGCCGATGATCCAGATCGGCGCCACCGACGTGTTCACCCCGGCCTATGTGCTCGGTGCCGCGCTGGCATCCCGCGCCAGCCTGCGGATCAGCCCGCCGGCCGAAGGCATGCACCTGCTCGGCGCCGTGGTCGGCATGGCCGAGTTCCGCGTCCGGCCCGGCAGCGCCCTCGCGGGCCAGCGCCTCGGCGACCTGCGCCTGAGCGAGGAACACCGCGTGTCGGTGATCGGCCAGTGGTTCGGCGGCGTGTTCACCACCACAAAAGGGCCGGATACGCGAATCGAGCCGGGGGCGATCCTGGTGATCGTCGGCGCCCCCGACAACCTCGAAAAAGTCGAGCGCATGGCGATGCCGATCCGCCGGACCGGCCCCATCGTTCTCGCCGGCTACGGCGCCGTGGGCAACAAGGTGCGGGAGATTCTCACCGACTCCGGCGAAACCTGCGTCGTGATCGACCGGCTTGCCGCACCCGGCGTGGACGTGGTTGGCAACATCCTCGAAACCAGCACCCTCGAGCGGGCCGGCGTGCGCGACGCCAGTGCGGTGATCCTGGCGCTCAGCGACGACGGCGAATCGGTGTTCGCCACCGCCGCGGTGCGCGAGTACGCCCCCGAAGTGCCGCTGATCGTGCGCGTCCTGCGCTCGCCGAACACCAGTCGGCTCTACCGGACCGGCGCCGACTTCGCGATCTCGGTGGGCGAGGTCGCCGGGCAGATCCTGGCCCATCACCTGCTGGCCGAGCAGAGTCTCGGGGTCGAGAACCGGATCAAGTTCAGCCGCCTGAGCCCCGGTCTGCTGGTGGGTGCCCACCCGTGGCGTCACGATGCACTCGACCGGACCGGCGCCAAGGTCGTCGCCGTCGAGCGTGGGCAGGACGTGCTGGTGGCCTTCGACGACGACTTTACGGTGCGCCCGGACGACGTGCTCTTCGTCTGCGGATCGATCCGCAGCCTCGGGCGCTACCAGAGCGCCTTCCACTCGACCGCAACCCCGACGCGGCGCGCTTGAACGGGCCGCGTATCGGTCTTCGGCTAGCGCGGGAAAGTGGGAGTGCGCCCATCTTTGCCAGCCGGACCGGACGCGTTCGCCGGCCGCGAAATCATGCCGTGCAGATGCCGGTGCGGCGGTGGCCGTGTTTGCGTCCGTTGTGACGTCGGAATACGCTATCCGATATGAATTTGATGACCAGGGAGAAAAACATGTCCGAGCGCGAGGAACGCTATAAGGCCGTCATCGGCCCGAAGAACCAGGAATATTACCTGCGCCATTTCGAGCGCTTCGATGCCGCCGGCAAGGCCGGGGCAACCTGGAACTGGTCGGCGGCGCTGTTCAGCTTTTTCTGGTTCATCTACCGGCGCATGTGGCTCCTTGCGCTGGGTTACGTCGTTGCCGCCAACGTCCTGACGACGATTCTCATCCTGCTTTTCGGCGAGGCCGGGAATCTGCTCGGGCTGGCCGCACAAATGGCGCTGCCGGGGATGTTTGCCAATGCGCTCTACTACCGTCACTGCACGCGCATGATGGCTGCGGCAGAAGCGTCGGGCGGCGATCTGCAAAGTCAGCTGGTCACCTTGGCCGGCAAGGGCGGAACCGGCAAGGGCGCCATGGTTCTGATCGTTCTGCTCTTCGGAATCGTCATCGTCGGCATGCTCGCCGCCATCGCGATTCCGCAGTATCAGATGTACACCAACCGCGCCCGCTTGAGCGAAGCCGCCGCTATCGGACGTCAGGCCGTGGCGTCGGTGGACGCGTATCGGCGGGACCACGTCCAGTTTCCAGAGACACTCGGAGCCGCGGGCTTTGCGCCGAGCGTGCCGCCTTTTGTCTACGGCATCGAAATGGACGGCCGGGCGGTGGTCGTGACCATCCGGCAGGGAGGCGGTTTTCCGAACGGCGGCAGCCTGACTTGGGACGCCTCCGAGGATGCATATGGCAAGACCATCTGGAAATGCACCGGGCGCCGGATTCCCGAATCGATGTTGCCGACCGATTGTCGCTGACGTATGAGGGTCGGCGTCGCGACGGGCGGCAATCCAGCACGGGAGAAGCAGGCATGGCGATGACGGTTCTGGCAGTGCTGGTCGTCCTCCCGACATGGTGGGCGATGGGCGTCCGGCTGGCGGCGAGCGGGCAGGGCGGGCTGGCATGCCAGCTCAAGGCGGCGGCCTTCGCGTTTTTCCAGTTGGCGGTGATGGCGGCGCTGATCGTCGCCGATGCCTGGTGGGCCACGCTGCTGTATGCCTTTCTGATGCTGGCCACGGGCAACATGCTCCTCGAGGCGGTGGCGCAACGTTATCCGCACAGTCGGCTCGGGGCCGCCTGGGCGCGGCAGAAGGCGGCAGCGGCAGCACGGCGGAAATAGCCGGCGGGCCAGGGCAATTTTTGGCTGCAGGCTCAAGCTTTGCGGATTTCGTTCGCTAATCCCACCGTTCATAAAATGGAAATAGGTAGCGACGATGACAAGCTCGGGGCAAATCGGTCATCTTCAGGCGCTGCTCGTCGAGCCCTCGGCGATGCAGGCAAAGATCATCCGCAAGGTATGCGACGAGATCGGGCTGACGCAGGTGCAGTCGGTCGGCAGCGCCGCCGATGCGCTGGCGGCGATGCGGGCGGCGCGGCCGGATGTGGTGCTGTCGGCGCTTTATCTGCCGGACCGTTCCGGCACCGAGCTGGTTACCGCAATGCGCGCCGATCCGGCGCTCGGTAACGTGGCCTTCGTGCTGATCTCGAGTGAAACCCGTCCGCAGGCCTTGGACCCGATCCGCCAATCCGGCGTCTGCGGCATCCTGCCCAAGCCTTTCACGTCCCGCCAGTTGGCCCTGGCGCTCAACGCCACGGTGGATTACCTCGGCACCAGCTACGCCCTGGACAATCAGTTCGACCTCGAAGCCGTTCGCGTATTGCTGGTGGACGACAGCGCCAACGCCCGCAAATTCATGCGCCGGGTGCTGGAAAACCTGGGCATCAGTCACATCATCGAAGCCGGCGATGGCAAGGAAGGCGCGGCGATCCTCGACGATACGATGGTCGATCTGATCGTCACCGACTACAACATGCCGGAAATGGACGGTCGCGAGTTCGTCGAACACGTGCGCACCCGCAGCTGGCAACGCACGGTGCCGATCTTGATGGTGACCAGCGAAACCAGCGAAAGCCGGCTCGCTGCGGTGGAAGAAGCCGGCGTCTCGGGGATTTGCGACAAACCGTTCGAACCGGCAGTGGTGCGGCAATTGCTAGGGCGGATGCTGGCGCAGGGCGGTTGAAGGACGGCTCTGGCTTCGGTTTTGTTTTAATTCACTTTTGACTTAATTCAGAAGTGAATTGACACCTCCGTCCTCCACCAATGCTGGGATTCGGCTGAGGCCGGCTCAGCCCTTTACCGCTTCCAGCAGTTCCTTTACCGCGGCTACCCGCATTTTGAGATCCGGGGTGGCGATCTTGCGGACGAGTTTGTCGGGGCCGGACATTTTTGTGTTCCGGTCCTTCTGGATCAGCATGATGACCTTGACCGGGTCGATGTTGGCGGTGGGGCCGAACTGGACGCTGATCTGGGTTTCCGAGGCGTCCATCTTGGCGACGCCGTAGGGTTTGACGAGCAGGCGCAGGCGGTGGGTTTCGAGCAGGGTCTTGGCTTGGGCGGGCATTTCGCCGAAGCGGTCGATGAGCTCTTCCTGGATGTCGCGCAGTTCGTCTTCGCCTTCGCAGTTGGCGAGGCGCTTGTAGAGGGTAAGACGCTCCTGCACGTCGCTGCAGTAGTCGTTGGGCAGGAGCGCCGGGGCGTGCAGGTTGATTTCGGAGACGACTTCGAGCGGCTGGCTGAGGTCGGGCTCCTTGCCCTGCTGCAGGTCGCGCACCGCACGCTTGAGCATTTCGGTGTAGAGGCTGACGCCAACCTGCTGGATTTCGCCCGATTGATTCTCGCCGAGCACTTCGCCGGCGCCGCGGATTTCCAGATCCTGCATGGCGAGATAGAAGCCGGAGCCGAGCTCTTCCATCATGGTGATGGCCTCCAGGCGTTTCTGGGCCTGGGCGGTGGGTTTGGCGTTGGCGTCGGTGAGCAGGTAGGCGTAGGCCTGGTGGTGCGAGCGTCCGACGCGGCCGCGCAACTGGTGAAGCTGGGCGAGGCCGAAGCGGTCGGCGCGGTTGATGATGATGGTGTTGGCAGTCTGGATGTTGATGCCGGTTTCGATGATGGTGGTGCACAGCAGCAGGTTGGCCCGCTGAGTGGTGAAATCGCGCATCACCCTTTCCAGCTCCCGCTCAGGCAACTGGCCGTGGCCGATGACGATGCGCGCTTCGGGCAGCAGTTCTTCGAGCGATTCCCGCATGTTCTCGATGGTTTCGACTTCGTTGTGCAGGAAGTAAACCTGCCCGCCGCGCTTGAATTCACGGATCACCGCTTCGCGGATGATGCCCTTGCTGAAGCGCTGCACGAAGGTTTTGATGGCCAGCCGCTTTTGCGGCGCAGTGGCGATCACCGAGAACTCGCGCAGGCCTTCCAGTGCGAGGCCGAGGGTGCGTGGGATGGGCGTGGCGGTGAGGGTGAGGATGTCCACCTCGCTTCGCAGCGCCTTGAGCGCTTCCTTCTGGCGCACGCCAAAGCGATGTTCTTCGTCGATGATGACGAGGCCAAGGCGTTTGAAGGTGACGTCCTTTTGCAGCAGGCGGTGGGTGCCGATGAGGATGTCTACCTTGCCTTCGCCGAGCTGCTGGATGGCTTCCGCCTGCTCCTTGGCGCTTTTGAAGCGGGAGAGTTCGGCGACTTTGATCGGCCAGTCGGCGAAGCGGTCGGCGAAGGTCTGGTAATGCTGTTCGGCGAGCAGGGTGGTCGGGCACAGCACGACCACCTGTTTGCCGTCGGCCACCGCGATGAAGGCGGCGCGCAGGGCGACTTCGGTCTTGCCGAAGCCCACGTCGCCGCACACCAGACGATCCATCGGTTTGCCGGATTTCATATCGGCGACCACGGCGTCGATAGCGGCCATCTGATCGGGGGTTTCTTCGAATCCGAAGCCGTCGGCAAAGGCTTCCAGGTCGTGCTGCTTGAAGTCGAACTGGTGGCCCTTGCGGGCGGCACGCTGGGCGTAGAGCGCGAGCAGTTCGGCGGCGGTGTCGCGCACCTGCTGGGCAGCCTTTTTCTTGGCTTTTTCCCATTGGCCGGAGCCGAGGGTGTGCAGATGCACGGCTTCCGGGTCGGCGCCGGCGTAGCGGGTGATCACATGGAGCTGCGATACCGGCACGTAGAGCTTGTCGCCGTTGGCGTATTCAAGGTGCAGGAACTCGGTCTGGCCTTCGCCGAGGTCCATGTGCACAAGGCCCATGTAGCGGCCGATGCCGTGGCTGGAGTGCACCACCGGATCGCCGGGCTTGAGTTCGGAGAGGTCGCGCAGCCAGCCTTCCATCGTGGCGGCCTTGCGGCTGTCGCGGCGGGTTCGGGTGCGGGCGGTGGCGGCGTAAAGCTCGGATTCGGTAACGATGGCGAGGCCGGCATCGGGCAGCACGAAGCCGGCGGCAAGCGGGCCGGTGCCGAGGGCGAGCGGCGCATCGCCGCCCATAAAGGCGTCGAAATCGGCGTTGGGCGCGGGCTTGAGGGCGTATTCGGCGAAATATTCGGCGATGGTTTGTTGGCGGCCAGCGGATTCGGCCAGTACCAGCACCCGGCCGGAAAAGCTCGCGCAGAAGGCCTTGAAGCGATGCAGCGGATCGGATGCCTTGCGCTCGACGGAGATGTCCGGCAAGGCCGTCGCCGGGCCGCCGCTGCCGCCTGCGGGCAGCGCCAGACGAACGCGTTCCTTGAGGGCGACGAAGAAGGCTTCTTCGGACAGGAAGAGCTGATCCGGCGCCATGATCGGGCGGGTCTTGTCGCCGCCGAGCAGTTGGTGACGGCTGCGGGCGTCTTTCCAGAAGGCGTCGATGGCGCCGGGCACGTCGCGGTGCAGGAAGATCGCGGCGCTGTCCGGCAGATAGTCGAAAAGGGTCGCGGTTTCATCGAAAAACAGCGGCAGGTAGTACTCGATGCCGGCCGGGGCGATACCGTTGGAGACATCCTTATAGACCGTGCAGCGGGAAGGGTCGCCCTCGAAGCTTTCGCGGAAGCGGCCGCGGAAATGCGTGCGACCGGTGTCGTCCATCGGAAATTCGCGGGCCGGCAGCAGGCGTACTTCCTTCACTGGGAAGACGGTGCGCTGGGTGTCGGGGTCGAAAGTCTTGATGCTTTCGATTTCCTCGTCGAAGAGGTCGATGCGGTAGGGTAGCGCGGAGCCCATCGGGAAGAGATCGACCAGTCCGCCGCGCATGCTGTATTCGCCGGGCGTCATGACCTGGGTGACGTGGGCGTAGCCGGCCACCGTCATCTGCATGCGCAGGCCGTTGACGTCGAGCTTTTCGCCCTGCTTGAGAAAGAAGGTGTAGGCCGCCAGGAAGGCCGGCGGGGCAAGGCGGTAAAGGGCGGTGGAGGCGGGCACCAGGGCGATGTCGGCTTCGCCGCGAGTGATGGCGTAGAGCGTGGACAGGCGCTCGGAGATCAAGTCCTGGTGGGGCGAGAAGCTGTCGTAGGGCAGGGTTTCCCAGTCGGGCAGCAGGTGGGTGGAGAGGCCGGGGGCGAGCCAGGCGATTTCGTCCGACAGGCGCTGGGCATCCAGCGGATTGGCGGTGACGACCACCAGCATACGTCCGCCGCCGGCCAGACGGGCGATGGCCAGGGCGTCGGACGATCCGGCGAGGGCCGGCAGATCGAGGCGCTGGCCGGGCTTGGCCTGGGTGAAGGCGTCGAAGGCGGGAAGAAGCGCCGACAAGGGGGAGCGAAGCGGGCTGGAAGCGGTCATGCTGGGGCGTGCTGCGGGAAGAGCGAAAGGCGGATTATAAGGCGCGGGAGGCTCAGGCCCGGTTCACCTGGAAGCGTTCGACCACGCGGCCGGTTTCGACGCCGACCGCGTCCCAGCTGGATTCGGTGACGCGGGTCCAGCCGTGACGGTCGCGCGTGACGACCGTCGAGCAGCGGGTGCCGTAGCCGGGGGCGCGGATGAAGGCGCTGGAGAGCATGCGTTCCCAGGCGAGGCTGACGCCGGTGCGCGGCAGTTCGGCGTCGGGCGCGGGGCGGTCGTCGCGCAGGAGTTCGCAGAGCGGCGTGTCGTCGGGCAAGGCCCGCAGCGCGCGGGCCAGACGGGATTTGCCGGCGGTCACCTTGGGCCAGGGCGTGTCGAGAAGGTGGTTCGAAAGGGCGTGGAGGCCCGGCTCGAGGAGCCGGGCGCTGCCGCTGGCGCTCTCATAAATGCCGAGGCTGTCGCCGTCCGAAACCAGAAGGTTGAAGGCGTTGTAGCGCGGACCTTCGAACTGCAGGCGGGCGAGGGCTTCGGCGGTGCTTTCGCGGCCACGCAGAAAATCCGCCACCAGCGCACCGCGGGACGGTGTGCCGTCGCGATTTCGCTGAGGGTCGCGGAAGTTGGTGAGACCGGCGAAGCGGCCGTCGCGGTCGAGGCCGAGCCAGGTGCCGCCGGCTTCGAGATCGCGCCCGGCAAAAACCGATGGTGCATCCGGCCACCAGCCGGCTTCGGCCGCGGGGCGGGCGAAGAATTCGTCCCGGTTGGCGGCCACCACCAGCGGGTAATCCGGGTGTGCCCGCCACGCGACGAAAATCAGGCACATGGGACGAAGCGTTCGAGGTGGCGGCGGCCGCCTTCATCCACGAAGCGCAGCAGCGCATGCTTGATCACCGCCTGTTCGAGCGCGGCGTCGAAGGCGGCGACGTCGGTGACGTTCTCGTAGATTTCCATCCACGTCCACGGGTCGTCGGCCTTGCGCAGAAAGCGCCCGGTAACGCCGGTTTGCGCGGCGAGTTCGGCTTGAAGATTGAACAAGGCCCGGGCGAGGTCGGCTTCAAGGCCGATCCGCACCGGGTAGTAGATGTAATAGTGCGACGGCGTCACGTCACGGCCTCAGCCGAGGGCGTAAGGCAGGGGCAGGAAGCTCAAGGCAGGGCCGGTCGGTGCGCCGAGGGTGGCTTGGGCCGCGTCGGCGCTGGAGGTCTGCAGCACCACGAGGGCGTCGTAGCCGCCCTCGGGCGCCGGTGCGGCGCTGACCACCTTGCCGGCGGACTGCTCGCCGAAATCGGGTGCAAAGATGTCGGTGCCCGGCGCGGGCAAGGCCTCGACGTCGACATGCACGCGGTACATGCGCTTCTTGAGCTTGCCCAGGTAATGGGTGCGCGCAACGATCTCCTGACCGGGATAGCAGCCTTTGGTGAAACTGATGCCGCCGATGAGATCGAAATTGAGCATCTGGGCGACGAATTCTTCCTGCACGGGCTGCGTCACGTTGGGGAGACCGGTCTTGATGTCGAGCCACTGCCAGGCGCTCGTCCCGGCCGGTAGTGCGCCGGCGGCAACGAACTTGCCCCACAGCACGCCCGCTTCGGAGAGCGGTGCGGAGACGATGAAGCGCGCGCCGTCGAGGCGCACGACGGTGGCCACGCCGCCGGAAGTCGCCCGCTCGGCGCCCGGAATATGGAGGCCGGCGGCTTCCAGCGCGGCGCCGGCCTGCGGGCCGGCGAGGCCGATCAGCACGCTGTCGGTGCTGTCGTCCATCAACCGCGCCTTGGAGCGCAGGATGAACATCGAGAGCTTCTTGAGCATTGCCGCGTGAATGTCGGCCGACAGCGCCAGCAGATAATCGGCGCCTTCCCGCCACAGCAGGATGCTGGCGAGCATGCGACCCTTGGCGCTGTTGAAGCTGGTGAGCTGAGCTTCGTTGGGGCCGAGCTTCTTCACGTCGTTGGAAAACAGATTGTGCAGGAGTGCGCCGGCATCCTCGCCGGTGGCGCGAATTGCGCCGATATGTACGAGTGGCACCGCCACGGTGCCCTGGGCCGCGCAGGCGACGTCCTGCCGTGTGTCCTCGTTGAACTTGACCGAAGCGTCGTCCGGAAAAATTGCGCCTTGGTTGGCGAGAAGGGATTGCCAGGTTGCGTTCATCACTATTCGGTGTCCAGTTGCAGAAACGAGTCTAAAAGCGGATTGCGCTATTATAGGGGGCTGCGCCGCGCAGTCTTGTGTGACGCAGTCGAAGCGGCGGGAAACTTGTTTGTACCTCCCTCTTGGCCAGGCCTGCTGTAAACCCGCTGCCATGAGTTGCCGCCCGTTGTTGCCCGTTGTTGCCGCTTGACCTTGCGGCGACCGTCCGACCGTTTTTTTACCCCATTCGTTCGCTTTCCTCGCGCCAATTTTTCCGATGCAGCGCCTGATTTTTCGCTTGTTCGTTCTCGCGCTCGTTGGTGTCGCCGGCCTTGCCGGTGCGCTGGCGTGGTTTGCCTTCCGCCCGGTGGCCATTCGTCAGAATCCGCTGGATTTCACCATCGAGCCCGGCTCGACGATGAAGCAAGTGGCCCGCCAATTGGTCGATGCCGGCATCGACGTGGAGCCCTTCGCGCTGGTAACCTTGGCCCGCCTGACCCGTCAAGCCAACGGGATCAAGGCCGGCAGTTATGAGGTGGAGACCGGCATCACGCCACTCCGGCTGCTCTCCAAACTGACCCGCGGCGACGTGACCCAGGCCGAAATGGCGCTCATCGAAGGTTGGAATTTCCGGCAGTTCCGTGCCGCCCTCGATCGACATCCGGATCTTCGCCACGACACCCTCGGCCTCACCGATGCCGAAATTCTCGAGCGCATCGGCGCCAAGGCCCGCCATCCGGAAGGGCTGTTCTACCCCGACACCTATCTCTTCGCCAAGCGTTCCAGCGATGTCGACCTGCTGCGCCGTGCCCATCAGAACCTGCAGAACGTGCTGGCCAGCGAATGGGACCGGCGCGCCGACGGGCTTCCCTACCGCAACGCCTACCAGGCGCTGATCATGGCGTCGATCGTCGAGAAGGAAACCGGCCAGGCCGCCGACCGGCCGAAGGTGGCTTCGGTCTTCGTCAATCGTCTGCGCAGCGGCATGCTCCTTCAGACCGATCCGACGGTGATCTACGGCCTCGGCACGGCCTTCGACGGAGACCTGAAAAAACGCGACCTGCTCGCCGACACGCCCTACAACACCTACACCCGGCCCGGCCTGCCGCCAACCCCGATCGCCATGCCGGGCACGGCGGCGCTGCGTGCGGCGCTCAATCCGCCGACCACCGATTACCTGTATTTTGTCGCCCGGGGCGACGGTTACAGCAGCTTCTCGCGCACCCTCGACGAACATAACCGGGCCGTTGCCCGCTATATCCGGAAACGTCAGCCGTGAAATCCCGCTTCATCACCTTCGAAGGCATCGACGGTGCCGGCAAGAGCAGCCAGATCGCCGCGACCGTGGCGCTCATCGAATCCCACGGCATCGCCGTCGTGCAGACGCGCGAGCCGGGCGGCACGCCCCTTGGCGAAAAGCTCCGCGAGCTCCTGCTTCATGAGCCGATGCACCTCGAAACGGAAGCCATGCTGATGTTCGCCGCCCGGCGCGAACATCTGGCGGCATTGATCGAACCGTCCCTGGCCGCCGGAAAGTGGGTGGTATCCGACCGTTTCACCGACGCCACCTACGCCTATCAAGTGGGCGGTCGCGGGCTCGACGAGACACGTTTTGCAGCGCTGGAGCAATGGGTTCATCCCCATCTGCAGCCCGATCTGACCCTGATTTTCGACCTCGATCCGGTCGTCGCAGCCCGTCGCCTCGCCGGCACCGGCAATGCCCCCGACCGCTTCGAGCGGGAGAAGGCCGACTTCTTCGAGCGGGTCCGCGCCGCCTATCTGCGTCGCGCCGCCGGCGATCCGGCCCGGGTCAAGGTCGTCGACGCCAGCCGCACACCCGACGAGATCTGGGGTGAGCTCCAGGAGATCGTTTCAAGGCATTGTTTAAAATGATTTTTGAGTGGCAGGCCGGGCTCTGGCAACGGGTTCTCGAAAGCGCCGGGCGAATGCCCCATGCACTGCTGCTGGCCGGGCCGGCCGGCGGCGGAAAGCGGATTTTTGCCGAAGCCCTCGCAGCCCGCGAATTGTGTCTCCGTCCCATCGACGACGGACATGCCTGCGGCGTCTGCGAAGATTGCCAGTGGCGTCTGGCCGGCAACCACCCCGATCTGCTGCGTATCGTTCCGGAGGCCGATCAGGAGAACCGGAGCGAGGATGCCGCCGAAAAAGGCGATGGCGGCAAGGCTGCGAGCCGGCAGATCGTCATCGAACAGATCCGCAATCTGCAGCAGGTGCTGACCACCGCCGGGCATCGCGGCGGACGGCGCATCGCAATCGTCGATCCCGCCGAAGCGATGAACCTTTTCACCGCCAATGCCCTTCTTAAGTTACTCGAAGAACCGACAACCAACGTTTTGTTTCTGCTGGTGTCGTCATCGCCGAAACGTCTGTTGCCGACGATTCGCAGCCGCTGCCAGACTTGGGCCTTTCCGCGCCCTCCGGCTGACGCCGCGGCCCGCTGGCTGGCCGGGCAAAAGGTGGCGGATGCGACGTCGCTGCTGGCTTTTTCGGGCGGAATGCCACTGGCCGCGGCAGCGCTTGCCGAAGGCTACGGCGTGGCAGCACGCAAGCGCTTTGTGGACGACATCGCCAGTTTGCCCGGCAAGGCGCCGCTGCGGCTCGCCGGAGAATGGGAAAGCTGGCTGAAGAGCAAGGACGCCGTGGCCGGCGGTTTGGACATGCCGACCCTGACAGCCTGGCTGCAGCGCTGGGTCGCCGATCTGGCGAGCCTGCGCCTTGGCGGACCGGTGCGCTTCTTTCCCGCACAGCATGACATCCTGCACGGGTTGGCGGGCCGCCTGTCGGTGGACGCGGCACTCGGCTGCTACAATGAAATCACACGATCGCGTCGGGTTTCCCAGCACCCGCTCAATGCGCGGCTTTTTCTCGAGGACATGCTTTTGCGGTACGCCCGAAGTTTTCAGGCTGCCGCCGCGGCGATGCGCAGATGAACGATTCCCTGAAGCGTCCGGCACAGGCGCGGCCCAGCGTCCTGTCCCTCAACATTACCTCCAAGTCGGTTCTCTACGCCGCCTACATGCCGTTCATCAAGAACGGCGGAATCTTCGTACCGACAACCCGCGAGTACAAACTGGGCGACGAAATCTTCATGCTCCTGCAGATCATGGACGACCCGACCAAGCATCCGGTGGCCGGAACGATCGTCTGGATTACGCCGGCAGGCGCCCAAGGGAACAAAACCCAGGGTATCGGAGTCCAGTTTGCCGGTGACGAAGCCGGGCTGGTGCTGCGCAACCGGATCGAGCAAATCCTGGCCGGCCATCTCGGATCGTCCCGTCCGACCCATACGCTGTGAGCGAAGGCATTCACCTGCAGCCTTGAGCCGTGCTTGGCTCCCCATCGTCCGGAAACACCATCAATGTTCGTCGACTCCCACTGTCATCTGGATTTTCCGGAGCTCATCGAAAACGAAGCCGCCGTCCTGGCCCGCATGGCTGAAAACGGCGTAACGCACGCCTTGTGCGTGAGCGTGAAGCTCGAAACGTTGGCGGGCATCATCGGTCTCGCCGAACGCCACGCGAACCTGTTCGCCTCCGTTGGCGTTCACCCCGACAACGCCGACTGCGAGGAGCCGGACGAAGCGCGTCTCCTCGATCTGGCCAATCATCCGAAAGTGGTGGCCATCGGTGAAACGGGGCTGGACTATTACTGGCACAAGGATGCCCCCGAGTGGCAACGGGCGCGCTTTCGCACGCATATCCGTGCGGCGCGAAGCTGCCGCAAGCCGCTGATCATCCACACCCGCGCGTCGGCCGATGACACTGTTCGGCTGATGCGCGAGGAGTGCGCCGGTGAGGCCGGCGGCGTCATGCACTGTTTTACCGAAAGCCGCGAAGTGGCCGAGCAGGCGCTCGATCTGGGTTTTTACATTTCGTTTTCGGGCATCGTCAGTTTCAAGAACGCCGAATCCCTCAGGGACGTGGCCCGATTCGTGCCTGCCGACCGTCTGCTGGTGGAGACGGATGCACCTTATTTGGCGCCCGTGCCTTTCCGCGGTAAGACAAACCAGCCTGCTTATGTCCGCCACGTGGCCGAGGCGGTCGCCGCTGCACGTAGCGAGAGCGTGCAACACATCGCTGAAATCACCACGCGCAACTTTTTCAAGCTTTTCAAGGACGCCGAACCGTCATGAAACCTGTCGCCCGTTTTTCCGCCTTTCTTGCAGGCGCCCCCTTGCGAAGCATCGCGGTGGCCCTTGTCAGTCTGCATCTGGCAATGCCTGCCTCGGCCGCAACGCTCGACGATCTGCTCAACGCGACCAAGCTCGGCGACGCCGGGGAAGTCGCCCAGCTGGTCGCCCGGGGCATGGACCCGAACTCCACCGACGAGAGTGGCAACACCCTGCTGATTCTGGCTGCCCGGGAAGAGCAGCCCAAGGTGGTGGCCGAACTCGTCCGTCAGCGCGGCATCAAGCTCGATGCCCGCAATGCGGCCGGTGACAGCGCAATGATGCTGGCCAGTTTGCGGGGCTACACCGGAATTGTCGAACAGCTGTTGAAGGCCGGTGCCGCCTTCGACCACGATGGCTGGAACCCTTTGCTGTATGCCGCTTTCGAAGGCCGCACGGCGATTGTCGAACTGTTGCTTGCCAAGGGTGCCAATCCCAATGCACTCGCCCCCAACCGGAGCACGCCGCTGATGTTCGCCGCCCGCAACGGACACGACGAAGTGGTTGCTCAGTTGCTCAAGGCCGGCGCGGATCTGGACTGGAAAGACGACCAGAACGAAACGGCCGAAAGCTGGGCCGCCAGACATCGCAACACGGATATCGCCGAGATGATCCAGGCCGAACGCAAGGCACGGGCGGCCCGTGGCAAACAGCTGCGGATCGAGATCGAATAAGCGCTTTGTCCGTTAAGGCGAGGCCGCGGCGGTGCAGCTGGGTTGTCGTGGCAAGCGGTGCGCTTTCGGCCTGGGTTCCGCTCCCTCAAGATAGCGTGGCTGCGGGCGAGATACGGCTCGCAACGAGGCCCGCAACGAGGCCGGTTTGAGTACCGGCGGGCTTCAAAAAGCCATTTGAGACGCGCTCACCGACGCGAGCCATAGCGCGACCAACACGCCCGGCTGTCGGCGCCGAAGCGCCACGGCAGCGACGGGGCCACTTGGCGCAGGACGGCAGCGCCGACGATGGCCAACAGGGCTGGCACCAGCGCCTGCTCTCCCTGGCCACCGGCCAGCAAAACGCCCACAAGCACGCCGCTCAGCATGAGTGTCCGGCAAATCAGAGTTTCCATCGTTCGACTCCTTCATCAAGACATGACACCCCGCGGGGCTCCGGAATGAAAGCGTTCTGAGTGCGGCATTTGCCTTGGTGGTCAGTGCGCCTTCGGTAACTGTAATTATATACAGTCATCGAAGGCTTGCAAGGCCGATTGCCGAAACTGCGCGCCGACTTACCGCGATAAACTCTCGCGCATGAAAACGTCGCCCGCCAAACCCCCCGTTTCTGTCGCCAAGTCTGTCGCCATGCCGGTTCCGCTCCGGCCCCTCGACGAGCTGGAGATTCCTCCCGAACTCGATGGCCGCACCGGCGACAACCGGGCCGATCCGGCCCGGCTGCAAATTGCCGCCCACAGCGACGCAGATGCGATCCGCTGCTTTCTTGTCGAGTACGACCGCTCTCCGGGCACCTTCCGAATCTATCAGCGCGAATGCGAACGTCTGCTGCTGTGGTCCCTGGTCGAATGCCGAAAGCCTTTGTCCAGCCTCAACCGGCAGGATTTCGAGGGTTACCTGAACTTCCTCGCCGACCCCCAACCGGCCGGGCTGTGGTGCGGCCCCAAGGCCGAGCGCGCCACGGAGAGGTGGCGACCCTTCGTCGGTCCGCTGAGCGAAAGTGCCGTGCTCACTGCAATGGCAGCGATCAATTCATTGATGCGCTATCTGGTCGATGCGGGTTATCTGCTCGGCAATCCCCTCGGCCTGATTCGTCAGCGTCGCCGCAAGATGTCCGCCGAAGCCGCCGGACCGTTGCGCGCGGTGGCGTCGACCGACGAAGTGGAGAAGATCGAACGCTTTCTCGATGAGCAGATGTGGCAAGCCGTCACTGCAGCCATCGAGGCCATGCCCAGAGATGCGGAGCGTGGGCGCGACGAGTATGAACGGGCACGTTTCATTGCGGCCACCCTGTACATGCTGGCGCCCCGCGCCGGCGAACTGGAAAGCCATCGCATGAACAGCTTTCGCGAAGAGCGCGGTCTGTGGTGGTGGCACGTGGTAGGGAAGGGGGGCAAGAAGGCCAAGGTGCCGGTGGCCGACGACATGCTGAAAGCCTTGATCCGCTACCGAAAATATTTGGGCCTCAGCGCCGTTCCGCGGCGCGACGACACGACGCCTATCCTCGTTTCGGTAAAGGATCGCAGCCCGATCACCGCCCGGCGCCTCAATCAGATTCTCAAGAAGATATTCAGTGCGGCGGCGGAGCTGCTGCCCGCCGATGCGGAGCACAAGAAGGAAAAGCTGCGCGCGGCGTCTGCCCACTGGGGACGCCATACAGGCATCACCGCCAAACTCGATAGCGGTATCGACGAGCGCTTCGTGCAAAAGGACGCCCGTCACTCGGATGCCCGCACCACCCAACGCTACATCCACGAGGAAGAACAGCGCTGGCACGACGAAGCGCAAAAGCAGCGTCTGCCGTGGTCCGGCGAAAAATAGGGCGGCGACAGGTTTTCGGGAAAATCGCCTTGTGACGGTGACTTATTACCGGAGGTGCGACGGATAAGACATTTCGTCAAGAATGAAACGTTTTCCGGGCGTATACGTATGTTAGTGTTCCAGCGTTGCATCGTTTTGCAGTTCCGTAACGTGGGGCACGATCATGGCGCGTAGCAGCAGTGTTTCTTTCGAGGCAGTCGAACAGATCTGCTTCCAATTGCTCTCCCAGGGAGAGAACCCGTCGTTCAACCTTGTTTACGCAGAGCTCGGGAACAAGGGCTCCAGCGAAATCGTTCAGCGCTACATCGATCAATGGCGTCGCGAGACGGGCGCCGCGTTCTTCCGCCAGCGCAGCATTCCCGGCATGCCGGACGAGCTGGTATCGGCGGCGGATACCTTCATGGGCCGGATCTGGTCCCTGTCGCTGCAACAGGCCGATCAGATATTCGCCGGGCAACGCCAGGAGCTTGAACAGGAGCGCGAAGCCTTTCGAGCCCAACTCCAGGATGCCCATGACCGCATCCAGCTTCTCGAGCGTAACGCCGGCGTTGCCGCGCGCCAGATCGAATCCCTCGAGCAGGGCGTGAGCAGCCGCGAAACGAGCATTGCGGACCTGCGCAATCAGGCGCTGGAATTCCTGCGTCAGCGGGAAGGGCTCGAAAACCGGATCAAGCTGCTGGAAGAGGCGGCGGAAGTGCGCGAGCAGAAGTTCGCCGCCGAAGCCGACCGTCTGGCGCGGCTGCTGCAGACCGACCGCGATCGCTACAACGCATCGTTGAAGGAAGAGCAGGATCGCAGCGCTCAGGAACGTGAGCTGCTGATGAAGCAGATCGACCAGGCGCGGCAGGACAAGCTCTCGGAAATCGTGTCGATGCGCCAGCAATTGGCCAACCGCGAGGAGCGGGAGACGCGTCAGCGCGAGCAGACCGAGGAGGCCCGCGCCGCATTGCGCGAAGCCGTATCGCGCACCCGCCAGATCGAAACCTCGCTGGCCGCCGCGGAAGGGCGGATCGAACGGCTACAGGCCCAGCTCAAGACGGCAAGCGAAGCCGCTCACGGCAAGGAATCGGCGGTTGCCGCCGCCGAGGCGCGCGCACGCGCGGTAGAGGAAGTGCGACTGACGGAAACGGCTCGCGCCCAGCGTGCCGAAGCTGCGCTCGCCGAGGCTCTGGCCGAAATCGCGATGCTCAAAAAACAGCGCACCTGAGAAATATCCGACCGGCGCCGACCGGGCTCGATCGGCGAAGGTCCGATTTCGCTCGCCGCGTCGTGCCCTGAGCAGGGCAGGGCGCGGCGGCGAGCGACGGCCAAGCCCTTGCCTGGCCTTCAGCGCGTAGCGCGTGCCGCCACGTAAAAGGCGTCGAGCAAGGGGACGCAATCCAGAAGGCTGTCCCGGCCCGGCGTATGAAACTCGGGATGCCACTGCACCCCGACCACAAAATCGTGTCCGGTATGGCGGATCGCTTCGATCACACCGTCCTCCGTCGAGGTGGCTTCGACCGCCAGATCCTTGCCCAAGGAGCGCACGCATTGATGGTGGATCGACACGACCTGCCCTGCGTCGGTGTTGCCGAACCACCGGGCAAATTGCCCCTTCTCGGCAAAACGGATTTCATGGCTGTGCAGGTCGTAGGCTTCGGCCTGATGCCGGGCCGCTCCCTCCAGCTGGCTGGGGATGTCCTGGTAAAGGGAGCCGCCGAACGCAACGTTGATGAGTTGCATGCCCCGGCAGATTCCCAGGACCGGCTTTCCGGCCTCGACAAATTCGTGGAGCAGCTCCATCTCGTACGCATCGCGAACCCGGTCGCCGGCCCATTCTTCATTTAACGGGACTTCCCCGTAGGCTTCCGGACTCACATCGGTTCCACCTTGCAGAACCAGTCCGTCGAGGTATTCCGCGTAGTCGCGCAGGCGGATGTTGCTGCGATGGATGGGGCCGCTCTTGAGGATGGACGGCACCATTAGCACCAGCACATCCCGCGACATGATCCATTGGGCGATGGATTGCTCCAGCACCTGGAGGGTTTTGGATTCGATGCCCGTCGCGCCGTTCTTGGGGTGGAAGAGTCGGGCGGAGAGTCCGATCCGTATGGTCTTGTTCCGTGTCACGGTCGGCCTCCTTCTTTCGGCTTCTTTTGCCCGGACGATCAGAGATCGGCCAGGGGCTTGTTGGCGCTGCGCTCGTCCCGGCTCGTCAGTTGGGCGATGACCTGGGCCAGATTGATGTGAAGTTGCTCGAGGGTGTCGTCCGTCAAGCCCTGCAGCGCCTGCGGAAGCAGGCCTTCCACCGGCCCCGGAGCGGCCTCCAGAACGGCCGCGGCGCTGTCCGTGAGCTGGAGTCCGACGCGCCGTTGATCTTCGGCCTTGCGTTGTTTGCGAACCAAGCCCCGCGTCTCCAGTTTGTCGACAAGCTGACTGCAGGTCGACTGGTGGATGGACAGCCGATGAGCGAGTTCCGACACACCGGCTCCGGGAGTATGGGCGATCTCGTGGAGCAGCCAGAGCTGCGAGCCGGACACGCCGCAGCTGTGCTCGACCTCGCGGAAATGCTGTCTCACCGAGCCGTAGATCAGCCGGAACTGCTTCAGGACGATCAGCGCCATCGCTTCGTTCGACGGCGCTTTGGCGGGATCGGCGGGGATAGTGTTTGCTAAATTCATTTGTGTAAATTATATTGATGTAAATGCATTTAAGAAAGACCTCATCGCTCCTTAGATAAGAAATGAGCGTCAACAGCAGAGCAACCGCTTCCGGCAAGGGAGACTTAAGGGGGCCGGCGCCTTTGAGCAGCTAGATCATTTCCCTCTATCTGCTCAAAAAAACGCCGCCCCCATCTTTTTCATGCACCCCTATATTCGCGATCTCGAAACCTCACCGTTGCTGCTTTTCGGCTTGCTCCTGCTTGGCGGGATGGCGAGCGGCGAAGCAAGCCGGCGGCTGTTGAACCTCCCACGCACCACGGGCTATGTGCTGTTTGGCGTACTGCTGGGCAACAGCGGTCTGCAGTGGATCGATCCCTATATTCTGGGGTCGGCCCAATTCTTCGTCTACCCCGCCATCGGCCTCATTCTGTTCGAGCTCGGTCATCGTTTTCCACTGAGCGGACATGGGCTCGACCGCAAGCTGATCCTTCTCAGCCTTGCGGAAACCGGTGCGGTCTTCGTTCTGGTCACGGCAACCCTGTTGGCGCTCGACTTCGGTTTGGCCGGCGGGCTCTTCGCCGCGGCCATTGCGGTGTCCACTTCGCCGGCGATCACCATCGCCACCAGCAGCGATGTCGGCGCGGAGGGCCCGTCCACCGACCGCCTGTTCGGGCTGGTGGCGCTCAACGGATGCATCGCGTTTGCGGCCATCGGCGTCGTCGTGCCCATGCTGGCCGCCAGCGGCGCTACCGAAGCCGGTCCGGGCTATCTGGATGCGGTGGCCCACATCCTCGTCTCCCTGCTACTCGGTGCCGGCTTGTCCTTTGCCGCGTGCCGGGCCGCCGGCTGGCTGGGGCGGCAGGCCGAGCATCAGCACCTGATGTTGCTGGGGCTCATCGTGATCGGCACCGGATTGCCGCTCAGCCTCGACATGTCGCCGCTGCTCACTCTGCTGACCTTCGGGATCGGCACCCGACTGGCCGATCGTCACAACCTGGTTGTGGCGATCCGGATTGCCTCGGACGCCCGCGTCTTTCTTGTGGTCACTTTTGTTCTTGCCGGCGCGGCACTCGAGGTCGGACTGTTGGCCGACTACTGGGCCGCCGCTTTGGCTTTTGCGCTGGTTCGTTTTGGTGCCCGCTGGGCGGCGCTGCATGTTGCCGGCCGCCATTTTGACGTGGCGCCCCGCACCGCCTTTTTCACCGCGGTAGGACTGCTGCCGATGTCCAGCGTAGCCCTCGTCCTGCTCGGCGATGCCGGCCCGCTGGATGGCGGCGTCGGCCCGGCCCTTGATGGAACGCTGATGGGCGCCATCGTGCTGATGCAGCTCCTTGGCCCGATCTGCACGCAGGTCGCGGTGCGGGGCTTCGGTGAAGCGAGACGCTATGTCGCCCGGCGCACGCGCCTGTCCAACGGAGCGCTGTTGCGATGACATTTATCCGCCAGGGCTGGGAGGCGTTGCAGGACCGGCTGTTCTTTTTGCCGCCTTTCCCCGAGCAACTCGATCCGCTGGCGCTGTTTGCGCTGCTGCTGGTCGGCGGGCTCGTGGCCGGCGAATCCTTGTTCCGGACGTTCGGGTTGTCGCGCATCGTGGGGTATGTGCTGGCCGGTGCGCTGGCCGGACCGGCGGCGCTTGGCTGGCTGGACCGGGAAACCCTTGCCATGGCCAAGCCGATCGCCGATGCCGCGCTCGGTCTGCTGCTGCTCGAAACCGGCCGCCATCTGGATCTTCGATGGTTAAGCGCCAACCGGGGATTGCTGATCAGCGCGGCGGCCGAATCGGGCTTCGCCTTTGCGACGATCTTCGCCTTTGCCTTTTTGGCGGTCGGCCTGAGTCCGGGCTGGAGCGCCGCCACCGCCGCGATCACGATGGCCTCGGCGCCGGCCGTCGTGCTCCTGACCGCCGAGGAGAACCGGGCCCAGGGGCAGGTTACCCAGCGCACGCTGCTGCTTACCGCGATCAACTGCGCACTCTCGTTTGTGGTGTTTGCGGTGGTGCTGGGCGTCGTGCACGCCGAGCAGTCCGGCGACTGGCTCAATGCGGTGGCGCATCCTTTGTGGGTGGTCTGCGGTGGCGTGGGGATCGGCATGCTGTGCGCGCGGCTGGCCTTGGTGGTGGCGGCACGGCAGCCCAAGGGATCGGTGTCCCAGGTGTTCATCCTCGTGGCCGTGGCGCTGCTGGCCATCGGCGTTGCGCGGATGCTTGGCGTGCCGGTGTTCCTGAGCCTCTTCATGATGGGCGCGGCGCTCAATCTGGCCGACCGGGAAAAGGTGCTCGCCTACACGAGTCTGCCCCAGGGGCACTGGATTCTGGCCATCGTTCTGTTCGTGGTGACCGGCGCCATGCTGCCGCTGGAAGACCTGGGTTGGCTCACCGGCTTACAGGCGCTCGGGCTGATCCTCGTTCGGGGGGTGGCCAAATTTGTCGGCGTGGCGAGCACCGGCCGCCACGACCTCCCGATGGACAAGCGCATTCTGGTCGGGATCGGCATTCAGCCGCTTTCGGCAACGGCCATCTTCATGGCGGCCGAACTCGCCGCGATTTATCCGGAAGTGAGCAGTCAAGCCCTGCTGCTACCGCTGCTTGCCGCCGCGCTGATGGAGTTTGCCGGCCCTCAGCTCTGCAAGTACGCCTTGCAAAGAGCCGGTGAAACCGAGCCGCCCCCCTCAGGAAAAAACGGATGAGCGATCTTTCCCGAATGACGTTTACCTCGAGCCGCCCACTCACGCTGGGCGTCGAGCTGGAACTGCAACTGGTGTCCCTGCGGGACTATGACCTGACGCGTGCGGCCACCGATCTGCTGGCCGGGCTGCGTTACGACGACCGCTTCGGCGAAGTGAAGCTGGAAATCACCGAGAGCATGATCGAAGTGAACTCCCGGCCGCGTCAGGACGTCACCGCGATCGCGGCCGATCTGGAAGGCCTTCGCGACGTGCTGGTTACCCACTGCCGGCGCAACAATATCGCGATCTGCGGCGGCGGAACCCATCCCTTTCACCACTGGCCCGAGCGGCGCATCTGCCCCGGCGAGCGCTTTGCCATGCTCAACGAACGCTATGGCTACCTGAGCAAGCAATTCACCGTTTTTGGGCAGCACATCCATATCGGAGTCACCTCGGGAGACGACGCCATCTGGTTGACGCACGCCCTCAACGGCTACGTGCCGCATTTTGTGGCCTTGTCGGCCTCGTCGCCCTTCCTCGACGCGACCGATACGGGCTTCGAGTCGGCCCGTCTCAATGCCGTTTCGGCCTTTCCATTGTCCGGGCAGGCGCCCGACGTGGCCGACTGGACCGCCTTTCTGGACCATATGGCGCTTCTTCAATCCTGTGGCGTCGCCGAGAGCATCAAGGATTTGTACTGGGACGTGCGTCCCAAGCCCGAGTTCGGCACGGTGGAAGTGCGGGTCTGCGATACCCCGCTCACGGTCGACCGGGCCACCGAGCTGGCCGCTTTCGCCCAATGCCTCTCCCGCTATCTGCTCCGTGAGCGTCCTCCGGTGGTGCCGGCGATGCAGGCGCTGGTGGCGCGCTACAACAAATTCCAGGCCTGCCGTTTCGGCTTCGCGGCCGAACTGGCGGACCCGATCCGGCGTCGCACCGAGCCGCTCGGCGAAACACTGCCGGCGCTCATCGACACGCTCGCAGGCGACGCCGACGCGCTGGGCTGCGGACGCCAGATGGAAAACCTGAAGTTGCTGGCCGAAAGCCGTTATGGCGACGCCGCGTGGTTGCGTGCGACGGCACGGGCGGCCGGCAACCTTCACGACCTGACCCGGGCAGCCGCACAGCGATTCGCCCAGCCATCCTTCTACCGGCCTCACACTTAGGGTGCTTCCGTGCCGACCCACTTCCTGATTCTTTCGGCCTTGTTCGCTTCGATGCCTGCCCTCGCAGCCGAGTCTTGTACTCAGACGGCCAGCACGCCGCCAACGGAATTTGCCCGCCAACCGGTACGCGCCGACAACTGGCTCAGCCCCGGAAACCTCCGCTTCGGCCTGATCCACGCGCCGCGCTTCATCCCCGGCGTGACCGTCGCACCGCCTGCCGGCGCGCCCGCCCGATCGACTGCCGCGCAGCGCATCGATGTGGATCGTTTGCTGGTATCCGATCCGGCCGACGACACACGTCGATCGCTGCGTTTTCTGCTCGAAAACCGGATCGACGCCGATGGCGTGCTGATTCTCCGGCGCGGCCGGGTGCTTCTCGACTATCGGCGGGCGGGCTTCGATCCTGCCCAACCCCGTCTGCTCCTCGAAGCGACCCGTCCCGTCCTGGTCGCACTTCTGGCCAAAGCCGCGGCGGAAGGGCGCGTCGCCCGGGAGAAAGCGGTCGCCCGCGCGATTCCGGATCTGTCCAACGCCCGAGAGCTCGGCAAATTGTCCCTCCAGCGGCTTCTCGAAGGGCGCACCGGTCTGCAGTGGTCGGACGCCGATATCCGGCAGTGGCAGCAAGAAGCGGGCTGGACGCCGGGCGGAACGGCTGGCGGCGTGCGGGCCTGGCTGGATCGGCGTCCGTCGTGGCCGCGCACGGCCGACGAAACCGGGGCCGATGTGGCCGGGCCGGAAGGTGCGCTGCTCCTCTGGGCGGCGGAAAAGGCATGGAAGAAATCGGCCCCCGCGCTGCTGTGCGACCTGCAGGGCAGCATCCGGGCCCGGCATCCCGCGTTCTGGGCGACCGATCCGACCGGGACCGCACTCGCAGACGGTCTGGCGCTGAGTCTCGGAGACTTCGCCAATCTGGGGCAGGCGTTTCTGGACGCCCGGAATCGCCCTGGACGACGTGCCCTGGTGCCGGCCTGGTTCGTGGATTCGGTTGCCGGCCCGTCGGGCACGCGCGAACTCGCGCCCGCGGTCGTTCACGAACTCGGCGCGGATACGGGCTGGCAGTACCGTATCGCTCATCCGGGCAATCGCGGCCACCGGATGGCCATTCTTGGCGCATATGGCACGAGCCTCTATGTCGATTTCGATCATGGAACGGTGATTGCAGTTTTTGCCTCCCATGCCGAGCGGCATTCGCCGCTACTGATGGCCAGTCTGCGCAATCTGTGGGAGGAAACGGCACTGCAGGGAGGAACTGAAAATGGCAAGAGATGAGTGGCAGGTCTGTTCGGGCGCGCCCGGCGGTTTGAATCTGACGATGGACATCGCCCGTACCCACACCTCGCCGGGCACGGCCGCCCGATTGTTTCGCCGGACGGTGCCGGTGGTTGCGGCAAGCCTGCTGGCGATCGGTTTGGTGCTGTTGTTGAGCGGTTTTTCTCAAGTCCCGGCCGGCACGGCAAGGAGCGACATTCCGACCTCCGAAAACAGAGTCGACGTGTGGCAGGAACTGGTCGAAGGCGTCGTCCGGCGTGCCAACGAATTCCAGGTTCAGGCGGAACTGGGCGATGGCGAATCGAGCGCCAAAATCGCCATCGAAACGCCGCTTGCGTTCGAAAACAACAAGGATCGCCTGAAGCCGGACTATGCCGGATTCCTGCTCGGCATCGCCGCCGTCGTGCAGATGAACCCCGCCACGCGTTTGATCGTCACGGGTTTCGGCAACACTCCGGCGACCAAGTACAACCCGGTTTTGCTTGGCAGACGGGTTCGCGCCGTCCAGGTCTTTTTCGCCGAGAACGGCATTCCCATCGACCGGATCGAAGCCAAGGTCAAAGAGGCGGACGACTACGACGGACCCAACACCCTTCTGAGCAAGGCTTCGTCGGGGCAGGTCATAACCATTCATTTCATGCGGACCTGAGCCGGCGCAACGCCCGCGTGCCTCCGTCCGGACGCTCGCCGGCTTACGCGCGCTTGTCCCCGAGACCCTTTTCCCGGAAGGTCTGCGGCGGAACACCGGTCCAGGTGCGAAAAGCGCGGCTGAAGCTCTTTTCGTTGCCGAAGCCCACCAGCGCCGAGATCTGCTTGATCGAGCGTGAGCTGCGGTTGAGAAGTTCGATGGCCCGGTCGCGGCGGGCGTCGTCCTTGAGGCGCTGGAGCGACGAACCTTCTTCATGCAGTTGGCGATGCAGGGTCCGCACCGAAACGTGAAGGTGCTCGGCAACGGTCTCGGCCGTCGCCGGAGCGCTGGCCGGATCGCGCAGGAAGCGCCGCACCCCTTCGACAAGCAGCCGGTCGCGGCGGTATTGCAGCACCGTGAGGGGCAGGGCGCGCTGCAGCATGGTCTGCAGCGCGGCTTCGTCGCGGCGAATGGGCAATTCGAGGTAACGGGCATCGAAACTTAAACCGGCGAACTCCGCGTCGAAGCGCACCGGGCCGGGAAACATCAACGAATAGGCGTCGGCGTGAGGCGGGGCGGGAAAAGGGAAGCGGCTCTCGGTAAGCGGAATGCGCGAGTCGATGGCCCAGCAGGCGTAGCCGAGTACGTAGCGCAGCAAGGTGACGAGGCAGAATTCCTGCATCTCGCCAAGGGGGCGCCGGGGCGCGACGGTGAGCGTCGCGGCGGTTTTGGCAACATCGAGCGCAAGGCCGATGTCGTCGGTGAGTAGGCGGTGGTGGCGGCACCAGCGCTTCAGCGCAACCCCGAGATTGGGCGCCCCGAGCGAGGCGCGGCACAGCATGCCGTAACTGCCCCACGGGAGGCGTCGTGAGAACCAGCCCAGCGCCTCGTCGTCGAGTTCCTGCATGGCGTGGCCGGAGATGATCTCCATCTGCGCCGCGGTGACCCGGGCGTCGGGCTGCTCGAGCAGGGCGGCGTCGATGCCGGCACGGGCCAACGCTCCGGCCGGCGCCACGCCATAGCGCCGGTAGGCGAGGACGATCGCCCGGATGAAGGCGATGGGGGTCGCGGCGCGTCCGGGGCGAAGGGCTGGAAACGCAAGTTTCGAAGTCGGGCTCATCGTCTTTCAATCTTAACTTCAGTGGCACGATTTGCAACCACGATGGCGCCTCGGGCACGACCGAAACGCTTACGCTGCTGGCACTCGAACGGACGGCATCCCGGCCCGGCCAAGCACAAAAACGGAGGAGACAAACCCATGAACATCCCCAGCCTCGACTTTCACCTCGGCGAAACCATCGAAGCCCTGCGCGACACCGTGCAGGCCTTCGCGGCGAAGGAAATCGCGCCCCGCGCGGCAGCGGTGGACCGGGACAACCTCTTCCCGGCCGACCTGTGGAAGAAGCTCGGCGATCTGGGCCTCCACGGCATGACCGCGCCCGAAGAATACGGCGGCAGCAACATGGGCTATCTGGCCCACATCATCGCGCTCGAGGAAGTCTCCCGCGCCTCGGCCTCGGTGGGTCTTTCTTACGGCGCCCACTCCAATCTGTGCATCAACCAGATCCGCCGCAACGGCACCGAAGCCCAGAAGCAGAAATACCTGCCCAAACTGATCTCCGGCGATCACGTCGGTGCGCTGGCGATGAGCGAGCCCAACGCCGGTTCCGACGTGGTCTCCATGAAGCTGCGTGCCGACAAGAAGGGCGACCGCTTCGTGCTCAACGGCGCCAAGATGTGGATCACCAACGGCGGCGACGCCGACACGCTGGTGGTTTACGCCAAGACCGACCTCGAAGCCGGCGCCCGCGGGATGACCGCCTTCATCATTGAAAAGGGCTTCAAGGGCTTCACCCACGGCGTGCACCTCGACAAGCTCGGCATGCGCGGCTCGAACACCTTTCCGCTGTTCTTCGACGACGTGGAAGTGCCCGAAGAAAACGTCCTCGGCGGCGTCGGCAATGGCGCCAAGGTGCTGATGAGCGGCCTCGACTACGAGCGCGCCGTGCTGTGCGGCGGTCCGCTGGGGATCATGGCCGCCTGCATGGACATCGTCGTGCCCTATCTCCACGACCGCAAGCAGTTCGGCCAGAGCATCGGCGAATTCCAGCTAATGCAGGGCAAGGTGGCCGACATGTACTCCACCTGGATGGCCAACCGCGCCTACGTGTATGCCCTCGGCCAGGCCTGCGACCGCACCGACCACGCCCGCACCCTGCGCAAGGACGCCGCCGGCGCGATTCTGTATTCCGCCGAAAAGGCCACCTGGATGGCCGGCGAAGCGATCCAGACCCTCGGTGGCGTCGGTTACACCAACGACTACGCCGCCGGCCGCCTGTGGCGCGACGCCAAGCTCTACGAAATCGGCGCTGGCACCAGCGAGATCCGCCGCATGCTGATCGGTCGCGAACTGTTCTCCGAAACGGCCTGATCGCAGGAACCGCCATGACCGTCATCAAATCCGCCATCAACACGCGCTCGGCCGAGTTCCAGGCCAATGCGGCCGCTCTCGGCAAAACCGTCGCCGACCTGCGTGAGAAGGCTGCCCAGGTTTCCCTCGGCGGCGGCGAATCGGCCCGCGCCAAGCACACCGCCCGCGGCAAGCTGCTGCCCCGCGACCGGGTCGATCACCTGCTCGATCCAGGCACCGGCTTCCTCGAAGTCGGCCAGCTCGCCGCCCTCGGCATGTACGACAACGAAGCGCCGTCGGCCGGCGTGATCACCGGCATCGGGCACGTCAATGGCGTCGAATGCATGATCGTCGCCAACGATGCCACCGTGAAGGGCGGCACCTATTACCCGATGACGGTCAAGAAGCACCTGCGCGCCCAGGAGATCGCCCAGCAGAACAAGCTGCCGTGCATCTATCTGGTGGATTCCGGCGGCGCCTTCCTGCCCCGGCAGGACGAGGTCTTCCCCGACCGCGACCACTTCGGCCGCATCTTCTTCAACCAGGCCAACATGTCCGCCGAGGGCATTCCGCAGATCGCGGTGGTGATGGGCTCATGTACCGCCGGCGGCGCCTACGTGCCGGCGATGAGCGACGAAACCATCATCGTCAAGAATCAGGGCACGATCTTCCTGGGCGGTCCGCCGTTGGTGAAGGCCGCCACCGGCGAAGTGGTCACTGCCGAAGATCTGGGCGGCGGCGACGTGCATACCCGCGTCTCCGGCGTGGCCGACCATCTGGCCGAAAACGACACCCACGCGCTGCACATCGCCCGACGCATCGTCGGTACGCTGAACCGGGTCAAACCCGTCGGCCTCAAGCTGCTGGATTCCGAAGAGCCGATCTACGACCCGGCCGAGATCTACGGCATCATCCCCAGCGACACCCGCAAGCCCTACGACGTGCGCGAAGTGATCGCCCGCATCGTCGACGGCTCCCGCTTCGACGAGTTCAAGGCGCGCTACGGCACCACGCTGGTCACCGGCTTTGCGCACCTCTACGGCATGCCCATCGGAATCGTCGCCAACAACGGCATCCTGTTCGGCGAATCGGCGCAGAAGGGCGCCCACTTCGTCGAACTGTGCGCCCAACGCGGCGTACCGCTGGTTTTCCTGCAGAACATCACCGGCTTCATGGTCGGTCGCAAGTATGAAAACGGCGGTATCGCCAAGGACGGCGCCAAGATGGTGATGGCGGTCTCCACCGCCCAGGTGCCCAAGCTCACGGTGCTGATCGGCGGGAGCTTCGGCGCCGGCAACTACGGCATGTGCGGCCGCGCCTACTCGCCGCGCTTTTTGTGGATGTGGCCCAACAGCCGCATCTCGGTGATGGGCGGAGAGCAGGCCGCCAGCGTGCTCGCCACCGTGCGCCGCGACGGCATCGAAGCCAAAGGCGGCGTCTGGAGCAAGGACGACGAGGAAGCCTTCAAGTCGCCGATCCGCCAGCAATACGAAGACCAGGGCCACCCCTATTACGCCACCGCCCGCCTGTGGGACGACGGCGTGGTCGACCCGGCCCAGACCCGGCGCGTCCTCGGACTGTCCCTGTCGGCCAGCCTCAACGCGCCGATCCAGCCGACCAAGTTCGGTCTGTTCCGAATGTAAGAGGCAGTGAGGAGTCAGGCGTGAGGAGTGAGGAGGGCCTTGTTTTGGCCAGTTGCGCTGGCGATTGCGAGCGCACTTCCTTTGAATCCGGCCTCCTCACTCCTCCCGCCTGACTCCTCACAGGTTCAAAGCCATGTACGAAACCCTGGAAATCCTCCGCGACGGCGGCGTAGCAACGATCTGGATGAACCGTCCGGACGTCCACAACGCCTTCAACGAAGCCTTGATCGCCGAACTCACCGCCGCCTGCACCGCCCTCGACGCCGACGAATCGGTGCGCGTGGTGGTGCTGGCCGGCCGCGGCAAGAGTTTTTCGGCCGGCGCCGACCTCAACTGGATGCGCCGCGCCGCCGATGCCTCGGTCGAGGAAAACCTGCAGGACGCCCGCAAACTCGCCGGCATGCTGCGCACCCTGGCCGAGATGGGCAAGCCGACCATCGCCCGCGTGCATGGCGCCGCACTGGGCGGCGGGATGGGCCTCGCGTCGGCCTGCGACATCTGCCTTGCCGGCACCGGCGCGGTGTTCGCCACGTCGGAAGTAAAGTTCGGGATCATTCCGTCGGCGATCAGCCCTTACGTACTGCGTGCCATCGGCGCCCGTCAGGCCACCCGCTACTTCCAGAGCGCCGAGCGGATTTCCGCCGCCCGCGCGCTTGAACTGGGGCTGGCTCACGAAGTGGCGGCGCCGGACGCCCTCGACACCAAGCTCGCCGAGATCGTGACCGCGCTGCTGCAAGGCGGGCCGAAATCCCAGGCCGCGTCGAAGGACTTGATCCGCGCGGTGGCCGACCGTCCCATCGACGACGCACTCGTCGAAGACACCGCCCGCCGCATCGCCACCCTCCGCGCCACGCCGGAAGCCAGAGAAGGCCTCGCCGCCTTCCTCGACAAGCGTCCGGCGGCCTGGGTACGCACCAAACAATAAGCACAAGGAGTGGAGGAGACAGCATGTTCAACAAAATCCTGATCGCCAACCGGGGCGAGATCGCCTGCCGAGTCATCAAGACGGCCCGCCGCCTGGGCATCAAGACCGTGGCGGTGTATTCCGAGGCCGACGCCGGCGCCCGCCATGTGCGGCTGGCCGACGAAGCCGTGCTGATCGGCCCGGCCGCCGCGCGGGAAAGCTATCTGGTCATCGACAAGATCATCGCCGCCGCCAAACAGACGGGCGCCCAGGCGATCCACCCCGGCTACGGCTTTCTGTCCGAAAACGAGGATTTCTGCCACGCCTGCGATGCGGCGGGCATCGTCTTCATCGGGCCGCCGGTGTCGGCGATCCATGCGATGGGCTCCAAATCCGAAGCCAAAAAACTGATGGAAAAGGCCGGCGTGCCGCTGACGCCCGGCTACCACGGCGACAACCAGGAGCCGGCATTCCTCAACGTGCAGGCCGACGCCATCGGCTACCCGGTGCTCATCAAGGCCGCGGCCGGCGGTGGCGGCAAAGGCATGCGTCTCGTCGAAAGGAGCGAAGATTTCCTCGACGCGCTGGCCTCGTGCAAGCGCGAAGCGGCGTCCAGCTTCGGCGACGATCACGTGCTGGTCGAGAAATACCTGACCCGCCCGCGCCATATCGAAATCCAGGTTTTCGGCGACCGCTTCGGCAACGTGGTGTACCTGTTCGAACGCGACTGCTCGGTGCAGCGCCGCCACCAGAAGGTGCTCGAAGAGGCGCCGGCGCCCGGCATGACGCTCGAACGTCGCGCCGCGATGGGCAAGGCGGCTGTCGAAGCGGCCAAGGCGGTCGGCTACGTGGGCGCCGGAACCGTCGAGTTCATCGCCAATCAGGACGGCAGCTTCTACTTCATGGAGATGAACACCCGCCTGCAAGTGGAGCATCCGGTCACCGAGATGATCACCGGCCTCGATCTCGTCGAATGGCAGCTCCGCGTCGCCTCCGGAGAACCCTTGCCGCTGGCCCAGGAACAGCTCGCCATCAACGGTCATGCCCTCGAGGCGCGCATCTACGCGGAAGACCCGTCAAAGGGCTTTCTGCCTTCCACCGGCAGGCTGGTGCACCTCGCGCCGCCGGAAGAGGGCATGCACGTGCGTGTGGATACCGGCGTGGAGGAGGGCGACGAGATCTCGCCGTTCTACGACCCGATGATCGCCAAGCTCATCGTTTGGGACGTGAACCGCGACCGCGCCCTGGCCCGCATGCTGCAGGCGCTGGCCGAATACCGCGTCGTCGGCGTCGCCAACAACATCGAGTTCCTGTCCCGGCTCACCGCCTGTCCGGCCTTCGCCAATGCCGATCTGGACACCGGCCTGATCGAGCGGGAGAAGGATTACCTCTTCCCCGATCAGATCGAACCTTCCCGCGAAGCGTGGCTCGCGGTGGCGCTGGCCGAACTTCTGCGTGAGCGGGAACGGGCTCAGCGGCTCGCCGCCCGTCATCCCGAGCCGGATTCGCCGTGGCATCGGCGCGATGGCTGGCGCATGAACAGCGCCGCGAGTCGCACCTTGATCTTCCGCTTCGGCGAAGTCGAAAAGACCCTCGCCGTCACCCACCTCGGCAACGGCTTTGCGATCACGCTCGACGGCGTGGCCAGCGCCGTGGCCGGCAGCCTCAACCCCCGCGGCCTGCTGCGCGCCGAGTTCGACGGTCTGCGCACCACCGCCACGGCAGTCGTCGCCGGAGAGCGGCGCCATCTCTTCGGCAACGGCCGCGCCTGGCAATTTGCGGCGGTCGATCCGCTGCACCACAGCGGCGAAGGCGGCGGCGCCGAAGGCGGGCTCCTCGCCCCGATGCCCGGCAAGGTCATCGCGCTGATCGCCGCCGAAGGCGCCGCGGTGGAGAAGGGCGCGCCGCTGCTGATTCTCGAGGCCATGAAGATGGAGCACACCATCACCGCTCCGGCCGCCGGCACGGTCAAGGGCTTCCGCTTCGCCGTGGGCGATCAGGTGGGCGACGGCGCCGAACTGGTGGAATTCGAAGCGACCGCGGCCTGAGGTTTGGCAAGTTTTGCCGGCAGGTCGCGCAGACGGCCGCCGGCCCTGAAATAGGGGTGAGAGGAGACACATGAGCACGGAACTGAGCTACGTCCACGGCGCGTCGGACAAACAACTGATCGGCCAGACCATCGGCCGCTTTTTCGATGCGGCCTGCGCCCGCCATGCCGGGCAGGACGCGCTGGTGGTGCGCCACCAGAACATCCGCCTGAGCTACCGCGAGCTGCGGCTGAAGGTGGATGCGCTGGCCTGCGGGCTGCGCCGTCTGGGGCTGGAACCCGGCGATCGGATCGGCATCTGGTCGCAGAACAACTACGAATGGGCGCTGACCCAGTTCGCCACCGCCAAGGCCGGTCTGGTGCTGGTCAACATCAACCCGGCCTACCGGCGCAGCGAACTCGAATACGCACTCAACAAGGTGGGCTGCCGGGCGTTGATCCTGTCGCCGTCGTTCAAGAGCAGCGACTACCTGGCGATGCTGGCCGACCTGGCGCCGGAACTCGGCCACTGCGAACCCGGCCTGCTGCGCGCCCATCGTCTGCCGAAACTCGAAATCGTCATCCGCCTGGGCGCCGACCGCAGCCCCGGCATGGCCAACTTCGACGACCTGCTGCGCCCGCCCAGCCGCGACGAGGCCGACGTGCTCGAAGAACTCGGCGATCGCCTGCAGTTCGACGATCCGATCAACATCCAGTTCACCTCCGGCACCACCGGCAATCCCAAGGGTGCCACGCTGTCGCATCACAACATCCTCAACAACGGCTTCTTCGTGGGCGAAGCCATCCGCCTGAAGGAAGGCGACCGGGTGTGCATTCCGGTGCCGCTGTATCACTGCTTCGGCATGGTGATGGGCAATCTGGGTTGCCTCACCCACGGCGCCACGATGGTCTATCCGGCCGAAGCCTTCGAGCCGCTGGCCGTGCTGCGCACCATTGCCGAAGAAAAATGTGCCGCCGCCTACGGCGTTCCGACGATGTTCATTGCCATGCTCGACCATCCGGAATTCGCCGACTTCGATCTCTCCAGCCTGCGCACCGGCATCATGGCCGGCAGCCCGTGCCCCATCCAGGTCATGCAGCGGGTGATCGACAAGATGAACATGCGCGAGGTGACCATCGCCTATGGCATGACCGAAACCTCGCCGGTCAGCTTCCAGAGCGGCACCGACGATTCCATCGAACGCCGGGTGTCCACCGTCGGCCGGGTGCAGCCCCACTGTGAAGTGAAGATCATCGACAACGACGGACGCATCGTGCCCCGCGGCACGCCGGGCGAGCTATGCACCCGCGGCTATTCGGTGATGCTCGGCTACTGGGGCGACGAGGCCAAGACCGCGGAAGCCATCGACAAGGCCGGCTGGATGCACACCGGCGACATCGCCACCATCGACGAGGAAGGCTTCTGCAACATCGTCGGGCGCATCAAGGATATGGTGATCCGCGGCGGCGAGAACATCTACCCGCGGGAGATCGAGGAATTCCTCTACACCCATCCCAAGGTGCTCGACGTGCAGGTGGTCGGCATCCCGGACGAGAAGTACGGCGAGGAACTGTGCGCCTGGATCATCGTCCGCGAGGGCGAGCGCCTGACCGAGGACGAAGTGCGCGCCTACTGTCAGGGCCAGATCGCCCATTACAAGATTCCGCGTTACATCCGTTTCGTGGAGGGTTTTCCGATGACGGTGACGGGCAAAATCCAGAAGTTCCAGATCCGCGAGCAGATGAAGCAGGCACTCGGGCTCCACGACGCTGCCACCGCCTGAAAGAGAGCACACGATGAATCCCGTTGCACCCATGCC
>ERZ650311.66-NODE-66-length-63421-cov-9.766610_pt1 | contig 63421 bp, 57 predicted proteins | sample MGYA00376247_ERZ650311 | MGnify/ENA primary metagenome ERZ650311 (study PRJEB26733, sample SAMN07839324) | wastewater metagenome | biome: small river; feature: stream; material: water | place: USA: North Carolina | collected 2016-07-28 ... | reverse complement strand
CAGCAATTAAGCTGCTAGTGCGTAACGTTCGTCGTTAGCAGTTATTACATTCCCAATGTTTTACGAGATGTCGGGTCCTCGGTATGCCCTCAATGCTTTGCAATCCACGTCGAAACCATGTCGGCCCCAATATGCATATCGGTAGAGCTATTCTAAACCCTTTTGCTGATTTAGACTTGAAGTAATGAGTTCAACAACAACTAGAAAATCGAGCTACTGCCATACAAAATGGGGAGCCGCCATACTCGAGTGGTCGGATCAGACTATTTTTCGCTTGGAATTCGTAGGTCTTGGTCCATATCCTTACCCTGCGAGCTTCAAGTCCGACCCTCAAGGACAAAAGGTCTGTAACGCTTTACTAAAAGGTCAGCCTGGGTATTTTTTGGCCCCACAAGGCACCGCCTTTCAAAAAGCGGTTTGGCAAGCCCTGCTTTCTATCCCACACGGTGAACTACGTAGCTACCAGGAAATTGCTCAGGCGATCGGTAGACCACAAAGTGTACGCGCCGTAGCCAATGCTATCGGCGCAAACCCAATTTGTGTCTTGATTCCCTGCCATCGCGTTATTCGTAGCGACGGCTCAATCGGGGGCTATAGTAGTGGCCTTGCGATCAAGCGCCAATTACTCGTTCGCGAAGGACATACGCAATTTGCCGAGCCGGTCTAATCAACCCAATGCGGGTCTTTCATATGAATAGCCATCAAAGTTCTAAAGAAGAGCCCCATAATCAGGACGGTGCTAAAGACCATAGCCATATAGGCTACATAAATGAAATGAGGAGAAAAATAACTGTAATTAAATAAGGCAATGGTGAACGAAGCACTTGGGAAAGAATAAGCCCACCAAGACATAAAAAAGGGCAACTTAGCAAAACGCTTGAATTGCAACAATAAAAATAGGGCAAAAAATAAGCCAATAGCAATCAAGATATGCCCGAAACCATCAAGAGGTGCTGAGCCATCTTGCCCTGTCAGTGCTATCCAAGATGAGAACGCGACTGTAGGCGGCGCTAAGAAAATAGCCATCGTAGGTTTTAAGCGATCAGGTAGCTCGGGTTGCACAAACATCAAGCGATACATGACCAGTGATAACAGGACCACCCAGAAGATCAAACCGATGCCGTAGAAAAACCAAGATAATTCGATGTATCCCAAGCGCACCCCACCCAGAGGGATCACTACGTTACCAACCGCTGGAATAAACCAGACAGGGCAGGCATGAGCTGCCTGCAGATTCTCGCGATGGACCCAAGCATTTAAGACAGCCAGCATGGCCACCAAATGCAAGGCTGCCCCAGACAACCAGACATATTCAGCCAGAGTGACTGAGTAGTGATAAATCACCGCAGCCAGCAGACAAACACCGACCGATATAGCTCCGAAAAATGCTGATTTAACGGGGTGATTCCATTCCTCAATCAGCTTCTCAGGACTCACCCACTGCTTACGCAACAAACCCAAAGATAAGATTAAAAATACAAGTGTTGCAAGGAGTCCAAAAATATTTGCAACCATGATTGCCTCCGGATAGGCTACGATCGCTGCAAACTTAAACCAGATGAGTGATAGACCGGATAAGCCCATGACCATCGCAAAAGCAGATACCGGGGGCGATGCTAGAAAGGTTCTCATTATTTATTTTTAGTAAATGGGATATGACATCATAATCAAAGAATGCCAAAAACTATAGTTAGACACCTTGCCTACCTGTTTTATCTGGGGGTTTTGATCCTACCCATACTGGTCCTTGATCATGAAGCGGCATTGATTCGACCATTCAGAGACCAACTCTCCTCATATATAGCCCTCATTGCTCTCAATATTCTTTTACTAGAATTTTTCCTCTCAGGCCGTATCCGTTTTTTATCGAGGCACCTCGGACTCGATTGGGTATTGCAAACGCATCAGCTATTTGCTCGTGTTGCACTCGCTTTTTTAGTCATCCACCCATTTATTTACTCACTACCTAACCACCCCAATCATTCCCCGGGTCCAGCCACTTCAGAATATTTGGGCATGAATGGTGCAGGTCTGATCAGCGGTATTGCGGCACTGATCGCCTTGATAGCAATCGTGGCGCTTGCTTTAGGGCGCGAAGAAGCAAAAATGCGCTATGAAACATGGCGCTTCACACATATGCTACTCGCCGTGATCGTCAGTGCTCTAGGGCTTTACCATGTCTTAGCCGTTGGCTTTTACATACAACAACATACTTTACAGATCTACTACCTAAGCCTAGGGATCTTGGCAGCCCTGTCTTTGGCATGGACCTATATTCTGAAACCCCTCACCCAGAGCAGAGAAGCCTATGCCATTACCAAAATTGAAAATATCACCTCACAGCAATTTCTCTTAACGATCAAAAAATTATCTGGCTCTCTGCCAAAGATTCAACCTGGCCAATATCTTTGGCTGAAATATGGCTCAAGCAAACCTTATCCTGAAAATCCTTTTTCGATTGCTCTCGTTAATCACGAGCAAAAGGAAATGAGTCTTCTGATCAAAGTAGTCGGTGACTTCACTGCCCAATTACAACAAGCCCGCATCGGGGAGCGTATCTATATTGATGCAGCCTATGGTGACTTTGCGCAACACGCTCTGAACTCTGAAAAACCGATTGTGATGATTGCCGGTGGCATTGGACTCGCGCCATTTTTAAGTGTCTTATCCAAAGCCAAAGAAATCGCTTTCAAAAACAAAATCCACTGCATCTATGGCAATCGCCTTGAAGATCAAATCATCGATATCGCCAAACTGATACAACTGGCTGATTTGAAATCATTGACTATCGAGACGATAGTGAGTGAGCCTACTGCCGCATACACAGGGCTTTGTGGAATGATTGATTTAAATAACATTCAGACATCATTACAAAAAGCCCAATTAAATCCCAAAGAGTGCTTGTTTTTTATTTGCGGACCTAGCGCCATGATTGATGCCACCGAAGCAGCTCTTGAACAATTAGCGGTGCCACTGGCGCAAATTGATGCAGAGAAGTTTCAATATAACTTAGCTGCCCATACGCCAAGAACCCAAGCAACCCTAGCGCGCTGCATCATAGGTACTCTATTGATTATCGCCGTGAGTGTGTGGCGCTCACTGAGTTGAGCGCTGATCTAACACTTCCCAACGCAACATGAGCTTCTCAATTTCTTGCTCAATCATCTGCAATTGATGCTTTAACTGAGGCACTTGCTCTGCACCTGCCTTATATAACTCAGGCTTAGCTAACTCTTCCCCAATTCTGGCCTGCTGCGCTTCTAATAACTCAATTTGTTCTGGTATTTTTTCCAGTTCAGCACGCTCTTTACTATTGAGTTTCTGAACTGCATTCTTTTTCACTTCTGACTTAAAAGTGCCGGGCTTCTCGGCTTTTTCATTTTTACCGCTTTTATCATGTGCTACAGAATTAGCTATAGTCTGCGGGGTTGAGCGAGCTTTTTGAATTTTCCAATCCTCATACCCACCCTCATATTCTCGCCAATATCCATGACCTTCATAAGCAATCACACTCGTGACTACGTTATCCAAAAAGGAGCGATCATGGCTGACTAAGAAAACAGTTCCCTTGTAGTCCTGTAATAGCTGCTCTAAGAGATCAAGGGTGTCGATATCCAAATCATTCGTTGGCTCATCTAATACCAAGACATTGGCTGGCTTCGCAAAGAGTCTAGCGAGCATCAATCGATTTCTTTCGCCACCCGATAAAGATGCAATGGGAGATGCGCTACGTTCTGGCGCAAATAAAAAATCTCCTAAATAACTCTTTACGTGCTTGCGCGTGCCGTTAATTTCGACCCACTCACTACCGGGACTAATATAGTCCTCAAGACTTAATGCTAAGTTGAGCCCATCACGCATTTGATCAAAATAAGCAATCTCTAACTGTGTGCCCTGCTTCACATGACCACTCTGCGGCTCAATCAGACCCAAAATAATCTTGAGCAAGGTTGTTTTTCCTGCTCCATTAGGCCCAATCAAACCGACCTTATCGCCACGCAAGATAGTGGCCGAGAAATCAAGCACGATTGGTTTATCGTACGCCAGACTCACTTTGTCTAGCTCAGCCACAATCTTGCCGCTTCGAGCACCCTGTGCAATATCGAGCTTCACCTGCCCTAAAGCTTCACGTCTTTGGGCACGCTCAGCTCGTAAACGCTCTAGTCTGGCAATTCGGGCGACACTACGTGTGCGCCTGGCCTCTACACCCTTACGAATCCAGACCTCTTCTTGAGCCAATAATTTATCTGCACGTGCTTGCGCCAAATTTTCCGCATTTAATTCTTGCTCTTTTTGTGCTTGATAAGCCGTAAAGTTCCCTGGGTAACTGCGCAAGATACCGCGATCTAATTCCACAATACGGGTACTAATTCGGTCTAAAAATGATCGATCATGTGTCACAAATACAATGGCGCCCTGATAGGCCAAGAGCGTTTCTTCTAGCCATGCAATTGAGTCTAGATCCAAATGATTCGTGGGCTCATCTAGGAATAAGACATCGGGAGCGGCGACTAAAGCTTGCGCTAAAGCGACCCGCTTACGATTACCACCGGATAGATCTTGAATTTTGGCTTCTGGATCGAGCTTAAGACGTTGCAGTGTCTCTGTGATTCTTTGCTCCCAATTCCACGCCCCCAAACTGTCAATTTTTGTTTGGAGTTGATCGAGTTCTTCTTGAGTCGCCTCACTCCATGCCTGATGTGACAGTTCTTCATAACGCTCGCGCGCATCCTTAGCGGCTTGCAGGCCCCGTGAAACTGCTGCAAAGATAGTTTCTTGTGATTCCAAAACAGGCTCTTGCGCGACATAGGCCATGCGCAAACCTTGCTGATATTGCAACAAACCATCATCTGGCTTCTCTAGGCCCGCGAGAATTTTAAGTAGGGAAGATTTGCCAGTGCCATTGCGGCCAATGAGCCCCACTCTCTCTGCGCCCTCAAGAGAAAAATCTGTATCCGCTAAAAGATCGACGTGGCCAAATGCTAATTTGGCGTGTGTAAAAACAATGAATGCCATCCCTACATTATCCTGCTAAAGCACTGAAGGCCTGTGGAATCGTTGATAATGTCACTGTGGAAAAAGTAAGAATCTCTAAATTAATGTCAGAACGAGGGCTATGCTCACGTCGCGAAGCTGATCAATACATAGAGCAAGGTTTAGTGCTGCTCGATGGCGAAGTGGTCACCGAACTGGGCACACGCGCCTACCCACATCAGACCATTGAACTCAAAAAAGCAGCTCTGGTTCAACAAGCTAAACGCTATACGATTTTGCTCAACAAACCTGTGGGGTACATTTCTCATTTTGATGAAGAGCGTCAGTATCAGCCTGCCGCATCCCTCATTACGCCCGAGAATCACTTTATCCCTCCCCAGCAACATCATCTCGCACAACAATTACCCGCCAAGTTCAATACAAAAGGTCTAGCGCCTGCAGGACGTCTAGACATCGACTCGACTGGCTTACTCGTCTTAACCCAAGATGGTCGTATTGCTAAATTACTCATTGGCGAAGATAGTCCAATCGAAAAAGAATATCTAGTCAGAGTCTCCGGTCAACTGAGCGATTCAGGCTTGCAACTACTCAATCATGGCCTCAAGCTCGATGGTGTACCTCTCAAACGCGCAAAAGTCAGTTGGCAAAACCAAGATCAATTACGTTTTGTCCTACGCGAAGGTAAAAAAAGACAAATTCGTCGCATGTGTGAATTGGTGGGCCTCAAGGTGATTGGCCTTAAAAGAATCCGTATTGGACAAGTTACCTTAGGGCAACTCCCGGCGGGAAAATGGCGTCATTTATTGCCCTCTGAGCGCTTCTAAACCCTCATTCGAGTCTTATAGGCCTTAATTTCGGGGTATTTCCTTGATTCAGCAAGGTTTTGCCGACACTTTTTAGGGAAAAAGCCTAAAATACGGGCTATGAAGAAACCTGAACTCCTCGCCCCTGCCGGTAGCCTTGAAATGCTCAATACCGCTTTCGCCTTTGGTGCGGATGCGATCTATGCTGGCCAACCACGTTACTCATTGCGTGTTCGCAATAACGAGTTTGGCAATCTCGATATTTTGCGCCAAGGTATTGATCGTGCTCACGAGCTCGGCAAGCACTTTTATTTGGTTTCTAATATTTTTCCGCATGGCTCCAAGACCAGAACTTACGTTGAGGACATGAAGCCTGTGATTGCCCTCAAACCCGATGCGCTGATCATGTCTGATCCTGGTTTGATCCTATTGGTACGCGAAAACTTTCCTGAGATGCCGATTCATTTATCAGTGCAAGCCAATACGGTGAATGGTCAAGCCGCACGCTTTTGGCGTTCAGTAGGTATTTCACGCGTCATCTTATCCCGTGAACTCTCATTGGATGAAATTGAAGCGGTGCGCCAAGATTGTCCTGAGATGGAGTTAGAAGTATTTATCCATGGGGCTCTATGTATCGCTTACTCTGGACGCTGCTTGTTATCGGGCTACTTCAATCGTCGCGACCCTAACCAAGGTACTTGCACAAATTCATGCCGCTGGGACTATAAAGTGGCTCAGGCTCAAGAAGATGCAACCGGGGATATTTATTTACTCGAAGAAGGTAATCGCCCTGGCGAATGGATGCCCATTGAAGAGGATATGCATGGCACCTATATCCTCAACTCAAAAGATTTACGTGCGATTGAACACGTACAGCGTTTAACCGAAATGGGTATCGACTCATTAAAGATCGAAGGCCGCACCAAGTCGCCCTACTATGTGGCACGTACCTGTCAGTCTTATCGTGCAGCCATTGAAGATGCAGCTGCAGGTCGCCCACTCAACCCTGAATTACTGGGTCACCTAGAAGGCCTAGCAAATCGCGGCTATACCGACGGCTTCTATCAACGTCACCATGATGAAGATTATCAAAACTACTTACGTGGCTATTCTTTATCAGGTCGCAGCTTATATGTTGGTCAAGTCACTCACTATGATGAGGCCCGTGGCATGGTGCAAATTGAGGCCAAGAATCGTTTCGCCATGGGTGATCGATTAGAAATCATTGAGCCGCAGGGGAATACCGATATCGTTTTAGACGAGATCTATAACGATAAGGGTGAGTTGATGCGCGTAGTTCCTGGAGCAGGCTATAAAGTTTGGGTTAAGTGGCCTAAGACGACCGTGGGCGCATTTGTGGCTCGCTATGTTGCTCAAGAAAACGCATCCAAATTAGAGCAAATTCAAATTATTGAAGCCTAAGGGTGTGTTCTAATGCATTCAATCGTTTTAGATTGAAAACTGCATGACGACTAGCAAACATCTCTATCACCTCACGCATTATGAATATGATCGTGCGGTTCAACTCAGCCCTCATGTGGTTCGCCTCAAGCCTAGCAAAGATTGCCGCACCCCGATTACAAACTACCATTTAAATATCCAGCCGATACCTCACTCACTGAACTGGCTCACAGATTTTTATGGCAATGATGTAGCACAATTTGATTTGGGTTCCAAAACAGAATCCCTAATCGTGGAAGTTCAATTTAGTGCTGCTATTGATCAATATCAGACCTATGAAAACTGGCCCAGCCCTGATTTAGATATCGCCTCATGGCATCATTGGCATGCCAGCGCATTTAATCTGAGCCCCTATCTTGGCGTTGAAAATGTCACCCCTCTATTAGGAGAATTTCTCAACCAGTGGCAAAGTCAGCGTGCAGTCTATTTAGAAGACCTTCAAGAAATAAACCAAGGTGTTTACAAAGCAATCCGCTACGTAGTGCGTGAAGAAGCTGGGGTTCAAACTCCAGAACAAACGCTTGCTGAGGGCTCAGGCTCATGCCGTGATTCCGCTTGGTTATTGATTCATGTTCTCCGACACCAAGGTATAGCAGCCCGTTTTGTCTCAGGCTACTTACTCGAAGACACCCAAGCCAACGAGCACCAAGAGATGCCCAGAACAAATGATTTGCATGCTTGGTGCGAAGTACATATTCCAGAAATGGGCTGGGTGGGTCTAGACCCCACCTCAGGCCAATTTACAGGCGCTCACCATATTCCCGTGGCCTACGCTCCAGAACCGATGGGAGCGGCGCCGATTTTTGGTTATCTAGATGAGTGCCAAGCCACACTCCAACACACGATCAAGCTGACTTAGACGAAAGTGTGAAATGCTCTACTTGAGGCGGGTTCAAAAAGTAAGGGCCGACATGAGAACGCCAGAGAGCAAACGCATCAGAACCACGAAAATCGACCGTGTGATTTTCTAAAGTATCCCAATAAATCATGAGAAGAAAACGGCCGGGCTGCTCGATACCCGCATTCAACTTATAGCCCCGAAAACCTTTGGCAGGAACAATCGCAGCCGCAACCCCCTGGGCAACGGCTTGTTCGAATTCAGCACGTTTTGTGGGATCAATTTGAATATCGACAACTTCTAAAATCATGAGGGTCTCCTTTTTTATGATTGGGCTGCACGCATGACGGCAATGCCGAGAATAGTGCAAATAATACTACCCGTTAGATGCAATGCGATTGTGAATAAAGCACGGCCATAATGGGCTATCTGCAACATATTGACCACCTCTATACTAAATGCAGAGAAGGTAGTTAAGCCGCCTAAAAAGCCAGTCATGATCAATAGCTTCATGTTTTCAGAGGCGCCATCGTGTAGCGCAAACCAAGTAAAGGCTAAACCAATTAAAAAGCCACCTACACAGTTGACCAAAAGGGTTCCTAAGGGAAATAGACTGAGCCAAGGGTTCAACCAAAGGCTGACTAGCCAACGACAAATAGCCCCTAATGAGGCACCTACACTAATGGACAAGATAGCTGCAATCATTTTCTAATTTTTTCCTACAAAGAGCAGGGATAGTGCTCTTGAATAATCTGGATTATGCTCTACTCATGAGAAAAAATATATGTGTCTTTTGCGGCTCTAAGTCAGGTGAAAATCTAGAGATTATCGAACGTGCCGCGAGTTTGGGTCGACGTATTGCACAAGAAAATTATGGCATTGTCTTTGGTGGTGGTCGCTACGGTCTCATGGGTGCAGTTGCACAAGCAGCTTTAGAAGCTGGCGGTCATGTCACCGGCATTATTCCTACAGGTTTATCTGCGCGGGAGCCGGTACAACAGCAATTGACAGAATTATTTGTAGTCGATGACATCATCGCGCGCAAACGTTTAATGATCGAGAAATCCGACATCTTTGTTGTCCTGCCTGGTGGTTTAGGTACCCTTGATGAGCTGTTTGAGGTTTGGACAGGTATTCAAATCAAAGCTCATGAAAAGAAATTGGTGATTGCTAATTGGTACGGCTACTACGATACGCTCTTGAAGTTCATGAAGGAAATTGATGCTCAAGGCTTCCTCAATGGTGATCATTTGAATGCTGTAGCAGTCACTCAAGATTTGGATGATCTGATGGCAATCATTCAACAATCTCTCAAGCCATGAAAACCCAATTAAATATTGATTTCTTTGGCGCCGCAGGTGAGGTGACGGGCTCCAAACACGGCCTGTCAGGTCAGTGCTTTGGCGAGCCATTCAAGATACTCATTGACTATGGGATGCACCAAGGGGGACGTGATGCTGATGAGAAGAACTTACGTCACTTGCCATGGGATCCCACTGCAATAGACGCCATCACACTAACGCATGCACACATCGATCACAGCGGTCTTTTGCCACGTCTATGCGCTCAAGGCTTTAAAGGTCATATTTACTGTACAGCCGCCACCTTTGCTTTATTAAAAATCCTACTACTGGACTCAGCCCATATCCAAAAGAACGACTATGATCGCGCCGTAAAGAAAAAAGAGCGCGGTCGCTATCGTGGCGAGTTACCGGCTGTTTTGTATAGCACGCATGATGTCGAAGCCTGCCTTAAAAAGGTTAAAGTCATTGATTACAACAACCCGACTGAAATCTTGCCTGGTATTACTCTAGAGTTTCATAACGCGGGACACATTCTAGGCTCAGCGATTGCAACTCTAGACTTCCGCTTAGATTCAGATAACAGTGAAACCTATCGCGTGACCGCTTCTGGGGACTTGGGGATGTTTAATAAACCCTTACTCCCCAACCCGGAATACATCCATCGAACAGATGCTCTATTGATCGAGGCAACCTATGGCGATCGTGACCACAAATCCTTAGATGAAACTCGCGCAGAACTCACAGAAGTCATTAATAAAACATTAGCTCACGGCGGCAATATCATCATGCCAGCATTTGCTGTAGGACGTGCTCAAGAAATTTTATTGATGCTGATGGCTTTAGTAAAAGCCCAAAAAGTTCCTGAACTCCATGTATGGCTCGACTCCCCCATGGCAGTGGCGGCAACGCATTTAACTGAACAATATTTTTCGGAATTAGATGAAGACGCTCAAGCCCTAATTACTTGGTACAAACACAATCCTCATGCACTTCATTTGCGCTTTGTCGCTGATGTTGAGGAATCTAAAGCATTGAATCGTATTCGTAGTGGTGCTGTCATCATTTCTGCTAGCGGCATGTGCGAAGCCGGTCGTATATTGCACCATCTGAAACACAATTTACCTGATGCTCGAAACGCCATCATCATGACTGGTTTTCAGGCATATGGCACACTCGGTCGACGCATCGTAGATGGTCAAACCATGGTACGAATCATGGGTGAGGAAATTAATGTCAAAGCCAGTGTGCATACGATTGGCGGCTTATCGGCTCATGCGGGGCAAGCTGATTTACTGAATTGGTTAAAGGGTTTTCAGCGAGTCCCACAAAAGACTTATATCGTCCATGGCGAGACAGAGCCCACCCAGATCTTCCAGAAAAAAATAATGAGTGAGCTTGGCTGGCAATCAGTCCAAGTGGCAAAAGCCATGCAACATGAAAGACTACTTGATCAATAAATCAGATCGCTGACTCAGGGGCTCTTCATCGGGCACTGGGTAAGAGTCAGCTGAGTAACGTGGGCCCTTCATGATGATGACTAAAACGCAGCCCACAGTGAGCGCAATCATCATTGAAATATAGAAAAAGAAGAAGCCCCACAAAAAGAAATCCATTTGCATGATCCACTCTTGACTTCTGGGCATCTCAACCCAACCTGCGTAGGCACGACCCATGAGCCCTAAGCCAGGCAGAAGGACAAAACCGGCAAACCAGAACCAGTGTATTTTCTTAAAAATACGCCATTCCCAGCCAGCGGCAGAGCGCACGACGGGTTGATGTTTTTTGAGCCAATCCATGGGAGCATTTAATCACCAAAGCAAAACTTGCGTGATGACCTAGCTCAATGTTTGAGTTAATTTTGGGGCTTATTGAGTGCAGAACGGTGGCTGAGCAATGCGTTAGCACATGCATAAGCACTAGACCATGCCCACTGGAAGTTATGCCCACCCAGATGCCCAGTGACATCGACGCATTCGCCAATGAAATATAAACCTGGATATTGTTTAGACATGAGCGTACGGCTATTTAAGGCATGCGTATCTACACCTCCGACCATGACTTCAGCCTTTTTCCATCCCAAGGTGCCAGCAGGCTTAACTTGATAAGTGCACAAGAGTTTCGATAAGCGCTGTCGATCTTTTTTCCCAACCTCAGCCCACTTACGCCCTGCTAAACCAGCCTGCTGTGCAAAATACTTGGCCAGCCTAGTTGGCAATACCGTCGCCAATAATGTTTCCGTTTGCTTTAAACGCAAGCTCTCATCATTGAATAAAGCGTCACACGCTGGACTGCTGATAAATTCAATCTCTAAGGTCTCACCCTCTAACCAATAACTACTCGCTTGTAAAACCGCAGGTCCCGAAACACCCTTATGCGTCAGTAACAAATCTTCATCAAAGTGACAAACACCGTAATGCGACTGGCTTCCCGCACGAATCACGACTGGCAAACTCAGGCCGGCGAGTTCTAAAAGATCTGCCTGTGCCTCATCAGTAAAAGACAAAGGCACTAGAGCCGGCCTCACAGGCACGATTGGTATTTGCAATGCCTGAGCAAAACGCAAAGCAAAGTCAGTGGCGCCGATAGCCGGCACCGGTAAACCTCCAGTAGCCATCACGACCGCGGGCGCATGACAAACAATCTCTTGATCATTTTTGGAAATCGTGACTAACCATGCGCCATTCTGCGGCGCGATATTTTGTACTTGGACAGGATGCCAAAGATCGACTTGGCCAAGTTCACACTCTTTGAATAACATCGCAATGATGTCTTTAGCTGAATGGTCACAAAATAACTGGCCACGATGTTTTTCGTGATACGGAATTTGATAGCGCTCCATCAATGCAATAAAGTCACGTGGCGTGTACTGTGATAAAGCACTTTTTACAAAATGTGGATTTTTAGACAAGAAGTGATTGGGGCTAGAGTAAAGGTTGGTAAAGTTACAGCGCCCCCCACCACTAATCCTGATTTTCTCTCCTAAGACCTCGGCATGATCAAGTAGCAGGACACGCTGACCCAACTGACCCGCCTGCCCCGCACAAAATAAGCCCGCCGCTCCAGCACCGATGATAATCACATCAAAATCATAGGGCTGAGCAGACATCATGCCATTTTCTCTTGCTTGGGTTTTTTCTTACGCACATAGAGCGTTTTTGTGATTCGGGCAACGACATCGCCCTCTTGATCAATGACATCGACCACAAAATCTTTTAGGACTTTTGCACCCTCTTGGGCTGCAACAATAATTGCTTGTAGATCTTCTTCATTTAACTGAAAACTAGCCTTGACTGTGCCACGGCCCGGCTTGAGAAATTCTATTTTGGCGGCTTGGTCCCAAACCACGTAGGCTTTTCCTAAATTAGCTTGCACCATCATCATAAAAAATGGGTCCGTCATGGCAAACAGGCTACCCCCGAAATGAACCCCAACGATATTACGGTTAAGTAAACCCATGCGTAATCGTACTTTGGCACTTCGATAATCCCGACCAATATCTAAGACCTTAATCCCCGCACCAATAAAGGGTGGCCAGCAGTTCATGCCAAACTTGAGGAGGGTAGGATTGAGTTTCATAGGCTGCAGTTGACGGTTTTGTGATTATTTTGCAAAAAGTAGGACAATACGGTTTTTAGTCATAAATAACTAGAATCCGGAGATTATTTCATGTCAGAGCAAAATAAGCCAAAACGCCTCAACGAGCGTTCCAGAATGATTACTGAAGGTGTGGCTCGAGCACCTAATCGTTCTATGTATTACGCCATGGGTTATGAGGAAGAGGATTTCCAGAAACCGATGATTGGCGTTGCCAACGGGCATTCGACGATCACGCCGTGTAATAGCGGTTTACAAAAACTCGCGGATGCGGTGGTTGATGCCATTGAAAATGGGGGCGGTAACTCTCAATTGTTCGGCACGCCGACAGTATCTGATGGCATCGGCATGGGTACCGAAGGCATGAAATATTCTCTCGTATCCCGTGAAGTGATTGCTGACTCGATTGAGACTTGCGTCAATGGCCTCTGGCAAGACGGTGTAGTAGTGATTGGTGGTTGCGACAAAAATATGCCCGGCGGCATGATTGCCCTAGCGCGTACTAATGTGCCTGGTATTTATGTCTATGGTGGCACGATCAAAGCGGGTCATTACAAGGGTAAAGAACTCAATATCGTGTCTGCATTCGAAGCCGTTGGCGAATTCACATCAGGCCGCTTATCAGAAGAGGATCTCAAGGGCGTTGAACAACACGCTTGCCCAGGTAGCGGTTCATGTGGTGGTATGTATACCGCCAACACCATGAGCTCTTCATTTGAAGCTTTGGGTATGAGCCTGCCTTATTCATCGACCATGGCTAACGAAGATCAAGAAAAAGTAGAGAGCGCCGCCGAGTCTGCACGCGTTCTGATTGAGGCGGTTAAACAAGGCATTCGTCCGCGCGACATCATCACTAAAAAATCTATCGAAAATGCTGTGAGCGTGATCATGGCTGTAGGTGGCTCAACGAATGCCGTTCTGCACTTCCTTGCGATTGCTAGTGCTGCTGAGGTGGATTGGACGATTGACGACTTCGAAAGAATCCGTCGACGCGTACCTGTGATTGCCGACATGAAACCTTCAGGCAAATATTTAGCTACTGACTTGCATCAAGCAGGTGGCATCCCACAAATCATGAAAATATTGCTGGATGGCGGCTTGTTGCATGGCGACTGTATGACTATCACCGGTAAGACAGTTGCAGAACTTCTCAAAGATATTCCCTCCAAGCCTCGTGCTGATCAAGACGTGATTCGTACTTTGGATAATCCAATTTATGCTCAGGGTCACCTAGCGATTTTGAAAGGCAATCTATCACCCGAAGGTTGCGTAGCTAAGATCACAGGCTTGAAGAACCCTAGCATTACCGGTCCTGCACGCGTGTTTGATTCTGAGGACGACGCTATGACTGCCATTATGGCGAACAAAATCAAAGCCGGTGATGTGGTTGTGATTCGCTATGAAGGTCCTAAAGGCGGCCCTGGTATGCGCGAAATGCTCGCCCCTACCTCTGCTCTAGTAGGTCAAGGTTTAGGTGAGAGCGTCGGACTCATCACGGATGGTCGTTTCTCTGGGGGCACTTGGGGTATGGTCGTGGGTCACGTGGCACCAGAGGCCTATGTGGGCGGCACGATTGCGCTAGTTCAAGAAGGTGACTCGATCACGATTGATGCGCACCAGCAGCTGATTCAGTTGAATGTGGATGAGGCAGAAATTGCCAAACGCCGCGCCGCATGGAAGCAACCTAAGCCACGCTATACACGCGGCCTCTTGGCTAAATATGCCAAGTTAGCCAGCACAGCGAGTAAAGGTGCGGTGACAGATCTGAATTTAGATCTCTAGGCACTCGTGCTGAGCTCGATCATCAGCTCAGAAAGATAAAAGGCCACTACATAGTGGCCTTTTATTATTGTGGTGAGGATAAAACGATCAGTGCTTATGGCTACCGTGGCCACCATGACCAGAATGTCCACCCTTCATATCGATGACTTTGACCTTGATCTCAACTTCGCCTGCTTTTTCAAAGCGTAATTTGACAGGCACGACCTCTCCTGCCTTGAGTGGGCCATTCAGATCAATGAACATGAGGTGTAAGCCACCTGGCTTTAATTCAACTTTGCCCTTCGCAGGTACGTCGATTGCTTTTACTTCACGCATTTTCATGACATTGTCTTCCATACTCATCGTATGTAATTCCATGGTCTTAGAAGCAGGCGAAGACGCAGATAAGAGACGATCTGCCGCACCCTTATTTTCGATAGTCAAAAATCCACCACCCGCTTTTTGAGCAGGAACCGTGGCTCGTGCGAAGGGTTTTTCAATCTTGATATCCCCCACTCTAAATTCATCAGAAGCAAAAGCGATACCCGAGACACTCAAAAGAGTCGTCAATAAAGCAATACGTAGTGATTTCATTTTTTCTCCTCGAATGGCTAATTTTCACTTCATTGTAGCTTTGTAGGGTTGGCAAAACTTGAGTTATCTCAAATTATGTGGATTTTGTCAGGAATTTGACCCCCCTCATGCCCTATGATTGAAAGATGAGTTTTTCTAGAAAAATTGCCCTATTTGCTGATCTCCATAGCAATTTAGAAGCTTTTGAAGCCTGCTATGAACATGCCCTTGAAAACGGCGTGGGTGAGTTCGTTTTTTTAGGTGATTTGGTGGGCTATAACGCCGACCCAGTAGCAGTCCTGAATCGCATCATGGATTTAGTTGCCAGAGGCAGTGCCCATGCCATTCTTGGTAATCATGATGAAGCTATCTTTACAGATCACTCCGCTCAAATGAATGCTAATGCTTGGCAAGCAATACAGTGGACGCGCGCTCAACTGAGTAGTGAGCATGTGGAGTTCCTGAAAAGTCTACCCTTAGTACATCAAGCTGAAGATGTAACCTATGTCCATGCGAGTGCAGCCAAACCAGAAAAATGGCCTTATCTAGACTCAGGTCTTGCGGCTTGGCATTGTGCTGAAGCAGCCCAAACGACCTATACCTTTGTCGGTCATGTGCATGAAGCCACGGTTTACTATCAAAGCACAGTTGGTAAATTAATGCGCTTTCAGCCACATGCCGGTGAGCCTGTACCGATGTCGCGTCACCGTCGCTGGGTGAGCGTGGCAGGCTCGCTCGGTCAACCTCGAGATGGAATACCACAGGCAGCCTACGCCATTTTTGAGCCCGAAGAAGAACAGACAACTTTCTTTAGGATTTCCTATGACCATTACCGCGCAGCCGATAAGGTCATACGAGCAGGTCTACCCCAAGATTTAGCGAATCGCTTACTCACGGGTCAATAAATGAATCAAGAACTTCAATCAGTCGCCGAGCTCTTTCAGGCAGGGAAAGAAATTGATGGCTTTCGCCTCGGTGAAGAAGTTCACCGTGGTGGTATGGCAGTTTTATTTGAAGCCTTTAAAGAAGGGGTTGATTACCCTCTACTCATGAAGGTACCGCGCATTGGCCGCGATCAGCCGGTAGAAAGTCTGATTGGATTTGAGACTGAATTGATTTTGATGAAGGCGATCAAAAGCCCCTTCGTACCCAGAGTCGCTGGCACTGGCAATATGGCGCGCAAGCCTTATATCGCGATGGAAAAAATCACGGGTCAGTCTTTACAAGATTTACTCGAGAATCAAGGGGGTCGCCTTGAATCCATCGATGATGTGATTCAGATTGCTGCTAACTTAGCCTTAGCGATTGCGAGTTTGCACGCCCAGGATGTGATTCATCTTGATCTCAAGCCAGAAAATATTCTTTTAGGCCCTCATCATCAGGTTTACTTAATTGATTTTGGCTTGGCTCACCACACACGCTACCCCGATTTACTCGCAGAAGAAATGCGCAAAGGCGTAGGCTCCGCTCCCTATATATCTCCCGAACAAGTGATGGGCATCCGTAATGATTGGCGCAGTGATATCTATGCTTTAGGCGCAATCATGTATGAAATGCTCACCGGTGAATTTCCCTTTGGAAATCCATCCAGCCTCTCTGGGCTGCGCAAACGGATGTGGTCACCAGCGATTCCACCGCGGGTACTTCGCAAAGAAATTCCTGCATGGTTACAAGAAGTGGTTCTGCGCTGCCTAGAACCTTATGCAGCAGAGCGCTACCAAAGCGCCACACGTATACGTCAATTACTCAAATCACCCGAGAGTGTCAGCATCACTGCACGCGGCGAGAATCTATTACCGCCGAGCCTTTGGCAAAATATCAAACTCTGGTTTAAAGCAGCCGGGTACGAACCTTCTAGCTGCCCCAAACCGAGTAGCGCACAAGATAATGCGCCACTCATCGTCGTGGCTATTGATACACGCTCTCACGATGAAGTCTTACGTGAACGCATGCAACAAACGGCTAAAGATCTTTTATATGCTTATCCAGAAAGTCGTTTGATCTGCTTAAGTAGCATTACAGGAACCCCCACCTTTGAGGGTGATCAAGAAGCAGAAACCGCCACCGGTATTGTGCGCGGGCATTTAGTGCAACTCATGGATTGGGCTAAACCATTGAAACTCTCTTCTGAACGAGTGTCATACCATGTTCTTGAAGCACTCGATCCCGCCGCTCGCATTGTTGAATTCGCCAACGATAATCATGCTGCCATGATCCTGATTGGTGCCTCTCATAAGATACCGAATAAAGTGGCTCCTTGGCGCACCTCTATGACGAAGATTGTTGAAGAAGCGCACTGTAGCGTGCATATTGTTCGGGCTTAGAGGTCTAGGCTTGATTCTTTTTACTACCGCCTAGCAATCCGGTAGTGAGCGCCGTACCTAGAACAATCACTGCACCGCCCAGCAGCATGAGGGGCGTGAATGCTTCAGCTAAAAAGATCTCGCCCCAAACGACCCCAAACAATGGAATTAAAAAAGTCACCGCAATCGCTCGCGCCGGACCGAGTTCATCGATCAGCTTGAAATACATGATGTAGGCGTATGCGGTAGAGATAGTACCCAAACCCAACATCGCCCAATAGACCTTGGCTGGGAGCGCCTGCGCAGGCCAAAGATAAATTGCTAGCGGTAGGAGATAAAGTGCCCCTAAGAACATACTGCCAAATGTGAGCTTTAAGGGGGGAATATCAGCACAGGTGCGCTTAATGTAGTTGGCAGCCGCACCATAAGACAAGGTGCCTAATAAGGCGCTCGCCACAGGAACTATGGCAGCCTCAACGCCTTCCAATAATCGTTCAGCAACTAAGATGAGGACACCACAAAAACCTAGAAAGAGACCTAGAGCACGTGCTGCCGACAAAGACTCTTTAAGAAACAGGTAAGCCACCAATGCGCCCCACAGAGGTGCTGTGGAATTAAGAATCGCCCCCACCCCAGCACTGAGTGTTTGCATGGCAAAAGCGATTAAGCAAAAAGGAATAGCCGAGTTAAAAAGTGCAACTACAGATAAACGTCTGAACTCTGGCGCTGCTATTTTTAAATGTATGCGCCAGCCGGTCATCAGCAAAAAGATGGGGATGAGTGTCAAGGCCGCTGTAGCGAGCCTTAATTGAGCTAACACAATGGGGCCTAAATCATGAATCGCTAAGCGAATGAACAAATATGAAGCACCCCAAACAGCGCCTAGCAGAACAAAATGTATAGCCTGATTCAATGACATTCTGTGATTATCCTACTAAAGACCTGTACAACAAGTTGATCAAGACTCTAACGGGCTAGCTCATAGGCAACCCGATACAATCATAGGAGTCACTCTTTGCAAAGAATAAATACATATGGACTTCAATACTTTCGCCCTCGCTACAGGCGTTGTTGCCTTAGCTGAAATCGGCGACAAGACTCAACTACTCTCACTGATGTTGGCTGGTCGCTACCCCAAACAGCACTGGGCCATCATTGCTGGTATTTTTCTAGCGACTATTTTGAATCATGCTCTGGCTGCGTGGTTAGGTCACTGGCTCACCCAATGGTTCGACCCCCAATGGCTGCAATGGATCTTAGGGGGTAGTTTTATCGCCATCGGTCTATGGTTACTCATTCCAGACAAACTCGACGAAAATCAAGCAACACCCCCTGTCAAAGGCTTTATCCAGGTCTTAGGCATTACTACAGCCTTGTTTTTTATTGCCGAAATGGGCGATAAAACCCAACTCGCCACGGTGGCATTGGGGGCAAGGTATGATGACTTATTCGCAACCGTCATTGGCACGACACTGGGCATGATGCTAGCCAATGCCCCAGCGGTTTGGCTTGGGCAGCGCTTTACAAAGTGGCTCCCTGAGCGCTGGGTACATGCCATGGCTGCCATTATTTTTATTGCTATTGGAATAAGTAGTTTTATTTTCTTGAATTAGGTCATTGATATGCCAGTTAGAACAGATACCCCTATTACTTTTCATCGCCAAGATTACCAGGCGCCTAGCCATTGGATTGATCAGATTGAACTCGATATCGCATTAATTCCAGCCAAGACGATTGTGGTCAATCGGATGCAGGTCAAGCGTAATCCTGTGCATAAAGAAAATATCTTGTTTCTCAACGGTGTCGAACAAGAGTTAATCAGCATCAAAGTCAACAATCACGCCTATGAGCACTACGAGCAAACTGCGGAAGGACTGAAGCTTTTTGACTTACCCGAACAATTTGAATTAGCCATCACAAGCTCATGCTGCCCAGAAAAAAATACCTCTTTGATGGGTTTATATGTCTCGAATGGTAACTTCTTTACGCAATGCGAAGCTGAGGGTTTTAGAAAAATCACTTACTTCTTAGATCGCCCTGATGTCATGTCTAAATATAAAGTCACATTACGAGCGATTAAACAGCAACTGCCGGTCCTCCTATCTAACGGCAATCTGGTTAAAGAAGAAGATCTCGGCAACGGTTGGCATGCGGTTACTTGGGAAGATCCATTCTATAAACCTTGCTATCTTTTTGCCTTAGTCGCTGGTAAGTTGGCCTGTATTGAAAGACGTATTCAGACTGAATCAGGTCGTAGCAAATTACTGCAAGTATGGGTTGAGGCTAAAGATTTAGATAAGACTAAACATGCCATGGACTCACTGATTGCTTCGATCCGTTGGGACGAAAAGCGCTTTGGTCTAGAGCTGGATCTCGATCGCTTCATGATTGTGGCTGTCAGTGATTTCAATATGGGCGCGATGGAAAATAAAGGTTTAAACATCTTTAACACCAAATTTGTTCTCGCCCACCCTGAAACAGCCACTGATATTGACTACGCCAATATTGAAAGCGTGGTTGCGCACGAATATTTCCATAACTGGACTGGTAATCGCGTCACCTGTCGTGATTGGTTCCAACTATCTCTTAAAGAAGGCTTAACAGTCTTTAGAGATCAAGAATTTTCTGCCGATCAAATGGGTAGCGCTTCAGGTCGCGCAGTCAAACGCATCGAGGATGTGCGTCTCTTGCGTCAAATTCAGTTTCCCGAAGATGCAGGACCGATGGCGCACCCCATTCGACCCGATAGCTATCAAGAAATTAATAATTTCTATACGGTTACCGTCTATGAAAAAGGTGCCGAAATTATTCGGATGCAGCAAACCCTTCTCGGCCAAGAAGGCTTTCGCAAGGGAATGGACTTGTACTTTGCACGCCATGATGGTCAAGCCGTGACTTGTGACGATTTCGTGGCGGCAATGAGCGATGCCAATCAAAAAGATTTAGAGCAATTTAAACGCTGGTACAGTCAAGCCGGCACGCCCAGAGTGCATGTGACTGAGTCGTATGAGGCAGGTCGCTATCGCGTCCAACTCAGTCAAACTTGCCCACCAACCCCCGGTCAAGCCAATAAAGAGCCATTTCATATTCCATTGCTATACAAACTGATTGGCGTAGCAGATCAAAATGAGCAACTCTTTGAACTCAAAGATCGTGAAGCCACTATCGAATGGACTGGTCTGTCACAAAAACCCATTCTGTCAATCAATCGTCATTTTTCTGCGCCGATTATTCTGGAATTTGAACAAAGCAATGCAGAGTTACTCACTCTCTTTGCCAACGATGATGATGCCTTCAATCGCTGGGAAGCGATTCAGAAAATCTATGTTCGCCATATTCTAGATAAGAAACTACTAGATACAGACACCCTCAAAGCACTCGAAGATTTGCTGCTAGATCCCCATATTGATCCAGCATTCAAAGAATTAGTCTTCACTCTACCTGCTGAGAGTTATCTTTATGAGCAAGTGGCGGTCATAGAACCCCAAGAATTGCATTACGCGCGACGCTCGATTCGTGCCCAACTGGCTAATAGCCTGCAAAATCATTGGTTGCATATTTATCAAACCATGAATAGCGATGCTGCTTATAGCCCTGATCCGAAATCTATGGGACAGCGCAGCCTCAAAAACTTAGCTTTGCAACTACTCGCCGAAAACGCACATGCTAGCAGCGCCACTTTATTGCAGGAGCAATATACGCAAGCGAACAATATGACCGATCGTTATGGGGCTCTGAGTGCGATGGTGCAGTTTAACCACCCTCAAACCGATCATTACCTGGCGGACTTCCATCAACGCTTTAGCCATGATGCTTTAGTGATCGATAAATGGTTTATGTTGCAAGCCACACGTCAACCTATGCTTGATGGCAGCCGACCTTTGCTCGATGACATTCAATATTTAAGACGTCATCCTGATTTTCAGATAAAGAACCCCAATCGGGTGCGCAGCTTAATTCATGCTTTTTGTATGAATAATCATGCTGGCTTTCATATAGCCTCTGGGGCCAGCTACCCGTTTTGGGCTGAGCAAGTGATTGAGCTTGACAGTATCAATCCCCAAGTAGCGGCTCGTTTAGCTCGCGCGCTCGATCGTTGGCAACAATTTGCAAGCCCTTATCGGGAAAAAATGGAAAGCGCATTAAAATCAGTAGCAGCACACCAGCAGCTCTCTGCGGATGTGAGTGAAATCATTCAAAAAGCATTACAAAAGAACTAATACTGAAGAGGGAACCATGAGTCAGACCACTTTGCATCAATTTCTGCAGCAGCGCGGTTCAAAAGAACCCGGGCTGAATGCATTGTTACTGCAAATCACGGTGGCCTGCCAGGCCATTGCCAAACAGGTTGAACAGGGTGCACTGGCTGGCATCATTGGCTCAGCAGGTAGCGGCAATGTGCAAGGTGAAACACAACAAAAATTAGATATTCTGTCCAATGACATTCTTTTACAAGAATGTGCGAAAGAAGCCAGTTTGGCAGCCATGGCTTCAGAAGAAATGGAAACCATTCACCCCGCCAATGTCAATGGTGAATATCTACTCTTATTTGATCCCCTAGATGGCTCCTCCAATATTGATGTGAATGTATCGATTGGCACGATCTTTTCAGTGCTGCGCAAAAAACATCAAGGTGCGGCGCATGAAAATGATTTTCTGCAGGTCGGTCGCGAGCAATTATTGGCCGGCTATGTGGTGTATGGACCGCAAACCACTCTAGTCTTCACCTTAGGTCAAGGTGTTCATATGTTTACCTTTGATCATCAGACCCAACAATTTGTGCTGATCAAAGAAAATATCCAAGTTCAAGCAGATACCAAAGAATTTGCGATCAATATGTCGAACATGCGTCATTGGGCTGCCCCCGTTAAACGCTATGTCGATGAATGCCTTTTAGGTGTAGAAGGTGCTCGTCAAAAAGACTTTAATATGCGCTGGATCGCATCCATGGTAGCCGATGTACATCGTATTTTGTGTCGCGGAGGTGTATTTATGTACCCCTGGGATAAGCGCGACCCCACGAAACCAGGTAAATTACGTCTCATGTATGAGGCCAACCCTATGAGCTGGCTCATAGAGCAAGCCGGTGGCGCTTCAATCAACGGCACACAGTCCATTCTAGACATCCCACCCGAAAAACTTCATCAACGCGTCTCGGTGATTCTGGGCTCCAAGAATGAAGTTAGCAGAATCCAAAACTATCATCAGAATGGGTAGCCACCTCCCAATCACTACCATCCTCTATTAGGCGGCTACCCGAGGATGGTCAGTGCAATAGTTGACCCGGATTCACATACTCACACCCTTGAGCTTCGGCAACGGCCTTACAAGTCACAAAACCCTGGTACACATTCAGACCATTCATTAAGTGGCGGTTCACCTGTAAAGCATGGTCGATACCTAAATTTGCCAATTGATGAATAAAAGGTGCTGTCGCATGATTTAAGGCGAGCGTTGACGTCCGTGCAACGGCACCTGGCATATTGGCCACACAATAATGAATCACATCATGCATCCGATAAGCAGGTTCCGAGTGAGTTGTTGGGCGAGAGGTTTCAAAACAACCGCCTTGATCAATCGCCACATCGACCAAGACCGAACCCGCTTTCATTTCTTTGACAAGCTGCTCGCTCACTAACTTAGGTGCCTTCGCCCCAGGAATTAAGACTCCGCCAATCACTACATCAGCCATGAGAACGGCTCGCTGCAAATTAGCTTGACTAGAATACAAAGTCTGAATGCGATTGCCATAAAGAGCATCCAAATAGCGCAGGCGCTCTAAACTAGTATCCAAAATAGTCACTTGAGCTCCCAAGCCGACTGCCATTTGTAGGGCGTTCGTACCAACAACACCGGCACCAATGATCACTAACTTGGCTGATGGAACCCCACTCACGCCACCCAATAAGACACCGCGACCCCCTTGAGATTTTTCAAGTTGATGAGCGGCTGCTTGAACAGCCATTCGCCCTGCCACCTCACTCATAGGGGCCAGTAATGGCAGACGCCCTGCATCATCACTGACGGTCTCATAGGCGATACATTTAGCTTTAGAAGCCAGCAGTGCGCGAGTTTGCTCGAAGTCCGGAGCGAGATGTAAATAGGTAAATAAAGTTTGATGGCTTTTTAAGCGGGCACACTCCTCGACCTGGGGCTCTTTGACTTTTACAATCAATTGCGCCTCGTCAAAAATGGCTCGTGCATGATCTACGATATGCGCGCCGGCTAATGCATAGTGCTCATCAGTAAACCCAATCGCCGCTCCCGCATCTCTTTCAACAAATACTGGATGCCCCGCTTGCACAAGCTCATAAACGATATCCGGCACCAGTCCTACGCGATATTCGTGATTTTTAATTTCTTTAGGTACTCCAATAATCATGCAGACTCCTTTGTTTGATCATGTTGACGATGTAAACCAAATATGAAATACAGCAGCGCTAAAACAATCAGAATGGGTGGGCCGACATAAAAACCCATACGCGTGTTTTCTGAATAGGCCATCAGGGCGATCACAAAAAATACGCCAAATAAGGCAAACCAAGAGGCATAAGGCCAAAAGATCGCTCGATAACTTAACTTTTCAACTTGCTCTTGTGTCAAACTTTTTCTAAAGGCAATTTGCGTGCTTAAGATGGCAATCCAAACAAATAGGCCAATCAGCGTGACAGCTGCGGTAATCCACTGAAACGCTTTCTCAGGCACAAAGTAATTAATGATGACGCCACAAGTAGGAAGTAAGACCGTCATCACGATCGCATTCACTGGCACGCCTTGAGGTGAAAGACGTTTAAATAGTTTTGGGGCTTGCCCCTGTGAAGAGAGCCCGAGCAAGAGGCGACCACCACTAAAAATGCCGGCATTACATGAAGATAAAGCAGCAGTAATGACTACGAAATTAATAATTCCAGCGGCCTCACGTAAACCCATACTCTCAAACATAGCGACAAATGGACTGCCATGGAGCCCCACTTCATTCCATGGGAATAAGCAAAGAATGACAAACAAAGCGCCTACATAGAAGATCAAAATACGCCAAGCTAATGAATCAATTGCCATCGGGATAGTACGTGTAGGATCTTGAGCCTCTCCGGCAGACAAACCAATCATCTCAATACCTACATAGGCAAATAAGACCATTTGCATGGAGAGTAAGAAGCCAGAGATGCCATTGGGAAAGAATCCGCCGTGTTGCCATAAATTGGCAATACCGACAGGCTCACCGCCTCTACCCCAACCCATCACAATCATGCCCATACCTATGGCAATCATCGTGACAATCGCGACTACCTTGATTAAGGAAAACCAAAACTCAAACTCACCAAAAACTTTGACGGCTAGAAAATTAATACAGCCCATCGCCAAAATGGATGCAAGAGCCCATATCCACTGAGGTACATCAGGAAACCACAGCCCCATATAAACACCCACTGCAGTCACCTCAGCGAGCCCCACGACCACCCAATACGTCCAATAGCCCCAACCGACCATATAACCGGCCAAGGGGCTCAGGTATTGGCGTGCATAGTGTGCAAATGAACCCGATACAGGATCATGGACAGCCATTTCACCGAGAGCGCGTAACACAACAAATGCAATCGCCCCCGCTAAGATGTAAGCCAGGATGATGGAAGGGCCCGCCAACTGAATAGCTGTGGCAGAACCCAAAAATAGACCCACTCCAATGGTTGAGCCCAAAGCCATGAGGCGAATGTGGCGCGACTGCAAACTACGTTGCAAGCCGTGATTATCAGAAACCATTTTTTCTCCTTATTTGCTAACAATAGACAAGTAAGGGTCAGAGCATAGGTAGATGAATCCGGAATGTATAGCCGCAAGAAAATACAAAAATACTAAAAGTGATAAAAGTATCAGTGCCTAGTTTTCATGAGTGAATAGCAATAAGGCTCTAGAATTTTCAGCCGGCAATTACTTACAAAGAAATAAGTAATTTCCTACAGAAAAATCAGTAACTAGATGCTGAGTTTTGAAATAATGCCCGTGCGATTAAGTCGGGATTTTGATATCAGTCGTCTCTGGTCTGACCCAGCGAGGTGACTCGCGTGAAGTATCGATACATCCACCTGCGCCGTAGACTCCCTTAGGGTCACGGTAGCGCATCATACGATGAAGTACGGTTTGGTATTGTTGGGGGTCTTGTAAAGTGGCTTTGACGCATGACTCGACAAGGCTTTCATTCATGACAGGCTCACCCTTAGTATTGTGCTGTACGCCATCTTTCCAGTGATAAACCTCAACGCATTTAGTCTCGAGGCTAAATGGATAATCCCGTTTCCAAAAATTGGTAAATAAATTACGGCCTAGGTAAATGACCCAAGAACCTTCATAGCCAGGGATGTCAGAAGAAATACTATCGGGATTCCTGAACCAAACTCGGTCGCCAGGAACGTAATACTTCATAGGAAAAGGTTCTTCCATAGAACCATACTCGCGCAAAAACACTTCGTGAAATTCTCCTGAGCGAATGGCACGTTTAGCTGAGCGCTCTTCCAATAGTTTTAATAGGCCAGGATTGGTATGCTGAATTTCTCGCGCAATACTCAGCAAGATGACGTACTCGGTGGCTCGGTAACAAGAGAACGAGTAGGCATGCTCAGCATCTTGTGGTTGAGTCGCTTTGACCAAAGCATCAATGATGGGCACACCATCATTCAGTAGAAAACCCGCCTCTTCATCGTAGTGCCAACAATCTTCCGGCCTTTCAATAGCGTCAGTGTCAAAGTTCAGTGCCGCCCGATAACCCGCATCCACCACATACAGACGAATACGAATTGCAGACTGCAACTCAGCCAAACTGGGGAAAGCAAATGGAATCGTCGCCAATAGCATGGCGATTAATATTTCACGCTCAAGATCACGTGCGGTTTTTTGTAAATGGAGCTTCTCATATAAACGCGTGGTATCCCATACAGGGGCATAGCGTTCTTGAAATGCATCTGATAAAGAAAAGCCTAGATGATGAGGGCCACGCTCGACGCATAAGTCATCCTGCAAACCATAACTTTGTACGTAAGTTCTAAATTCGTCTTCTAGCGCCTGAGCTTGGTCGGCTAGATGAATGAAATGTATGCCACATGTCTTGAATGGACGCTGTGGAGCATTAGCACTCATAAACACCCTCTTATTACAAGAATCGATCGAGCAAACGTCGACTCTGCTTATCTAAACGGCCGATATCATCAATGAGGTATTGCACGCCGTTGGTATCCGAAATCAAGCAAGTTGTTTTCGAAATGCGGCGGATATCATCCTCACCTTTTAATATCAGAACCGTATCTCCTCGATTCGTTTTTATCTGCCAACTACTCGGTGTAGCAAAAGTAGACACCGAGACGATTTTTTCAATCAGTGGCACAAACTCTCTTGAGGCTAATTCTTCTTGGATGAGGGCCTGGTTGTCAATAGTGGTTTCAGCTAGGTGATTGAGCCACACCAACTCATGGCCCTCACGATCCATAATTGATATACCGTCTTGGGCCGCACTAATGGGGAAAGCTCGCACCGGAACCACCTGCTCAAAAACCTGGCCTTGTTCATCCCTTAAACGTAAGTGCCCAAAAGCATCCCGACTTAACTGAAAACTCATGATTGCACCTCGTTGCCTACATCATCTTGCGATTGACGGGCTTGGGTTTCATACATACGCCGATAGGTACCATCCAAGGCCATCAACTCATCATGGTTGCCGATTTCAATGACCTGACCTTTATTGAGAACCACCAAGCGATCTGCTTTTCTGAGAGTCGAGAGACGATGTGCAATCGCAATCGTAGTTCGACCTCGCACCAGATTATCTAGCGCCTTTTGAATTTCTTTTTCAGTAGTACTGTCTACCGATGAAGTGGCCTCATCCAAGATCAGAATTTGCGGATCGATCAGTAGCGCACGGGCAATTGAAATACGCTGACGCTCACCACCGGAGAGTGACTGACCACGCTCACCGACGAGGGAATCATAGCCATGCGGCAGGCGTAAGATGAATTCATGGGCATGGGCAGCACGTGCAGCCTCAATAATTTCTGCGCGAGTAGCACCCGGCTTGCCATAAGCAATATTTTCTGCAATCGTGCCAAAGAATAAGAAGGGTTCTTGCAGTACCAAACCGATGTTTTTACGGTAGTCTGCAATGGCAATCGAGCGAATATCAACCCCATCTAAGGTAATCGTTCCTTCTGCTGCATCATAGAAACGACAAATCAAGTTGACCAAGGTACTCTTACCCGAACCGCTGTGACCTACCAGACCAATCATCTCACCGGGTTGAATATCGAGATTGATTCCTTTAGTGACAGCACGATTGCCATAACGAAAACCAACGTTTTGTAGTTGAATATGACCGCGTACTTTATCGATGCGAACCGGGTTCTGTGGCTCAGGCACGCTCGAGACGTGATCCAAAATACCAAAAATTCGCTTGGCTCCTGTCGCTGCTTTTTGTGTAAAAGAAACGATACGACTCATAGAGTCTAAGCGCGTATAAAAACGGCCAATATAGGCTAAACAAGCAGTGAGCATACCTACTGTAATCGCATCATTAGCGATCTGCCAAATACCAAAAGCCCAAACGACTAAGAGGCCAATTTCTGTGAGCAAGGTAATGGTGGGTGAGAACAAGGCCCATACGCGATTGACACGGTCATTGACTGCTAAGTTATGTTGGTTCGATGCGTGAAAACGCTCAGCTTCACGATTTTCTTGGGCAAACGCTTTCACCACTCGAATACCCGGAATAGTGTCTGCTAAAACACTCGTGACTTCAGACCAAATACGATCGATCTTCTCAAAGCCAAAGCGCAATTTATCGCGCACGATATGAATCATCCACGCAATAAATGGTAGCGGCAATAAGGTCACCAATGCCAACCACGGATCGATCGAAATCAAGATCGCAGCGGTCATGAGAATCATGAGCACATCGGTGGCAAAGTCGAGTAAATGCAAAGATAAAAACAAACAAATACGATCAGACTCAGAACCAATACGGGCAATTAAATCACCCGTTCTCTTCGCGCCAAAATACTCCAACGATAATTTCATGAGATGGCTATAGGTCGTGGTTCGCAGATCCGCGCCAATACGCTCACTCACCAAAGCCAGAATATAAGTTTTAGCCCATCCCAATACCCAAGCCACAATCGCAGCGAGCAATAAGCCGCCCATATATAAGCCAGCCAAGGTGTAATTCATTGGTTGACCATTTTGATAAGGCAAGAGCACATCGTCCATCAATGGCATCGTCAAATAGGGTGGCACCAAGGTCGCAGCCGTTGAAGCTAGGGTGAGAACGAAGCCCCAAAAGAGTTGGGTTTTATAGGGCTTTGCAAAACGCCACAAACGAAACAGGGTCCAGGTCGATGGCGGAGTCGTGTTTTCAGCAGTACATGCCGGACATTCATCTTGATCGGGTGGCAAAGGCACCCAACAAGTGGGGCATAAAGATTGAGCATCGGCCTCATCATCCTCATCAACAACACCCTGCGCACGCTTTTGCTCCAATTTCAATTGCTGCACCAATCGATTGGCTGCAGGGTTTTGTGCCAAAGTAAAACGCCAAATACCTAAACGTTCTTGAGCATTGACGAGTTCTAGGCTACCCACCCCCGCATGATCGTGAAGATGTAATTTAAGAGCAGGGTCAACCGACCAAGTTTGCGCCAGCACACCTTGATCATCAAACGCCAGTAAGCGTTGTGTCGTCAAACACAAGAGGCTTTGGCTATATTGCAGCTTTAAATTGAGATCTAATTCCACACAAACCAACACCTGCTCCTCGAGCCCTAAAACGGGTTGAAGAGCCTCTTGCCAAAAAGGGGCAAGACGCGTAATAGGCTGGCGATTTTGTGAGTTCAAGCGAGGATGATTTTGGTTGATAATGAGGGCACATTATCGCAAATTTAGGCTCTATCCCCATGCAGTTTTTTGTCAACCCAAATCCAAGTTATGCGTTTAGAGCCAACGTATAAGAATAACTGCCAGCTGCCACCCCTAAATGACTAAAAAATATATAGAAATCAAACACTTAAAGATGATCAAGGGGCCCAGCATGTGGACCTATATGCCGATCATCGAAGCACTCGTTGATATTCATGATTTAGAAGACTACCCCTCCAACCTCTTACCTGGCTTTACTGACCGTCTAGTTGCTTGGCTACCGAGCCTCATTGAGCATCATTGCAACTATGAAGAACGAGGTGGCTTTGTACGTCGCTTACACGAGGGTACCTGGCCTGCTCACATCCTAGAACATGTCACCTTGGAATTACAAAACTTAGCCGGTATGCCCGGTGGTTATGGTAGAGCTCGCGAAACCAGTCAGCGCGGTGTGTATAAGGTGGTCGTCAGAGCCTGGCATGAAGAGATTACCAAAAAAGCGCTCTTTCATGCTCGCGATCTCTTGATGGCAGCGATTGAAGATCGCCCCTTTGACGTACCTCAGGCAGTCAGTGAAATTGAGGAGTTAGTCGATAGCCTCTATCTAGGCCCGAGTACAGCGTGTATTGTGAATGCCGCGCGTGATCGCGACATCCCAACACATCGTCTCACTGAAGGCAATTTAGTGCAGTTGGGCTATGGCTGTAAACAGCGTCGTATTTGGACCGCGGAAACCGATCAAACCAGTGCGATTGCTGAAGGCATTTCTCGAGATAAAGACTTAACAAAATCTCTTTTAGCATCCTGTGGAGTGCAAGTACCGGAAGGTCGCATGGTGGATAGCCCCAGTGATGCTTGGGCAGCCGCACAAGACATTGGTGTACCTGTGGTGGTTAAACCATATGACGGTAATCATGCACGTGGTGTGTTTACCAATCTCACCTCCCAAGATGAAATCGAAAAAGCCTACGTGAATGCTCTGCGTCAAGGTAGCGGCGTGATGGTGGAACGTTATATCGATGGTGATGAGCACCGCCTCTTGGTCGTGGGTCGCAAAGTCGTGGCGGCCTCAAAAGGTGAATCCGCTTGGGTGACCGGTGATGGTCGTCGCACTGTACGCCAACTGATTGATGAAGAACTCAATACCGATCCACGCCGTGGCGATGCCGAACTGCAACCACTCAGCCCCGTCTACTTCGACCACCTCCTCGACATTACTCTAGCCAAACAACAATTAGAGCTCGATGCAGTTCCTGCTGCAGGTCAAGAAGTATTAGTACAGCGCTCGGGCAATATGGCTTTTGAAGTGACACATTTGATACATCCTGAAGTCGCCCACCAAGCCACCTTAGCCGCGCGCGTCGTCGGTTTAGACATTGCTGGCATTGACTTAGTGACCACAGATATTTCTAAACCACTTGAAGAAACGGGTGGCGCGATTGTGGAGGTGAACGCGGGTCCAGGCTTAATCATGCATCTTAAACCCGCCATAGGTACGCCACAGCCCGTTGGCCAGGCGATTGTCGAACATCTTTTCCCCAATGGCGATCAAGGACGTATTCCGATTGTGGGAGTCGCCGGTTCACGCGGTAAAACTTTAGTTGCTCAGTTATGTGCCCACCTATTACAACTGACTGGTCTCAAAGTCGGTCTCGCTTGTAGCAAAGGGGCGTACTTTAGCCAACGCTTGCAAGTCAGCGGCGATTGTGCCAATTGGGCAAGCTCAAATCGAATCCTCATGAATCGTCAAATCGAAGCGGCTGTTTTTGAAAACAGTAATCGCATGATTCTGAACGAGGGCTTAGCCTATGATCGCTGCCAGGTCGGCATCGTTACCCATTTAGACCCTAACGACACCGTGCCTGAGTGCGATATTTTGGAAGAGCGTCAAATCTACAATGTCTTACGTACTCAGGTGGATGTGGTGCTACCTCAAGGTTTTGCGGTGCTCAATGGTGACGATCCACTCGTTGCTGAAATGGCTGAACTCTGTGATGGTGAAGTCATTTTCTTCAGTCGTTATGGCATGAATGAAACCGTACAAAAACATCTTGAGGCAGGCGGTAAAGCGATTTTTACGGACGATACACACATTGTTCTGGCAGAAGGTACTGAGCGTCACGTCCTCATGCCGATTAAAAACATCCCCGTGCTTCAGGCTAGCACCAAGCAACATACTTTAGAGTATGTCTTAGCGGCTATCGGTGCGGGTTGGTCAATGAATTTATCAAAAGAAGTGATGGCCGCTGGCCTACAAACTTATCAATAATATGGAACTGACTCGCATCCGCGCACTTCGAGGCCCTAATATCTGGGGCAAACATACAGCCATTGAAGCTTTGGTTTATTGCGAACCGAATGAGCGAGCTTTGGATAATCTTCAAGGTTTCGAAACACGCTTACGCAGTCGCTTTCCACAATTAAGCCCCATATCCAATACTCAAAATGAGCCAGTCTCATTGGCACACGCACTCGAGGTTTGTACTCGCGACCTACAAGCGCAGGCAGGTTGCCCTGTGGCCTTTAGTCGCACCATGAGCACACCCGATGAAGGTGTCTATATCGTTGTTGTTGAGTACACCGAAGAAAAAGTGGGGAGACTCGCCTTAGATCTAGCCATCAAACTTTGTCAGTCTGCCTTAATTGATAATGGCTCACACCTTGAGGAATACATCTCCCAGCTTCAGGAACTTGATGAAGATATTCGCTTAGGCCCTAGTACCGCATCGATCGTAGATGCAGCCATTGCGCGAGGCATCCCCTATCAACGCTTAACAGAAGGTAGCCTCGTACAACTGGGCTGGGGTAGCAAACAAAGGCGGATTCAGGCAGCTGAAACGAGTGAAACGTCTGCCATTGCTGAATCGATTGCACAAGACAAGGATTTAACCAAGCGCCTCTTACATGCTGCTGGTGTACCAGTTCCCATGGGTAAGATTGTCACAACAGCGGATGAGGCATGGGAAACCTATTTAGAGCTGAAAGTGCCTGTGGCCATCAAACCCCGTGATGGTAATCAAGGCAAAGGTGTAGCTGTCAACATCAGCACACGTGAACAAATTGATATCGCTTTTGCTGCTGCCTCTAAGATTTCTTCAGAAGTGATTGTGGAGAGGTATTTACCGGGACAAGATCACCGCTTTTTAGTGATTGGCAATCAATTGGTTGCTGCTGCCAGACGTGAACCTCCCTATGTCACGGGTGACGGCGTGCATACGGTGCGCGAACTCGTTGAAGAAGTGAATAAAGATCCACTGCGTGGCGATGGTCACGCCACATCACTGAGCAAAATCAGGATTGATGAAATCGCTATTTCCACGCTCAAAAATCAAGACTTAAGCCCTGAGTCAGTGCCCGCGAAAGGTTTGCGCGTGACTCTCAGAAATAACGCCAATCTCAGCACCGGTGGTACGGCTACCGATGTGACTGACGACGTTCACCCTGATTTAGCTGCTTCTGCGATTGCTGCTGCACAGATGGTGGGCTTAGATATTTGTGGTGTCGACGTAGTCTGCGAAAACGTCTTCAAACCGCTTGAAGAACAAGGTGGCGGTATCGTTGAAGTGAATGCGGCCCCTGGCTTACGTATGCATCTACATCCTTCATACGGCAAAGGCCGACCTGTCGGTGAAGCCATTATTTCCACGATGTTTGGTCCCGGAGAGGACGGTCGTATCCCCACCGTCGCCGTGACGGGTACGAATGGTAAAACCACGACAGTGAGAATGATTGCTCACATTTTTAAGGAGCAAGGCCTGCGCGTGGGCTTTACCGGTACCGATGGTGTTTATGTGAACGGTCGACGTATTGACACGGGTGACTGCAGTGGTCCGAAAAGTGCCCGTAATGTTTTAATGCATCCTGATGTGGATGCTGCTGTCTTAGAAACTGCGCGTGGCGGTATTTTGCGTGAAGGCCTTGGCTTTGATCGCTGTCATGTGGCTGTTGTGACTAATATTGGTGAAGGTGATCACCTAGGTATGAACTACATCAATACAGCCGCAGAGATTGCGAATGTGAAACGCGTCATTGTGCAAAATGTGGCTCCGTCGGGGATGGCTGTTCTCAATGCCGCAGATCCCTTGGTTGCCAAAATGGCTAAAGTTTGCCCCGGTCAAGTCACCTACTTTGCTAGAGATGTACAGCATCCGATCATGGCCAAACATCGCGCCCAAGGTCAGCGTGTGATTTTTGTACAAGACCAACACATCATTGCTGCTGAAGGCAAGAAAGAGTTTCATATTCCTCTTAGCTCGATTCCCATCACTGCCAATGGCATGATTAGCTTTCAGGTAGAAAACACCATGGCTGTGATTGGTGCTGCATGGGCACTGAATATCTCTTGGGATGTGATCTCTCAGGCACTCTCAAGCTTTGTCAGCGATGCCAACAACGTGCCAGGGCGCTTTAATTTATTTACTTATCGTCAAGCCACCATCATTGCTGACTATGGCCACAATCCAGATGCGATTGCCGCTTTATCTGAAACAATCAGCCAAATGCCAGCCAAGAAACGTATGGTTGTTATCAGTGGCGCCGGTGATCGTCGCGATCAAGATATTCGTAAACAAACAGAAATCTTAGGACAGCACTTTGACCATGTGATTCTTTATGAAGATCAGTGCCAAAGAGGTCGAGCTGATGGCGAAGTGGTTGCCATCTTACGTCAAGGCCTAAGCGACTCTAAAATTGTGAAGAAGATTGAAGAGATCCAAGGTGAGTTCAAAGCGATTGACTCCGCCTTTAGTCAAATAGAAGCGGGCGATGTTTGCTTAGTACTCGTTGATCAAGTAGAAGAGGCTTTGGCTCATATCCAAAGCAAGATAAGTAGCTAAAGGCTGCCAGAGCTAGCTCTTCTTTATAGTCGCAGTCGCTTTTTTCTGCATTTGTGCCAAGATTTCAGAGGCGGCTGCTAAACCCATGGTGGCAGTCACAGTCATCGCCGAGCCATAGCTTGAGCACGCCAAACCCTGCCCTCCCTGACCTTTGACAGGCTCATCAGAATAAATAACTCGGACACCCATTTTTTTATGGGTCTCTTTAGGATAGCCAAATTGTCTTCTTAAGGTGTAGCGGATCTTGGATAAGATTGGATCTTGTGAGGACTCCGACAGGTCAGCTCTACATATACGGGTTGGATCGATCTTACCCCCGGCAGCGCCACACACGACTAGCGGTATTTTTTTCTGAGCATAAACAATGAGGGCTGTTTTCATGCGCACATCATCGCTTGCATCCAGTATATAAGTCGGATGATGGATGTCTTTAAGTAAGTGAGTTTCAAAGTTTTCAGGCTTTAAAAAATCGTCCACTAGCCCTAGCTGTATAGCCGGATTAATCTTGAGAAGACGTTCTTGCATCGCTATCGTCTTAGCTTGACCACAGGTATTGGTCAAAGCATGCAACTGACGATTGATATTACTCGGTGCAATATGATCAAAATCAATCAGGGTCATATGCCCAACGCCAGTCCTGGCTAAAGCCTCAGCCGCCCAAGAACCGACCCCACCCAAACCTACGACGATGACATGCGCCTGCCTAAAGTATTGCAGGGCATCACTGCCATAAATACGCGCGACGCCACCGAAGGCGCGTTCTTGAAATTGTTGATCTTCTAAAGTCATAAGCATGACTATATAAGAAATTGAAAAGAAAAAACCCGCTCCGAAGAGCGGGTTGAAATGTGAGGCCCCTGCAGCGAGGCCATCACTCTTGGCTAAACTTTATTAAGCTTTGTCGCCACGTAACGTTGGGTAACGTACATGGTCAACGAGCTCTTGAATGTCCTTACGTGGAGCTGGTGTTAACAAGCTCACGATAACAATCAATGCGATACCAACAGGTACACCAAAGATACCAGCTGAAATCGGAGCAATACCCCACCAGAGTTCAACTGGAGAAGTCACACCGAAGACGCTACGTAACCATGGATGTGTTGTGATCATGTAGTAGAAGGTGATACCGAAACCACCGATCATACCCACACAAGCACCCCACTTGTTAGCACGCTTCCAGAAGATACCGAGAGCCAATGCTGGGAAGAAGGCAGCCGCAGCAAATGAGAACGCAGCAGAAACGAGGAACAAGATGTCCGCAGGTTTCTGAGCAGCCACATAAGCAGCAGCAAGAGCCACTACCAACAAGAGGATCTTAGAGATCATCACGCGCTTACCAGTTGAAGCGTTAGGATCAATCATCTTGTAGTACAAGTCGTGTGACAAAGCGTTAGCGATTGTCAAGAGCAAGCCGTCAGCTGTTGACAAAGCAGCAGCCAAACCACCCGCAGCGACCATACCAGAGATTACGTATGGCAGACCACCGATTTCTGGGGTAGCCAACACGATGATGTCACCACCGATACGCATTTCACCTAACTGGAAAATACCGTCTTTGTTAACGTCAGCGATAGAGAGCAACGCTGGGTCAACCTTAGCCCATTGATTAATCCAGGCCGGCAGTTGATCAAACGGTGTTCCCACCAAGACGTTAAACACCTCGTATTTCACCAAAACTGCCAAGGCAGGTGCAGTGAAGTAGAGCAAGAAGATGAAGAACAATGACCATGTCACTGACTCACGAGCTTCTTTCACAGATGGTGTGGTGTAGTAACGCATCAAGATGTGTGGCAAAGCAGCTGTACCGACCATCAAACAGAAAATCAAAGCTAGGAAGTTACGACGTGATGTGTCGTAAGCAGTACGAGCTTTTTCATCTCCATTTGGATCACCAGCAAACTGTTGTGAGTGACGTGGCATACCAGCGAGTGGTCGTGCACGTGCCTCATTAGCAGCTTTTGCTTTAGTCCAAGCATCTTTAGCAGCAGCTTCATCCTTAGGTACAGCAGCTAAAGCTTTCTCAGCAGCAGCAATATCAGCAGCTGGCGCATTAGCAGCCTTCAGATCAGCCAGTTTCTTCTCAGCAGCAGCTTTATCAGCAGCCAAAGCAGCAGGAATATCCTTCAACTTGGCACCGAGGTCATCAGCACGCTGTTTGAATACTGCGATCACTTCGAGTTCCTTAGGATCTTTCATCAATTCAGCTTCACGGGCTGTCACTTTTTCAAGTTGGAAGCCGTAAACCAATTGAGGAATTGGGAAACTTGTCTGCTTCACAGACAACCAAACCACAGGAATCAAGTAAGCGATGATCAAGATGATGTACTGGGCAACTTGTGTCCAAGTCACCGCACGCATACCACCCAAGAATGAACAGACCAAGATACCACCAAGACCCAAGAAAATACCGAGTTCAAATGGCACACCTGTCAAACGTGTTGTGATCAAACCTACACCGTAGATCTGAGCGACCACATAAACGAATGAACAGATAATGGCTGCCAAGATACCCAATAAACGTGGCAAATTACCATCGTAACGAGCACCCAGGAAGTCAGGGATCGTGAACTGACCAAACTTACGCAAGTATGGGGCAAGGAACAACGCTACCAAACAGTAGCCACCAGTCCAACCCATGATGAACGCTAGTCCACCGTAGCCTGTTAGGTAGAGAGTACCAGCCATACCGATGAAGGACGCAGCCGACATCCAGTCTGAGCCTGTTGCCATACCGTTGTACACCGCTGGCACACGACGACCAGCCACATAGTATTCTGAAGCGTCATTCGTACGGCTCATCACACCGATACCGGCGTAGAGCAATACTGTGGCACCCAAGAAGATGTAACCAATCCAGTTACGTGGTAAGCCCATTTGTTCCATGATTGCCAAAACAATCACGAAAGCAATAAAGCCCCCCGTATACCAAGCGTAGATCTTGTTAAGTTGTTTCTTAAATGCAGCGTTGCTTGACGCAGAAAATGCGCCACCGCCGCTTTCAGGAGCTAATCCAGCCATATTAAGCCTCCTCTTCTTCTGCACATCCGTGCTCTTGATCTAAATTGTTCATATATCGCGCATAGAAGGCGATGATCAGAACATAGATCACCAATGAACCCTGCGCACCCATCCAGAAGCTAAATGGCCAGCCAAAGAATGAGAAGCTTAGGTCGCGGGCGTTATACCCAACCACAAACGTGACAATGAACCAGATAGCCAACAGCAAAGCTGTGATTCTGAGGTTCTTTTGCCAGTATTGGCGATGCGATTCCGTTAATTGCATAACAGTTTCTCCTCGTTGTTACAAAACCAGGTTGCCCTGGACCATATGCGATTCATTGGTTAACACCAACTTGCAACCGAACCGCTCCTCCCTCACGAAACTTTGAGTCCAGTTTCCCGCTCCAATTGGGCGGCCACTTTAGGCTCAAAACCCTTCAGATGCTTAATGATTTTCATAGCCTCTTCAGGTTCATGACGATCGACATGAACCCGCGCCAACTGATACCAGGCGTAAGGGCTCATGGGTTGCAATTTGGTATTGTGTTTGAGGGCTTTAATCGCCTCATCAAACTTATTGAGCTGAATAAGAACGAGACCAAGACCATACCAAGCACGGTCGATTTTGTCGTCAAGCTCAATCGCTTTGCGGAAACTAAATTCTGCGTCTTCGATTTGTTTTTCTTCTTCTTGCATAAAACCTAGATTGAACCAAGCGTAGGCTGGCGCATCCGGTTTGGCTACTAATCGCTTATACAGGGCAATCGCCTCTTGCTTCTCACCAAGTTCTGCGTGTAGATGGGCCTTGCTTGCCAAGGCATAAGAATCATTCGGGTACTCATCGAGCATTTCAGAAAAAATATCAATTGCAGCTTGTTTCTGGCCAAAAACAATACAGGCCACTGCGCGCCACTTGTAGGATTGCCATTTCATATCAAAGTTCATCATTTACACCCCACCATGCCCATCGCAATACAGTGCTCTACCTTAGCAATCGTGATTGCGATGTAGAAAACAGAAACCACACAAAAAGCCACAAATGGAATATGACGCTCAGCAACCATTTTTGGAGAAATCAACTTCGCAATGAAAGTCCAGGGTCTGTTAATGATCTGGAACAACTGATAAAAGAGATTGGTATCTCGTTTATTGCCTGCAAAAATGAAAAGAATGCCTTGCCCGATCAGGGACAGCGCACCGATGTACAAAACAAGTTGCAGAGTATTCAAAAATTGAATCAAGCCAAGTCTCCAGCCAAGTTCTTATGGCGCAACTATGACTTTGTAAGCCACAAGAAAATATTGGTGCTTACCCTAGGAAAAATAATCAATTAAAACAAGTACTTAATACTTGTTTTCTATTTAATACCCTTAAATAAATTAAGTTTTATTAATAATTGAGGGTCAGCAAACCAAGCTTATAAAGCAGACTTAAGTACGTGGAATCCAGCGGGATTGTCTGGCTAAATGGCTCAAAGCCCGGCAATTAGAGGCGAGCGGGCGTAATTGGGGCCAGATTTGCATCAATAGCTCGGCGGTAGCGAAGGTATCTGCTGCAGCTTGATGCCTAACTGCACACTGAATGCCAAAATATGCCATCCATTGATCTAAAGTACGGGCTTTAATTTGTGGGTAACTGGCTGCCGCCAAGGGCTCAATATCAATCCAAAGGTTCTTGATTTTTTTACCAATAAAGTACTGATACGCCCGCTGAATCATGGCTTCATCAAAGGCCGCATGAAATGCAAAGAGCGGAGAGTTACCCACCCAATCTCGAAATTGCGACAAAACCAGGACCGGATCTTGACCCGAGCGTTGGGCATGAGCACCAATCCCGTGTAACAAGATATTGTCCTTATCCGAGACCTCATCTTGCCGAAGTACTGCCTCAAAACTATCACTGAGATCGAGCGTGATTTTCTGTTTGGCATGATCGACCTGTATCGCTAAAGCTGCGATGGCCAATAAACGATCTCGATAAGGATCTAGACCACTCGTCTCGACATCCAAGACGATCCAACGATTTTCATCGGCGCCCGTTGAAGAAAAGAATCTATCAAACCAAGACATCTTAACGACCATAGTCCAGTTCCAGACGCTGCTGGAGGGTTCTGATGGTTTTAATCGACTCCTTAAGAATCCGTCGATCAATATCATTCAAGGATGCGTACTCCATCATATTGGGATTGTCTGCTATAGAAGCTCCTTCAATCTGTATCGACAGGCGTAGCATTTGTAAAAACTCAAAGGCGCTCACCCAGGCCTCATACTCACGCTCAGGGACTTCTAGAGCCCGACCCACTTGCAATAAGCGCTCACGCGTACTGGTGACAGTAATACCTTTAGCAAGAGAATAAATACGTGCGGCATCGACCACAATGGCCGTGCCCTGCATTTTTAAATCAATACATTCTTTGCCAGCTACTTTTTGCGTATCAATACCACCATGCCAACTGATAGGCACTCGCATACGTAATGAATTATCAGCCAGTAGCTTAATAAAACGCGGAATCGCTTGAGCTTGACGTGTAACTAAATCACGCATAGGCGTGACCAGATCAGCGTTACCTGCGACCACACGGAAGTCAAAATAAATACTAGCGTTCAACAAATCCTCAGGACTACCATGCTCAATCCAATGGGAAAAGCGTTCGAGCCACTCAGTATCTGATAAACAAATCTTGGGATTGCTCGCCATGACTTGCCCTTTACACAAGGGGTAGCCACATGCATCGAGGGCAAGATTCACTTCTTTTGCAAAACTCAAATACTTGTTGCGTTCAGCATCGGGGTCAGAGCTTACAAAAACTAAAGCATTATCTTGATCCGTCGCAATCGTTTGCTCACCCCGTCCTTCCGAACCTAAAGCCAACCAAGCAAAGGTCTTCAAATCCAACTGATGTTGATTGGCATGAATGAGCACCAAACGTTCACAAATTAAATCATTGAGATGGCTAATCAGAGCCGTGAGTTGCCGAGCCTGAACTCCTTGCCCCAATAAATTCTTGGCGAAATTCCGAATATCTTTTGCACAGGTGATGAGTGTCGCGACATCCTCGGCAGTCCGAATCGCGCTACTGATATTTTTAAGAGACAAACGCTGCGCAGCAAATAAATCACGCTCAGATACGATATTGACAATCTCCTGGCCATCCATGACAGGTACATGACGAATACCATACTTAGACATCATCAAGGCAGCATCCTGCGCGGTATCCATGACCGTTAAAGCCTTAACCCCTCGAGTCATGACATCTGAAATGGGTCGCTCAAGACTGACTGCAGGCATGGTGACACGACCTAAAATGTCATAACGCGTCAAGATACCGACCAAGTCTTTTTGGCTATTCGTCACCAGAATCGACCCTACCCGACGCTCATGCATTTGCTTTAAAGCCTCTTGAATCGATGTGTGCTCCTGTACAAAGAGTGGTTTTTTTCTAGGCAAGGCCCCCAAAGGCGTCTCTAAAGACTGTTCAGCAAAGACCTGTGAGGCGTAATGGCGTTGCAAAATTTTTCTCGACTGCTCCAAAAACTTGAGAATTCTTTGATTCAGAAAATCAGCAAATGGTCCAGACTGCTCAGCCAATTGCAACATCGCATCACGACTGATGGTCAAACAAAAACAATCTCCCTGGGCAGAATAAGTGGCTGTCACAGCACGCCCAGCCATCGCTGCACTCACGGGGAAAAATTCACCGGTTTCAATGGCATGAGCAGCACCGGCTTCTTGTGCAATTCCTTTACGGGCTACGACCGTACCTTGACGTACAAAATATAAACGGTTAATCGGTCCATGATTGGGATCCAGAATGACTTCATCAGGCTCGAAATAGGATTCTTTGGCAGCTTTAATAAATTGATCGATGTGTTCTGCCTGCATTTCTGAAAATGGCAAGACCTGCATCAATTGTTGGCGCAAGTTCACCACCAAACTTTTTGATGGGCTTAAATCTTTAGGCATTTCATGAATTTCCGACATCAATAGCCTCCCTATGATGAGGTCTAGCTTATCAAAGAAAGAAAAACCTTATACTTCTTTTATGACTCGATTATCTGATTTACGTCAAACTTATATGAAAGGCAGCCTTTCTGAGGAGGATGTCGCGAAAGACCCTACTGAGCAGTTTCATATTTGGTTTGAACAGGCACGCCAATCTGAGATTGCTGAACCCAATGCCATGACGGTCGCTAGCATAGATGCATCAGGCAAGCCCAGTGCACGAGTAGTCTTAATTAAAGAAGTGGATCAGCGTGGCTTTGTCTTTTTTACGAACTACGAGAGTCGTAAAGGCCAAGCACTGATTGCCAATCCCCATGCCGCTCTCTTGTTCTTCTGGCCAGAACTAGAAAGACAAATCCGTATCGAAGGACGCGTCGAGAAAATTGACGCTAGCGAGAGTGATGCTTATTACCACTCACGCCCGCTCGACTCCCGTATTGGGGCGTGGGCATCACCGCAAAGCCAAGTGATTTCCGGGCGTAGTTATTTAGTCGCTAAGGCCGCTGAGTATGGTCTCAAATTTGCCTTAAATCCCCCACGCCCACCTCACTGGGGAGGCTTTCGAGTCATTCCTGAGCAATTTGAGTTTTGGCAAGGACGTCCTTCGCGTCTGCATGACCGTATTCAATATATCCAAGAAAACGGTCAGTGGCGCACACAACGCTTAGCGCCCTAAAGACAGTTTTGCATGACCGCTAATCTTTTAGATATTGGCTAAATTGTTGGCGAAACTTCTGTACTTTAGGCCCCACCACAAAAGCACAATATCCCTGAAAAGGATGATTCACAAAATAATTTTGGTGATAGGCTTCCGCTGGGTAATACACGCCTAATGGACTGAGCTCAGTGACGATAGGGTCACTATAAATACCCCGCTCTTCGAGTTGCTCGATGGTCTGCCTGGCAATTCTCTCTTGCTCAGCACTCTGGTAATAAATCACTGAACGGTATTGAGTACCCACATCGTTACCCTGACGATTTAAAGTCGTTGGGTCATGAATCGCAAAAAAGACTTCGAGGATCTGCGCATAAGAAATGATTGTCGTATCAAACTCGACCTTCACCACTTCAGCATGTCCTGTGCTTCCTGTACAAATAGACTCATAATCAGGGTTGAGGGTATGACCACCGGTATAACCTGACTCGACATGACGCACGCCTTGCAGCTGCTGATACACCGCCTCTAAGCACCAGAAACAACCTCCACCTAATACCGCATAGTCCATAGACAGTGACTTTCTATTGTTTTCATGAAGAAGGCTTGATGCTAATGCTTTCCAGGTTTTCCTGCTGACCAAACACCCAAGCCCCCTTCTTCTAAATTGAGATCTGGAATATGGTTAAAAGCAATACGGGGCGGCCCTTTCTCAATCGCATGATGGGCTCCACCAAAGTACAAAGTATTTTTACCGTAACGTAAATTAATGGCATCTAAAGCCTCATCTAAAGGATGTTGGTCATCTTCAAACATACTCAGCGTGATTCCTGCAGCATTCTCCAATTCGCTCAAAATAACACCCACAGCAACAGGTTGTACATGGGGTTCACGAGGATAGTGTTGCCACATGGTTTCTAAAGCTTTTAAAAAAGTGGTGGTTTGTTGTGTGGCCCCAAACTGAACTTCATCTGCCCAACGTAAATAACTATGCTCAGCCTTCCTAGAACCTCGAATCACTAACTTCACTTTGACCGTCAATCTCTTAGAGGCAAAGCCATAATGTCTTAAACGTGCTGCAGCACGCTGTAAGAGGCGATGTGCTACAGCAAATGCACCGGTCGCATCGCGGTATTCTGGAGGTAACACATGCGAGTGTGAAACCGATGACTTTTCTGTCGCAGGGTCTGGCACCCACTCCCCACGCAGACGCGCCCACATACGCTCGCCTTCAACCCCACCCCAAACACGTCGCAATTCAGCTTGGCTGGCAGCACATAATTTGGCAACCGTATCAATCCCATAACGGTGTAAACGTTCTTCCATGGCCACACTGATGCCATTGAGATCTCGCAGAGCCAAACGATGCAAAATGTTTGGCAAATCAGCCTGCTCAATCACCACTAAACCATTGGGCTTTTGCATATTACTCGCCGTTTTTGCCAAATAACGATTAGGCGCAATGCCAATTGAACAGCGCAAATATTCCCCAACGCGGGTATAAATAGCTTCTTTAATTTGTATAGCGAGACGCTCAGCATTAGCACGCTCACGATCACGCCCGCTTAACTCACACCACATCTCATCAATCGAACGCACTGCGGTCACAGGCAAACACGACTCTACGGCAGCAATCAAACGATGGTGTAAACGAATGTATTCAGGGGGCCTGGCTTCGACAATTTCAATACCGGGGCATAAGCGTTTTGCCTCACGCACACCCGTTCCTGTTTTGACGCCAAAACGCTTGGCCTCCACGCTAGCAGCAATACAACAAGTGCTATCCGTAACTACTGCAACAATACCCACAGGCTTGCCTCGTAAATCAGGTCGCATTTGTTGCTCAGCCGAGGCAAAATACGAGTTGAAATCAACGTATAAAGCTCGCAAAGCTGTTGGCGTTGTTTGTGTAACAGATTTCATAATACTGTATAAATATACAGTATAAAAATAAATTGGCCTAAAGTGAGATAAAAACAATGAACGCCCTACACCTACAACTCGAAGATCTAAAAAAGGCTTATCAACACGATGCCAATCCCAGTTACGAAGTGCGTAAAGAAAGAATCTTGCGCGTCGTGCAAATGATTGATCGTTATGAAGATAATTTGTGCAAGGTCGTCCAAGCGGACTTCGGCTATCGCCACCCTGTGGAAACTCGTTTAGCTGAATTGAATATGGTCAGACAAGCAGCCAAACATACGATTAAACATTTACGCGAATGGATGCGCCCACAACTAGCAGAAGTCCCCTGGCATTTACGACCCTCTCGCGCCTGGACTCAAGCCCAAGCTAAAGGAGTCGTAGGTATCGTCAGCCCGTGGAATTACCCAATCCAGTTAGCCCTGGTGCCAGCGATTGCCGCCTTAGCCGCAGGCAATCGAGTTTGGCTCAAGCCTTCTGAACGCAGCCCGAGAACATCTGGCTATTTAGCCACACTGATTAATGAATTTTTTCACCCTTTAGAATTTTCTGTCACCACAGGCGATGCTCAAGTCGCTCGTGATTTTGTGAGCCTACCTTTTGACCATTTATTTTTTACGGGCTCTACCGCTGTTGGAAAAATGGTCATGCGCGCTGCAGCCGATCACCTAACACCGGTGACTCTCGAATTAGGCGGCAAAAGTCCTGCCATGATTGCCAGCGATGCCGATATTGAAGATGCAGCACGACGTATTGCCTACGGCAAATTACTCAATAACGGTCAAACCTGTATTGCTCCAGATTACGTCTTGTTACAAAGTGCCCAGAAAGAGCATTTCTTAAAAGCCTTGCATACCGCTGTGAGAGAACTGTATGGCAAGACAGAGCTCACTCAAGCGATCGATGCACGCCAACAAGAACGCTGGGAACAATTAACGCAAGAGGCAGTCAGTAAAGGGGCACAACGTCATGAGCTATTAGATCCTCTAGCGACTGGTTTTACACCCTGTGCTTTAACTCAAGTACCCCACAACAGCCTCATCATGCAAGAAGAAATCTTTGGTCCTATCTTGCCCATCATTGAAGTTGCAGACAGCGCTGCCGCCATTGAGTATGTACAAAATCATGAACGCCCTCTTGCACTTTATTGGTTTGGAAAAAACAAAAAGCAATTGCAAACAGTGCTCGAGCAAACCCACTCAGGAGGCGTGGCTATCAACGACACCCTATTGCACATCACCGTTGAGAATTTACCTTTTGGAGGTATTGGCCCTAGTGGCATGGGTGCTTATCACGGTAAAAGTGGTTTTGATACCTTCAGTCATCAAAAATCTGTACTTCATGTGAAAGGCTATCTAGGTATTAAGGCTTGGATGGGTACGCGCTTAGCGCACCCGCCTTATGGCAAAACTGTCGAACGCTTGATCCGCTGGCTATCTTGATTCAGGAAGATTTATAAAGTGGCGTAAACGCTAGCAGCTTGTTTATAGTGTAGCGCCGCTTCTTCTGCCTCAGCCAAAGCCTCGTGTAATTGCGCAAGATATAAATGCGCACTCGCTTTAACCATCGGTTTACTGCGCACATCTTTTAAAACACCTTGCAAACTCACTTTGGCTTTACCCCAAAGCTTTTGCTGATAACACAGTCGCCCGAGCGCAAGGGACACTTGAGGTTCTGTAGGATATTTCAACATCCAAGTGTCTAATTTTTGGATTTGTTGCAGGGCAGACTCACCTGCTTCCCAACATTCAGGATAAAGATCCATCAAAGCAGCATCCCACTCAGCATCCAAGGACTCTTCAATCAGTTCACGAGCTGTTTTTAACTGCCCAGTCGCCAATAAGCCCTTGGCCATCACCAAAGCCACGCGTGATAGACGGCGATCTTCTTTAGGTAAGGTTTTCCAAATCTTTAAGAGAGCCTCATGATCCGTCGATTTTTCTTGAACTAATTTAGAAACTGCTTCCTGAATATTTTTTTGTACCAAGACAGGATGTAGGGCCCCATGCTTACTCAAACTATGCGTTAAACGTAAGACCTCTGTCCAACGTTTGAGTTGCTGATTAGCGCGTAAGGCAATTCTTTGTACAAAGATTTGTCGTCCGCCACCTTTTTGTAACTGCTCAATGGTTGCCAAAGCTGCTTGCGCATCATTGGCATCCATTTGCATATCCGCTAACGCCACTAAACGAGCATGCTGTTTATCGCTAGCCGTAATCTTCTCTAACCATTGATCACGTAAATCAAATTGATTTAAGCGATGTGCAGCACGTGCGGCCAATAAAGCGGCAGTATCGGCTAGAGCATCGTTAGCACTCGCTGCTTGTGCCGCCTTCAAAGCTTTTGAAAATCGTCCGGCAAAAATTTCTGCAATCGCCTCAGCAATATGACTCATGGCTTGTGCTTCGCGACGCTTTTTACGATAAGCCGCAGCCTGACGTGGCACATCCAAAACGGCAGCAAAAGTTCTCCAGGCCACTACAGTGACCACAAAGAGTCCTAGTAATAGGCCAATCAATAAATTAAAACTGAGGTCCACACGATAGGGTGGGAAATAAATTGTGACATGCCCCTCATTTGCACTTGCAAATAAAGCAATCAGAACTGCCGCTGCAAATAAGAACGCTAACCACAAAGCATGGCGCATACTTACTGCCCCTTCTGCTGCGGTTGAGCAATTTCTTTTTGCAGATCACCTAAGAGCTTTTGCATGGTCACTACAGCAGGCGCCTGGACTTGGTAATGTTTCGCGAGTAACTTTTCTGCTTCTTGTAAATCAACCCGTGTGGCTGCTGGCATCTTCGATAACCAAGCCAAACGTGCACTGAGTAAATGCATACGTAATTGCTGATGAATCAGGCTTTGAGCTGCAGGCGTCATCGCCACATCTTGCACATCACCCACAACTTGAATACGAATGAGCTGCTCACCGATTTTTTTAATTTCTCTGACAACACGCTCAGATAGTGCTGGTCCACCAGAGGAGTCTGGGCTTTGAGTAGTATTTGCCTTTTGTGGCAAAGCCATCATCGGTAGATGCGTCGATAACTGAATCAATTCTTGAATCCGTTGGGCTACAGGCGCGAGATTTTTTTCGCTCTCTAAAGTTGCCTTGAGCATCTCTGTCAACTCGGTTTCACTGGCTTCCAAAATGGCCAACTTCGTTTCAAGTTCAGCGACTCGCGCATCTAATTTAGCGGGACGCTGATACAGATGAAAACCGGCCTCAATAGCGAACCACAAGACACAGACGGCCACTGCAACCCACAAGGCCTTCCACAGACCGGCAGATAAAGCGTCGGCCTTGGCTTTTTTAGCATCCACATCTAGGCTTGTTTGAATTTTTTCTGTCATAACTCTATCTTAACTGAGCGAGTCATTTTTATACCATGCAGATGTGGCAGCCAATATAGCTTCATCCCCTGAGCCGGCCAAAGAAACTTTGCGAAATCCCAAATCCTCAATAGCCGCCATAATCCGAGGATGACTAGCAATCATCTGCACTTGCTCAAACCAAGGCGCTCCCCATGGCTTTTTTTGTAGGACCTGCGCCCAATGACGCGCCGCCTCAGAAGAAGTCATTAAACAACAAGTTTGACTGGGTTCTAAAGTGGCGAGCTTATCCCATAGGCTCGCCTCACTAGAGAGCGTGACGCGCTGATACGCATTAATCGGATAAACATGTGCACCATGCATGACAAATTGCTCTCCTAACCAAACTCGTCCGCCAACCCCTTTTAAGAAAAGTACTTGTTGATCTTGCATAGGCCAATTCAGGGCTTGTAAAGCAGCCCATAAACCTTCTGAATCTTCTTGACCCTGGGGGGCAATAATTTGATAACCAGAAGCCTGATCAATACCATGATGCAATAACGCTCTTTGACTCCCCATCCCCACAATTGCAATCGGCACCTCTTTAGGCCAAGAGCCCGCCAACATACGCATGCCGCATTCCACAGCATTAGGGCTGACAATCACAGCTAAATCAGTCTTCTTTAATTGTTCACGTAAACGCTCAGCCTCACGCGGATCCTCATTGGGCAAAATAGTGAGTAAGGGTATTTGCAAAACATGGACAGCCGGTAAAGCAACACGAATCAACTCAGCCAACTGGGCAGCTTGCCCCGGGGGCCGAGTGATTAAGACTGTTTTCATGAGTGTTTATTCAGGTCTAGTAGGTATGAGCTTTAACGCTCCCTGTGCGATTAAATCCTGAGCGACTTGTAAACCCAATGCATTAGCCTGCTCCTCGGTCTGAATCTGAGCTTGGGTTTCGGCACGGCAAAACTCTTGACCATTGGGGCTTGCGACAAAAGCACGCAAATACATCTGCCCATCCCCTTGCCAAAGTGCATAAGCGGCCAAAGGAATATCGCAAGATCCTCCTAAAGCACGCGATACCGCTCGCTCAGCAGTCACCGCTAAACTCGATGCCGCATGTCTTAGCGGACTTAAATATTGGGCAACATCAGTGCGATCTGAACAGATTTCAATACCCAAAGCACCTTGACCCGCTGCCGGCAAGCTATCCTCAGGCTGAATCAAAGAACGAATCCGAGTCGCTAAACCCAAACGTTTCAAACCAGCCGCGGCCAAGATAATCGCCGCATACTCACCACGATCTAATTTAGCTAAGCGAGTGTCCAAATTACCGCGCAGGGGCTGAATCTCTAAATGGGGATAACGCGCGCGCAAGGAAGCTTCTCTGCGCAAACTCGCAGTCCCAACGATCGCCCCGGCTGGCAACTCAGACAGCGCCTGATACTGATTCGACACAAAAGCATCGCGTGGGTCTTCACGATCCATCACGCAAGCCAAACTAAAGCCTTCGGCCAGCTGCATGGGCACATCTTTTAAGGAATGGACGGCCAGATCTGCTCGACCTTCGGCCAAAGCGACTTCTAGCTCTTTCACAAACAAACCCTTACCCCCCACTTTGGAGAGCGTACGATCCAAAATTTGATCCCCACGGGTAGTCATCCCCAGAATCGAGACATCACATTGTGGGTAGAGCTTACGTAGACAATCACGGACATATTCGGCTTGCCACATAGCCAAACGACTCTCACGGGAGGCAATGACGAGTTTTTGAGGTAATAAATTTTCTTGCATAAGCATAAGGATAAGCCCTTTCAGGCAATATACTTATATTTATGAGCGACAAAAACAGTAAAAACAACTCTTTAGACAATAAAGATCAAGCATGGTCAGCCCGTTTTGCTGAGCCGGTGGCTGAACTTGTTCAACGCTACACCGCCTCAGTCGGTTTTGACCAAAGAATGGCCATGGTCGATATCCAAGGCTCTCTTGCCCATGCCCAAATGTTGGCTCAACAAAAAATTATCAGCCATGATGATTTAGCGGCTATTCAAAAAGGTATGGCCCAGATCCAAGCAGAAATTGAATCAGGTCAGTTCCACTGGCAACTGGCTCTAGAAGATGTGCACCTGAATATTGAGGCTCGCTTAACGCAACTCGTGGGCGATGCCGGTAAACGTCTACACACTGGTCGCTCGCGCAATGATCAGGTAGCTACGGATATTCGTTTATGGCTACGCGGTGCAATTGACCAAATTGATAGTCAACTGACACAGCTCAGAAAAGGCTTATGTGATGTGGCTGAAAAACATGCAGCCACGATCATGCCTGGCTTTACCCATTTACAGGTCGCCCAACCCATTAGCTTTGGCCATCACTTGATGGCTTATGCAGAGATGTTTGCGCGTGACGCGAGCCGTTTGCGCGACTGCAGAGCTCGTGTGAATCGTTTACCCTTAGGCGCTGCCGCTTTAGCCGGTACCAGCTATCCGATCGATCGTGCGCTCGTAGCAAAGCTCTTAGGCTTTGATGGAGTTTGCGCTAATTCATTAGACGCCGTCTCTGACCGTGATTTTGCAATTGAGTTTTGTAGTGTGTCATCTTTAATCATGACGCATATTTCACGCCTATCTGAAGAGCTCATACTCTGGATGAGCCCCAGAATTGGCTTTATCGATTTACCCGATCGCTTTTGTACTGGTAGCTCGATCATGCCGCAGAAAAAGAATCCGGATGTCCCTGAATTAGCCCGCGGTAAAACAGGGCGAGTCAATGGCAATCTCATCGCCATGCTGACCTTAATGAAAGGCCAACCTTTAGCGTATAACAAAGATAATCAAGAAGACAAAGAACCTCTCTTTGATTCTGCCGATACAGTCTTAGATACGCTCACAATCTTTGCCGATATGGTGCCCCATATTCAAGTGAAGGCAGAAGCAATGCGCGCTGCTGCATTACAAGGTTTTGCAACCGCCACTGATTTGGCTGACTATCTTGTGAAAAAGGGTCTACCCTTCCGCGATGCCCATGAGGCAGTCGCTCACGCCGTAAAAACGTGTGCAGCTCGCCAGTGTGACCTAGCTGATCTCAATCTCGATGAATTACGCGCCGCATGCAATCTTGGACAACAAGCTCAACTGATTGATGCTGACGTGAAAGATTGCTTAACACTAGAAGGCTCGATCGCAGGCCGCCAACATGTCGGCGGCACAGCCCCACAACAAGTGCTTCGTGCAATTGCGGAGTACCGCAAGTCCTTGTAAAGCAGTTATCGAGAAATATTGAATCGATATCAATAATAAAGGCCAACATCGTTGGCCTTTATTGTTAGTGGTGACTGATCAGTTAACTCTTCACACAATCAACGTAGTACTCTTTACGTCCATTGACCTCACCTTTGACCAAGCCATGGACATCCGTCTCAAAACCTGGGAATTGCTCATTGAACTCACGGGTAAAGCGTAAATAATCAACAATACGACGATTAAAGCGCTCGCCAGGGATTAAAAGAGGAATACCGGGTGGATAAGGCGTGACTAACATAGCCGTGACCCGCCCTTCAAGATCATCAATCTTGACGCGCTCAATATCTCGATGCGCCATCTTGGCCCAAGCTTCCGCTGGAGGCATCGCTGGGACCATATCTGACAAATACATTTCTGTTGTCATGCGGGCCACATCATATTTTTTATAGACTTGGTGAATCTGTTGACACAGATCCTTAAGACCCATACGTTCATAGCGTGGATGTTTATTGACAAACTCAGGCAAGACGCGCCACAAAGGCTGATTCTTATCAAAGTCATCTTTGAACTGTTGCAAAGCAGTGACCAAGGTATTCCAACGCCCCTTGGTAATACCGATCGTAAACATAATAAAGAATGAATACAGGCCTGTTTTTTCAACAATCACACCGTGCTCGGATAAATATTTGGTGACGATGCTAGCCGGAATACCCGTCTCCGCAAAACTTCCATCCACTTCTAAGCCCGGTGTAATGACTGTAGCCTTGATGGGGTCGAGCATATTGAAGCCCTCAGCCAGAGGGCCAAAGTCATGCCAACGCTCACCGGCTTTGAGCATCCAATCTTCACGTTCGCCCACACCCTCTTCAGCCAAATAGTCAGGGCCCCAAACCTTGAACCACCAATCGGCACCCCATTCTTCATCGACCTTACGCATGGCACGTCTAAAGTCCAATGCTTCAGAGATCGATTCGTCAACCAAAGCTGTGCCACCGGGGGCTTCCATCATGGCTGCCGCCACATCACAAGAAGCGATGATGGCGTACTGTGGGCTGGTTGAGGTATGCATCAAATAAGACTCATTAAAGCAGTCGTAATCTAATTTATTGTTATCTGCATCCTGAACCAAAATTTGTGATGCTTGTGACAATCCCGCTAATAATTTATGGGTCGACTGCGTTGAGAAGACCATGCTATTTTTAGGCTTCGGACGTCCCTGACCAATCGCATGCATATTCTTATAGAAGTCATGGAAGGTCGCATGCGGTAACCAGGCCTCGTCAAAGTGCAAAGTATCCACTTGGCCATCGAGCATTTCTTTGATCATTTCCACGTTATATAAGACACCGTCATAGGTACTTTGCGTGATCGTTAAAACACGTGGCTTGGCAGTTTTATCCTTAATGAATGGATTGGCCGCGATTTTCTTTTGAATGGTTTCCCATTTAAATTCTTCTTTTGGAATCGGTCCAATAATGCCGTAATGATTACGCGTTGGCATCAAAAAGACAGGGATAGCACCCGTCATCATGATGGCATGCAAGATTGATTTATGGCAGTTCCTATCGACAATCACAATATCGCCAGGAGCGACTGTCGAGTGCCAAACAATCTTATTAGAGGTCGACGTACCATTAGTGACAAAGAACAAATGATCACAATTAAAGATACGCGCAGCATTACGCTCACTCGCAGCAACGGGTCCTGTGTGATCGAGTAATTGTCCTAACTCATCGACCGCATTACAGACGTCGGCACGCAACATATTTTCACCAAAGAATTGGTGAAACATTTGACCGACTGGGCTTTTTAAGAAGGCTACTCCACCAGAGTGCCCAGGACAGTGCCAAGAGTAAGAGCCATCTGAAGCATAGTGCGTGAGAGCTCTAAAAAATGGGGGCGCGAGTGAATCAAGATATACCTTGGCTTCACGAATGATATGGCGCGCCACAAACTCTGGGGTATCTTCATTCATGTGAATGAAACCATGTAGTTCACGCAAGACATCATTAGGGATGTGGCGTGAAGTTCTAGTTTCGCCGTACAAGAAAATAGGAATTTCTTCATTGCGTTTGCGCACTTCCATCACAAAGGCACGCAAACTACCCAAGGCGACATCAATCTCCTCGGCGCTACCCTCGCCAAACTCTTCGTCATCAATCGACAAAATGAAACAAGAGGCACGCGAAGCTTGTTGCGCAAATGAAGTTAAGTCGCCATAGCTCGTCAGGCCCAATACTTCCATACCTTCAGATTCAATCGCTTCAGCGAGCGCACGCACCCCTGAACCAGAAATATTTTCTGAGCGAAAGTCTTCGTCAATGATGACAATAGGAAAACGGAACTTCATCGTACCTCCTAGGCGCAATTGCTCGCGTCAAAGATCAAAAAATTGGTAAAACGAGACTATAAAGACAAATTCAGTAGTTTTGTTGAATTTTTGGGTAGATTTTGACCTCTTTTTATGACAGAGGTCGTATTTAGTGTTTTGCGCCCAGTAGAGGCCCTCTTTTAGTCACCAGAAGGCTTCAGGAGAGAGGCTTGCTTAGGTTTTCGGTAAGGTGACACCCACTTGACCTTGGTATTTGCCACCACGGTCTTTATAGGAAGTTTCACAAATCTCGTCGCTCTCAAAAAAGAGTACCTGTGCGCAACCCTCACCCGCATATATCTTGGCAGGCAATGGCGTGGTATTGGAGAACTCGAGGGTCACATAACCTTCCCACTCTGGCTCAAAAGGTGTCACGTTCACAATAATGCCGCAACGTGCGTAAGTACTTTTACCCAAACAAACTGTCAGCACACTGCGAGGAATCTTAAAGTACTCCACCGTTCTAGCTAAGGCAAATGAATTAGGAGGAATGATGCAAACATCCCCCTTAAAGTCCACAAAAGACTTTTCATCAAAGTTCTTCGGGTCAACAATGGTGCTATTGATATTGGTGAAGATCTTGAACTCATCAGCACAACGAATGTCGTAGCCGTAGCTTGATGTGCCATAACTGACAATCTTGTGTCCGTCTTGAGCATAGCGTACTTGCCCCGGTTCAAATGGGGAAATCATGCCGTGCTCTTCGGCCATTTTGCGTATCCAGCGATCAGATTTAATACTCATAGCGTTATTTTGACATACCTTATTCAGCTTCTTGTTTTTGCAGCTGCCTCATAGCGTGCGAACTCTTCTGGTGTATTGGCATTGGCAAATGACAAGGCATCATCCACATCGATGGTTGCATGCTCAATTTGGGTGTACCAATCCAAGACTTTACGCTGCCCACTATCCAAAAACTGACTCAAACGAGTCGCCATGGAACTTCTGATGAGAGCAAAGAGCGGTTCAGCATGCCACCGCCCATCGGGATCTTGACTTTGCGCATAAACCACATTGGCTTGCGTGGCTTCCATGCGCTCGTACAAACGAGTCATCAATGAACCGTCTAAGAAAGGTGCATCACAAGGCACCACAAAAACATAAGGGGTGGGTGCTGCCCTCAAGCCCGCCTCAATGCCCGATAAAGGCCCTTGATAATCAGGCAAACGATCTCTCACCACCGGTAACCCCATAGCCTCATAGTCTTCAATATGGCGGTTAGCACTGACAAGCACTAATTCTGTTTGAGCCCTTAAGACATCTCGTACACGCAAGGCCAAACTTTGGCCTGCAAACTGTAAAAGCCCTTTATCCTGCCCCCCCATGCGTGAGCCGCGCCCACCAGCAAGAATCAATCCCATAATGAGTGGGCTAGGTAAACTCAGCATGCTTTGACGCTTAGATGAACACGACCGTCACTAGGGCCGGTGATTTGCCCAACAATACTAGCTCGAGAAAAACCTTCTTGCGCAAAGATCTCCAGCACCTGTGAAGCTACATCAGCTTGGCAAGCCACCAAGAGACCGCCACTGGTTTGTGGATCAGTCAGTAAGGCGCGCTCTACATCCCCTAAGGAGGGATCTAACTCTATAGCGTCCCCATAACTTTGCCAGTTACGGCGTGAAGCGCCCGTAATAAAACCTTGTTGAGCCAACTCTTGCACCTGGGGTAAAAACTGCAGCTGGGCATAATCAATACGAGCATGTAAACCAGAGCCTTTAGCGATTTCTAAGGCATGTCCTAGAAGGCCAAAACCAGTCACATCGGTTAAGGCATGCACCCCTGCCAATGTGGCTAAGCGCGTACCTGGTGTATTGAGTTGGGTTGTGTTCTTTAGCATCTCCTCATAGTGCAGCGTTGAAAGCTGTTCCTTTTTCAAAGCGGCTGAGTAGATACCTACACCCAAGGGCTTACCTAAGATGAGCACATCTCCGCGCTGCGCCGTGGCATTACGCTTGAGGTGTTTAGGATCAATGATGCCAATCACCGCTAAGCCATAAATGGGCTCGACCGAATCAATTGAATGTCCACCAGCGATAGGAATACCTGCTTTAGCACAGACCTCACGACCCCCATTAAGAATCTCAGCAATATCTTCTGGCGGTAAAACATTGATAGGCATACCCAAAATAGCCAAGGCCATCAGGGGCGTGCCGCCCATGGCATAAATATCAGAGATGGCATTAGTTGCCGCAATCTGACCAAAATGACGTGGCTCATCAACAATCGGCATAAAGAAATCGGTGGTGGCAATCAAGGCTTGATGCTCATTGATCTGGTAGACAGCTGCGTCATCAGCAGTTTCAGTACCGACTAGCAACTCTTTAGGCAAAGGAAATTGCACCGAGGTTTTGAGTAACTCGGACAAAACTCCTGGTGCAATTTTGCAACCACAACCACCACCATGCGATAAAGAAGTGAGGCGTACTTTTTGTTCAGGCACTATCAATCCTTTAAATATCTTAAGTTCATTTAAAACGTCATGACTGTCACGCCATCACCAGTAGCGCGATCGAGCATCGTCACCATACCTATAATTTCTCCAAACTCAGCAATCATGTCTTCTTTGACTAATTGCCGATCACGCATGGCAGTACTGCAAGCATGAATCTTGGCTCCCGCACGAATCGCATCATCAATAAAGTCAGACAGGCGACGATTCATAGGGGGAATTGTTTGATGTCTGGCGGGATTGTCTTGAATAAATAATTCAACACTCGCACCCAAGGCATGGATTTCCACATCCATATCCATCGCTGCTGCTGCGGCTGCAAAGAAAAATGGCGTGGCCGCTAACTGCGGCGCCTGAGTGCTCGCTTGCCACAACTGAATGATGACGGTCTTTTTCAAGAGTTACCTTTGGTCTTTTGAAATTCTTCCAAACTTGTAAAACGGTTCAGATCCATGAGCTCAAGCGCGCGAGCTTCAATGGAGTGTCCTGGCAACAAACTCTGGCGAGCCTCATCAGAGTCAATGGCTTTTAAATGAACCAACCAGCTTTCTAGGGGAGCGCGGTTGATCTTGATAGGGCGCTCCTGTACAGGCTCATTGGCCGCCGTCACAATCGAGGCAAAAGGAGTGCGAACCGTGATGATCGTTTTAGCGACTTCAATCAAAGCAAATGGCTCGTTCTTCTCTAATTCTCTTTGCAAGGGTTTGGGGTTGAACATATACAGGTCCCCGACCAAGGCCGCTCCAAAAGGAGTAATCCCCACACGATACTCATCATCACTCAATGGCTCAAACCAAAGATTAAGATCAGCGTCATACAACAAGTGCTCAGGAAAGGCACATCCACGTATCTCAGACATGTTTTCTATCCCTACTATAGTGATATGGCGGAAGAGTATGGGAGTCGAACCCACCAAGGACTGTACGACAGCCCTTCCCGGATTTGAAGTCCGGACGTCCCGCCGGGGAGCGAACCTCTTCCATGTGAAACTTCATGACACTGTCTCCTCTAAAGAAAACAGCTCAGGATTTCTTATGATTCTATGATCTTTTTCTAATTCTTTCTTGCCTTTGCGATAACTGACCAAACGGCGGGTGAACCCCAAGCGATCATAGGCCTCTAAAATCTGAATCGCCCGTTTACGCCCCAAGCCCACGCGCTCCTTAAAGCTAATCACAGTCACGTAGCCATCTTGCTCGATGATATCCCGAATCATATCTGCCATGATTTGCATAGTCGGTATGGGGTAGAACAAGTCGGGTACCAATTGAACCAAAGCTGAAGTCCGCGATACTTTGCGTAAGAGCAAACGAATATTAGCCTCAGGCTCTGATAGCTGACTCGCCAAATCACGCACCCAGGGAGGGTCATAGCGGCCATCGATTAAGCGTGGGTAAATACGCTCCCAAAGCACCTTTTCTTTCTCGGTAAGTTCAACCTTATGATCAGGCAAATGGACAAAGCTGCCTGTGATACTGACTTGCTTATCAAAAATCCAGCGTTGTAAGAGAACATGAAATAAGCCTGCTTTCACACCAGGCAAAGACATACGACGCAAGCGTTCTTCAGCCACCCCCGGCTCATCAGGCTCTTCTTGATGAAAACGGGCTAAAGCACTCAATACGGCAGCTTGATATTGCTGATAAATTGCATCACTGCAATAGTAAAAGTCATCTCCTAAAGCCAGTTCACGCGGCGCATAGTTCTGCAAGGTCGCTTGCGCTACTTCTGGCCTTTGATTAAACAGCATGCTGCCGTTTTTTAGCGATAAAGCCTCTTCATGGCGCTCTAAAAGAATCTGCCAAGCTTGAGTCACCGTACTATCAGCCAATGCTTTTAACAATGCAATACGCTCGGGTTTTTTACGCCCCCTCAAAGGCGGATCAGTATCCAGTACAAGCCCACCAGCTAAGGTGTAGCGAGCACTGCTATCGCGCATAATGATTCGATCATGCCAACATACCGAGACTGGTTTCTCGAAGGCACATTGTGCATAAGCAGTTTGCCCAGCACTGACTTCTGCACAATCAAGCAAAATGATCCGACTCGTGAAAAACTCAGTGCCATGATGCAATAAGAGCACTTGACCATCTTTAATCGAGCGTTGCGCATCATGAGGCACTTCAATACGGCAATCAAAGCGCTGTACTAGGCGGTTCAATTCAGTACTGGTCAGCCAATCACCGCGCTCTACTTCACTGTACTCCACACCAGATAAAACTAAACCACAACGCATCCCTACTGAAGCACTCTCTGCAGGCGTGTTTTGCGCATGTATGGAACGTACCTTAACTTGTTTTTGTTTCGGCCCCAAATACAAACTATCACCTACTCGAACCTGACCAGAGGTCACAGCGCCAGTGATAGCCACACCCACACCCTTGACGACAAAGACGCGATCGATAGCCAAACGGAAATAATCTCCCTGACGTGGCTTCAGAGCTTCTGCTTGCTCAAACAAATGAGTCTTGAGAGCATCAATACCGATGAGGTTTTTAGCAGAAACTGGAAAAATATCTGCCTCAGTAAAGCGAGTACTCTTGAGATACTCCGTGATTTCTTGTGTCACTGCTTGCAGTCTGGCAGGCTCTACAGCATCTATTTTGCTTAAGGCAACGGTCAGACGAGGAATGGCCAACAAATCCAAAATACGTAAATGTTCTAGGGTCTGAGGCATTAAGCCATCATCAGCAGCAACCACTAATAAACCATGATCCATACCCGCAGCGCCGGCTGCCATGGTGTGCACAAACTTTTCATGTCCTGGGACATCGACAAAGCCAATGACTTGACCGTCTTTAGCAGGAATATAAGCAAAACCTAAATCAATGGTGATACCCCGTGCCTTTTCTTCAGGCAGGCGATCAGCATCAACTCCTGTAAGCGCTTTGACTAGAGAAGTTTTACCGTGGTCAATATGACCGGCTGTACCAATAATCATTTAAGACTTGGCTTTCTTTAAACGACTAGCCACGGCTTCTAGCATCGCTAACCAAGTCGCTTGATGTTCATCTTGCAAACAGCGTAAATCAAACAACAAGGCTTTTTCTTGAAAGCGCCCAATCACAGGGACCTGACCGGCTCTTAAGAGACGCTCCATACGGGTCACTAGTTTTTCACCCGTCTTATCTTGCCCCTCAATCGCAATAGCTACAGAAGGTAAACGTTCAATCGGTAAAGAACCAGAGCCAATCTGGGATAGGACAGCACGGGTCGAAATCTGTAACGGTAAACCAGCAAAGATTTTTTGAATCTGCGGTAAGACTTGTTCTGTCTGAAGCTGTATCGCTGCTTGCGTGCGCGTCAATAACTGCAAAACCGTCAATCGTTGTGGCAAACGCGCAGGGTCTCGATATAACTGCAAGACAGCCTCCAGACCTGCGAGGGTGATTTTGCCCACACGCAAGACTCGTTTGAGAGGGTTTTTCTTAATCTTCTGGATCAAATCTTTGCGCCCGACCAATATACCCGCTTGAGGTCCACCTAATAATTTGTCACCACTGAAGGTCACTAAATCTGCGCCAGCCTGTAAGGCTTCTTGCGGGGTGGGTTCGGCGGGTAAATTGAACTGAGCCATATCGACCAAAGTCCCCGAGCCTAAATCGACTACAAAAGGTAACTGATGCTGATGAGCAATTTCAGCTAATTCAGCTTCAGGCACTGAGTGAGTAAAGCCTGCAATCGCGTAATTACTCGTATGAATCTTCATGATCATCGAGGTCTTCGGACCAATGGCCTCGACAAAATCTTTGGCGTGGGTACGATTCGTAGTGCCCACCTCTTTGAGCTTGGCTCCTGCACGCATCATGATGTCGGGGATACGGAAGGAGCCACCAATTTCAACGAGCTCGCCTCGAGAAACAATTACTTCTTTACGTAAACCTAAAGCGTGCAGCAATAAGAAAACAGCCGCAGCATTATTGTTCACAATCGTGGCAGCTTCAGCACCTGTGATCTCACACAGAAGCTCTTCAACAATCTCGTCCCGGTCGCCCCTCTTGCCTTCCCCTAAATCGTATTCCAGGGCACAAGGCTGGGCCGCAGCAGCAGCAATGGCTTCGACGACCACCGGCGGCATCACAGCACGACCTAAATTGGTATGCAAGACCGTACCGGTCAAGTTAATCACTTGCTTGAGTTTTGGGGCGGCACGTCTAGATAGTTCACTCGCCACCTCTTCGTAGAACTGCTCTGGCACAGGCAGATCAAGGAGGGTTTGCGCTTGTATAGCCTCACGCTTTGCTTGCAGAGCGTGACGTATGGCACGCAAGACCTCTTCTCGACCATATTGGTCGATCGCATTTTGATAAGGTGCGGTTTGAATGAGTTTGTCTACAGAAGGCAGCTGGGCCAACAAATCTTTCACGGACGCACGCGCCACGTTTTTTGAATCCATAGTGAATTATGTATCAGTTTTCTCAGATTGTGCAATCGCCATCAAAAAGAGGTTGCGGCCGGTGCGTTGAAAACCTTCTTTTTCCAAAGCCATATCGAGTTGAATCGTCGCCAAATCATCGGCGACTGGATCCATCATCGGATCACGCGATTGGAACATCAATTTGAGGTAGCCCCCACAATCATCACAACACTCGCCTTGAACCAAGCTCTCACGGGTCTCACCGAGCATCGTCACCTCTTTGGGGGTGTCGCAGTTCGTGCAACGGGCACGCGGACCATACCATTCTGATGAACACAAGGAGCAAATGAGATAGCGATGACTGTCACGATCGCCAACGCGCACCACACTCGTCACAGGGTGTGAGCCACATACTGGGCAAAGTGAATTTTCACCGCTGTAAATTTTTGCGTGAGTCATGGCCGCAGCGCGCTTAGACCATATCAATTGCAAGACTGCGCCAATAAATGGAGCCCATTCCGGCTTCACTTCTGCCTCATCGAGGGTTAAATAAGCCTGAGCTTGCTTAGCGAGTTCAGCGGCATCTGCCTTTTTGAATTCAGCAAACACCTTTTTAACAGGCTCTTGTACCTCTTGCTTCTCATAAGCAGTGATAAAAGCTTGTAGCGCTTTTTGCCAATCTTCACCGGCTTTCCAGGTAGAGACAGATAATGGGGGTACACCGTGCTTCAATGACTCACGCACAAAGTTTTCTTCGAGAACTTCACCGGCATCTATCTCAGAGATCGCCGTGGCTTGGGCTGCCGTTAGTTGTGCACAAAATTGCAACCAATCTGCCAAATCATGATCTTTTGCCAATTGCGCAAAACGTGTGGAGCGGTCTTTGTATAAATCAGCCACATTGGGGTAAACCAAGAGCGGCGTGTCATCCGCTGGCATGCTTTGAATTTCACCAGGCTGTATTAATTTGACGGCTGATACGGTTGTCATAATTTGTCTCTTCTGTTGTCTTTATTAGTAGTTCAATATTGTTTTATTTATGTTACCCAAGTCTGTAAAACTGCGGGCTCATAGATAAAACAATACTCAAGATCTTTTACACATCATGTACTGATGTCTTACTGCTAAAACATAAGGGGAAGAATACCATTCTTCCCCTTAATCTGCTCTTATGTATTCGAGCTTAACGGCTTATTTGCCACCCATCTCTTCACGGTACCAGCCAGGATGATGTTTACGTGCCCAGGCTTTTGAAACCAGGCCAGTCCACATACCCTTGATCGTACCTTTAACCCACATTGCAGCATAGATATGCACGATGATGCCGAGAATCAAGACCCATGCGGCAACCGCATGAATCAAAGCAGCCCAACGTACAGTATCAATGTGGAAGTTACCAGCAAAGTATGGTCTCCAGAAGAGAATACCGGTAACTACCAAAAGCAACATCGTGATGGTCATGACCCAGAATAGCAACTTCTGGCCACCGTTGTAACGACCTACCTCAGGCAAACGATCTTCGCGATCAGCTAAAACATCGCCAATTTGCTTTAACCATTGACGGTCGTTCTTGCTGAGTAGGTTGTGATGCCAGAACTTGAAGTAGAGGATCACAAACAACACGAACATCGCTACACCAACGAATGGGTGGAGAATTCTGGCCAATTGGCCACCACCCAAAACGCCGGAGAGGAAGTACAACGATGGATGAAAGTATGCCAAACCTGAAAGTGCAGCCAACATAAACAAGAGGGCCACAATCCAGTGATTGATACGATCAGACGCCTTATAACGGACTAACATGTTTTGATCTGACATTGCTGTCTCCTTATTTGACGTCATGTTCATCTTCAACGGTCTTTGGTCCCTTGATAGCGTAATGGATTACGCCTGAGAGAACCGCAGCTGCCATTGTGATCAACGCGATCGGTTTCATGACACCCTTCCATGCTGCCACTGTTGGGGAGATGGATGGGTTAGCTGGCAAACCATTGTATTGCTCAACTTTGTCGCCATGTGGCAATACATACATCACGTGTGTACCACCCACACCTTCTGGGTTATACAACTTCGCATGCTTGTAACCACGAGAGTTCAAATCTTTGATGCGCTCTTCTGCAGCTTTGATCTGATCTTCTTTTGGACCGAAAGTCAAACACTTGGTTGGACATGTTGCCACGCAAGCAGGATCTTGACCCTTCTGGACGCGGTCAGAGCACAATGTGCACTTGGTCGCCTTATTGGTCGTTGCTGAAATACGTGGAATGTCGAATGGACAACCCTGTACGCAGTAGCCGCAGCCGATACAGTTATCGCTGTTGAAGTCAACGATACCGTTGCTCAACTTGATAATTGCGCCCGGACTTGGGCAAGCCTTCATACAGCCTGGCTCTTCGCAGTGCATACAGCCATCTTTACGAATCAACCAGTCAATAGTGCCTTGATCATTTTCCATTTCGTTAAAGCGCATGACAGTCCATGCGCCCGCGCCCAAGTCGCGTGGGTTGTCATAAACACCGTCCGTGTTACCAATTTCTGGACGAGTTTCATTCCATTCCATACATGCGACCTGGCAGGCCTTACAACCGATACATTTAGAAATATCGATTAGCTTGGCAACTTTCGTTGCTTTGGCGGCCTCAGGCGGAGGCGACATTGTGCCTGCCGACTTCGCTACTACGTGAAGAACTTGTGCTGGTGCAGTCATGTTCCTCCTCCTTATGCCTTCTCAATGTTAACCAAGAACGCCTTGAACTCAGGTGTCTGAGAGTTGGCGTCACCCACAAATGGTGTCAGCGTGTTGGCCAATTGGCTTGGCTTAGCAACACCCTTAAAGCCGTAGTGAATTGGAATACCGACGTGGTGAATCTTCTTACCATCCACATCGAGTCCCTTCATACGCTTCGTTACCACGGCTTTCGCTTTCACGAAGCCACGCGCAGAAGTGACTTTGACCTTATCACCTGACTTAATACCACGTGCTTTAGCGAGCTCTTCATCAATCTCGACGAACATCTCAGGCTGAGTAATTGCATTCAGCTTAGAGTGCTTAGTCCAATAGTGGAAGTGCTCAACCAAGCGGTATGTGGTAGCCACATAAGGGTAGTCTTTATTGGAGCCGAAGGCTTCCATATCACCTTTGTAAACACGAGCGGCTGGGTTTGATTTAGCCTTCGCGTTATTAGGATGTAATGGGTTAGCAGCCAATGGTGACTCAAATGGCTCATAGTGCTCAGGGAATGGACCCTCAGCCATTTGTGGCGCCCACAAACGGGCTACACCTTCTTGAGTCATGATGAATGGCATCACATTCTCTTCAGGTTTAGCTGTCGGACGCATATCAGGGATGTCATTACCACCCCACTTGTCACCCAACCACTTCAAGACCGCACGCTTCTCATCCCATGGCTTACCGTTCATATCGGTAGACGCACGGTTGTAGAGAATACGACGGTTGGCTGGCCATGCAAAGCCCCACTTCAAGCTCTGACCGAGGTTCTGATCAGATGTCTCAGTTGGGTCACGGCGTGCTGTCAAGTTACCTTCTTTACTCCATGAACCAGAGTAGATCCAGTTACCACAAGCGGTGCCACCATCATCGCGCAATTGAGCAAAACCAGTCAATTGATCACCTGGCTCGAGCAATACCTTGCCAGTTGGATCCTTGATTTCAACAAAGGTCTTACCACTGATCTCGCGAAGCAGTTCGTCTGCTTGTGGGAACATGGGGTTCTTATAG
>ERZ650311.65-NODE-65-length-64080-cov-11.022538_pt1 | contig 64080 bp, 98 predicted proteins | sample MGYA00376247_ERZ650311 | MGnify/ENA primary metagenome ERZ650311 (study PRJEB26733, sample SAMN07839324) | wastewater metagenome | biome: small river; feature: stream; material: water | place: USA: North Carolina | collected 2016-07-28 ... | reverse complement strand
GAACGCGGTCGGCTTCGTCCACGTCCCGTTTCCGGTGAACGTCTGGACGTCGACCTGCCCCGTCGTCCCCGACACGTAGGGGATGCCGCCCGCGGTGAGCTGCGTCCAGCCGACGCCATCGAGGTATACGACCGACTCGCCGGGGAGCAGCGTGCCCTTCCACAGCGTGACGGGGACGGAGCCGTCCGTCATCGTCACTTCGATCGCGTTCGTGACGCTCGCGTGGTCGTTGCGGATCGAGAGCGTCTTGACGTTGCGCGTGGTCGACGTCGCGCCCGCGACGATCTGCGTCGTGGTGTTCGTCGAGATCGAGAGGTTCGCCGCCGCGCCCGGCGTCACGGTCCCCGAGGCGAAGTCGACGTAGGAGCACGCGACCTCGACCGTGCCGGACGCGGACGTGACGACGGAGACGTTCGCGCTCGTGCTCGCTGCGAGATTCAGCATCGATAGACCTCAGCGGGAGTAGTCGCACGCGAAGTGCTTGCCGCGCTCGCGGTGCTCTTCGGAGATGAGGAGTCGGCCCGCGCCCTTGCACCGGCCGCACTGGATGCGCGCCACGACGACGCGCGGTGCGATCGCGCCGCCGGGCACGGGCAGTGGCTTGTGGTGCTCGCCGCGCCCGGAGCAGTCCGGGCACGTGCGCCACTGCTCGACGTGCAGGATCGTGGCCTGCGCGAGGAGCCGAGAGAGGCCGCTCACTGAAGTTCGATCGAGAGGTTCACGGTGAGCGTGTCGCCGCTGACCAGAGCACGGCTCGACGCGAACGCTTCCGCCCAGAGGATGTCGCCCGCGGTCGCCTCGGTGACGTAGTAGCCGAGCACCGTCTGCGAGCTGGTGGGGCTCCACGTCTGACCCGGGTAGGTCTTCGTCGTGGTGCCCGTGCTCGTGCTCGCCGCGTTCCACGTCGCGCGCGCGAGGGCCTTCGTGCTGTAGCCCGTGAAGGTCGCCTCGGTGAAGTCGCCCTCGACGGTCGCTTCGGTGAGCGACCCGAGCGCGGTGTAGAGGCGGAGGACCTGCGCGTTCGGCGACGCATCGCTGAGCATCATGTCGAGGAGCGCGCGCTCCCCCTTGTCCGGCACGGTGAGAGCCATCGGTCACGTCCTTTCGAGATCGGGAAAGAGCTGGGTGCGCGAGCGGTGCTCAGCGCCCGGGAACGATTTCGACCGAGAGGCGCAAGCGCGGCTCGCTCGCGTAGTGCTCGGCGACCTTCTCGTGCTGGAGTCGGAAGTCGATCGGGCGCCGCGCCTCTTCGGTGAGCTGCTCGCTGCGCTTCACGACCTCGCGCGCCCATCGGAGCCAGGTGCCGCTACCGCGATCCGGCCACGCGCGACCGACGATCCACTCGTCGTATCCGCCGCCGAACATCCAGCGGAAGGTGGCGTCGGGCAGGACGCACACGAGATCGACGTCGCGCGGCTCCGCTTCGAGATCTCGGAGCGCTCCGCCGACGAGATAGACGGGGTGCCCGTGGTAGTAGCGGGACACGTCGTGAGCGAGCGATCGGAAGTATTCGAGTCGCGCGATCGCGCCCGTCGAGAGCATCGGCACGACGGCGCCGACGTCGATCAGTTCGGGTCGCGATGGATCCATAGGCGGGGCTCCTCGGTGTCTCGCGTCGGCACGCACCAGCACCGACGAGACGCTTCGTGCTCGCGCCCGTAGTTGGGCATCACGTGCACGTCGGAGGAGTCGTCGCTCCTGTCCTCGCCATCGGTCGCGGGCTCGATCACGCCGCCCTCCGCAGCGCCGATGCCCGCACGGAGAGCGCGGCACGCTGTTCGGCCACGCGGCGGCCCGAGACGAGCCGGAGCGCGCGGAGGGCGCCGCTGCGCGCCTTCGCCTGATCGGCGCGCTCGCGCTCGGCCTGCTCGGCGAGCAGATGCGAGACGGGGAGCGCGTCGCGGAAGTAGCGGAGCGGCTCGGGTGCGGGCGCCGGCGCGACGCCGAGCGTGATGCAGTTCGCGTAGGCCGCGGTCGAGACGGTCGACCCGTTCCGGTACGTGACCGCGGTCGTGCCGACGCACCACCGGCACGCGCACGGGTAGTTCCGGATCATCGCCGCGACTGCTCGAGCGCGTGCTTCCACTTCTCGATCGCGGTCCGCGCCGGGTCGTGCGGGATCTCGTCGATCGTGCGCTGGGCGTGAGCGATGGCGTCCGCGTCGCTCGTGTGGTTCGTCATCGCGGCGAGCAGCCCGGGGGCGATCGCGGCGACGATGTTGAGGGCCTGGACGACGATGGTTCCGATCACGACTCACCTCCGGAGGTGCAGAGATCCGCGGGCACGCCCGGCAGGGCGCAGAGCAGCGGCGGGACGTCGGGCACCGCGGCGCCGAGCAGTCGAGCGGCGTGGAGCGCATCGAGCAGCGCGCGGGCGAAGTCGTCGATCTCGTCGATGCACGCGGCGATCGGATCCTCGTTCGCGGCGGCGGCGATGCGGTCGGCGGTGAGCCAGAGCTGGAGAGCCGAGCGCGCAGCGGCGATCCCCGCGTCGGCCGGAGCCCAGCGCGCGAGCACGGGATCGAGGCAGGACGGGTCGGAGCCGTACGGGCACGTGCGCTGCGCATCGGCCGAAGCGGCCTGGCTCACGCCATCAGCGATGCCGGAGACGAAGGTCGCGGCGACGTCCACCGCGGCGGCTTGCTGCGCGACGGGCGTGGTCTGCCCGCATCCGTGCAGGAGCAAGGCGGCCGCGCCGATGAAGCAGATCGCGAGCATCACTTCGACGAGCGCGTAGCCACCCTCCGAGGAGCGCGGAGGCGTGGAGCTCGAGCGCTGAGCATCGGGCGGCGGGAGCGAGCGGGCGCGCGCGTAGGCGGCTCCGATCAGACCCGCGATCGCGGTGACGAACGCGATGGCCTCGCCGGAGCTGAGCCAGTGCACGAGCTTGCCCCAGTCGTCCTCGAGCGTGATGACGATCGCGAGCGCCGTGGCGCACACGAGCGAGATGCCGGCGATGACCGCCTGCGGGATGGTCCAGCTCTCGATCCACTTCTTCATCGGTTCGGTCTCCTCTGCGGCAGGGGCGGGACCCCCGCGGGAAGTCGCTGCTCGCCGGTGGGCTCTTCGGCGCTCACCTCGACGACGTGCGTGGGGCTCGAGATGGGCGCGACGCCGCTCTCCACCTCGGCGCGCAGCTCGCGCAGCTCTGTGCGGAGCGCCTCGATCTGGTGCATCGCCTCGGAGAGCTTCGCTGCGCACTCGCGCTCGTCGGTCGTCTTCTTCGCCCACGCGCGGATCGCGTCGGTGACGGCGGCGAGCAGCGGGCCGAAGCGATCGGCGACGACCTTGAGCAGCTCGGCGACGCGGTTGAGGATCAGCGCGAGCGCGCCGAGCACAGCGGCGAACGCCACCGGCTGAGAGAGGATCAGCTGGACCACGGGGAGCGCCTTTCTGGGAGCGCGCGCCCCCGCGCCGCCCTACTGCATGACGATCAGCTGCGGACGCCGAGCTGCACGGACGCGTCGACCCAGCCGTTGACGTAGTAGGTCGAGCCCGTGCCGTTGCGGATGCGGAGCGAGCCGTCGGTGTGCGCGTAGACGGTGATCCCGTCGTTCGCTCCGGCGCTCGCCTCGGCGATGATGACGAGCGTGTAGCCGACGTCCTTGTCCCCGGTCGCGCCGACGGGGATCGATGCGCCCGTGTAGCGAGCGACCGCGACGGCGCTGACGCCCGTGGTCCAGTTCGCTTGCTCGTCGTCGGTCTTGCCCGGCCGGATGTCGTGCGCGGTGGAGTAGGACGCGCAGAGCCGCACGTAGCGGTCGCGCCAGTCGATCGTCGCGTCGAGCTGCGACGTCACGCCGGCGGCGACCGAGATCGCGAAGTGCCTGCGCGCGCCGCCGATGGAGCTGCGCTGCTGGGACAGCTCGAGCCCATGATGCTCGAGCGACGACGGGAGCCGCAGCTGCGAGAGGCGCGCGTGCTCGTGCCGGCTCTTGCCGATCGGGTGAGAGGCGGACGCGACGCCCATGAGCGCGCGGTCCTGCGCGCGGTTGAGCTTCCACGGCGCGACCTTCGTTCCGTCGCTGCCCACCGCGCTCGACCACGCGTTCGGCGTCGTCCGCTGCCCGAGCGCGCACGTCGCCTCGAGCATCAGGAGGAACGTGCACGGCTTGATCGCGGCCTCGGCGTCCCGCGTGATCCAGAGATAGCCGTGCGAGTCGTCGACCCAGAGCCGCGCCTTCGGAGAGAGCGGCACCGAGGGGCCCACGGTCGTCGCGTTCGATCCGACGCCCGAGTAGCCGAGCGAGACCGCGCGCGAGGCGGGGAGCTTCGTGTCGTGCGGTGCGAAGAGCTGATCGGGAGTCGGGTCGCTCGTGTCGAGCGGCGTCGCACCGATCGGGCCCGCGGCGAGATAGGCGATGCTCGTCCACTTATCGAGATCGATCGCGCTGTGCGTCGCGACGATCATCCGATCGCGCCAGTCCATCGAGTCGTCTACGAGGCGCGAGGTGCCCGGCGCGACGTTCGTCACGTAGCCGATGAGGCGCCGCAGCCCCTCGCCCTCGTAGTTGCCCCAGCCGTCCGCGCCCGCGCCGGTCGCCTTCGCGCACGTCGTTCGGTCGCGCAGCGAGGTGGAGAAGGAGGCCGAGAGCGCGGTGAGGTCGTCGCCGTCGGTGAAGGCGACGAGCCGCCCGTCACGACGCGCGTTCGTGTGGGAGTCGTACTCCTCGGCCATCGCCGAGATCACGCCCGCGACGGAGATGGTCGCGCCGGTCTGGTTCTCGATGCGGAGGCGGCCGTTGCTCGAGTCGGCGTAGATCGAGACGTTCGCGACCGGCGTGTAGACGTAGTCGGTCGAGGCGATCGGAGCGTTCGCGCCGAGGCCCCAGTAGACCTGCCGCACGTAGAGCGGGACGGCCGATGCGGCGAAGTTGTTGTCTCCGCTCTGGCCCGGGCGGATATCGAACGTGGCGCTCGCGACCGAGCGGATCACGACGAGCCCGAGCCGCTCGCGCCAGTCGCGGTTGTCGATGACCGCGCTCGTGCCGGTCGTGATCTGCGCGGAGAACGCGCACGTCATCTGCCCGGCGCCGCCGTCGCCCATGTCGACGAGCCCCGACGCGGGGCCGGGGCACGCCGCGCGGAGCACTGCGTCTTGAAGCGCGTTGAGATCGCGCGCGCGCAGGACTGAGCCGGGCCCGTACCACCGCAGGCGGCACGGCGGCAGTTCGTTCGCGTCGCTCGCGCCGTCCGCTGCGTCGAGCGCGATGTACGCGCGGCCGAGGAACGCGGCGCCCGACCACAGGGCCTCTGCGGTGCCCATGGAGTCGAGCACGCTCGCGCCGTCCTGCCCCCACGCGCGCGCGGGTACCATGCGGCCGATGATGGTCGCGAGCGCACGGCGGATCGCGTTGTCGTTCCAGTCCGCCTCGCTGAGGGTCGCGAGCAGCTGGAAGATCAGCGGCGCGCCCTCGCTCGTCGCGCCCATGCCCGCGAGCACGACGTCGGCGCGCGTGATCGGCACGATGTCGACCGGCGCGCTCGTCGCGATCTGCGCGAGCGCGGTCGCGATCCGATCTGCCGTCGCCCCGCCGCGCGCGCTCTCCGCTGCGACGAGCCGCTGCTGACGAGCGATGTCGTCGCGCACCGCGTCGCTGGCGAGCGAGAAGGCCCGCTCCCACTCGTCGAGCAGCTCGGTCGTCATCCGCGCGCTCATGTTCGAGCGCAGACGACGCCGCATGTTGTGGACGTACTCGAAGACCTTGCCCCACGCCTCGAGCTCGTAGAAGAAGAGCCCGTCCTCGGCGCGCGTGTAGCCGTCGGGGAGCATCGCGCGGATCCGGCGCGCGAAGTCCGCGGCGTTGGGCTCGGCGAGACCAGAGCCGAGCGTGTACGGGAGGGGCATGCGTCCTCGCGATCAGGCCTGCTCGACGGCGGCCCAGCAGTGCACCGGGTTCTCGCCGACGACCGGCGCGGCATCGATGTGGCGGAGGCCGCTGTAGCGCTCGCCGTCCGAGCCGACGCCGTCGATGAGTCCGCCCGGCTCGATGGCGGAAACCTCGAGCGAGATCTCCTCCATCGGCGCTCGGTCCTTCCGGATGACTCGGATCACATCACCCACGTTCGGCATCGCTTCCTCCGTCATGAGCAGTCGACCGCGTACTCGCGCAGCGCCCACGCGCGCGCGTTGCTCTGGTAGGTCGAGTCCCAGCCGGCACGGTGGGTCCACCGAGAGAGCTTGCCGGCGAGGTAGCTCGATCCGGTGTACGCGGTGCCGAAGAGGATGATGTTCGCGGCGCCCGGCGAGTACGTGCCGCGCGCGGTCGGGGTCGCGCTGCGCTTGCCGTTCGCGTCGCACACGCGGAGCTGGAGATTGTCGCTCGCGTCGACGCCGTGCTCGATGATCATCGGCGTGTTCTCGTAGACGCGCACCGCGATCGTTCGCTCGGTCGTCGAGTAGATCATCCAGCGCAGGACGATCGCGTTCACGCCGAAGCCGTACTCGTTCGCCGTGTCTTTCACGAGCGAGAGGTTGTACGTGCCGCCGGTGTCGCCCGCGATCACGTGCCCGAGCCACCCGGCGCGGTGCACGCTCGTGTCGACCGTGACCGCGCCGGTGGGGATGAGGAGCGCGAAGTGCCCGATGAAGCGCTTCGAGGCATCGAGCAGGTGCGCGAGGTCGCCAGCGGTGAGCTTGTCGTCGACGCCGTCGAAGACCGACGTCTCGCGGAAGTTCAGCAGGTCGGCCGCGAGCATGCCGCGTGCGGGGCTCGCCGCCTCGCTTGCGGTCGCGTGCACGCGCGTGCTCGAATCACGACCATGCCACGCGCGCACGCGCTGCGTCGCGCCCGAGTCGCCGCTGTACTCGACGAGCTGGCGGCCGCCGAGATCGAGGAACTCGACGACGTTCGCGTCGTCGTTCGGCCACCAGTCCTGCGCGACGTCGCGGCCCGCGGCGATGAAGACGTTCGCGATCGTCTTGCTCACCTCCGCAGGAGAGAACGCGCGCGTCGCGTAGCCGGCGAGGAACATGTGCCCATCGAACGGCGCGGACATCGACGTCGTGCCCGCATGCCACGCGGCGCCCATGAAGACCCCGACGAGCTGCACGCCGGGCGTCCAGCCACCCGTGATCACGTCGACGAGCTGGCCGTTGAAGTAGAGCCAGACATCGCCCGACGCCTTGAAGACGGAGACGACGCAGAAGAGGCGCGACTCGGGCGCGGTCGTGCTCGGCTTCCATGCGACGGCGCCGCCGTTGTACTCGCTGATCTTCGTCTGAAGCGTGCCGGGGTAGCCAAGGAGGTTCGTCGGCTCGGCGCTGCCTCCGACGACGTTGCAGCCGAAGATCTCCTGACGCTCGCTGTAGCCGTTCGGGAGATCGTGGTTCGCGTAGCCGACGACGATCCGCGTCATCTCAGTCAGCGACGTGCCATCGACCGTGACCGCGGCCTCGAGATAGCCTCCCTTGCCCCACGTCGGCGTGAGCGCGGCGAGCGACGTGCGGAAGAACGGCCCGGTCAGCTCGCCCATGCGCAGGAGGGGCGCGATCGGCTTCGTCGTGTCTCCGCCCGTGGGCGCGAGCGTGGCGTTGACGCCGGACGGGGCGATGCGCGCGGGGAGCCCGGTGCAGTAGCCGCCCGAGTAGGTCGCGCGGTTGCCGTCGTAGAGGAGCTTCCAGCCCATCGCCGCGACGGTCGCGAGACCGGGCGCAGGGCCGCCGCTCTTCATCCGCGCGGGGATCAGAGCCCCGCGACCGCGCGCCCGTCCCCTCACAGCGCGACCGGCTGCGTGTCGTAGAGGATGTCGAGCGTCGCAGCCGCGCCGGCCTTCGCGCCGAGCACGCTGGTCTGCCCCTGCTCGACGAAGAACTCCTGCGGCGTGTCGCCCGCCTTCAGCACGAGCCCGACGCCGGCCGTTCCGGGCGCGGCGTTGCGCAGGATCGTGATGTCGGCGGTGCGGGCCGCGAGGAAGATCCACTTCCCGACGAGGTTCGTCGGCGTGGTGTCGCCCTCGGTGCCGGTCACGCTCTTCAGATCGAGCGTCTGGCCGGTGCCGTCCACGGACATGCCGTAGCGAGCGTTCGGGATCGTGCGGACGATCCCGCCGATGCGTGCGAGGTCGAGAGACATGGTGCGCTCCTCGTTGGGTGAGAGATCAGGTGCGGCGCAGGACGAGCGACGCCGTGTAGACGGCCGCGCCCGTGCCGTTCGAGGCCGCGGCGCAGAAGATCGAGACGCGGTCGCCCGCGGCGAAGCTGACCGTGTGCGTCGTGTCGACGTACGCGCCGGCCGTGCTCGCGGTCACGGTGGTGGTGATCGTCGTCGCGACTCCGTTCTTGTAGACGGTGACGACGACGTTCTGGTTGAGCGTGTTGGCCGGCGCGTAGATGCGCAGATCGCGCAGCGTGCACGCCGCGGGGATCGTGTACTCGAGCACGTTCGCGGCCTGCGCGGACGCGCCCGCCGGCGTGTACTTCATCCCGCCGCCGTCGCCGAGGTAGACGCCCGTCACGGCCGCAGCGCCGTCGAGCACGCCGGAGAACTTCCACCACTGATCGAGCAGATCGACGCGGTCGATGAAGGTCTTGTCCGCGGCCGCCATGTAGCCGGCGTGCCCGCTCGTCGCGACGTAGCCTAGGTCGGACGAGATGGCCGATCCGGTCAGGCTGATGCCCGTGCCGGCCGTGTAGACGGAGGACTGGAAGTCGGTGCCCGGAACGGTGCTGCCCGCGTGCGCTACCTCGCGCGACGCCCGCCACCGCACCGAGTCGAGGAACACCTTCGCGCTGCCGACGCCCGTCGAATAGTCGGCGTTCGCGTAGGGCACGTAGACGCCGTCGGGCGCCGCCACCGAGCTCGAATTGATCAGCGTTACCCACGCGCCGCCCTCGGGCGACACCTCGATCTTCACGTGCGCTGCGTCCGCCGTGATGCGGACCTCGAACCACGTGCACGAGGGCATCGGCGTGGTCAGCGCCGTGTACGTCGGGACGCCGCCCGAGTAGATCGCGAGCTTCCAGACGCGATGGGTCGAGCCGTCGATCATCGCGGCGAGGAAGACGCCGTAGGTCGGGACGCCGAGCGAGAAGCCGCCCGCCATGCCCCAGAGCGCGGCGCACGGGGAGGTCGTCGGATCGGTGACGAGGGAGTTGTCGATCACCTTCGTCGTCCGCCACGTCACGACGATCGGCTGCGTCGCCGAGTGCATCATGCCGGCGAGCGGTCGATAGAGGCTGACGATGCCCGCGCCCGCGCCGATCTGGAGCGAGAAGACGCCGCGCGAGGGGAACGGCGTCGAGAGCGCGCCGGGCGAGATCGACTCGCTCATGCCGGCCGATCCCGTGCCGCTCTTCACGAGCACCCACGCCGAGGTGTCGTCGAGATCGTCGAAGCGCTCGACCACCGTCGCGTCCGGATCGGCCGCGCCCGTCTCGAGCTCGACGATGCGCGCGATCATCGAGCCGGCGTCCGAGCCGTCCGTCTTGCCGATGAGCGCGCCGAGCGTCGCGATCCAATACTGGATCCTGTTCAGCTCCGCGCCGGAGAGGTCGCGCTCGCGATCGGCGCTCGGCTCTTCGATCTTCGGCCGCCCGAGATCGGAGTCGATGCGCGCGGGGAGCGTCAGGATGGTCGGGATCGTCATGTGCTCCTCAGACGCTCGTGGCCGGGGTCGAGCCGGCCGCGTGGGTGATCAGGACGATGCCGGGTCGCACGCGCGCGAACTGCGCGGGCGTGACGTTCGCGCTCGGCGTCGTGACGTCGCAGCCGTCGATGCCCTCGACGTCGAGCACCGCGTGCGAGATCTGCTCGGGGCGCAGGATCCACTCCCACGCGTCAGCGCCGTCGGGCCAGCGATGCGCGCCGTCAGGATCGCCGGGGCCGAGCCGATCGAAGAGGCCGTAGATCGCGTCGAGCACGCCCTGCGTCGTCGGGCCGCCGGGCGTGACGCTGTAGAGCTCGTCGGGCGCGGAGGGGAGCGGCTCGTCGATGTCGAAGAAGCCGATCCCGCGCGCGATGCACGTGCGCTGGTAGGTCGCGGGGAGCAGCCCCGTCGTGACCTGGATGAGCACGCGCGCGCCGAGCGGGATGGTGACGTCCGAGACGGAGACGTTGATCCGCGTCGTGGTCGACCCGGGCGCGATCTCGTAGGCGCCGTCCCAGTCCGAGATGAAGTCGGTCCCGGTCGAGATCGAGATGACGAGATCCTGCGCCGTGCCGTCGATGAGCTGCCGGACCTGGATGTCGTCGTGGAGCGATGCCTGCGTCTGTAGGTACGCGAGCACCTTCGCGTTCGTCGTCTCGCCGGTCTGGCGCGCGCCCGTGGTGCCGATCGGCACGATGTCGATCGTCCCGACGCCGCGGTAGCCGAAGTAGACGCACGCGTCGTCGAGCCGCACACCCGGCGTCGCGCGCACCCACTCGCGATAGTCGCTGCGGTTGCCGCTGCCGGGCCGCTCTGCCATCCACGCGAGGATGCGGGCGCGGAGCTGCTCGATCGTTTCCTCGTCGCCGCCGCCCGTCATCTCGAGCACGGTCGCGGTCGCGTCCATGTCGGGCGGAGCGGACGGTGGCGAGTCGATCGTGAGCACGTCGCCCGCGACGAGGTTGCCCGCCGCGCCAGCGACGACCGCCTCGACCTCGACGACGGCGCCGATGATGGGCGAGACCGCCGTGCCGACCTCGAGCGTGTCGACCGGCGTGTAGAGGTCCACGCCGAACGCAGCTCCGACGTCGGGGATCAGGTCGCGCACCGCCCGCACGACCTCGTCCGCGCCCACGCTCATGATGTCGCCGAGCGCGATGTCCGACGCGCCCTCGGGCATGAGCACCCGATCGCCGCGCGAGCCGACAGCGATCGTCTTCGGCGACCACGCGGGCTCGGTCATCACCGCGGCGCTCGTAACGACGTACTTCGATCCGTTCGCGTGCGTGAGCGTCGCGCCGACGAGCAGACCGATCCCGGGGACGTCGCCCGTGATCATCACGAGCCCGGACGCCTTCGCCGCGGGGAGCAGCGCGCCGTCCGCGCCCATGCGCACCGCCGCGTGCTCGGGGAGGAACGCAGGGTCCGCGCTCGACGGGAGGATGTTCCGCTCCTCGTCGAGGATCGGCTGCTGAAGGAGGAACGCGACGGCCGCCACCGCGCGCGAGCGGAGCCAGTAGTCGGAGCCCTCCGCGAGCGAGGCGGCCGGGATCCGACCGCGCAGGTGCGCGAGCTCGATCTCGTGCAGCTCGTCGAGGGTCTTGCTCTTGAAGCTCATGCGCTCACCGAGTGCGTGTAGGAGACGGTCCGGCGCTGCCCGAGCCGGTCGCGGTAGGCGACGACGATCCGGAGCCGCACGTTGCCGACGATCTCGGCGGTGACCTCGAGGTCGCGCATGTCGCCGCGATCGACGATGTGCTGGACGGCCTCACGCCCGTAGGCGCGGGCGAGCGCGGGAGAGGCCTTCGTGAGCTTCCGGATCGTGTGGAAACGCGATCCGAACCACGGCGCGGCGGCGCCCGATCCGCGCTTCGAGCGGAGCGCGAGGATCACCTCGCTCGCGACCGTCGTGTCCTCGACGAGCCCACCCTTCTGGAGGGCGTACTCCCCGGTCTGCGCGTCGATCTTCGGGGCTCGGCAGGCCATCCACCCTCCGGGTCGACTGGACGAGCGGGGCGCATCGTGGCGTCATCAGGGGATGACGACGAAGCGCGTGCTCGCGATGCTGGGGATCTCGGTCGTGGCGTGGGCGTGCAGCTCGCGCGGCACGGTGCAGTTCGCCGACGCGTGGATCGACGTCGGCGAGGCGGTGAGGGACGCGGCGAGCGACTCCGCGGCCGCGCAGGTCGACATGACGGCGCCGTGCCAGCCGATCGGCTCGCTCGACTACCTCTACGCGAACGGGTCGCGCGGCGAGCAGGTCACCTACGCGGCCGACTTCCGCGACGCGTCGATCGATCCGGCGACCGTCCGCCGCATCACCACCATCTCGTGTGGCAACGTCGTCGACCCGCCCCCCGCGTGCGACGCGCCCGAGTGCTCATCGACGCTGCCCCCGCGCCCCGACTGCCTGATCTCCGGCACCGCCTTCATCGAGGCGGGGCACGTCGTCGTGAACTGCGGGACCGCGACCCTCACGCACAACAACCCGACGCCGCCCTACGAGCAGTCGGCCGAGTCGCACTACACGACCGTCCGGCTCGTGCTCGAGTAGCTACGTCGCCTTCACCTTCGACGAGCCCGTGTTCGCCGGGGCGTGCGGGCCGGTGCCCCACCCGCCAGCGACCTTGAGCTGCGTCTGGATGAACGCGCCGCCGTCATTCGGCACCGGTGTGGCCGCCGCGAACGCATCGAGCGCCGCACTGATCGCGTCGAGGCGCGCGTTGCACTTCGAGGCGAGCGCGAGCGCATCGGTCGCTCCGTCGCCGGTCAGCCGGATGTCGTTGCTCGCCGCGACGATCTTGTTGCCCGTGATCGTGACCGTCGCGTCCGCGTCGATCTCCACGTCGCCGCTCGTCGCGACCCGCACCTTCACGCCGTTGACCACGACGTCGCCGTTCGCCTTCAGGTGCACATAGGGTCGCTGCGCCGGGCCGCTGCCGCCCGTGTCGCCGCACCACCGAAGGACGACGTCGCCCTTCTCGAGCGTGTGCTCGCTCTGCCAGCGCCGATCCTTCGTCGCGATGACCACGCGCTCGTCGCCGCGTCGGTGCATCACGGCCTCGGCACCGTCCTGCGGTCGGTAGAGGACCGAGGAGAGCCCCCAGAGCTCCGCGTTCGCCTCCTCGTATCCGTTCGGGTCGTCGCTCTCGTCGTCCTCCGGCCCGGCCCCACGGATGCGGGCCTGCACGCTCGAGGCGCGATCGAGGATCGCGGTCGACATCACGATCGCGAAGTCGAGCACGCCGTCGACGGCCTGGAGGAAGTGCGGTCGCAGCGGCATCGGCACCTACAGGGCGAGGCTGTTCAGCGGGACGAGCCGGAGCTCGGTGTGCGTACCTGCGTCGCGCGAGCGCGTGAACGTGCGCGACGTGACGTAGCGCCGATCGTCGAGGCCCGACTGCTCGTGGATCACGTTCGCCACCGTGTCGATCGCGTAGAGGTACCGGCCCATGCCGTGATCCGGCGCGGAGACGGTGAGCACGTCGGCGCCCGCGAGCTCCTCGCGCATGATCCGCTTCGCTGCACGACGAGCGGCTTCCACCGTGGTGCAGTCGCTACGGTGCTCGACCTTCTCTCGGCGGAACGGGACGGACGCGTCCTCGACGCTGGCGTGAATCCTGGTTCGGGTCACGTCCGATCCGTGCGCGCGCCCGTAGACCGTCACCTTCGAGTACTGGCCCCCGCCGCTCTCGCGCCGCCCCATGTGAAGCACGTTCGTGGGGCTCTCCGCCGTGCTCCGCTTGCGCTGGATGAACGTGTAGAGCGGGTCGCTGCCGTAGCTCGGAGCCGCGACAACGAGCTCGCCGCGAGGGCTCATCCACATCATGCACCCGAGCCGCTGCGCGTGGCGCTCGAGGTAGCTCCACACCGACTCCCCCACGTGCGGCGAGGCCTCGACGACGGTCTGGCGCTCCACGTCGCTCGGGGTCATCCCGCTCGAGCTGCGGGCCCGCGCTCGCGCGCTCGGCTCGACCCCGACGACATCCGCGACGGGCTTCTGCTCGCGCGCCGCGCGCCGGACGATCGCCTGCGTCGCGAAGGCCCTCGGGATGCCCTGGGCGACCGCTGCCTCGACGTCGAGGCGCTGCCCCGGAGTGAGCCCGGCCGCGCCCGTCCGCAGGTTGCGCGACGCGGTCTGATCGCTGATCACCGAGAGACCCCACGGCGCCACCGCGGCGCGCACGAGGTCGAAGAACGTCGCGTCGTCGCCGAGCTCGCGAAGGAGGTTCGGGGGAGCATCGGAATCGGTGAGATAGGCCGCGAGGTCGCGACCCGAGATGCGAATGCTCGACCCTCGCTCGCGCGACGTGTCGATCTCGCGGTCGTCGATCCGACCGGTGAGCTGCAGCGCACGCCGGCGCGACCCTCCCGTCACGTCGGCGCCGATGTAGAGCTGGACCTCCGCGTGCTTCACGCAGAGATCTCGAACGCGGTCGAACTCTCGCTCGCTGCTCGCGCCTCGCCCTGCCGGCAACGAGATCGTGAGGTCGAAGCCGTCAGCCGGAACGAGCAGGTCGCTCTCGACCCGGTACTCCGTCCACGTGTCGATGCGCTGCCCCGACACCTCGATCGAGACGTAGTCCGAACGCTGACTCATCGGCTCGCCACGATCAGCACCGTGCCCGCCGGAACGAAGAGCGGGTTCACGCCGGGGTTCCGCTTCATCAGCTCCTCGACGCGCTGCTCGTCGCCGTACAGGCGCGCGGCCACGTCGAGGAGGCTCACGGTGTCGAGGATCCGCTCCTCGACCTCGATGGCTACCGTGGCGAGCGCGCGATCGCCGAGCTGCGTGATCGCGTCGAGGTAGAGGATCGCCGCGGTCATCGCCGATCCGGCGCCCGCGACCTGCATCTCCGGGAGGCTGAGGAGCGCGTCGACGCGGCCGCGGATCGTGTCGACCGTCGCCGAGATCACCTCGGCCGTTGCGATCCCGTCATTGATGGCATCGACCACGCGCGCGGCCTGGCTCGTCCAGAGCGTGCCGCTCTCGTAGCCCCGCTCGTCGACCTTCAGGCCCACGCCCTTCTTGTCCATCGCGCTCGTCGCGTTCGGCTCGCTGACGCCGGCCTCCTCGAGCTCGGAGTCGAGGGCCTCGCCGGCGGCCTCGACGTTCGGTTGCGGGTTCAACACGCGGAAGGCGGAGCCCTGATCGAGCTCGTCCTCAGTGACGGTGAAGCGGAAGATCACGCCGTCCCGCTTCATCGGGTCCATCTCGGACGAGTAGGGCCCGATGCTGACGTTCATCGTGCCGAGCTCGTGGTCTCGGTACTCGAGCGGCTCGGGCGGGTCGTCGAGGAGCGAGCGGAGCGCGTCCGCCATGCTCGGGTAGTGGTCGGGGTTGACGCCAGCGAAGAGCGGGATCTCGAGCTCGAACGTGTAGGGCTCGCGGCCCATGTCCTCGGTCGCCTGCCCGTCTCTGTTCGCGTACTTGTTCGCGACACGCGCTCGACCGCCGCCGAGCTTCCGCGACGAGCACGGCAGGTTATCGAGGTCGCCGAGCTTGATCGACGGCATCTCGTCGTCGAACACGCTCATGCGTCACCTCCTGTCGGCCGCGATGCGGCGCGAGCTCGTGCCCGCGGATGCGAGCGGAGCGCTCGGCGTCGACGGGGGCGTCGGCCCGGTCGGAGCGATGGCGCTCGCGAGCCTCCGCACCGTGTCGTCGCCGAGCTCCATGCGGGCCCCGTCCTGGATCCGCATCATGCTTTGCTTCTGGACCGCCCCCGCACGATCGCCGACCGCGGCCACCGACGAGATCGCGTTCCCAACGTCCATGCCCTGCGCCCCGAAGAGCGCTCCGCCCCACCGCGTGATGCTCGCACGCTGATCTCCCGAGAGCTGCGAGAGCTGCCCTGCGATCGCTGGCATCGCCATCTGCGTGACCCACGACGGCGCCCAGCGGCCGAGCGCGCTCTGCTCGCCGAGGTACTGATCCATCCCCGTCTGCGTGAGCGCCTCGTTATACGCGAGCATCGTGTTACCGAGCTTCGCGCGGCCGCCGAGCTGCTGGAGGCCCTCGACCTCGCCCTGCACCGCGATCTGACGCGACTGGTACGCGGTCGTCGCGTGCACGCGCGCGAGGTCCTCCGCCCGGCGCCGGTCGGCGCTCTCCGCCGAGACCGACATCATCTCGGAGAAGGTCGGTCCGCTCACCTCGCCGCGCTGGGCGCGAGTGAGCGAGGTCATCGCGTCGCGAGCGCCGGCGGCGTGGAGCGCTGCGGCCACGCCAGAGCCACGCGAGGTGTTCTCGATCGTGCTCATGTCGGCGATGAGCTGCGCGTAGTCGACGGTCCCGTCGGCGCGGAACGCGGTCGAGCCGCCGACGTAGTGCGCGCTCGCCCCGTGGCCCACGCGCCGCGCGCCCATCGCTTCCTGGATGTGCTGGCGGGCGCGCGGCGACTGCATCGCAGCGATGAGCCCGTGGAGCTGCGTCGCGGCCTCGGCGTCCGTCTGCGCGCCGGGGCGGATGACGTTCGCGAGCGCCATGAACTGACGCAGCGAGTCCTCTCCCTGCGTGCCGCTCGACACCTGGAACTGGCCGAGCATGCCGCCGAAGTTCTGCGCGAACGACTCGGGTGTGATCGCTCCCTGAAGCCCGCCCTCGGCCATGATGCTGAAGGCGCGATCGGCGGTGGGAGCGGTCTCGCCGAGCTGCTGGTTCATCACGCCGACGAACTGCCCGAGCGTCTCCATGCTCGCGCCCGTTCGCTGCGCCTCGTCGGCGATCGCGCGGAGGTTCGCGCGCCCGTACTCGAACGCCGAGAACTGCTCCTGCATCCCCGAGAGCGTGTTGAGCAGCTCGGTCGGGCTCTGGCCGGATGCGAGCGCGACCTGGTTGATCTCGTTCGCGAGGTCCGCCATCTGCCGAGCGCGCTCTTCGGGCGAGACGCCCTGGAAGAACTCGCCGCTCGAGCGCGCGAGCTGCAGCTCGAAGTCCTGCGCGCTCGCGGTGCGCTGCCCCACGTCTTGGACGCCGGCACGCGCACCGATCGCGGCGGTGATCGTCTCGATCCGGGCGGTGATGGCGTCGAGCGTCGAGCTGACGCCCGCGATCACGGTCGCGACCGCCGCCACACTCCCGGCGGCGACGGCGCCGTCACGCATGCGCTGCGAGCGCTGCCGCTCCTGATCGGCGCGACGCTCGGCACGGATGCGCTGCTGGTGCAGGCGCATGCGCATCCGGAACACCTCGTTCGCGTTCCGCTGCTCCTCTCGAGCGGCCTGGGCATCGGCGCGGGCGGACTCTCGGGCCGCTTGCTGGGCGAGGCGCGTGCGCTGCTGTGCCTCGCGCCGAGCCATGCTCTCGCGGGCGCGGGCGGAGCGCTGGGCCTCTCGGGTCGCCTCACGCTCGGACCGCACGAGGGCGTCGCGGGTCGCCCGCGAGGATCGCTGCTGCTCCTGCTGGGCACGCCGCGCGCCCTGCGTGATGCCGCGGACCGCGCGCGTGACCGACTCTTGCCCGACCGTGGCGATCCGGACGCGCAGAAGACGCTCGGACACGGGTTCAGCCTCCGAGGCGCTTCAGGACGGCGACGAGCAGGCGCACGAGCGATGCGGGATCGAGGAGCCCGAGCTCGTTCGTCACCTCGCGCTCGTTCCTGGCGACCGACTCGACGAGATCGCGCACCTGATCGTCGGTGAGGTCGCGGAGAACCGAGCTGCGCTCCTGGTTCTCGAGGTAGAGGCGCCAGAGGCCGTCGATCTCGACCGAGCTGAGCTTCCGGACATCGCTGTCGGCCGCGAAGACCGGCGCGCGCTCGCCCTTGTCGTCCGGCTCGCCGTGCAGGACGGCGTGCCAGATGATCTGACGCTGCACCTCGCGGTCGTAGTACTCGGGGTCGATGTCGACGTTCGCCTTGCGCTTGGCGATGTAGCGCTGGGCCTCGAGCTTCGCGTCGTCGATCTCCTGATCGGTGAGGAGGCGGACGAAGATCGGCGCATCGGTGCCCGGGTACTTCGCCGGGCGGGGCTTCAGCTGCTCGCGCGTGTGCGCGCTGATGGCGTCGAGGGCGGTGCTCATCGATGCAGCTCCATGTGGAAGAACAGCTGGTGGAAGGTCAGCTCGCGCTCCGGAGTGCCGAAGAAGCTCGAGGGCGAGCTGTGCGTCGGATGCAGGAAGCGGAGCACGAGCTCGTGCAGGCGGTCCGACGTCTCTCGGTCGCCGCTCGCGCACTGTCGAACCTCGCGCGCTTCGATGAGCAGCGCTGAACGCACCTCGCTGGGGTCCGCGCCGAACGCGCGTGCCTGCGCCGCCATCTGCGCTCGGAGGAGCTCGCTGCCATCGTCGGCCGAGAGCTGCCCGACACGCGATGGCGTGAAGAGCGGCCGCCGCTCACCGTCGAGGAAGGCCTCCGGATCGAGCGCCGAGCGCGCGATGATGAAGCGGCACCAGATCCTGTCGAGGAGCCCGTCCGGCGGCGCGGCGCCGGGCAGCATCATCTCGATCACGTCACGGGCTACACGCCGGGCATCGTCACGCTCGAGCTCGGAGAGAGCCCGGACCGGGATCCGCAGCCCCGCGACGGTCGCGACCTCGATGCAGCGCGTGCCGGCGATGATGTCGGCGACGTCCACGCGTCAGGTCGACGTGCCGATCTTCTTGCCGAGGAGCTGCAGCATCTTCGTCGCCGAATCGCTCGGCGAGAAGGTGCGCTCGAGGTCGCCGTTCACCATCTGGTACGACTCGCGCACGCCCTCGCTCTCGATGCGGACGGTGAGGATCTTCCGCGTCGTGAGCGCGCTCGCCCAGGCGAACTCGGCGCCCGCCTTGGGCATCGCCTGCTCGATGGTCATCTCGGCCTCGATGGGTCCGGCCGCGAAGCCGGCGAGACCGAGGATGGTCGTGTAGACCTTCGACAGGTTGCCCGCGTCCTTGACGGTGATCTTCGTGCACTCGGCGAGCAGCCGGTTGTCCACGTAGATCTTCCCGCCCGACTCGTAGAACTTGAGGCCGGCCATCGTCGTCGTCTCCTCGCCGCATCACGCGGCGGTGGGGTGGTTCGTCAGCCGACCTGCTGGACGGTCGTGTCGAGCTGGTAGTTGCCCTCGATCACGTCGAGCGGGATCTTCGCGACCGCGCGGCCCGCGGGGCTCGACGCGAGCGTCACCGAGAGGTTCGGCAGGAGCGCGTCGACGTTGACGAGCAGCTCGTTCTCGACCTGCTTCTCGAGCTCGTAGATCCAGGTGCGGATCGACGAGGGCGTGGCGACGCCGGGGATCGGGTCCTCGCCGTCGACCGGATCCGGCGCGAGCTTCGGGTTGCGCAAGACGAAGCCGCTCCAGTTCGCCTGGAGGGTGTCCGCGAAGAAGTCGGGCACCGTGACCTTGCTGGTGTCGAGCACCGCGTAGTTCGGGGCCGTGGTGGTGTCCTGCGAGCGCGACGTGATGCTGCGCGCGAGGGAGCACGTGCCGTCGGAGAGCGGCACGACCGGCGAGAGGCCGTTCGAGAGCGCCGTCGCGATCTCGCTGTTGAGCGGCTGATCGGCAAGCACCGGCTGCGGGCGCAGGCCCGGCAGGGTCGTGCCGTGCTGCGCGCTCATCGGCGCGGCCGGATCGCTGCCCTCGAGGTACGCGCGGCGGGCCGCGACGCACGCGGCGATCTGGCCCGTGGTGTCGTAGCCGTTGTAGTGCCATACGACCTGCACGCGCGGGGCGTTGATCGCGGTCGCGAGCGTGATCGCGTTGGCGAGCGTGTCGACCGTCGCCGCGACGACCTGCTGACGCCGGCCCTCAAGCGGAGCGGCCTGCGCGTTCACGTGGTCGCGCCAGCTCTGGATGAGCGTCGACGTGTCGTGCGGGACCGCGATGAGGTGGAAGCGGCGCGGGGCCATGTTGGCCTGCGCGGTCGTGAGCGTGTCGGCGCCGGCACCCGAGGTGAGGCGGCCGCTCACGTGCGTGATCGTCAGGCCCGTGACCGAGCCCGAGCTGTTCGCGGTGATCTGGTTGCCGCGCGTGCCCTTGCTCTTGTGCTTGATCTGCACCGTCGCGGTCGAGAGCGTCGCGGTGACGGGCAGGTCCGGCAGGTCCAGGATCGCGTCGATGACGAGCTGCGCCGCAGCGGCCGCGAGCGTGCCGTTCGGGATCGTGACGCTGAAGGTCGTGCCGGCGATCTCGAGCGTGACGGTGCCGTCCGCGCTCGCCGTGCCGGAGAAGACGAGGTTCGAGCCGGCCTGCGTGCCGCCGCTCGGGGGCGTGAGGGGCACGCCGTAGAGGTTGCACGCCGGATCGGCGGTGAGCGCCGCGCGGCACATGAGGTGCCCTTCGCTGCCCTGGCCGAAGATGGTGATCGCGTCGGCGTCGCTCGGGACGAGGACCGGCGTGTCGACCGTGCCGCTGCCGCCGAGCAGATGCCCGACGACGCAGACGAGACGCGGGGCATCACCAGCCGAAGCGGGGCCCGCGCCGAAGATGATGTCGAGGAAGATCCCCGGGATCTTGTAGCCGCTCGGGATGCTCACTTGCGCTTCTCCTCGACGAGATCACCGCGCTGGACGCAGCGGACGTAGTAGGCGGTCGCGGGCACGCTCACGGGCTCGTCGGCCTCGACGTAGCTGTGCCCGCCGTCGACGCGCGCGAAGATGTCCTCCGGCTTCGCGTCGGCGGGCGCGCGCTTGACGCCGATGTACTGGCCCGGGCGATGCGGAGAGAACGCCACGAGCAGCCCCGGCGCGGGGCGGACGAGCAGAGTGTCGGCCATGGGAGGCTCCTCAGGTGACGGGGAGGATCTGTTCGACGAGCGGCTGTTCGCCTTCGGCGAGCAGCTCGTCGCTCGGCGCGGTCGCCGCATCGGGACGCTCGAGCCGCAACTGCGCGTCGAGGTCCACGAGGTCTTGGAGCGCGGATAGGTCGTAGGTGTCGCGCGTCGTGAGGATCATCGTCCCGACGAACGACGGCATGATGTCGCGCGCCGGATCGGGCTGCGTGTAGAGCACGCGGCGGCCGCGATCCGTGAGGTCGATGTCGATGAAGCCTGCGGTGCGCAGGATGAGCGCGTCGGCCGCGACGCTCGGATCGTGGCCGGCGGCGACGACGCGCGAGAGCTCGTGCCAGACGGCCTGTAGCGCCGGCCATCGCAGCTCGGCGCGCTGGTCCGTCGCGGTCGGCATCACGTACTCGAAGACGAACGTGACGCGCGCGTCGGAGTGCACCGTCGTGCGCTGCACCGGCGATTCCTCGCGCCGGTAGATCATCAGGATCGGGAGCATCTCCGCGGAGAGCTGCGCGCGCGGCACGGGCCAGCCAGCGACGCTCTTGATCATCACGTCCGGCGAGCCCGCGTCGAGCGGCACGTTCGCGATCACCGCGCCGTAGCACAGCGTGAGGAGCGCGCCGATCTGCGGATCGGTCAGCGAGTCGAAGTCGGCCGGGTCGCTCACCGTCGCGAGACTCCGAACGAGTAGGTCGAGCCGCGCAGCCCACCGACGAGCGTCGGCGTGAGGCCGTCGATCTCCTGCGTGAAGCGCTTGCGGGCCTCGCTGTACTTGAACGCGAGCATCGACTCGGGCCCGGCGGTGGTGAGGCCCGCGTAGAGGAGCCACATCTCCGCGCCGAACTGCACCGCGCGCTTCAGCTCCGAGGGCGTCGCGAGATCGCTCTCACGGATCGGAGGCGTGCGGCGCGCGAGCGCGGCGAGGATGTCGTCGAGCGCCTGCTGGCGCGCGCCCGAAGAGTCGGTGTTCGGTGACGCCAGCTTCGTGCCGGACGTGAGCTGCCCGCGGAGGTAGTCGGCGAACTGCGCTTCGGTGCAGACCGTCTCGACGTCCATGAGGCACCCCGTTACTTGAAGCCCGCGCGCTCGAGCGCTCGGTCGTGCGCGTCGCCCAGCTCTCCGAGCACGTCCTCAGCGCGCGACTCGAGCGCGTGGTCGAGGAACGGCTGCGGCGCGTTGCCGGGGTGGTTCACGCGGCGCGCGAAGACCATCTGCCCACCGATGGGGAACGCGAGCGCGCGGCCGTAGATGGGGCGGATGACGTGCGGCCGAGAGCCGTCGTGCACCGGTGATGCGTGCGGCGCATCGGCCTGCACGCCGCTCTCGAGCGTGCCCGACGCGAAGCTGCCCGTGGGCGGCGTCGCGCGGATGGAGTCGTGCAGCGCGCCCGTGCGGCGCGGTGCGATCAGCTTCGCCTCGCGCTCCACCATGTCGGCGGCGATCGCGAGCGAGCGGTGGAGCTCGTCGTCGAGCGCGGCGGTGAGCTCGCCGATGCCGGCCTCGAGATCGGAGGGGTCGATCTCGATCTCGGTCGGCATGGTCAGCTCCCGCGCTTGCTCTTCTTGTTCGGCGCCGGAGGGTCGAGCGAGAGCCCGCCGGGGTCTGCCGAGGGGCGCGCGTCGGCGGCGATGATCGCGCCGAGCTGCTCGATGCAGCTCGCGATGACCTTCGGGATCTCGACGTAGCCGTTGCCGCGCAGGTGCTCGGCCGACTTGGTCATCTCGATCCGCATCGCGCGTGCGATGTCGGCGGTGACGGTCGGCGCCTCGCGCACCATCGCGGCCACGCTCTCGGTGACGTCTGCCGCCGAGCGGCCCTGCGCCTCGGCCCACCGAGCGATCTCGCCGGTGAGGGGCGACATCGCATCGAGCTCCTTGCGGCGCCACGGTGCGATCTCGAGCTTCGCCCACTCCTCGTCGCTGACCTTCACGCGCGCGAGCTCCGGCACCATGAAGTGCTTGGGGAGCGGCTCGGTCCAGGGCTCGAGGAAGAGCTTGTGACCGTACTCGGCCACGACGTAGCGAACCTGTCGGCCCGCGATGGGATCGAGGCCTAGCCCGTCGCGCATGCGGACGGGACCGACGTCGCCGGCGAAGTTCGGATCGGCGTGCACGAGGCGCCACACGCCGTGAAGGATCCCGTTCGAGTCGACCGGGAGATCGGAGTACTTGATCACGAGATCCTCCACGGCGCGAGCGATGCGGGCGCGAGGCCCGCTTCGATCACGCGACGTTGACGCGACGCGCGCGGGCGAGCGCGAGATCGCTGCGGCAGCCCATGCCGCCGAACCAGAGGACGCGCCGGCCGATCTTCGAGTTGCCCTCGATCTGGCCGATGTCCTTGATGCGGAAGCCGAGCACCGAGACGCGACGCGGGTCCGCGTTCACGTCGAACCGCGGGCCGCCGAACGCCGCCATGAAGACGCCGTCGTCGAAGCCGAAGTTCGCGAGGTAGATGCTCGTGAGGCTCGTGCCGCTGACCGTGCCCGTCTCCGTCGACGGGATGTTGTCGTTGCGGAGGATCGGGATCCCGTCGAACGACGGGTACTCCATCCCCGCGAGCTCGACCTTGCCCGGTCCCGCCGCGTTCGTCGCGCGGACGAGCGCGTTGTACTTGCGGCGCGCGGCCGCGTTGAGCACGAAGGCCATGCGGCCGCCGCGCGCCTTCACGCTGTCGCGCAGCGTCTCGAGCATGCCGAAGCTGAGCGCGGCGCCGGTCGTGGGCGCCTCGTCGTAGACCTGCCCGGGGGCGACCTGGTTCTGCAGGCCGTCGAACTCGTTGCTCGACGTGAACTGCGCGACGAACTGCGTGTCCGCCGAGAGGTCGGAGACGTCGAGCGTCACCGTCACCCACTTCGACGTGTCGCGCGAGTAGAGGGTGAAGTTCCCGTCCGCCGCGCACGCGACGTTGGCGCCGTAGTCCGTGTCGTCCGGCGCGCGGAACGCCAGGAACGTGCCCGTGTGCGTGTACCGGAACGCCGCCCAGCCGCCGCGACCCGAGTCGCGCAGGAACGGCGAGTACGCGACGAGCGCGTCGATGTAGGGCGTGCCGCCCGGGAGCTGCGGCGTGATGCCGCTGATCGAGCCGCCCGTGATGCACTTGCCGGCGAGGGTGAGCCCCGCCTGCTTCATCTTCATCATCGTCTGCTGCTCGAGCGGATCGACGATGTCGGCCATGCCCTCCTGCGCGAAGTTGGGCACCGTGAGGTCCGCCGCGAACTCGCGGTTCGCGATGGTCACGCGCTCGGTCTTCGCCGTGCTCTCCGCGACGGAGCCGCCGGGCGCGATCGCCGCGAAGCTGCCGAGGCTGAGCTCGCGCTCGAAGCTGTAGCTCTCCGCCGAGATCGGCTCGAACGGCAGGACCGCGAACATCTCGTCCACGGTCGCGATCTGCTTGATGACGCCGGTGAGATACGGCGCGCGCGAGCTGCGGAGCGCCTCGATGAGAGTGAGGGCCATGGTGGTTCGACTCCTTTCAGTCGGTCGAATCGATCGGTGTCGGCCCGCACCACGCGGTCGACGTTCAGCGGCGCGAGGCCGCGTCCATCTGCAGGAGCTCCGAGGTCGAGAGCTCGTGGAGCGGGCGCCCGCCGGTATCGAACCGGCCGCCCTGCCCCGAGGAACCGCTGCCGCCCTGAGCGGCGGCGGCGAAGTGCGTGTTGGTCTTCAGCCACTCCGCGGCGGCGGTGGCGAGGTCCTTCTGCGCGACGCCGCCGAGGCGGACGCCGGTGATCTTGTGCGCCTCGTCGGTGTCGATCTCGACCTCGGCGAGGAACGCGGGCGCGGCGTGCCGGAGCGACGCCGGCAGGGCCTTCGCGGCCATGAGCGCCTCGCTCACCTGCGAGCCGACGATGTGCGAGCGGAGCGACTTCTGCGCGGCCTCGGCGACCGCCTTGGCTTCGTCGCGCTCCTTCGCGAGCGCCGCGCGATCGGCCTCGAGCTTCTCGGAGGCCTTCTGCGCGGCGATGCGCGCCTTCTCGTCGGCGCTCTTGCCCTTCAGCTCGAGCTCGTCGGCCTTGGCCTGGATCTCGGCGAGGGTCTTGTTCGTGGCCTCGAGCTTCGTCTTCAGATCGGCGCTCTCGGCCGACGCCTTCTTCAGGCGGTCGGCGATCATCGCGTTGAGCTCGGCCTGCGTCAGCTCGAGCTTCTTCTCGGTGGTGCCGCCACCGGCGCCCCCGCCTCCGCCTGCACCGTCTTTGTTATCGTCCCAGAAGACGGAGCGCTCGTGCGGCAGACCGCCGAGGCCGATGAAGCAGATCGTGGAGACGAGCGAGCGAGCGCGAGCGTTCATGGCGCACCACCCCGGGGACTTCGGCGTCCGGGTACCGCCTCACCTCGCAGACCCGGGCGTTCACGCGTGCGAGTCCGCGTGCCGGTACGCGCCGCTCGTGAGCAGCGCGGGAGCTCGCCGAAGCGAGCGTGATCGTCAGGCGCTCTTGAGCGCGGTCAGCGACGCGCCCGCGCCGAAGTGCCGGTTCATCGCGAGCAGGAGCGCGGCGGCGAGCGCCTTCGAGGTCGCGAGGTCCGTCGCGTCGGCGGTCGAGACGGTGAGCAGCGTGGCGACGCCCGCGCCGAGCACCGTGCGGTGGCTCGCCACGAGCGCGATGTGCGCGTTGAAGTCCGCCTTCAGCTCGTTGAGGAGCGTGTTGCTCGAGGTCTGATCGGTCGCGGCCGCAGCGGTCGTGACGTTCGTGGCATCGGCCGCGACGTGCGCGCCCGCGTCGGCGACGTGCGCGTTCCACGCGGCCTTGAGCGCGTTCGCCATCACCTGCACCGCGGCGAGATCGGCCGTGCCCGTGTCGGCGACGGCGGCCGTCGGCGCGTGGTGCGGAAGGAGCCCCTGCGCGGCCATCGCCGCGTTCAGCTCGTTGATCGCGGCGAGCATCGCGTCGTCGCGGAGATGCACCAGATCGATCGCGGTGCGGGTCGTGACCATGGTCGTGTCCTCAGGCTGCGGGAGGTGCGGGGGGCTGCGGCGCCGGCTTGTTGCCGGGCGGAGCGGGGGGTGCGGGCGGAGGCGCCGGGGGCGGCTGCTTCGCGGCCTCGTCGAGCTCGCGGCGGATCTTCGCCATCGTCTCGGCGGGTGCGTGCGGGAGCAGCTGCTCGATCGCGCGGTACTTCACCTCGACGGTGGCCGTCGGGCCGATGCCGAGCGAGACGGCGTCGGCGGCGGCCTTCAGGTCCGCGGCGAGGTCGTCGATCGAGAAGTCGCTCGGAGCGACGACGCGCGCCTTCTTCAGCCTCTCCTCGGAGATGCCGAGCGCGGTGCCGACGATCTGGATCACGTCGGTCTCGCCGCGCGCGAACTCGGAGGCGAAGTCACCGATCGCGCGGTTCGTTTGCGCGAACTCGTAGGCCAGCGCGACGCCGCTCGCCGTCGATCCGCCGGTGGGCCGCGAGAACTCCACGCGCGCCATCCGGTAGATCTCTTTGACCGTCGCTTCGACGCGCTTCTCCAGCGTGTCGGCGACCGTCGCGGGCGGCGCGAGGTAGTAGGGGACGTTCTTCTGTTCGGGCCCGCACTCGAGCCCGTTCGTGGTGCCGACCGAGACGTCTCCGGCCTGCCCCGGCATGCGCGGGAGCACGAGGATCGCGAAGACCTGCTGGCGGATGTGCTCGTCGAACTCGCTCGTCAGGTTGAACAAGCGGCGCGCGACGAGGCTCACCTGCGCGTGCATCGGCAGGCCGACCACGCACGAGGCTTTGCTCGGCACGCGCTTGTGCCGGAAGATCGCGAGCGGCACGCGCTTGAACGGATGCGTGAAGCTGCCGAGCGACTCGACGACGGGATTGCCCTTCTCGGGCGTGCGGATGACCCAGCGCTCGACGTGGTCTGGATACCAGACCGAGATCTCCTCGACCTTGATCGGCGGCATGTTCCAGCCGGCGACGTCGACCGAGCACACGCGGGTCTTCGCCCAGAGCAGCCTGCCGCCGCGCTCGCTCCATTCGAGGATGTTCGCGGGGCTCAGCTGGTGGACGAGGAAGCGATCGGCGCCGATGTCCCTCGCCTGCGCGGCGGAGAGGCCCGGCGGAGCCACCGGACGGTCGATGAGGAGCGGCGTCCAGCCGAGCACCGCGGCGTTCGTCGCGAGCTGAGGGCGGAGGTCGTCGTAGCTCGTGCCCTCGCCGTCGATGTCGGCGCGCCACGCTTCGATCTCGGCCGGCTCCTCCACGCGCGTGAAGGGCTTGCGGAGCATGTAGCTGACCTTGAGGTCGGTCAGCGGCTCGACGTAGTTCAGGTAGTGGGCGAGGTCCCGGCGCGCGTCGTATTTCGGCTGATCCTCGCGGTGGAACCGGTCGAGGTAGCTGCCGTTCGAGAGACTCGCGCGCGACGCATCGGCGAGCACCGAAGAGCTGCTCGCGTACTGCTCGGCGGCCGCGCCCCAGTAGCCGCTCTCGGGCTGACGGACACGACCCTGGAAGCCGCCCCCGCCCGTGTACGCATCGGCCAGGAACGCCAGCCACTCGCACTCGCGCCGGTACTCCGGCCGCTCGCGCCGGAGCTGGTCGATGAGCGAGTCGGCCATCGAGCACCACCGGGGATAGGGGCGGCCCCGCCGGGGGTGAGCCGACGGGGCCTGGGGGCAAGCGCTGTGGGTCAGCGTTTTCGACGCAGCACCCGACTCTCAACCCACGAACGCCTGGCCCTCATCGAGCAGCCAACGTCGCCGGGTCATCATCGGGTGCTCGTCGAGCGTGATGTGGTGATGCCCGATTTCGACCCCCCTGCCCAGGGGGACCGAACAGCGATCGCGCGTCAACGCGTCACACCGAGGACCGACGCTGTCGGTTGAGCGATTCCGTGTCGCCCCGAACGAGAATGCCTATTGCGGCGCGTATACCTCCCTCTGCCGCACTTTCTCGACATGCCCGCCACCTCCCTACGTGAGACGACGACGAGCGGTTACGGCGCAACGTCGCGCCGCGCTACGTCGATTGCTGCGCGCGGAAATCAGGTCCAGCGGGCGACGAACTGCCGCTGCTCGAGAGTCATCGCCGCGAGCAGGTGGGCGAGCGCGATCCCGAGCGCTCGATGATGCTCGTAGAACCCGTCCTCGCCGAGCGACGTGTCGACGACCCGTTCGGCCCAGCGCTCGGCCTCGGCCTCGGCGATGATCGTTGCGCCGTCGTCGAGGTTGCCGTCGTCGAGCGCGGCATGCAGCTGCGCGTAGGTCACGAACTGCCCGTGGTAGTGCGCGAACGCGCCGAGCAGCTCGTCGGTGAGCGTGATGGTGCCTTGCGGGCGCTCGGCGAGCGGCGGCGGCGTGTCGATGGAGACCGACATCACGCGCTCTTCCGCCGAGCATCGCGCTCGCGCTGGGCTTCGCGGCTGAGCCACGCGGCGATCTCGGTCTTCACCGCGATGACCCTACCGCACCAAGGCGTGATCGGGAGCGGATCCTCTTCGCGCAGCATCCGCTCGCGCGCCGTCGCCTCGGTCATGCCGAGGAGCGGGAGGATTTCCTTCCAGCCGTCGAGATCGAAGCCCATCGGTGCCGCCATCGCCTGACCCTCCACATCCCGCGCAGTCGCGCGCCTCACCCGCCGTTCCACGAGACCCTTGCGCTCGAGCGCGGCCCGCATCGCCGCTCGCCCGCGCTGGATGACCTGCCCCACCAGCTCACGCGTCGCGTAGCGATCATTCGCCACGAGCCGCTCGGCCCAGCCCGTCGCGTCGCTCTCCTCGGCGCTCACCGATCGCAGGATCGCGGAGGCCTCGGCGCGCGTGAGCCTGAGGATGTGCGTGCCGCTGCGGATGAGCACGTCCTCGGCGAAGGCGAGTGCGAAGAGCCGATCGACCTCGATGAACTCGTCGCGGCCGTGGGTGGTCCGCACCGCGCCCTCGCTGCGGCTCTCCTGCTCGGCCTTCCACCCGCTCCGGATCGGCGTGTGGTCGATGCGCACGCGCCGCCACATCGCGAGCGCAGCGTCGAGCGACCGCCAGCGCGGAGCATCCTCGCGTGCACGCAGCACGTTCTCGGCGCGCTCCGCGATGAGCGCCACGCGCGGGTCGATCACGCTCTGCCCGCCCAGCTCGGCGACGGGGCGCGGAGGGCCTGGGGCGAACGGCTGCTCGAGCTCCGGGGCGCTCGGTGCGGTCGCGCGCGCGAGCTCGTCCATGCGGCGCCGGCAGAGCTTGCAGCGCACGAGGCCCGGATCCTCGGTGACGTCCTGCGTCTGGATGCCGCAGATGCCGAACGCGATGTCGAGGCCCTCGCCGTCGTAGCGCTCTCGGCGCAGATGCAGGCGGGTGCGGCTCACTGCGGCCCGCCCTTCGGCCCGAAGTCGACCACCGTGACGCTCGCCGGCCGATCGCGGAACAGCTCGATGCGCCCGAGGATCACGCGCTGCACCGCGCGCCACGCGATCGACGTCGGATCGACGCGCAGCACGTCGCGAAGGTGCCGCGCGTACGTGGCGAGCTGCGGGTCGGTCATCTTCGAGAGCTCCGCGGCCGCTGCGGCGACCGTCGCTTCGGTGTCGGGCTCGCTCATGACCAGCCCTCGCCGATGCGGAGGGAGCCGAGGTCGAGCGGTGCGACCGTGAGCGCTTCGTAGCTTCGGTACGTGCGTGGCCCCGTGTGATCGTAGGTCGTGACGTTGTGCGCGCTGGCGTTGACCTGCGTGATCGCGTCCTCCGCGGTCCACGCGATGACGAGCAGCTTTTCGGTGGGGTACCCGGTGCGGCCGTTGTGCCTGATGAGCACCACGTACGCGTGGACACGCGGCCTGAGCCACGGGTCCTGCGCGTCACCGAAATCGATCAGCTCCAGATCATCGCTCATCGCCTCTCGCCTCCTCGCGCCTGTCCCTCGAGCTCCCGGACCCGCTGCTCAGCCGCGTCACGCAGCGGGCCGGTGATGTGCTTGCGTTCGAGCTCGGCGAGCCCCTTGCGCGCTCGGTCGAGCTCCACGTTCGGGTGCACGCGCGCCGCCACGAAGCGCCTCGGCACGAACGCTTCCGCCGAGCAGTGCCACCCGCCGCAGCGGCCGCACTCGTAGACGCGCTGGCCGTACCGACGCGCGCGCCGCTCGGCCTCGTGCTCGGTGTCGAAGCGCGCTTTCGAGCGGCAGCTGAACCATCCTTGCTGGTGCATCACAGGCCTCGGATGCGGATCGCTCGAGGAGCGCTCTGCCCGCGTGCGATGCTGAGCCCGAGCGCGTCGCCACGATCCGGAGAGCGCTTCAGCCGCTTCTTCACGGCGTCCTTCGATTCGACGAGCGTGCGGCCCTCCGCGTCGAAGCCGTAGGTGGGCGCGAGCAGCTCTTCGTCGCGCTTCGGATCGGGCGGGAGCGCGGCGCCATCGGCGAGCCACTCGCGGATCGACCACCACATCTCGTCGCGGTAGCGGTGGTGCTTGTCGCGCTCGTTCGCGTTCACGCTCGAGTCGGCCGCACACACCTCGACGAGGTCACGGTGCCGAGCGAGCTGATCGAACACGCCGGCGCCGAGCCCGCTCACATCGACGTTGACGAGCGGGAGCTCCCAGCTCGTGCGCTCCATGCGCCGCAGCTCGCGCGCCATCGTCAGCACGCGCCCCGTGAGGTCCACGGTGTCGATGCCGTGCACCACGACGTTCGGGCCCGCGACGAGACCGCGGCGTGGCTGCGCGACCGAGTCATCATCGCCGAAGCGCGCGACGTCGACGCCGATCGTCAAGCGCCCCTGCGCCTCGCGCCAGAGCTGCTCGCTCCAACGCTTCACCGCCGCCTCGAGCGGTCCGACGTGCACGACGGAGTTGCTGCTCTGCGTCGCGTGCTGGCCGTCGACGCGGATCTGCACCTCGGCGCTGCCCTCGCCGTACTCGCGGATGATCTTGTCGACCGCGGAGCGCTCGGCGAGGCCCGGGATCACCTTGCGGCCCTCGACGTAGTTCGGCGTCTCGCGCGAGCTCATCCGAATCGTGTAGGCCTCGCTCTTCGAGGTCGTGAAGTACCCGTAGTGCCAGCCCGTCGTGCGCGTCGGGTTGCCGCCCGCCACGGCGTGAGCGCCGCCGAGCAGGTTGCCGCGGATGGCCTTCCACAGGTCGTCGTCGAAGCCGCTCGCCTCGTCGACGATCACGAGCAGCTCGTCGCCCGAGTAGCCGGCCATGCGCTCCTTGTCGCGCGCGGTCAGGCCGACGATCATCCGACCATCGGCGAGGATGAGACCGCGGCTCGGATCGCGGTTCAGGTGCCCGCCGATGCGGTCGAGGATCCCCGTGCTCGCGCACACGTCGCTCAGCTCGGCCCAGAGCTGCAGCTTCACCTGATCGGCGTTGCCGCTCGTGAGCAGCACCTTCCCGCGCACGCGCGTCGCCATCCACCAGAGCGGCAAGATCCCGCCGAACGCGCGCGTCTTGCCCGTCTTCTGGCCGCTCGCGACCATCACGAGCTGGTGCTGGTCGACCGCGGTGAGTAGCTCCTCCTGGCGCCACCAGAGCCGCTGCGCGAGCTCGTGCCGCGCGAAGCCGACGGGGTCGTGCAGGTACTTCGCGAACGGCGCCACGTTGCGCTTGGCGGCGTCGCGACGGAGCAGCTCATCGCGGAGCATGCGCTGCGCGTCGTCAGGCGGGAGCGCGTCGAGCGCATCGAGCGGGCCGACGAGCGCGCGCTCAACCATCGCTCGGCTCCTCGTCGTCGCTCGACGTCTCGGCCGGCAGCTCCTCGAGCTTCGCCTGATCGCTCACGCGCCGTTCGAGGTCGCGCAGCTTCGCCCAGAGCTCCTCGTCGGTGCTGCCAGCGAGTAGGCCGAGGTCGATCCGCTTCGGCGCGTCGAAGCCGACCTTGCTCAGCGCCTCGACGATCGCGCGCACCGCGACCGCCTGGTTGCGAGACGCGGCGAGCTCGAGCAGCCGCCCGGTGAGCCACCGCGTGGACGCCTGCAGGTCGGCGCGGCCGTCCATGATCGCCGTCTGCCGCGCCGCCTCGATGCGAGCCCGCACCTCCGGCTCGTGGATGATCCTCGAGACGGTCTCGCGCGCGAGGTCGAGCTCCTTCGCGATCACGCCGACGGGTGTGCCGAGCACCGCGAGGGCGACGACCTTGTCGCGACGGATCTCGACCGAGACGGGCCGCGCGCGGTGACCCTTTGTGGATCCGAGTGAGCGTTTGCCAGAGCTCACGTCCGCCCCTTCCACCCGCCGACCGCGTACGCATCGGCGTCCGTCGGCCCGGGATCGCCAGCTCCGCCGAAGGTCGAGAGCGTCCGCTCGTCGACGAGCATCCCGGTGTCGGGGTCGCGGCGAAGAGCGAAGCGCACGCCGGCGGGCTGGCGCTTGGCCTTCGCGATCTTCGCCTTCACGGGGGAGTTCGGCTTGTCGTCCTCGCGCCAGAGCATCACCACGCACTGCGCGCGGTTCTCGATGGACCCGCTCTCCTTGAGGTCGATGAGCTGCGGCTCGCGGAAGGGAGAGCCCTTGTCGGGGCGCGCGAGCTGCGATGCGAGGATGAGCGCGACGCCGAGCCGCCCGCAGATCGAGATCAGCTCCTCGAGCGTGTTGTCGATGCGCTCGCGGATGTCTTTGCCGCCGTGCCGATGCGCGATGGCCTGCAGGTAGTCCACCGCGACGACGCGCACGCCGCGGACGCGGGCCATGTACTCGATGCGCGCGAGCACCTCGTCGAGACGGCGCGAGCTGACGTGCGTGTAGTGGATGGGCAGGTCGGCGTGACGCATCGATCGCTCGATGCAGACCCGCCACTCCTCCTCGGTGAGCTTGCCGGCCCACATGCGCGATGGGTTGATCGCTGCGAGGTCTCCGATCGCCTTCGCGCCGTAGTCCTCGTCGGCGTCCTCGACGCTCACGATCCCGACCGGCGTCGCGCGGCGAGCGATCGACATGAGCCAGGTCATCACGACCGAGGTCTTGCCGACGTTCGTCTGCGCGCCGATGACGAGCATCGATCCGGGCGAGAGCCGATAGCTCCCGTCGAGCACGTCCATGCCGAGCCGGATCTGCGCCTTCGCGTCGACGCCCTGGGTCTTGATGGTCTCGACGGTCTTGAGGATGAGCTCGCGGAACGTGAGCACCGGCATCGCGACATCGCCGGTCTCCTGGGCGAGGAGCGCGCGCCCGAGCACTTCCTTCGCCGCCTCGACCTCGCCGGTCGCTGCGAGCTTGCCGATGGTGCGCGCGACCGATCCGAGCTCGCGTGCCTGCGCGTGACGCCGAAGGTGCGCGACGAGCGGCCCCGGATCGGTCTCGATGTCGACCGCGCGGAGCTTCTTGATGTCCTCGCGATCGTTGGCCGCGCTCGCGAGGAGCAGTGATCCCTCGAACACTCGCTGGCCCGAGAAGTCGAGCTTCTGCATCGTGGCGAGCACACGTGCGGCGAACGGGTTCGTGAGCGCCGTGGGAGCGAGCCGGTGCTGCGCGATGAGCGACGGCTGCGCGAGTAGGCTGGCGACGAGGGTGAGCTCGAGCTGTTCGATGTCCTGGTTCAAGCGATCCTCCGGCGTGGTTCGGGTGGGCTTCCTGCGGCGATCCAGTCGTTGAGCTGACGCTCCTCGTCGGGCGTCTCGGGCGTGTCGCACCGAGGGTCGAAGGGCCTCGCGCGTGCGGGCTTGGTGTGCGCGAGCTTCCCGAGCAGACCGTCGAAGCGCGTGACGAGGTTCCGGAGCGATGCTCGGTTGCGTCGATCGCGTGGCCATGGCTCGGCCCAGTACGCGTCGACGATCCGCACGAGCAGTTCATCGATCGAGATCCCGACGCGAGGAGCGTTCGCGCGGATCAGTCTCGAGATTTCTTGAGCGCTCGCGTAGTCCCTGGACGGGATCGAGCCCCGATGTTTTTCGTAGGTACGGGTCCAGGCTGCCGCGACCCTGTCAGTGATGAGAGTAGCGTTCTCGCCCCTGCTGCTGTTGTGGTCGTCTCGCCCAGCATCTTCATTGAGATGATCCTGTATAAGGTGCGAATTGCCGAGTTCGGCAGGGGGTCCTGCCGAGTTCAGCAGGGGTACTGGTGCCGAGTTCGGCAGGGGTACCCCTGCGGAGTTCGGCAGGGGTCCAGCGTCGGACTCGGGCTCTCCGGAGGGGTCCTGACTGGTGCCGAGTTCGGCAGGGGTCTCCGTCTCAGAATCGTCGTCCTGACTGGTGCCGAAGTCGGCAGGGGTGCAGATGGTGTAACGGCTGCTCTTCCCGGACGGAGTACGGACCGTCAGGAACCCCGCCGCCTTGAGCTCAGCGATGGCCGAACGGACGGTGCGCTCGCCCGCGTTGGTCGCCTTCATGAGCCCCTTGACCGACGGGAAGGCGTGGTCGCTGAGGCCCTGCATGTCGCCGATGACGATCGCGACCCGGACGGCCGTGGACGTCAGCTCGTTGGCGGCCGCCAGCGCCTTCTTGAACTCCCTGGAGAGAGCGTGCCCGCTCATGTCGCGCCTCGCGTGAAGAGGCCGCCGTCGCGCGTCCTAGAGACGATGCCGCGCGCTCGGAGGCTCGTGATCGTCGCGTCGACGAGGGCCCGGTCCTGGACGTCTGCGGACGCCCCGAAGAGCCTCGCAGTCACGCGTGGCGGCATCGCGACGTCGAGCTCCCTGCGGACGTCCTCGATGGCGGCGATGACGAACCGCTCGCGCGCGGTGAGGCGCGGATCGGCAGCGATGCCCGCGGGGATGGTGATCGCGCAGCCGCGGGACTTCGTGACGAGCTCGAGCGCGTCGTGCTCGTGGAGGTCCTCGAGCTCCTCGCGAGAGACGCGCTCGGAGTAGATCTCCCACGCATCGAGATCGGTGATCTCGGGCGCGTCGGTCGCCAAGTCGGCGCGGATCTCTGCGATGGGTCGCATCAACGTGGCGCCCTCCCCGCTCCCGTGAGCGCCACGGCGACCGCATCCGACTCGGCCTCGACCTCGGGCTGCGTCGTGGCCTTGGAGCGCCAGCCTGTGCGCGCGGCGACAGCATCGGCGACCCGGCCCTTCTCGGCATCGAGCGCGCCGCAGAGGGTACGCTTCACGTCGCCCGCGGTGACGCCGAGGGGCCGGATGCCGCGCGCGTAGCAGACGATGCGCGTGACGGAGAATGCGAACGAGAGCGCCTTCATCGCGGCGGACGACTTCGAGCCGCCGGGCGCCTCGTGCACGACCTGGACGGGCCCGCGCGTGACGGCGCCGTCGATCACGCGGAACAGCTCGCGCGCGATCCGCTCGACGCGCTCGGCGTCGTCCTCGAACACGTAGCCGCGTCGGTCCGCATCCTTCTTCGTGATGACGCAGCCCGCATCGATCACGCGCGGGCGCGGAGCGGTCACGTCGAGCACGGCCCAGCCGTAGGCAGCGAGCGACGGGTCGAGCCCGATCACGATCGCCGGCACCGAGCGAGCGGCGCGCACGGTGGCGGGCGGCGCTGAGCCGAGGTCTGGCAGCATCAGGCGGCCCTCCGGCGCTGCGGGTACGCCGCCATGATCTTCCACGCGAGCGCGATCTCCTGACGCGTGAGCCGGTCGACGCGGAGCGGCTCGAGCCCAGCCTCGTCGTAGACGACTCGCACGGTGCCGCCGCCCGCGAGCAGCTCTTCGCGCGTGCCGGTCGCGATGGCGATCGGGCGGCCCGCGGCGATCGCCTCGTCCTCCCAGCGGTGATAGGTCGGAGGGCTCTCTTCGAGGATCTCGTCCTCGTCACGCTCGGGCTCGTGCGGCTTGGTCACGTGCCGCTCCCTTCGCGCATGCGAGCCGCGATGATCTGGCCCTTGCCGTCGTGGAGCGCGCGGACGATCTCGTCGACTTCGCGCACGGGGATCGTGATGCTCTTCTCGAGGTGCGGCCGACCCCCGAGCTGCGGCACGTAGAACGCGAGCACGACGCCACGGCGCTCGAGGTCGAGCTCAACGCGCAGCTCTCCGGGCGAGCGCGGGAACGATGCGATCGCGGTCCTCATGGCGCCTCGAGCCAGGCGATGACGATCTTCGCGGCCTCTTCGAGGCGGATCCCCTTGGCGCGCGCGACGCGGTGCACGCGCTCGATCACGGCGCGCTCGAGGCGCGACTCGTCGGCGCGCACGAGCTGACCGGGGCGCCACGAGGGCGGCGGGGGCGGGAGCGGCTCGAGGCCGTCGATGGGCCTGCTCACGGCGCCTCGACGATGAAGGCGAAGCCCGCGGGCACCGGACCGAAGCTCGAGATCTTGTAGCCGGCGGCCGTGATCAGCGATTCGAGTTGTTGCACGCCGCGCGGGAGCGGAGCGGCCGCGTCCTGCTGGGCGCCGGCGGGAGGGAGCGAATCCGAGAGCGCGGCGCTCGTCTTCGGCTCATAGGCCTTCTTGATCGTCAACGCGACGACCTCCTTGCGAAGGCGCTCGACGGCGTCCGCCGCGAGCTTCAGCGGCGGCAGCCCGCTCTTCTTCCGCGCCGCGCGCGTGCTCGGCTCGATGCCGCGCGTCGTGGGCTGCTTCGGGTCGCGCGGCTTCGTCAGTGCGGACGCGACGGCGACGTTCTCGTCGAGCCCCTTCTCCATCGCGAGCTTGATGCGGCTGGAGATGGCCTGGGGCGTCATCCCGACCTCGCGCGCCCAGTCGGAAACGCTCTGTGTGCGGCCCTGGAACGTGATCGGACGAGGCTTCGGCATGCTGGTCTCCTTCGGTGCGGGAACGGGAACGGCGCGCTTCGCTCGCACGGGCGCGTCGAGGTTGATCGGCTTCGCTTCGGGCTTGCCCGGCGGCTGGGCGGCGCTCGGCGCCGCGGTCGTGATCGGCGCGCCATCGGGCCACGACGAGGGCTCGAGCCCCGACGCGTGCTTCTCGCCGACGACGCAGGTGCGGCACGTCTCGTCGCGCACGACGAGCTTGTTGCCCTTGCTCGCGATCTTCGCTTCGAGGTGCCGCATGCCGCACGCGCGGCGCGTCAGCCTCGTGCCGAGCGGGACGCACGCGAAGAGGACGGGGAGCGAGCGCGTCATGCCGCCCTCGCGATCTGAGTCGCGCGATGGCCTGCCTGCATTCGCGCCCACACGGCCTCAGACCTCCATGCGGTGATCGGAATTCCAGTCATCCGTTCGATCCTTTCAGCGAGATCGAGCCCCGGCGGGAGCGCCCACACCTGACGACGGCTGCAAAGGCCGACGATCCGCTCCTTGGAGACGCCGCACTCACGCGCGAACGCATCGATCCCAACCACGCTGACCCAATCGCGCAGCGCAGAAGAACCTGCGTGGTGAGGCGGCTTCCACTTACGCGGCCGGTCACGCCAACCGCGCCGCTCCATGAGCCTGTCGCAGTGGACAGCAGCGGTGATCGCCGCACGGACCGCGTCTGGAGTGCCGAGCCACAACACGGAATCGCGCCCAAGCCACGGCATGGGGGAGTTCGACGCGAATTTGTCGTTGGCGACTTCCCGTAGCGTGCGCGCGATGATGCCGAGCACGCTCTCCGTCCCCCCGCGAGACGCGGATAGAGCGGCGCGCCAGCGCGCGAAGATGCGAATGGACATCAGGCATCCAGGAGACGAGATCGAGAGCGACGCGCCAATGTGCTCAAGGGATGAGTCGAGCCAGCAACGCTCGAAGAGGATCAGCTGCTCCCTCATGGTGAGCGTCAGGAACGCGTCGAAGAGAGTGTCTACATCAACCGAGTCGTGACCAGCGGGCGCGCCGCGCATTGTGCGCCGCGACCGATGAGGCGGCGGCGCAATATCATCGTCCCACGGGCTCCAGAGCATCTCCTGAAACACGAAGTTCGTTCGCGGGTTGCGAGGGCCATCGAGGCGGTCCCAGGACTTGTCGAATCCACGGAATGGCCGTGCCGACTCGCCCGAGCACGGCTCTACGTCTCGCCACATGACCTTCGTGCCAGTCGGCCAGGTTTCGGCGATCTGGTTGCGTGCGTGAGCGCGCCCGACGTTGCACCCGGCGCAGATACGCGGACCGGACTGCACGCCAGCCATTCCGGGCCTCGATGCTGCGCGCCACCTAGCGGCGCACGCTTCACGCGTGAGCGACCCGCTGATGGTCACGCAGTGGAACACCCGCAAGGAGAGCTTCATCGCCGCACCCGCGCCGGGGGCGTGTAGTAGGACTCCGCGACGACCTCGGCCTCGTCGGTCGCGCGCGGAACGCGGCGGGCCACGACCTCGACGGCGATGGGGTACTCCTGCCCGGCGCGCCCGTTCTCGCTGAAGCTGAGCCGCTTCGGCGTGAGGAGCTGACGGGTCTTGCGCATCCACCTCCAGTGCTCCCAGCGCCCGCCGCTCACGGTGCCGTCGAGCGAGATGATCCCGAGGACGCGCGGCGCAAGCTCGAGCCCGCGTCGAAGGAAGCGGACCTCGTAGTCCTGCTCCCAGGCAGGATTGCTGATCACCACGTCAAACTCCGCGTCGCCGCCGATCTTGGCGAGCAGCTCCGGATCGAACGCGTCGGCGATCACGACCCGCGCGCGCGCACCGAGGCGCTCGAGGAGCGGCCGGCGGAAGTGCGGATCGATCTCGACGGCGGTGACGCTCGCGCCGACGCCGAGGCACGCGAGCGAGAGGTTGCCCTTCCCAGCGCCGAGATCGAGGACGCGCGTGCCGGCGCCGATCCCGCCCCACCGCACGACGTGCGCGGCGTAGTCGAGGTCCGTCACCCACTGCGACACGTCGCCGCCGGGCGTGTGGACCTCGTGCCTCTTCGCGACGCCGCGGACGATCCGCGGCTTGCTCGTGCTCGTGCTCGTCATGCTCGGATCGCTCCCATCTGCTGGCGCTCGTGCGCCGCTTGGACCTCTCGCTGCTGTGCTGCGCGCTGCCGCTCGGCGCGGAGGGTCAGCAGGAACAGCACGCGCTCGGGCGCATCGAAGAAGACGCCGACGAGCAGCACGGCCGCGTCGTCGGCGGACATGCGCTCCCAGGGCCGCAGCACGGGATCGCGCCACGTGACGACCGACGCGGCGACGCGCTGCCGGCGAGCGAGTTGCGCGTCGAAGAGGAAGCGCTCGAAGGGCGGCAGGTACGCGCGCGCGCCCGAGCCGAGCCAGAACATATTGCTCTCGCGCAGCTCGGCGGCGAGCCGCTCCGCGCGCTCGGCCCACGTCGACGCGTTGCAGGCGTCGCAGGTGCATCCGGTGGCGCAGCTGCTCACGGATCCTCCGCCGCGTAGCGGGCCGCGAGGGAGACCAGCTCGCCGATCGCGATCACCTCGTCGAGCGCGTCGGTGAGCCGCTGAACAACCTCGCTCGGTTCCTCGAGCGCGGCCAGCTCCGCAGCGCGCCGCTCACGGATGCGTTGGTTGTAGAGGCTCTCGGAGTAGCGTGCGCGGCGCGGCGCCTTGGCCATCTGATCGGTGCGCGAGAACGGGAGCGACATTCCGCGCACGTCCTCGGCGGTGACACCGCGCGACTCCGTCCTCCGCGCGAGCTTGGCGAGTGCATCGCGCTCGATCTGACGCACGCGCTCCTTCGAGATGCCGAGGACGACGCTGATCTCGTAGAGCGAGGCGCCGCCAACGTGCTCGTCGAGGAACTTCTCCGTCCGCGGGTCGTCCTCGAGCCTCGCTCGCGGATCGTCGGTCTCCTGCCTCGTGTAGCGATGCAGCTCGCATCCGGCGCGGCCTCCGCCACGACGGGTCCAGAACGTCGCGCCGCACACGTGGCACTTGCGCTGCTCGGTCCGCGCATCTGGCGATCGAAGCTCGACGCTCGTGATCTCACGCTCGTCGCGCTGCTCGGCCACCGCGCTCACCGCCGCCCCAGCTTCACGACGGGCGCGCCGCGCTCGCGGATCGCGCGCTCGCGATGGCCGATGACCTCCTCGAGCTTTCGCGCGAGGGCCCGGAGCGCCTTCAGGTCGGCGTGCGCCTCGTCGGGCGACACCCAGCCGTCCTGCTCGCTCTGGGCGCAGAGCGTGAGCACGTGGCCGACGTGCGCGATGATGTCGCCCATCGTCGACTCCTCGGTGGCGACCGGGGCGAGGCGGAGCGCGTGGGCCGCTGCGCGCTCGGCGAGGTAGGCGAGTTCCACGGCGGGCGGGAGCAGTTCGAGCCATGCGGCCCGCGCGTGCTTCGCCCCGTCAAAGACGTCACCGAGATCGTTCGTCGTCATCCCGAGCGCGCGGGCGACGTCGACGAACGAGGTCTTGCTGACGAGGACGAGATCGCGCAGACGCGCCCCGAAGCCCTCCTCGCGCTCTACACGTGTGACCTTCTGCGACCGCGACATCGGATCAGGGGTGCCAGACATCGATCAACGTCCCTTCCGTCCGCGCTCTGGCGGGCTCAGCTTCTCGATCGTGGAATCCAGGACATGCAGCTCGGTGCGGAGCGCACGCGTCACGGGCGCGAGCACGAGGCCCAGCACGCACGCGAGCAGCGCGAGGGCGAAGAGCGCGTCCATCTCAGCGCCCTCCGCGACGGGAGAAGAGGTTCCGGGCGCCCGGCGCGCAGCTGACCATCACGGTCGGGTAGCCGAGGCGGCGACGGCGCTCGTAGTCGCGCGCGTTCCCCCAGTCGTCCGCCTCGCAGACGAGCGGCGAGGACACGACCTCACGCGCGTGAGCGACGAGGGCGAGGCACGCATCGCGGCGGGGCTGCTCGCCACCGGCGCGGACGCGATCCCACGGCAGATGGAGGCTCGGCGGCGCGCCGCAGTCGAGCTCGAGCTCCATGGCCCACTGGTTGATCGCGCGGTCGGTGCCGGCGAAGGCGCGGCGCGAGTAGGCGTGGGCGAACGCGTCGATGCTCATCCCCTCGCGCTCGGCGCCGCGCACCCAGACGGACCAGATCCCATCGGCGTCGGCCGGCGAGTCGAGGCCTGCTTCGTGCGCCGTGATGCGGACGAGATCGCGGAGCGTGTCGTCGTGGACGTGCAACTCGTCGCGTTCCTGTGCTCGCGCGCCGCAGTGCCCGAGGGCGAACGTGAGCGCGAGGATCACGACGAGCGCGAGCGGGAGGCGATCGGTGCGGTCGCGCATCTACGCGTCCTCCCCGTCGTCGAGCGCGAGCTCGAGCTCGGCCGCCGCGTCGATGAGCCCGCCCGCGTAGTCCGCGCCGTCGTGCTCGATGCCGTGCACGGTCCTGTGCGCGGCCGCCTCGTCGAGCCAGCGGTGCGAGAGGTCGTAGAGACGGTCGTGCCGCGCGACGAGGCGCTCGACTCGCTTGCCGCGGATCGTGTGGAGGTCGCGCTGCATCACGAGCGCGAGGGAGAGAGCGGCCACGACCGCGACGAGCGCGGCCACGATGAGCCAGGGCAGCATCGGATCTACGCCGCCGGCTCGGTGACGATGGTCTGCTCGGCGTCGCTCTGGGCGGGCTCGTCGTCACCGATGAGCCAGCCGAGGTCGACCTTTCCGACCTCGGCGATCCGCTTGAGCATCCGCGCGGAGGGCTCGGCGTTCTCGGTGGTCCAGCGCCAGTACGCGCGCCCGTCGACGCCGACCTCCTTGGCGAAGGCCGCGTCGGTCTCGATGCCGCTCGAGATCCTCGCCTGCTGGATGCGGAGGGCGAGCGGGCTGGGGGTGGGCTTGGGTCGGTCGTTCTTCCTCGGTGGGGCCATGCGCCATGGATAGCAGCGCTCGGATATCCGAGTCAAGTGGACTTGTGCCGCACGGACATCCGCGCCCGACGATTGCCGCGCGAGGCAATGCGCGCGAGGCTTCTGGGGTGACCAGGAAGCCCGACCAAGAGAAGCTCCGAGCGCAGGGCGCGCGCATCCGTGCCGCCGTGGACAAGACCGGCCGCAGCTACGCGGAGGTCGCGCGCCAGCTCGACGTCGGCCAGAACACGTTCAACCGCTGGATGCGGGGCGAGAACAGCGCCGAGGGCCGCTTCCAGGATCTCTCGGTGGCGACGGGCGTCAGCGTCGAATGGCTGCGGGACGGCGAGGGCAGCGATGTCGCCGACCATCGCACGCTGATCGAGCGCTTCATCGGCGACTTCCGCGAGTCGCTCCGGATCACGCCGGCCGAGGCGAACTTCCTCCGTGCCTGGCCGCACCATCGCGTGCGCGAGGGCGCGCTGCTCGACGCGCTCATGGACTCGCGGCGCGGCTTCACCGCCGAGGAGACGCGCGCTTCGATCGAGGTGACGAGCGACGCACGCGCGCGCGGCGAGGCCCTGGGCGTGCCGGCGCGCACGAAGACGTGATGCGCGAGCGGGGGTGCACGATCGCGGCTCTCGCGCTCCTGATCGTCGCGCTCTCCTGCGCGCTGCTCACGACGTTGATCGCGCGGACGCGGGGCGTGGCTGGCCCGCAACCGCCCGTTCCCGCGGCGTCCGTCGCGCCGGTCCCCGCGGCACCGGAGCCGCCGCCCGAGCCCACGCCGGGCGACCTGTTCCTGATGGAGTACGACGCGGACTGCTCTCGCTTCGCTTCGCTGGGAGCGGGCGATCCGCTCGCCGCCGCGCTTGAGGATTGGTCGGCGGCGCGCACGGCCACCACCTACGCGATGCTCGAGCGGAACGCGGACGCGCACGTCGGCGAGCTCGCGGTCTTCACCGGCCGCGTCGCTGAGATCCACGACACGGAGAACGGCAGCATGCTCCGCGTCTCGACGGGCCCGTACGGCAGCGACGTGCTCTGGGTCGAGAGCTGCTGGGCCGACGCGCACCTCGTCACAGACAGCCGCGTGCGGATCTACGGCTACCTGTCCGGCGCGCACACGTACACGACGCAGGCCGGATGGACGATGACGATCCCGTCGATGCTCGCCGTCGCTGCCGTCCCGACGTCGCTGCCCGAGCACGTGAGCGCCGCTCGCCGCGCGAGACTCGGCCTCTAGTCGCGCAGCTCCGCGAGCCGGCGCCGGATGATCTTGGCGGTGGCGAGCGGCCAGAGCGCGCGCAGCTGATCGACGTCCTCATCGCACCGTCGCGCGTCTCGCAGGAACGCGCGGCGCGGGAGGATGAGGGCGCAGCCGATGCGCGAGGCGAGCATCTCTTCCTCGTGCTCGGCGACGCGGAGCCCTACGTCACGCACGAGAAAGTGGCCGCATTCGTGGGCGACGAAATAGGCGCGTGCCTGCTCGTCCGCGTGCGCCGGGTAGACGATCACGCCATCGAGCAGCCGTGAGCACCGCCCTCGGCGCGGCATGAGCCGGAGCTGCAGGTAGGCGGCGGCGAGGACGAGCGGATCGGCGTGCGGCCGGTCGTCGAGCCCGCTCTCGCTCGACGCCTGCGCGGCGATGGCCTCGGCCTCCATCCCCAGATCCACGCGGGAACGGTCCTGCCGAACGGGCGCGCCGTCAAGTTTGCCTACATGCGCGCACAAATCGACATCGCGACGCGTGGACATCCTTGCGCGGATATCCGAGCGCGGTTACATATAGCTCATCGACCTTCTGGCGAGGGACGAGAGAGGCAGACGAGCGATGGACCCCTACGAGCGGACCGACTGGTGCGAGGAGTGCGGCGAGACCTACGCGGACTGCGGCTGCGACGAGACCGAGCTGCGCCTCGTGGACTGCTGCGACGACGACGCTGACGCGGAGGCCTTCTGATGCGCGGCTTCGCGTACCAGCCCGCCGCGGACGTGGCGCTCGCCCCGGTCGTGGGCGAGACCCGCACGCTCCTGGGCGTCCCGTGCAAGTTCACGCCGACGCACCGCTACACCGGCACGGCTGATGGCCGGTCGGTCACGGCGATCCCGTTCACGCACCACGACGGCACGGTGAGCTGGTGCGTGTGCCTGCTCGCCCCGGGCATCACCGAGACGGCCATCGCGCTCGACCTCGACGACGCGTGCGACGAGATCCGTCGCTCCATCACGGCGGTGGCGTCGTGACGTCCGCGGTCCGCTACGTGGTGCTCAGCGACGCGACGCCCTGCCGCGTGCACGTGGACGAGCGCACGGTCGAGGAGCTGGTCTACGTCGAGAAGGGCGGCCACGGCGACGAGCTGTGGATCACGCTGCGCGACAACGATCGCCGGCTCGAAGCGCTCGCGCTCGCCGACGACGAGATCGACGCAGAGACGGCGAGGGCGGCATGAGCGCGCCAGCCGCGGACCGCTACTTCGCGGTCGCCGATGCCTTCCGCGCGCTCGCTCGCGCGGAGCAGAAGTCACAGCAGCTCGCCGAGCGCCGCGCTGCGCTCCCGCCCGGATCGTCTCGTGCGCGCGTCACGTCGGCGAACGCTCGATGGGCGCGTGCCGCCGAGCACCGCGATCGGTGCATGACCGCCGCCTCCGATGCGCTCCGCGCTGCGTACCCCGAGGTTCTGCGATGAGCGCGCCGAACCTCTGCATGGACTGCCACATCGCGATCCCGCGCGGTCACGCGCGCTGCGATCGGTGCGTCACCTACGAGATGGCGGTCCGCTCTCGATGGCGCCTCGCCTTCTCGCACGCGCAGTTCACAGGGATGTGGAACGCGCGGCCGCTCGTCGGCTCCTACCACCACGTCTCCTATTCGATCTCGCTGCGCGCCGCTGCGGCCGAGGTCGGCCTTCTCCCGCTCTGCACTTCGATCATCCGCAACCTTCGCCCCGGAGCTCGCACATGACCGTCCCCACCTGGCTCGACAAGGCCCGACAGATCATGAGCGCGCTCGCCGTCGAGGCTGCGCTGGCCGTCGAGGGCAAGGGCTCCGCGTCCGAGGTCGACGAGCTGATCGCGAAGCTCGACGCGCAGCTTTCCTCTCACGCGGGCGTCCCGAGCGCGCGCGAGCTGAACGCGACGATCGCGAAGGAGCTGGAGAACCGCGACGCGTTCTCGAGCTCCTACGACGCGCACCGCGCCGAGAAGTGGAAGACGTGGGCGGTCGGGCAGATCTGGGCGAAGGGCGATGCGCGCTGGCGCGTCGAGCGCGTCTTCGGCGACCGTGCGGTGCTGCGCAGCGTGCACACCGAGTGGGCGGTGACGCGCGCGCTCACGATGGCCGAGCACCAGGCCGACGGACCGTGGTGGCTCGTCGAGATGGACGCGCCCGATCCGTGGGCTCCCGCGCCCCGTGCCGATTCCGACGTCTCGCCGAAGAGCGCGAGCGTCTTCCCCACCCCGGACCCCGGCGAAGGTCTCGAATTCTGACTCGAGTGCGACGGCAAGGGCCGTGACAGTGGTGATTGGGACTGCGACGAGTGCTTCGGCACCGGACGCGTTCGGGAAGGGTCGCAGGTGACGCAATGAGCACCCCGATCACCGAGTTGCAGATCAAGGAGTCGGTCATCTCGCACGAGATCCTGATCTCGGAAGAGCAGTTCATCGAGCTGCTTCGCGCGGCGGGGCTGATCCCGAAGAGCGCCAGACCGAAGATCTCGATGGGCGAGCACGACCTCAGCGAGAGCGAGATGGTCATCACCTGGACCACGAAGCTCGACATCGAGCGCGTGCGACTCGACGCCATCACGCGAGCGGTCGTCCGATGAGCAAGCGAACGAAGCGCGTCTTCGGACGCGTCGACAAGCACACGCACGCAGCCGATCGCTGGGCGGCAGCGATGAATTACGAGCGCGAGCTCGACGTCCACGGGGCGCGTGGTGCAGCCCGCGCATACGCGGACGAGCGCAACATCAAAGGCACGAAGGATCGCAAAGAGATCGAGCGCGCCTTCATCGCAGCTGGCGCCCGCGCGATCCGGCGCATCTCGGATGAAATCGGAGATTCGGACGACGAGATCGACGCGATCTATCGCGATCAGCTCCCGAACACGTCGGGGTCACTGTGAGCGGCTCCACCTTCTGCGCCCGCTGCGCGACGTGGCGCCCCCTCTTCACCACGTGCGCGTGCCCTCAGCCGCGCCCCGCGCCGGGCCCGAGCAACCTGTCTCGCGTCGTGACCGTCGCGGCCTCGATCGCGAGCGACCGCATCCGTCGCAGCGGCGGGCCGCTCGGCGTGACGGCTGAGGAGATGAGCGAGGCGAGCGCGATCGCGAGAACGGAGGTCGAGGCGTGATGCGCGTCTTCGGAGCGAAGTTCTCCGGCCACTACATCAACGGCTACGCGGTCGTTGCCGCGCGCGACGAGGCGCACGCGCGCGAGCTCCTGGTGCAGCTAAGCCCGTGCGGCCCGACCAACGACATCACGCCCATCCACCTCACCGAGTTGCGCCTCGCCGACGACGAGCCGCGCGTTCTTCTGCTCACCGACGGAGACTACTGATGACGGAGCCCGACTACTCCCGCACCGATCTCGCGCCGCCGTGGCGATCGTTCATCGTCGTCGACACGGAGACGAACGGACTCGACGAGGGCGAGCACGCCGTCGCCGATCCACGCGTGATCGAGCTCGGCGCCGTGCGCTTCGACTTCGGAGAGGTCACGGGGCGGTTCTGCTCTCTCGTGAAGACGGGCGTTCCGATTCCTCCCGAGGCGACGGCGATCCACGGCATCGACGATGCGCGCTGCGAGGCTGAGGGCGTCCCGATGCACGAGGCGTGGGCCGGCGCGCTCTCGCTCTTCGCTGAGCCGGTCGACTGCGTCATCGCCTACAACGGCGCGTTCGACTTTCGATTCCTGAACCGCGACGTGAAGCGTGCACGTGCGGAGGGCTTCGACGTGCCGGCCGCGCCGATCGCGATTCGGCCGCCGTGGATCGACGTGCTCGTCTGGGTGCGGCACGAGAAGATCGACAAGTTCGTGCGCGGCACTGGCCGCCACAAGCTGAGCGCGACGTGCCAGCGGCACGGCGTCTCGCTCGAGAACGCGCACTCGGCGATGGCCGATGCGGAGGCATGCGGGCGGCTCTGGCTCGCGCTGCGACGCAAGGTGATCGCCTGCGCTGACGGCGCTTCGGTCGCGACGCTGCTTCGCACGCAGGTCGCGCTCGCCGAGAAGCAGGAGCGCGACTTCCAGGCCTGGCTCTCGAAGCAGCCGCCAAAGGTCGCGAACGCGACGCCGAAGGCTGGTGCCGCGTGAGCACCTGGACGAAGCTCCCTCCTGTCCAAGGGTCCGTCGCCTGCCTCGTCGTCGGTCCTGACACCGTACACGCGGCCGGCGCGCTCTCCGATCTCACGATGGATCGGATGCTCGCGGTCGGTTTCGGGTCGGTCACGGCATCGTGCGACGACATCGGCGTCTACTCCGAGCGAGACGTCGAAGACGAGCGCTTCTGGTCTGTCCAGCAGGTCGAGGATCTCGCGAAGGCCGACCCCGATCACGACTGGCGCATTTCCTTCTACGCACCTCTCTGGGAGGCCGAGTACCAGCGCCAGGGCGACGGCGTGTGGGTGCTCGTCCGGAAGGGATTGGGCTTCGCATGAGCGAATGGAAGAAGCTCGCGACGATCCCGGACGCGCTCCCGCGCGAGCTCCGCGGCTACGACGCGCTCTGCGACTCGACCGATCGCCCGCGCTGGCTCGCGATGCGCCGCAGCGGCATCGGAGCGAGCGAGGCGGCCGTCCTCGTCGGCGAGCACTCGCGCCTGACGCTCGCGCGCCTCGTGATCGAGAAGCGCGGCATGCTCGGCGACGACGACGCGACGACGGAGTTCCTCGAATGGGGGCTCCGGCTCGAGCCCGTCATCATCGAGGCCTACTCCTCGGCGCGCTACGCGGGCCGCGCTGCGCAGAGAGCTGGCAGGCTGCTCCGCTCCATCGAGCACCCATGGGCGCTCGCGACGCTCGACGGATGGACGCTCCATCCGGAGCACGGGTGGATCCCGCTCGAGCTCAAGTCGACCGACTGGGCGCGCGATGCGTGGGAGTACGGGACGCCTCCCGATTACTGGTGGCAGGCGCAGCACCAAGCGCTCGTGACGGGCGCGCCGATGGTCTCGGTCGCGTGCATGCTCGGCCCGCACAAGCTCGTCTGGGAGGACGTGCCACGCGACGAAGCGGCGATCCGCCGTCTGCTCGTGCGCGGGCCCGAGGTGATGCGGCTCATCGCGAGCGGCGACGATCCGCCCGGGCCCTACGATCGCGACACGTTCCGCGCGCTCTGGCCGACCGACGACGGCAGCGCGATCGAGCTCGACGAGCGCTTCATCCGCCTCGACGAGGAGCGCGAGGAGCTCATCGCCGCTCGCAAGAGGGCCGACGCGCGCATCGAGGAAATCAGCGCCGAGATCCTCGCCGAGATGCGCCAGGCGCAGACCGCGATCGTCCCGAACGGCCGCACCACCTACTCGCTGAAGACCGTGAGCCGCAAGGCCTACGCGGTCGCCGCAACCACCTACAGGCAGCTCCGACGAATCGAGAAGAAAGAGAGTGCATGAACATGGCTCCCCCGAACACGGCTCCCAACGGTCAGATCCAGTCCCGCCCGCAGAACGGACAGGATAACCAGCCGCACCCGCTGATCCGCATGCTCACCGGCAACGGGATGAAGCAGGAGATCGCGCGCGCGCTCCCGAAGCACGTCACCGCGGAGCGCATGGCGCGCGTCGCGCTGACCGCGCTGCGCACCACGAAGGACCTTCTCTCGTGCACGCCGGAGAGCTTCCTCGCGTGCATCATGCAGGCCTCGCAGCTCGGGCTCGAGGTCAACACGCCGCTCGGGCACGCGTACCTCATCCCGCGCAAGAACCGGAAGCACAACACGATCGAGTGCACGCTGATCATCGGCTATCAGGGCTTGATCGATCTCGCGCGCCGCTCGGGACAGGTGCGCGGCCTCTGGGCGTTCCCCGTCTATCAGGGCGACCACTTCAAGGTGAGCTACGGCCTCAAGCCGACGGTGGAGCACGAGCCGCGCTTCGATCTCCCGCGCACGAAGGAGACGCTGCTCTACGTCTACGCGGCGGCGAAGCTGACCGACAACGAAGATCCCGTCTTCGTCGTGCTCACCAAGGCCGAGATCGAGTCGTACCGCAAGCGCGGCGCGAGCGGCGCGGGCGTCTCGACGCCATGGGACACGGACTACGAGGCGATGGCGCTGAAGACGGGCGTGCGCCGGCTCTACCGCTGGCTGCCGAAGTCGAGCGAGATGGCGCGCGCCGCCGAGGTCGACGAGGGGCAGGAGCTCGGCAAGGCGAGCGCGTTCGATCCTGAGGTCGAGGAGGCGCTCAAGCGCGGCGCGGGGCTGACGCTGCCCGAGGACACGCAGCCCGAGACGCTCGCGATCGAGGACGTGCCCGAGACGGCGAAGCACGCGCAGGAGATCGAGACGGGCGCGAAGGAGCCTGCCAAGCGCGGACGCGCGCGTGCCGCCGAGCACGACCCGTCGAGCGGCGAGGTCGCCGAGAAAGACGAGCCGCCCGTCGGCTGACGACCGCGCGGGAGCATCCCGCGCCCGCGCACTGATGCCCTGGTCTCGTATCCAGGATCGCAGTGCGGGAGCGCGGGCGGACCCCTCGCCAGGTCGAGTCGCTCGCGCGCTGCCCACTCGGCGCGCTTCGTCTCTCGCCGCTCGCGCTCCTCTTTCTCTCGTTCCTCGGAGGTTCTCGTGAGTGACTTCTGGATCCACACGCGGCACGGCGCCGCCTTCGATCTTCTCGAGCCCAAGCCCGAGCAGATCTTGCTCGCCGACATCGCCTACGCGCTCGCCGGGATCTGCCGGTACACCGGGCACGGGCGCATCACGGTCGCGGAGCACTCGGTGCTCGTGGCGAAGCTGCTCTACCGGTGCATGGGCGATCTGTCGCTCGCGTGGCAGGGCCTCATGCACGACGCTCACGAGGCATACATCGGAGACGACGCGAGCCCGAAGAAGCGCGCGCTGTTCTTCCTCGGCGGCCGCGGTCCCTTCGAGAAGCTCGAGGGCATCGTCGCTGGCGCGGTGCGCGCCCGCTTCGGGCTGCCCGCCGAGCTCGACAAGGCGGTGGTGAGCGCCGACCTGACGTTGCTCGTCACCGAAGCGCCGACGCAGCTCGCGTGGCCGCCCCCGCGCGACTGGCGGGTGAGCGCCGTTCCGGATGGCGGCTCGACGATCGACGTGAGCAGCCACGAGATCGCGGAACTGCGGTTCCTCGATGCCGTGATCGCGTTCTCGCCGATGCAGTGGGCGGAAGAGGCGATGCGGATCCGGTCGCTGCGGTCCGAGGGCGACGCGTCGTGATCGTCGACCTCTTCGCAGGGGGCGGAGGCGCCTCAGAGGGCATCCGCATCGCGCTCGGCCGCGATCCCGACGTAGCGGTCAACCACAGCGCCGAGGCGATCGCGATGCACCTCGCGAATCACCCGAGGACGAGGCACTTCATCCAGGACGTGTTCGACGTGAACCCGCGCCGCGTGTGCGGTGACGAGCCCGTCGAGCTCCTGTGGATGTCGCCCGACTGCACGCACTTCTCGCGGGCGAAGGGCGGCAAGCCGAGGAGCAAGGGCACGCGATCGCTCGCGTGGGTCGCGGTGCGCTGGGCTGCCGAGGTGCGCCCCGCGGTCATCGCGCTCGAGAACGTCGAGGAGTTCGCGACGTGGGGCCCGCTCGACGACGAGGGGCAGCCGATCGACCACCGCGCGGGCGAGACGTTCGCGGAGTGGCTCCGCGCGCTGCACGCGCTCGGCTACGTCACCGAGCACCGCGTGCTCGTCGCAGCGGACTACGGGGCGCCGACGACGCGGAAGCGCCTCTTCCTGATCGCGCGCTGCGACGGGCAGCCGATCACGTGGCCCGAGCCCACGCACGGCAAGGGGCGCGCGCACCCGTGGCGCACGGCCGCCGAGATCGTCGACTGGTCGCTGCCGTGCCCGAGCATCTTCGATCGCCCCAAGCCACTCGCGGACGCGACGCTGCGCCGGATCGCGACGGGCGTGCGCCGGTACGTGCTCGACGCGGCGCGCCCCTTCATCGTCCCGGTGACGCACCCGCGAGACGCGCGCGTGCACGGCATCGACGAGCCGGTGCGCACGGTGACGGCGGCGAACCGCGGCGAGCTCGCGCTCATCGCCCCGACGCTCATCCAGACGAGCTACGGCGAGCGGGAGGGGCAGGCGCCGCGCGTCCTCGATCTGCACAAGCCGCTCGGCACCGTGGTCGCGGGCGGGCAGAAGCACGGGCTCGTCGCGGCGTTCCTCACGAAGCACTACGGCGGCGTCATCGGGCACGAGCTCGGCCGCCCGCTCGGCACCGTCACGACGCAGGACCATCACTCGCTGACGACCGCGACGCTCGCGCCGAGCACGCCCGACCGCCGCGAGCAGGTGCGCGCGTTCCTCCTCGCGTACTACGGCGGCGAGCGCACCGAGCAGCGTCAGTCGTCGCTCTTCGATCCGCTCCACACGGTCACGACGGCGCGCCGCTTCGGCGTCGTGCTCGTGCACGGCGAGGAGTACGAGATCGCGGACATCGGGATGCGCATGCTCTCGCCGCGCGAGCTGTTCCGCGCGCAGGGCTTCGGCGATCACTACGTCCTCGATCTCGAGCACGCTGGGAAGCCGCTGACGAAGACGGCGCAGATCGCGCTCGCGGGGAACAGCGTCGTGCCGCCCGTGGCGGCAGCAATCGTCTCAGCGAACGTCCGCATCAACGCAGTGAGAGCGGCATGAGCCGCATGACGAAGCACCGCCCCAAGCCCGCCGGCCGCGTCCGCTGCTCCTCGTGCGGCACGAACGATCCGGTCGACGCCAGCGCGCTCGAGCTCGCTCAGCGCCACCCGCACACGTGCCGCTGGTGCCGTGCCCGTGCGCGCGAGCTGGGCAAGGCAGACCCGGCGCAAGCGCACCTGCCCCTCGACGTGACCTGACCCGTTCCTCTCGCCTCTCTCGGAGACCCTCATGACGACGACCCAGAAGATCTCGCTCTCCCTCATCGACCCGAGCCCCACGCAGCCGCGCACGGACTTCGGGGACATCTCCGAGCTGGCCTCGCGCCTCGCTGCGATCGGGCAGCTGCGGCCCGTCCTGCTTCGTCCGAAGAAGGGGAACCGCTACGAATGCGTCGACGGAGCGCGCCGCATCCTCGCCGCGAAGTCGCTCTCCTGGACCGAGGTCGAGGCCGACGTGCAGGACATGAGCGACGCGGAAGTCTCACGCGCGCAGCTCGCCCTCGGAGATCCATCGTCGGTCAAGCCGTTGAACGCCGTCGAGCAAGGGCTCGCCTACGCGGACGCGATGCGGAAGTACCGCATGAGCTACGCGCAGGCTGCGAGCTGGCTGGGCGTGACGGTCGAGCACGTGCAGACGCGCAGCCGCCTCGCGCACCTGACCGACTCGGTGCGTGCGCTGCTCGCGGCGGGGCGGATCAAGATCGGCGGCGCGCAGCTCATCGCGTCGCAGCTCGACGAAGTGCAGGACGAGGTGGCCGAGGAGCTCGCGCGCCTCTATCCCGCGGTCCGGGCCGATGGGTCGTCGGGGCCGATCACGCAGGCGCAGGTGGAGCAAGCGCTCGACCGCTTCACGCGTCGTCTCGCCGACGCGCCGTTCGATCGGGAGCGCGACGATCTGACCGCGCGCGGTGCGTGCTCGCGCTGCCCGGACAACACCGCGGCGCAGCGGGGCCTCTACGACGAGCCGCCGGCGTCCGCGCTCTGCCTCTCGGCGCAGTGCTGGTCGGAGAAGGTCGACGTGGCGTGGTCGGATCGGGTCGCGCAGGCCGAGAAGGTGCACCTGCCTGTCCTCGCCGAGCACGAGGCGCTCATGGTGCTCGACGGCTCGCGCGTCCGGCCCGGTGCGCGCTGGGTCGATGTGGCCGAGCCGATCTCGCACGAGACGCCGATGACCTGGCGCGAGCTCGAGCGTGAGCTGGGCGAGTCGAGCGTCGACGGCCAGGGCTACGACATGGCGCGGTGCGCACTGGCGCGCTCGGGCGACCGGTTCGTCATGTTGCTCGATGCCGAGTACGCCGCGGGCTACATCGCGCAGAGCTACCCCGATCGCGCGCGTGAGCTGCGCGGCGAGCCGCCCCCGGGCGTCCTGGCGGATAAGGAAGAGCGCAAGCGCGAGAAGGAGCGGAAGGCCGCGGACGCGGAGCTGCACGCCGCTGCGGTCGCTGCGCTGATGGAGGGTCTGGCCGAGCGCGACGAGGAGCGCTTCGAGAAGACGCTCAAGCACCTCGTCGTGATCGCCGCAGACATCGCCGGTGCGAGCGTCGCCTCTGCGGTCGTGAAGCGTCGCGGCTATCCCACCGAGGAGCCGAACGGCGCTGACGTGAGCCCGAGGGAGGCGATCGTGCGCGCGGCGTCCGAGATGGACCGGGGCAAGCTGACGGCGCTCCTCATCGAGGTGCTCGTGTTCGCGGCGCTCACCGACGCGCGCCTCCCCGACGCGCAGGTGAGCGGCATCCTCGCGACCTACGAGATCAACCTCTCGAAGCTCCGCAAGGAGCTGGCGCGCGCGAAGCGGAACGTGAAGACGCGCGCGAAGAAGGGCGGCGAGGACGAGAGCGCCGAGACGAGCTGAGCCGTGACCGAGGGAGAAGCGGCAGCGAAGGAGGTGATCGACGCAGCTCGCGCGCTGCTCTCGGCCGACTCCGGTCCGAAGGTCGGGCGCATGGCGCGCGTCTCCCGTGCGCTCGGGATCAATCAGTCGTACCTCGCGAAGCTCCTGAATGGAGAGCGCAAGAGCGTCGGTATCAGCACACTCGCGAGGGCGCGTGAGCTGGCCAATGCGGATGGCGCCACGACGAAGAAGAGCGGCAACCGCTTCGTGCGCACGACCGAGTTGAACGCGTTCGGCACACGACTCCGCGATCTCATGGAGCGTCGTGGCGTGACGCGAGAGCAGCTGATCGAGCGGTCCGGAATCACGGGCACGATCTACCGATGGGAGACGTCGGCCATCCGGCCGCAGGCGAAGAAGATCGAAGCGCTCGCGTCGGCTCTCGGCGTGACGAGCGCGGAGCTGGACCGAGACGGCGATTCCGAACTGTCGGTGATGAGCAGCCTCGCCGCTCTCCCCGACGCCGCGAGAGATCGAGTGATCGAATGGGCGCTGGCCCGATGGAGAAAGACATGATCGAAGAACGGAAGAGCATCACCCACGAGCAGCGCCGAGAGATCGAGGTCGCCGTTGCGCAGGGCATCAAGCCGAAGCGCGACCCCGCCCGCCTCTCCCACGTCCTCGACGCCTTCGATCGCCACGGCAGCATCGGCCGCACCTTCGCGAAGATCGTGCGGCAGGCGATCGCAGAGGACGGCGCGCCGACGATCGAGCGCGACGCCCCGACCGAGAGCGACGCGTCCGAGCTGCTTCGCGACGTCGAGGGCGAGTTCTCTCGATGGATGTGCGCGCCGACGACCCACGAGCAGATGGGCGGCGTCTGCGCGAACTGCGCTCGGCGGCTCTCGATCCTTTCGCGAGCGAGCGAGATCCTGCGCTACCGCGGCCCCGCGTACCGGACGGGCCGGATGCACGCGGATCGCTCGACGCTCGGCATCATCCAGGAGCGCTTCCGCGTCTCTCCGGCGAGCGAGAATCCGAGTGCGTACGGGATCGCGGTGGGCGCTTCGATCGCGGCGATGAAGGGCGAGATCGAGCTGCTCACCAAGCAGCGTGACGCGCTGAGCGCGACGAACAAGGTGCTCGCCGACCTGCTCGGCGACGGAGGCCCGCCATGAGCAAGCCGAAGAAGATGCCACCCGAGTACGCGGGCCGCGACCTCGCTGCGCTGCTCGCTGCCGTCGCGCGCGGTACCTCGGAGCACGGGACGGAGGTGCTTATCATCGACGCGCGCTTCGCCGATGCGATCGAGGTCGCGCTCAACACGCTCCGCGCCGAGGGCTACGCGGCCGGTTCGGCAGCGGAGAGCGCGCACACCATCGCGGCTCGGGCGAGCGAGCGGACGCAGCGGGAGCGGGCGGAGACGGCGGAGCGGGCGGCGATGGAGCTGCGCGCGGCGACGAAGACGTGCCTCGATGCGTGGGAAGCGTTCGCGGCGTGGGGCGTGAGCCGCGACGCGCGCGGGCCGACGCATGACGCACTCGTGGCGTCGCTCGATGCGCTCCGCGCCCTCGGCCCCGCCCCGCGCGCCGAGGAGCGCCAGGATATCGAACTGCGCGCAGCGGTCGCGGAGCTTCGTGCGGCGGAGGAAGCTGCGATCGTCGCCTCGGGTCGCGCGACGGATGCTGCAAACCTCCGCGTGTGCAACGCGCGCACTCGGGTCGACGCGCTGCTCGCCGCCCCGTGCGCCGAGGCCCCGCAGCCCGCTCCGTCGCAGCCGGGAGACGACGAGGGCGACGAAGAAGCGTGCTCGCGCTGCGGCGCGCTGTACCGCGTGGTGGGCGGTGTCTGGCAGTCGGTGGACGCCGGCCCCGCCCCGCAGCCCGCTCCGTCCGAGGCGGTGGCGATGGCGATCGCGGAGGACGTCGTGCTCGCTGGCCTGGAGCAGATGCACTCGCCGCCGAGCAAGGAGGATCTCCTCGCCATCGTCCGCCGCCACCTGGCCGCGTCGGGCGCGTCGGACGAGGCGGTGCGCGTGCGTGCCCGCGTCCGGTCAGTGGACCGGTCGTCGGCCTACGAGGGCGCCGCCATTGAGTCTGGCGAGGCGACTGCGGAGCGCGAGCGGGCGCTGGTGCGGGCGGCGTGGCTCCGCGGCCATCACGACGTCGACAGTCGCGGCGACGATGTGAGCGACGAGCAGTGCGACGCGATCCGAGAGGCGGTGCGGTCGTGAGCGAGCGAGGATCGAAGTACGCGCTGTTCGTCCTCGACGGCGCGGCGCCGAACTGGACCAGCGACGGACAGCCGTGCTGCTCGCACAACGAGTGCGCGTCCTACGACGGCAAGCGATGCAGCTACCCCGGCATGGGCATCCGACCGGCGCTGCACTGCGAGCCGGCGATCATCGAGATGGCGAAGCGCGTCCGCGCGTGGGCGGTGCGGTCGTGACCTACGACGCCACCAAGTTGCGGCGCGCCCCGGTCCAGCCGAGTCGCGGCGTGCCGTTCCCGACGAGCGTCGCGTGGCACTTCCACGAGCGCGCGTGGTCGCAGTACGCGGCGTGCTTCGGTCGCAGCCAGAGCGCCGAGCGAATCGCGGAGCGCGGCGGGTTCTCCGCGATGGAGCTGGTCATGTTCATGCTCGGGAAGGATCCTGGGTCGGGGCGCCCGACCGACGCGGAGATCGCCGCAGTGCGTGCGGAGGTCGAGGCGTACGACTCGGAGCTGACTGCCGCGCGTGCCGACGTCGACCGGCTGACGCGGGAGCTGGCCGAGGCGCGCGAGCCCGGTCCGTCCTTCGGCATCACGTGGCAGCTCGCGGCAGAGGAGCGAGAGCGCTCGTTCCTCGCCGAGCGCGCCCGCGCCGACGCTGCCGAGGCCGCCCGCGCCTCCCGGGAAGGCGAGCTCGCGGCGCTGCGGGAGGCGGCGTGGCGCGACGACAACGGGCTGAGCCGCTGCGCGTTCTGCGGATACGGACGCTACACGAAGGACTCCACTCCAGAGCGACGCGCGACGGATCACTACGTGTCGTGCGTCCTCTTCACCCCCTCCGCAGCCGCCGAGGCGCACGACGCGCGGGTGAGACGGGAGGCGCTGGAGGAGGCCATCGAGGCAGCGCGCGAGCATGCGGAGACGGCTGCGGCGCGGGCCCTGACGACGCTCGACGCGGTGACGCTGCTCCAGCGGCTCCGCGCCCTCGCCAGCCGGGAGCGTGGGCAGTGACGCGCGCGACGATGCCGAGCGCTCGGCAGATGCGGGCGAACGTGCTGTGGGTCCAGGCCGGGGCACACGCCGATAGGGCCGACGCGGCGGCGCGCAACCTCGCGTGCGTAGGCCCCAACGGCGAGACCATGGCGATGCGGCTCGGGCGCGCGGCGGTCGCAGCCCACCGCACCGCAGTGCGTCTGCTGAGCGCCGAGGCCGCCAGGCTGGAGCGCGAGGACCGAGCGAAGCGGAGGGCGCGGTGACGACCTACGACGAGCGCGCGCGGATGTACCCCGGCCGCCTCCTGTTGCCGCGCGGCGAGGAGGACGAGCGGCGCACGTACGTGATGCCGGACCCCGATCAGACCGGGACCGGCGACGCGATGCGGGCGCTGTGGGCGGCAGCATTCGACGGGCGCGCGAAAGAGAAGATCACCGTGAGCCGCGACGACGTTGAGCGCGTGCTCGGGCTGGCGAGCGGCTACCTCGACCTCACGACCTACGAGCTGGGGCAAGAGCACTGCGTGAAGAAGCTGCGCGACATCTGGCGCGCGCGGAGGGCGGTGCGGACATGAGCACCTCAATCGAGTGGGCGCAGGAGACGCTCAACTTCGCGGTCGGATGCACGCGCGTCTCGGACGGATGCCGCAACTGCTACGCCGAGCGCTTCGTCCATCGGCAGATGCAGGAGGCGCACAAGGGCCTGACCGTGATGCGGAACGGCGGCCCCGGATGGAACGGCACGGTGCGCTTTCTCCCCGAGCGCCTCAGCGAGGCGACGCGCTGGAAGAAGGGCAAGCGCATCTTCGTGAACTCGCTCTCCGACACGTTCCATCCGTCGCTCTCACACCAGCAGCGGCTCGCGATGTTCGGCGCGTTCGTCGCAGCTCCGCAGCACGTGTGGATGGTGCTCACGAAGCGTCCGGAGGTCGCCGTCGACTTCGAGCGGTGGCTCATCGCCGAGGGCGAGCGCGAGCACATGACGTTCCGCGAGCTGGCGGTGCGCGCCTACTGCGAGGCGGTGAAGATGCCCGACCACTGGCGCAGCTTCGAGCGAACGATCCCGACGCACGGGCACGCGTGGTGGATCGGCGTGACGGCCGAGAATCAGCAGGAGGCGGATCGACGGATCCCGAAGCTGCTCTCTCTGACGCTGCTACCCACGGTCCGCTTCGTCAGCTACGAGCCCGCGATCGGCCCGGTCCGCTTCGATCGCATCGGCGACGACGAGATGGGAGCCACGTACGACGCGCTGCGCGGGTGCATGTCCGGCGACCACGAGCACAGCGGCGGCCCGCGCCTAGGCTGGGTGATCGTCGGCGGCGAGAGCGGCCACGGCGCACGTCCGTTCGACATCGCGTGGGCGCGCTCCGTCGTGGCGCAGTGCAAGGCGGCGGGGACGCCCGTGTTCTACAAGCAAGGTGGCGCATCGAACCGGTGCGAGCACAGCAGCAAGGGCGCGTGCCTCGACTGCGCGCCGCCGGAGCTGCGCGTTCGAGAGTTTCCGGGAGGTGCGACATGAAGACGGAACGCCTGGCCCTCGCCGCCACGATGATCGAAGAGCTGCACGAGGCCGATCAGCGCATCGTGTTCGGCTCGCTCCTGATCGAGCTGCTCCTGCGCGAACTGCAACAGCGCGAGGACACGATCGCGGCGCTGCGCAAGGAGAGCGACGGCGATCGAATCCACGCGGCGCACCTCGACGCGACGCTACGACAGCTCATCGGCACGACCCGGGCGCTCGAGCGTGCTCACATCGAGGCCCGCAGCGAGCTCGACCTCGCGCGGCAGTGGGGCGCGGAGCTGCTCGTCGAGCGGGACATGCTCGCGAGCGACCTCGGAGCGGCGAAGGCCTCGGACGAGCGCTGGGCGGAAGCGACCCTGACGTACCACCGATCGGTGATCGCCGCTGCCGATGCCGCCGCGCGCAACTCCGTCGCCGACGTCGCTCGTCTCGTCGGAGCGGATCGATCGGAGCCCGCGCACGTGACGGTGATCGATGACGATGGAGATCCGGCGTGACACCCATCCCCGTCGCCTCCCTCGCCGGCCGCTGGGTCACGCTCGTCGCCGAGCGCGGCGGGCTCGAGGTGTGGCTGGACCTCGGCGGCGGAGAGCTGCGGCCCGCGCTCGCGACGATGCTCTTCGTCTCTCGCGGTGCTGCGCCGGCGCGCATCGTCTGGGGCCACCAGCGTCCGGGCGTCGCGCGCGTGGTCGTCAGCTACGACGAGCTCGTGAGGCCGAACGATTTCGCGCGGTGGCTGCGCGGGCAGGAGCGGGCGGCGTGACGACGTACAGGGACGCGGCGGGCAAGGCGCTCGCGAAGGTCGAGAGCGGTTCGCGCGAGATCCTCTACCTCGGCGTGCGCTTCGAGGTGCACCCGCACAGCCACGGATCGTGGTCGTGCCCGGCGTGCGGGCGGTGGCGCTTCTGGCCGTTCCCGGTCCCGCGCGCCGTGCTCGAGGCCGAGTACACCGTCGGGCACTGGACCACGCCGATCGACGGATCGCGCGGTGCGCTCCGGCGCATGTGTGATCGGTGCAGGCACGTGTGGTTCGTGGAGGGGCTGCGGACGTGACGGCGGCGAAGAAGCTACCCGAGGGCCGCACGCTCACCGATGCGGACGTGCGCGCGATCGCCGTCGCTACTGCCGACGAGCTCGAGGCGCGCCGCTCCCGCCCGCGCACGCACCCCGAGGACAAGATCAAGCCGACCGAGACGGATCATGCCGCCATGCGTAAGCTGCTCGCCAAGATGAACCTGAGGCCGAGGCGCACGTGACCAGACCGAAGCGAGCGAACGGCGCAGGCAGCATCGACCGGGTGCGCGGCCGATGGCGCGTGCGCGTGTGGATCGAGGATCGGCGCGTGCAGCTCGGACCGCTCTACGACACCGAGGAGCAGGCTGCGCGCGCTCTCGCGACGTGGCGTGCGACGCGTGATGACTACGTCGCGCCGTCCGAGATCACGCTCGGCACGCTCGGCGCCGACTGGCTCGATATCCGGGAGAAGAGCGGCTCGAAGGTCCGCGTCCGCGTGCGCTCGATCGACACCGAGCGCTCGGCGTGGGCCCGCCACGTCGCGACGCACGCGATCGCGGACCGGCCCGTCGTGAGCATCACGATCAAGATGCTCGAGGCTTTCGCGCGCGAGCTCCGGGACAAGCCGGCCGTGCAGACGATCAGCACCGGCGCGATCACGAGCCGCACGTTCGAGCGCCGCGAGACTGGCCGGAAGCTCTCGCTCTCGTCGCAACGCCACGTGCTGCGCCTCCTGCGGCAGGTCTTCGACTACGCGATCCGTGAGGAGCTGATCGCCACGAATCCGATGGCGCAGGTGAAGCCCGTGCCGGGCGGGCGCCGTCCGCGCGATCTCTCCGACGACTGGCTGAGACACGACGAGATCGGCGCGCTCCTAGTGTGTGAGGATCTGCACCTCAGCGACCGCACGGCCTACGCAGTGGCGATCGGGACGGCGCTCCGGAAGGACGATCTGCGGCTGCTCGAGGTCGAGCGCATCGAGCTCGACGTGCAGGTCCCCGGCCCCGGGATCCGCGTCTGGGTGAGCAAGAGCGAGCGATGGCACCGCGTGCCGATCATGCCCTGGCTCGCGCCGGTGCTGCGCGCGCACCTCGCGTCGCTGCCGCGCGGAGCCCGCTACGTCTTCTCCCCCGACCGGGACCACATGACGCCCTACGCGCCGGGCCACCGCTTCGGCTGGGCGGAGAAGCGCTCGAGCCGCGATCCGCGCCCCTCGGCGCTCGACCGTGCCGGCGTGCAGCGGCGCGTGCGCTTCCACGATCTGCGGGGCACCACGGCGACGCATCTCGCGCTCGGGACGTGGGGTCGGCGCTGGGTTCTGCACGAGATCCAGCAGATGCTCGCGCACTCCGATCAGCGGGTCACCGAGCGCTACGTGCGGCGTGCGATCGACGCGCTCTCGGACGCCGCGAGCGAGACACCGGGCGGCCCGAACGTTGGTTCGCGCTGGTCCGCCGCGCCGCACCTAAGTGCAACGCCCCCGCCAGGAATCGAACCTGGGACCGTCCGCTTAGAAGAGCGGAGCGAAGCTCCGGCGGATCAAGACGTTGCGCTCGGATGGACCCAACGCGTGACCAACGCGGTGGTTCGCGTCGAGCGCGAGGTCGCCGATGGCGTCGTCTCGCCCGATGCGCGCGCCGAGGTACTCGAGCTCGCGCGCGTGCACCCGATCGTCGCTGCCTTCCTCGCGCTCGCCGACGAGCCGGACGGCCCGCACGCGATCCGCCGCACGATCGACCTACTCGGCGAGCTCGCGCGTGCGGCGCGCGAGAGCGTGAAGAACGGGAGCGCGATCGGATGAGCATCGAGAGCAAGAAGCGCCGCCGCTGGAAGCGCCGGGTCGAGCGCGGCGTCTTCACCCAGCACGAGCTGCTCGCCGTCGAGGCCTGCGTGGCATCGGCCGAGGCGCTCGCCGATCAGATGCGCGCGCACGAGGACCGCATCCGCGCCGTCCTGCTCGCCCCGACGACGCCCGAGGAGCGCTTTGCAGACGCGCTCCGTCGAGGCTGGCCGGTCTACGCGCACCCGGAGACGGCGAAGGCCGCGCGCGCCGCGGGTCTCCACGCGATCGATCACCCTCTCATCGAGCGCGGGCAGTTGCTCGCGCTGAAGCCCTACGAGCCGCCGCCGCCGCTCTTCTCGCCGCTCCCGAGGAGCTTCCGATGACGCTCCGGATCGTTCCAACGACGCTGCGCGAGGCGAACGCGTACGTGCGGCAACACCATCGACACCACCGGCCCGCGCGAGGGTGCATCGCCGTCGTGGCGGTCGCGGATGGAGACGTCGTGCGTGGCGTCGCGATCATCGGCCGGCCGGTCTCTCGCGTCCTGCAGGACGGATACACCGCCGAGGTCGTGCGCGTTGCCACCGATGGCGCGCGGAACGCATGCTCGATGCTTTACGGCGCGGCGTGGCGCGCTGCGCGGGCTCTCGGGTACCTACGGCTCGTGACCTACACGCTCCCGAGCGAGGGCGGCGCATCGCTCCGAGGCGCGGGCTTCACGCTGATCGGCGAAGCGGGCGGAGGATCCTGGTCACGATCGTCGAGGCCGCGCGTCGACGAGCACCCGACGCAGACGAAGCTTCGGTGGGAGCGGGCGGCGTGATGAGCGTGCTCGACCACTACGATCTCAGCAGGCACGAGCGCGACGCCGACCCGTGCACGTGGGCCCGCCACACCGGCCTCTACGCGCACGTCACGCGCAGGGCAGCGGCGCGGGCCCGCCGAGCCTGGAACGCCGAGCGCCGCGCGTGGCTGCTCTCGCTCGGCCCTGGGCGGCGCCGAGAGATGCGGCTCGACCCGCTGTGCGACTACGACGAGATCCCGTTCTGAGATGCGTGGACGCTTCAGCGAAGGCCGAGGGCTCCTGGTAGCTGTCCCTACGCCTGCGCCATCCGCCAGATCATGATCGGCCGCCCCGTGCGCCGCTCCACGAGCTCGGCCACGCGCTGGTGCACGTGGAGATCGAGGCCGTGGGTGAGGATGACGACGAGGGAGCCCGGGGCGGTGGCGTCGATGGCGATCCAGTCCATGCCACGGGTATCGGCGGGACGGCGGGCAGCGTTGCGTCAGGCGCGCGGGACGCCGTTCGCCGCGACCCACCATCGGAACCGCGTCCCTCGGGCAGCGTCGAGGCAGATCGCGATCGTGACCGAGCGCGGCCCGTAGAGGAGCGCGTACTCGTCGACGGTCGTCAGATCGAGACGATCCACGAGCACACCGTGCGGGCCTCGGCGAGGTCGGTAGATCCGAGCTTCCAGAACGCGCACGCCCCGACCTTCATCGAATGGGCCCGTGCGTTCGCCAGATCGTGCCGGAGCCGCTCGATGGGGCCGAGGTACGTCGCGAGGCAGAGCACGACCGTCCGGCCGGGCCATTGCGCGATCGCGGCGGCGAGCTCGTCCTCGTCGGCGACGCGCTCGTAGACCTGCAGAAGGATCGGCACGCCCGGCGCGATGCGGTCCCACGCGATGCGCGACCACGCCTTGCGGGTGAAGACGGTGATCGCGATCTCGAAGCCGGCGGCGCGCACCTTCGTGACGAGATCGGCGATGTCGCGCTCGGTCCAGTCGTAGAGGCGGCCGCTCTTCGGATCGCGGTAGGGCTCGAGGTCGAGCACCACCTTCTTCACGTTCGCGAGCTGCCCGCACTCGATCACGTGGTCGACGGCCGAATCGATCCGCGCGCACGTCGGGAACGTGAAGAGCCACGGCTCGATGTCGCGCTCGCGGTGCGCGATGCAGACGTCCCGCACGCGCGAGGCGGGCTGACGCGTTCCCTCGACGCTCTCGATCAGCACGAAGCTCGTCGTCGCGCCCGCGTCGAGCAGCCGCTTCACGCCGTGCACGTGATCGCCGACCATGTCGCCGGCGCCGAGAAAGAAGCCCGCTCCCGAGAAGCCCGCGGGCAGCTGTGCGGGGTAGCGTGCGGTGATCGCGGCGTTGCTCATCTCGTGTCCTCCGGTGGTGCGACTGCGACCGTGCGGAGCGAGTCGAGGATCGACTGGCCGATCGCGCGGGCGTCCTCGGTGCTGCCCTTCTCGATGAGCTGCGCGGCGAGCTGTGCGGCTCTGGCAGCGGCGGGGAGCGAGCGCTCGCTCTGTGATCGGCGGCGCCGCAGCTCCCCGCGGCACGTCGTCCACGCGGCCTGGGCAGCGCCGCCCGGGTCGTGCTCGGCGAGGTAGCGATCGACGATGGCGATCGCGGCCCGCAGCTCGTCGGAGCCGGTCATCGGTCGCCGACCACGAGCCGCACGACGCGCGAGTCCTCGTCTCCGGAGGTGAAGACGACGCTGTGCCGGATGTAGATCTGCGTCCCGTCCGTGCCGCCCTCGGCGCGGAAGCGGCGCATGGTGCCATCGGGCAGCACGGCGGTGATGGTGACGCCCGAGCCCTCGACGACCTCGTACGTCTCGGAGACGATCGGATCGTCCTCGGCCTCTTCCCACAGGAGCTCGTAGGTCCGGCTCGCCCCGGGGGTGTGGGGCCACGACGCGACGTGCCTCATACGGTGACGCTCCTCTCCTCGGCGGCGATGACGGTCGAGCGCGCTTCTGCGCGGATGGTCGCGGTGCGCGACTCGATGGCGATCGCGACGGTGCGCTCCTCGCCCCCGATGGTGACGGTGCGTAGCTCCGCGGCGATCGTGACGCTGTGGTCGACGCCCGGGCCCGTGGAGTACGGCCAGCCGCCCGCGAGGACGATCGGCCCCGAGGCCGTCTCGACCTGCGCGCGCGAGACCGTGCCCGAGCCGACGAGGACGGCGGCGCCGCTCCCCGTGTCGGTGTAGTCGACGCCGTGCCCGTGGACATCGGTCGCAGCGCCGGCCACGAGCATCCCGCCCGAGGACGTCGCGACGATGGCCAGGGAGGCGCCGGCCGAGCCGGACGTGGCGACGCCGCCCGCTCCCGAGATGGAGGCGGAGAGGGGCGCCGTAGCGCTTCCTGCGAGGGCCGCCGCGCCCGTGCCCGCGCGGCTGCTGGAGACCGTCTGCGCCGCTGCGCCCGCGGTCGTCGCTGCGCCGCTCGCGGTGAGCGCAGAGGCCTTCGCGACCGCCCCAGAGCCCGCCAGGATGGCGGCGCCCACGGCCGTCTCGGTCTGCGCCAGGCTGACCGATCCGGCGCCCGCGACGACCGCAGCGCCCGACGCGGTGAGGCTCGAGGCCTTCGTGACGCTCGCGCTGCCGGTGAGGGCCGCCGCGCCGCTCCCCGCCTGCGTGTGGAGCTGTGCATCGCTCGCCGATCCCGCGATGACCGCGACGCCCGAGCCCGTGACGCCGAGCGACGACGTTGCCGTGCCGGTGACGACCGCGGCGCCGCTGCCCGTGATGGAGCTCGCGCGCGGGGCCGTCGCTGATCCGGCGAGGACCGTCGCGCCGCTGCTCGTCCGCGTGCTCGCGAGCGTCTGCGATGCAGTGCCGGTCGTGGTGACCGATCCGGACGCGGTCTCGGTGTAGTTCGCGCTCGCCGCGCTCTCGGTCGCGAGGTCCGGATCGAAGAGGCCGCGATCGGCGAGATCGGCATCGAACAGACCGCGCGCCGGTAGGTCGCGATCGAAGAGGCCGAGTCGAGCCACGGCTCACCTCACCAGCTGATGACGATGCAGTGCCCGCGCCCGCCTGCCCCGCCCGCTCCGCCGAGACCCGGGTTCATGCCGCAGCCACCGCCGCCGCCGCCGCCGCCCTGCGCGCCGCCGGCCCCGCCTGCCGCGCCCGCGGTGCTCGCCGTGACGGTCGTGCCACCACCGCCACCACCGCCGCCGCCGGCCGTGCTGTTGCCGCCCGCGCCGTTCGATCCCGCGGTCGGGCTCGCGCCGTCCGTGCCCTTCGCCGCGCCGGTGCCGGCCGCGTAGGCGCCGCTCGCGCCCGCGGCCGTGCCCGCGACGACCGCGGGCGTCGCGTTGTGGTGCCCGCCGGTCCCGCCGCCGCCGCCGCCGTAGAGCGATCCGCCGCCGACGCAGCTCGTGGGCGTCGCGGTCGATCCGCC
>ERZ650311.64-NODE-64-length-64210-cov-7.893757_pt1 | contig 64210 bp, 100 predicted proteins | sample MGYA00376247_ERZ650311 | MGnify/ENA primary metagenome ERZ650311 (study PRJEB26733, sample SAMN07839324) | wastewater metagenome | biome: small river; feature: stream; material: water | place: USA: North Carolina | collected 2016-07-28 ... | reverse complement strand
GGCAAGGCACAAGGCGTAACATGGCGAAGAACGTTGTTGCGATGCGTGTATTCTCGGGAGTTGCTAACTACTATTTCTGCTCTGGAGATTACGTTGGAGCAGAGCGCATACTGGAGCAGGCAGGCTTAACTGGGCCAGCGGAATACGGAAACTGGAGCCTTATTGCGCAGGCAAATCTGTTAAAAGCAAAAGCAACGCTGCGCATGCATGGGTACGAGGTGGAAGAGTGAGGCAGAACTACATTCTCATCGGTCGAAGCATTGATCCAAACTTTATGTGCATCAAAAACACAAGCGAGTTGGATTTTGAATTGAGAAACTCGGGACTAATCGCAGGCGGATACACTTACTTTTTCAGCCCTGACAAGTTGCCATTGGTTGTGGCGTTTGCAAGACTTCGTGGATACGATGTCGAGTACGATTATCCGTTTACAGCATCCCTTGAACAAGCCGACGCGCCGCACACCGAGGAGCAACCTGAATCCGGTCGTGCGGAATGATCTCCGCTCCCCAACAACTCCAATCCCCAAGTTCCTCGTCAGTCGCAGAATCGGGAATCCCGCAACGTGGACAGACAGGAACAGTCTCCCCTGTCGGCGTGAGTCTGCGGTGGCTGTAGCTGAGCCAGTGCAGAGGCTTGTGGTGCTGGGGGCTCCACAGTCTCCCCGCTTCCTGGGTGGGAACAAAGATCATCGCTTTGTTTTTCAGCCATCCAGTCACGATAGCTCGCAGTGTGCCGCGCCGGCTGCAATCGTTCGGTTGATCCACAGGAAACACGTAGCGAAACTCTGCCATTACCACCATCCCCGGCTGCAAATCTTCCTTCTGCAAATTACACTTGAACCTCGCGTAAGAGATTCCAGACTTCGACAGCAGTTTTGCTTTCTCCGCTTTTACCGGGCAGGTGGGAGACAGGCGACATGTGCGGCAGGGGTGAAGGTACAGGCTCATTGCTCGCTCTCTCCTGTTGCCACCACGCAAGCCCCTTCCTCGTTCACCCAAACTTCGCGAGTTTCCAGCTTAACCATCCGGCCCCACTCAAGCTCATGCTCCTTGCAGCACGAAGGATAATCCACAAACCAGTGCTGTCCTAGGTCATCCTTTACGATGATATACAGGATCTCCATGTCGGTCCATATGGTTCGACCTGTATTCCCTTTCTGGATGACTCCCATCTTTTTCCACTCGCAAAGGGCACGTTTCATTTCTTGACCTTGGCTAATTCTTCAATCTGCGCAATCGTCTCGTCGTCAACGCCAATCAGTTTCAACAGGCGCTTGTTGAGGGGCCAGAATGTTGCGAACCATCGCAGCGCCTCTGCCTGACGAAGCTCGACAGGAACTCCTTCGATCAGATTGTTCACCAGCTTAAGTGCTTCCGTGATTAGGGCCAGGACTGCTATCGGGATCATGCCTTGTCTCCAAAGAACATGCCCATAAATTTTGGGTCGTCGTAGTCTTTGCACCATGCCGTGATGCAGGCGTAGTATTTTCCGTTCTCGTCCTCGGCGTAGAGCAAGCACTTCGCAAGGTCTAGCGCCTCTGGTTTGTCGCTCCATCCACAGCGCTTTGCGGCCATGGCCAATTCAGGTATTGGACGGAGTTTCGTAATCGGGCAAGATTCGTACGGTTCAGCGGTTGAAAACTGGAGCAGGCAGCCACCGTCAAAAATAAGCGGCGCAGCGCATCGGTCACACCTTCCTGTAATGTTTGGCGATTCATCCAGGGTGATACTAATCGCGCCACCGATGCACGGCACTGGAAGTTCAGATGCGCAAGGCTCGCACAGGTTTTCCGCAAACCCTTTTCTCACGACAACGTAAAATCTCATGCTGTCTCCTTTGGCTCAAAGTGTTTGGCGTCGGGACCGCATCTGTCCTCGTACAGTCGCTCAGACGCAGCAGTTTGCAGGTAAGGATTGCTTGAGTCCCTCATGCCAGAAGCCAAATCGGCAGAGCGAATCACGTAGCAAGCCGCTTTAGCGCAACCCCAAAGCTCCGGGCGGTCGCCTCTCTCAATCAAATGCTTGCAGTCGCGGCAGAACACCACGTTTTTCTCTTTCGGCAGCAACCACTTGAACAGATTCATATCGCAACCTCCTTCGCTCGTTTCTTCAAGATTCCCTCTCGGTACCCCGTCCGGTACGCAGTGACAAAAACGATCTTGTCAGCCATCCACAGCGCCGGCTTTTCCTTCGCGCCTTTCGTTGCGTCTTCGATTCCCTGGTTGTGGGCAATCAAGATCCAGTTCGGTCGCGAATCGTCATGCTGGTATCGTGCGCCGGGATCAACTGTTTCAGCGACCGAAAACGGATACGGCTTTGGCTTCAGTTTGCGCATCACAACTCCACAAACCGCTGAAACGGTTTCTCAAAGTTCATACTTACTCTTCCCTTCCTTCCGCCGCGCTGTTTCTTGACAAGAATGTCAGTGCGCGAATACGGTTTGCTCTCTTCTTCCTTCGTCTGCCAAAGGAACATCACGGTATTCGAGTCCTGCTCGATTGATCCGCTGTCCCTGAGATCGTGCAGGTCGGGCTCTCTGCCTTCCTTGCGGCTGTCCCGGTTGATCTGGCTGAGAACGATTATCGGAATCTCCATCCTGACGGCCAACTGTTTCAACCCGCGGCTGATTTGGCTCACCGCGTCATTGCGGTTTACAGCCTTTCCAGAGGCGTTGAGCAGTTGCAGGTAGTCCACACACAGCAGCCTTGGTTTCGGTCGCACCTTGGCAGCGGCAGACGCAATGGCGGCAACTGTAGATCCCGTTCGGTCGTCGATGTAAAGCGGCATCTCGGCAAGTCGGCTGACGGCGGAAGAGAATCTGGCTCGCTCTTTTGCGCTTAGGTTGCCGCTCTCTTGCAGGTAGGAGTCTACCCCGGACAGGTTGCACGCCGCTCGGGTCAGCAGTTCGTGCGCCGACATTTCTAGCGAGAATGCCGCGACAGGATTATCGACCGATAGAGCTAGCAGCAGATCGAGTGCAAAGGCGGTTTTGCCGTGGCTCGTTGCGCCTGCAATCGTAATCAATTGCCCCTTCTTCAGTGACGGAACTAACTGCTTTAGCTGCGGCCACTTATCCGGCATCTCCACCGCGCCCATTCGCACGTTTTTAGCAGGAGAGCAGAACGCTTCAAAGCCGATCTCGTTCAGTAGAGCCTCGGCCGATTTAAGCGATCCCGTTTTCGCGCCGGCCTCCCCTGCTTTTTCCAGCAGCGAGATCGCAAAATCGATTGGATCGACTCCCGTTTCGGTCGGCTCCAGACACCGCATCATCGCTTCGTTCAAGGCTGAGATTGCCCGACGCCTCGCAGATTTAGCCTCCAGCGCCCTTACGGAGCCTTCCAGCGCGACGCCAGGAACTCCAGCGCCCGATAGGTCAGCCAGGAATCCGATTCCACCAGCAGCCTCTAAACGCGAAGAATCGCGTAGTTGGCTGGCAACCGACACAACGCAAACTTCATCTCCCCGTTCGCGCAGAGCCCACATGGATTCCCATATGTGCTTGTGCGCCTGTACGGTGAAGATGTCGGTGGACTCACCGACTATGCTTCGTATGTCGTCTACGTCTCGGGGATCGACCTGAAGTAAAGTCCCCAACAGAAAACGTTCTTGCTCAAGAGAGGCAGGTAAGCCAACACGTTCAAGTAAGTCGATAGCAGATCTCATTTCGGCAAATCCCCCACTTCGTAACCAGCTAGTCTCAGCGAGGCAATCACAACCTGCATGTGCTCAGGCTTGATGTTATTGTACAGCGTGCCAAACAACCCAAGGCTGTCTATTAAGCACGCGAGCCTTTTCCATTTCAGGACTTACCCAATAGTAATTTGACTGAGAGTTATACGAGTCCTCATCGTAAATCCGATACCGTACGATTGGTATTACTTGGGACGGTTCGTGCCACGTCTGCTTGATGAACCCGATTTTCATTTAACCTCAAACCCCGCAAGTCTCAACGCGGCAACGACGACGTGCAGAACAATCACTCTTCCACCTCCACCGTGATCCCGTTCAGACGGAGAACTGCAACAAGGCGTCCGTAATCCTCGTGCCGAATATACGGAGTACGCTGATCGTGCTTGTATACAGGCTGCACCCAGAAGGATCTTAGCGCCTCTACAACTCGCTCTGTCGCGGGGCCATCGATATACCCTAACCACCTGCCAGTCCAACCGTATGTCTCTCGGCGCAGCATGGCGATCACTCTTCGACCTCCACTTCGATCCCGTTGAAACGCAAAATCGCGATTGCGGCCGGCAGGTTCTCTTCCTCCACCACGACGGAGTGAGGATCAGAACAGCTATTCACTGGCTTCAGAATGCCGATCAAGAAAGCTCCGGGACGAGCGAAGACGTCCCACAAACCCTGCATCCCGCTCACCACGTATCCACCAACGATTTCTTGATAGATCAGAGTGACCCTCATGATCCGTACAGCCTTTCCGAGTGCTCCCGAACAAGCCGATCCTGCTCCTCCATCGAAAGCATCGTGGACTGCTGACTCTTGGCTTGTTCCGGTGGAGCTTCCAGCCAATCTCCATCCCGCAGCCAGTTCTCCAGCTTCCGAACGTATCGTCCCCCATCGCGGCTCCAGTCTTCCGATGCACACCACGCCGTGTGGTTTCTCTCGATCAGTTCCGCGGTCCCCGCCATATCGTCCGGTCGTTCAGCAACCGCAATTGCGAATGCCTGCTCCGCTGGAATCTTTCCAGTCCTCTTCGGATGCTTTGCCCACATACGTGCAAAGATTTTGGGTAGGTCGAGCGCCGCTTCCGGTGCCGTTTCACGCTTAGGGATTACAGGGTTTCTGTAGCTCTGTAGCTCTGAGGGCGTTTCATGCGTTTCAAACAGTGGCAATGTAACGCCTACCGTAACGCTTTCTGTAACGGCTGTAACGCCTACTGTAACGCCAACAGTAACAGGCTCGGTAACGATAGGTAATGCTGCCGCTTTCTTTGCCGCCTCCCGATCACGGTAAGCTCTAACTCGTTCATAAGAGGAGCTTTTCTTTCCGGGAAGATCTCCGTTGCGGTACTGCCAAGATGCAAAATCGTGGATGGTGTACTCTCCGTTTTCGCAGTCGATCAGGCCAGCTTCCACTAAAATTTCCAACTTTTTTTCCAGCTTTTTTGCAGACAAATGCGTGAGCCATTCTAATTTTTTTTTCTCAGGAAGTTTTCCAGTTTTCTCGTCAAACTCGTTGGCGATGGAACAGAAAACTACCCAGTCCCGAAAGCTCTCTCCCGAGATCTGATGCATGTGTTTGCGCGACTCCCGGATGGAGTTGTGGATGCGCCACCAATTAGCCATTGTATTTTCACCCTTCTCCTTAAGGTCGCCGGTAGGAGGGTGAAGGAGCACCCTCCTAGTAGGTTCCGGCTGATCTTCGGGCGTTTGGGCAATTACCCCCAAACGTTCTCCCGAGGATATTGTGCATTGTCGCATGGCTGAAGTCAATCCGTCGCTGAGCTAAACAATCCTTCCTGGGTAGCCGATTCAGCGATCTTGAGATTGCGGCAAGCCTGATCAAAATAGGATTGCTTGAGCTCCACACCGACGAACCGGCGGCCCATCTTGAGCGCAACGTGGCCCTCGCTGCCGATGCCGGCGAACGGGGATAACACGAGGTCTCCCGGGTTGCTCCATAGCTCCGTCGCGCGCTCGATTACCTCAAGCTGGAGTGGGCAGATGTGGCGCTCGTCATCGTCTTCCCGCGCCGATTGGCGTTGCAATGTGTCGCTCGGGTTGATATCCATCCATACCGGGCTGGCGTACTGCTGCCAGCGCTCGACTGGGAATTCGTTGAGAGGAACATTCCTCACGTGTTTGAACGTTGAGCCAGCAGGCGGAGCCACCTTGGTTATCGGATCGGGATTGATGCCAGGCTTACGCATCGTCACCAAGTAGTCAGGTATTCCTTGACGACTCATTGCAGAGTCCTTGCGCAGTTGCTTGTAGAGGAGCCCGATGGCCTTCGTGCGCTGCATGGCCGTCACTGGATCTTTCCAGATTGTGACCTCGGAATGGTAGATAAAGCCGTGTTTCTGAAATGCTCGGATGAGATCACCTCGAAAGTCCTTGATGCCAATGACGCCATCGCGCTCTTTAGACGATGGCAGGTTCATGCAGTGAAACGAAACGATACGGCCCGGCTTTAACACGCGATAGAGTTCGGGAATGAGAAACTGGAAGTGCTCCCAGAACTGCTCATCCGTGCTGTTTCCCATATCGCGCTCCGAGTTCGAGTAGGTGTAGAGCGATGCGAACGGAGGAGAGAAGATCGAGAAGTCGATCGATCCGTCCTTCATCTCCGCGACCTTCTCGACACAGTCACCAAGGTGCATTTCCCATCGATCGCTGGCCACTCGCGCCACCTTGTAGTCGGCTGTGTCGCGCTCGAGTCCGCGGACCTCGCGTTGCATTTCTGTTTTCATGTGCTTTACCATTTCCTCCATCATTTCCGTCGATTGCTTTTCCTTGCGCTCAATGTTGCGGACTACGGCGCCCTCGGTCTCGGCCGTGATGACGTAGACATCCACTGGCTTCGTTTGACCAAAGCGCCAGCAGCGCCGGATGGCTTGGTATAGCTGCTCGTATGAATCACTGAGGCCAAGGAATGCGACCTTTGAGCACATCTGGAGATTGAGCCCGAACCCCGCGATAAGCGGTTTCGTGACGAGCACCCTGTTCTTCCCGTCGATGAACCCCATCAGCCGTGATTCCTTAACCTCGTCGGAGTCCGATCCTGTGACCTCCACGGCGTCAGATATGGCCGAGGATACGGCTTCACTTTCGGCATTGAGGTTGCACCAGATGAGCCACTGCTCGTCACTCTTAATCACGAGATCGGCGCATAGATCCACACGGGCCGATATGCTCTCTCGCCGTGCGGCCCGTCGCTCGTCCAACGTCTGCGCCTCAACCGCAAACAGGAACCCTTCGAGTGGCTTATCTGCCGGTACTGTGACTTGATGCATCCGCAACGGTGGCAGTGTAAACGCGCCATCGTCGTAGCCGAGATCAGACGGCTTGCGAATGGCCACTGCCCAGGAGCATACCCACTTCCAGAACGCGGTTTCAGCGTGTCCCTTCAGTCTCCATTTGGCCGTCTCGCCGCCGTCGTGAACAAAAAACATGGAAAGCATTTCCACGTGTCGCATGACACCCAGGAACTCAGCATGGCTGCCAAGCTCCATGTAATCGTTGGGCGATGGTGTAGCAGTGCAAGCGAGACGGAAATTGATTCCGGCGCAGAACTCCATCAACGCCTTGCGCGTCTTGCCATCCTGCGATTTAATGATGCTTGATTCATCACAGACAACGCCGCCGAATGCGGACGAATCGAACCGGTGCATCTTCTCGTAGTTGGTGACATTGATACCCGGCCCGACGTCGGCTTGACTCTCGCAGACGTTGACGATCTTGGAGATGCCCATCTTTTCCGATTCGCGCTTGAACTGGCGGGCGACGGCCAACGGAGCGAAGATGATAACCGGCTTGCCGGTGTGCTTGTTGACGTGGCGAGCCCACTCCAAAGCCATGAGCCCTTTCCCCATGCCACAATCGGCAAAGACTGCGGCCCTGCCCCGGCGAACGGCCCATCGCACGATGTCCACCTGGAACGGAAACAGCATCTTGTTTATCGACTTAGCAACGAATCCGCATGGCTCATGGGCGTGTTGCTTCGACCTCAAAAATGCATTGTATGATTTACGATCCCGCAGTATCGCCACTTCTTCACCTACCCAGTCTGCAAGCCCAAGTTCGGCCCCTCTGTCTCGTCCGTTTTCGACGATGTAGTCGCGGCAGCGTGACTGTTCCGCAAGTACAGTTTCCATTTCACTCATTTCAACTTGTCCTTTCATTCGACCCTTTAACCGTGACGTCAGTGGTAATCCTTGGAAAACTTCTCCTGCCGTTTCGCTTCGGCTTCCAAGCCGTCCAGCTTCAGGAGCATCCCTCGCGCCCAGTCTGGATCGAGATACTGTGGATCGTTCGCCCAGGCTTCGCAACGGGCGCGGAGGCCGGCTAGAAGTTCGCTGATTGTCGGCTGCATAAATCCTCCATGAAGACTTTCCCGATGTGGTGGGACAAAGCAAACGGAATCTTGGCTCGTTCTGCCGCCCAATTTGCTCGTTGTTCTGACTTGAATGCTCCGCGTGCTCGATGCATTTCCTTGTCGGCCCATACAGCGGCAAAGCCTTTCCATTCACCATCAAAAACTGGCATTAGCGCCGGCACTGACCCCCACAAATAAAAACTGCCATAGTGCCACTTTGCCCGCCCCACCCACGGCTGCGCACCCTTCACATTTTCGACCACGACAGGACATCCAATCTCCTCGGCGATGCGGAAACAGGCATTAAACAGTTCGATAAACTTTGTCGGCGGCCCTGCGGCATTCAGCGCCTTGGCGCGTTTCCACGGCATCGCTCGATACGAAGGCTCTGTACATGGCGGAGATGCGACCACGAGGTCTACAATGCCTCTGGCGCGGTGTCCGCTAAACGTCAGAACATCCTGCACGATCATCTCCGATGGGTACCGACCGATGAACCGCGGATCGAGCTCCATTCCGATTACGTGGAAGCCAGCGGCCATGAGCCCTTCGGCCCAACCTCCGAGGCCTGAAAAGAGGTCAAGACAGACTGGCTTCCTCATACGCTTAAACGGGCGTGCTCGCAACGGCAGAACCACATTTTGTGGCGGCTCGGGGAAGCGCAAGCGGAGCACGATGGACATTCCCGTTTCTTCGCCTCGATCAGTTGCACGCGCAGGCAAACCAGGCGAGCTTGCAAAACCTCAATTTCCTTGCGGATCTCATCCGACGTTTTCATCCTGCCCTCCAATCCCCATGTACGTCCATTCCTTCTTGTACAGATAGGCGATCCCGAACATAAACGGGTACATCGCCGCCGCGACCTTGATCTTGACCTTGCTGGCGTTTTCAGAAAGCGGAGATACCTTCTGCGTCTTTTTGTTCTTCAGCCCCACCTTGACCTCGACGCATTCAAGAATGCCATCTTCTCGAAGGATCAGGAAGTCTGGAGTGTAGCGGCATCCGTCAGCCAGCTTCAGTGTGATTCCCTCGTACCAGAAATCCTGGATAAACCCTGAAAGTTTCTGCGCTGCGAGGACTGTAGCGTAAGTCGATTCCGTCTTGTTCATCCCCGCCGTGCGTGCCGTACGGTAGCCGCGGTGACCTTTTGCGAATCCTCTACCTTTAGAACGGGGAGTCGGCGGTTGTTCTTGCGGCAAGTCTAAATTCTCCTTTTCGCATCGCATCGAGATCCTTCATCGCCATCTGGTCCAGCCTGTCAAACTTCGGCTTGAGTGCTTTGGCGACTTGCTGTTTCTCTTCGCGCTCTCGTTTTGTCTCTGGCTTCGGAGGCTCCACGCGCTCCTCGTACAGCGCCAGGAAGACTTCGGCTGGAATGACGTGCGCCTTATCGCCAATAGCGACTACTGCCAAATTCTCTCCGGCCAGTGTGACAAAAGCGGCTTCTACTGTGGGTTGTTTTGCTGTGTAGGTCTGACTCATTGCTTTATTCTCCTGACAAAGTATCGCAAGACGTCAATGAAAACATCGAATGCTGCAATGCAAATAAACGCCCACAAGATATATTCCAACGTAGACGGCTCTGGCACATCCACCAAAACAGACACAGGATCATTCGCCACATACGCCACGAGCCTTTGCTGTTCGCTGATAACCACGAGCGGCCCGTTGCTATCGATCCAGTACGTGTACTGCGACCAGTCCATTTCCGAAGTGTCGGAGATTAGCCGTCCGGTCGCGAGTGGGAATGACAGCGGAGGGTTGGTTGTCATCCCTCCCACCCCTGTTTCCTCAATTCGCCTTCGATGTCAGGCGGGGCCCATCCATCCGGTTTCATCGTCTTCCCGTTGACGACGGGACCGCCAACCTTCGCCATGTTCGCACCGTGAACAGCGTCAAACAGCGGACGCGGATCAATCCCCATGGCCAGCAGGTTTCCGATGATAACGTAGAGCGAATCAATGCAGGCGTCGGCAGTTTTGGGAAGGGACCGACCGCTTAAATCCGGTCCACCGTACGATTCAAAAACTTCTCCAGGAACATCCGCGTGGTAAACCTGAAGCTCGTAGGTATAGCCAGCGTCTCGCAGGAACTCGCAGAACTCCTCGGCGGTCAGGCGCACGCGGAGATCCATAGTTTCCTGTTTTGGAAAGGCAGGCTTCATCGGAAGTTCCTGCCGGAATCGCAGCATAAAGTCTGCTACGGCGTCAGTCCAATCGTTACTCATCGCAGCTTCTTTCTGGTAGCCTGCATCGAAATGCGGGGTACCTGTGCATCCCATTGCTTGATCTCGACAACAAAGTCAAGTTGTATCGCTGTCTTGACTGCGCGGAAAAACTCCTGCCCTAACGTCCCAGTAACCCAAGTTGTGACATTCCACCGTCGTGCTCCGGTCGTACCGAAGCTGGCTATTTTCTTTCTCTAGCTCGTTGACGCGCTTGCGAAGTCGGCGTGCTTCTCGTTGGCTGATCGGCTTGCTCATGGCAACTCCTTTGCGTCCGAGTAGAACTCTTCTTCTCCGTCCCGCAACGGTCGCATAATCCGCAATGTGCCATCGGTCGACAAAACGTTGGAGCATTGGTATCCGCCCCTGATTTCGCTTGCGACGTAGTTCAGCAGTTCGGCAAGTTGGTCGTTCGTTTCTGCACGCACGAGAATCTTCCGGCCTACTTTGGGACTGACAACAATCTCGTTTTTCTTGAGGGTCACTTTCATTCAACCTCCACGCGCAACGGCCCTTCGGTCACCTGGGCAATCACGACCTGGAAGTCAGCGGCGAGCAGTGCTTCAATAAATCTCTCGCGGTTCTCTGGCTCCAGATGCTCCGCGTCATCCAAGACAATCAGACGCTCCGTGCCGGCCAACTGAGTCACGATCTGCGCTGCCACTTCCGTTTGCTGTGCCGAGTTCAGCGCATCGAGCGCAAGGCCACGGTAGAACACCTCGCCGTCAACCATCGAGATCCCTTCGATTGGAACCTCTTTCATCTTCTCTTTGCGGAGTTCGTCGAGTTTCGCAAGCGCGGTGTCAAACTTTGTCGATTCCGCGTCTTTCACCTTGTACTTTGCAACGACGGTCGCCAGGTGAGCACGTAGGCCAGCAGCTTCGTTGTAGGCTTGCAGATTGGCCTTGGCGTCGTGATGCTTCAGATTCGCCGCTTCGATGATGGCAACGTGCTCGCCGTTAACGTCGGAAAGAGCATCGGCTTCAGCCTTGAGGATCTCGGCGCGCTTGGCTTCGTGCTCGACACGCTTTTCAGCAAGTTTAGTTTTAGCCTGTTCTCGAATTAAGTTGATCTCCGCTGCCATCCATGCTTCCACTTCATCCTTGGCAAGGTTGAACTCAACATCTTCGATCTTCAGCGCTTCTTTCGCCTCGGCAAGCACGCCGTTCTTCGCAGCTTCAAACGCTTGCTGAGCTTCACGCGATTCCTTTTCTGCCGCTTCTGCCAGCGCTTTCCAATCGGTCGATTCGTCGTTGAGTGTGAGTACCCCCTTGCGAAGCGTCTGCTCGGTTCCTTCGAGTTCCTTCTTGTCCCGGTTGATATCCCTTCGCCGAAGGACGCAAGCCTCTTCTACAGCCTTAATGGCGTCAAAGCACGAACGCGGTTCGCCGCTCTTGTCGCGAAGGTAGATCTCCCACCAGTCGCCGCCAGGGATGAAGGACAATTCTTTCTTGTCCAGCGGGACGTTAAGGAACTCCATGACGATCTTGGAGCGTTCCTTTTTGGCGCCACGCAGGAACGCAGTCGGGTTGATTACGTTGGCTCTCGCGAGTCCTTCAACCTCTGTCTGCGCTCCCAGTTTCTCTCCAGTTGCGGATGTCCATTCACACTTCGACGTTCTGCTTGCCTTGTCGATCACACGCTTGATCTTGGAACCATCGTCCAAGACTATCTCGATAACGGCCTTCGTATCCGGCAGCTTTTTCGAGTCAACAGGAACTTCTCCAATCACAATCCGGCCAGCGCCCTCCGCTTCTCCATTCCGCACGTCATCAGGATCGTAACCGCCCTTGAATGGCGCGGTGATCGCAGACAGAAACGATGTTTTCCCCACTTCGTTTCCGCCCATGATGATTGTTCGCTTTTTGCCGAGATCAAGCTGTGCGCTGTAGATCCCCTTGTAGTTTCGGATTGATACGGTCTTGACAGGCATCTACTTGTCACCCCGTTTTCCGAACTGCAACGTCGGCTTGGGTCCACGCGCCGCATGTGCCTGTTCCTTTGCGGCTTCCTCGCGGGTGATCCGGTCCATCTCCTCTTCGGCTGTTTCCTTGCGCTCCGGTTCGCCCTTCAGTTCAGCGACCTTCTGTTGCGCCATTTCCTCCTGCTTCTCGCGGCTCCCCTGAAGGTTGAAGTCGGCTTCTTCTGCCTGCTCCGCGATCTGCTTGAACTCCACTTCCAGGAAGTTCTCCTGCTTCATGTCGGTGTCGGCTTGATCGTCGGCACGAGCGGCAGTCGCAATCTCGATGGACAGGTTCATTCGTTTGATGTGGCGCTTGATGACAGTCTTGATGACCATCTCGTCCTCGCTGGTACCCCAAGGGGAATCCTTGCCCTTCATCGACCACGCCTTCGAGAACCGATCCCGGATCTCCAGGATCTTGTGCTTCGGCATGTACTGCCATCCGAACGTTCCATCCTGGTAGCGTACGAAGGAATACGCGCCAATCCACTCGTCGCTCTCGTGCTTGGGAATATGACGAAACTTCTCGTCCATCCCATACTCTTCCTCGATCATGTCGCCCTCGTACACAATCTGAGGCGCAAATTTCGAGACGCCGGCCGATTGGTGCGCCATGTGCATCAATCCGCGGTACCCCGGCTGGAACGTGCATTCCTTCCCGTACGGAATCAGGTATGCGTGCTGCAACGGCGTGTTAGGCTCAAGCCCTGTGATCCCGCAGAGCATAACGCTGTTGATGATGCTCGGCATCGAGCAATTCTGCAACGCTGCGTTGCGGTTCATTGCACTTACCGCGATTCGCATCAGCCGCTTTGGGTCCATATTGCCAGCGATGGCTTGCCGAATCGATTTCTCGTTGGCCTCCATGATTCGCTGGAGTGCATTGACGGGAGTATCCGCCTTTTGAATGTTTGCCATTTTGCCTTAGTACCCCTCTCCTCCTGGAAGCCCCAGGAAGCACAAATACTCAAACGCGGACAAATTCCACAGCGCGTCATTGAGCGCATTATGCTCGGTTGACTTCTGTTCTGGAAGTCTTGGATTCCCCATGCTGTCGCAAAGCTGTTTGATGTCCCGGCAGTACATCGGCCAACCTTGCGGAAGTTCCGACATAGTGCCGAAAATCTGGCAGAAGACCACCCAATCGTAGTCAGCGTAGTATCCCCAGAACTCAGGCTTCTCTGATCCGACAAAGGCCAGGATCTCTTCCCTTATCGCAGCTAGAGCTTTCGGCTGCACGGCAGACTGAAGCTCCACCCCTGGAAGAACGTTGTCCTTCACCCACTGGTTTGCGTCAGCAGAATTGTACTCGCGGCTGATGGCGTAGTACTTACGGCCATCTTCAGATACGACCCCGATGCTGATAAGTTGAATCGGTTTACCTGGACCGGATTCGATGAACTCCGTGTCCATAAAAAAGCGTGCCATTTTGTCCTTTCCCTAAAACTTCTTCACCCGACAATCCCCGCAGTACCGCTTCCCCTTGTTCCGCGATGTGCTCTGAAACTGCTTCTTGCACGTATCACACTTGAACGTCTCTGTCTGAATTGGAGCCTGCACCCGAGACGGTTCCTTGAAGCCAACCCCCATCTCGATCCGCCCCGGCATTTGAAATGATTTTCGCTGAGACACTACGCCAAGTACCTCAACAATTCTTGCTCGATCTCCGGTCGCACGGCAGAGTACCGCGCCGCTGCCAAATCCCGAGTTGTCGGCGGCTTCCCGCATTGCTCCAGCATGTCGTTAAGGAGCTTCATTTTTTCTGGCGTCAGATAGTCAAGCCACTGTAGTCGCGTCACCGCCGACCTCCCCTTATCTCGCCTCGCCTTGAAATACTGAAATGCCCTTCAGTTCGATCTCGTTCGACACGAGCGCAAACGCTTCGCGCACATGCCGCTCGACGTGCAGAAGGTCATACCACACCGTCAAATGGCCGGAGTTAATCCGGTAGCGGATACGCGCCGTGACCGTGATTGGCGGCTGTCCCTCAAACACAGAAATTCGGATCTTGAACTCACGTGGAACGTCGGCCTTCTTCGCTCCGTAGGTCCCCTTGATTTCCTCGCGGTAGGAAAGCTGAACCTTTCCTGTTTGCAGGTTTGTCGCTTGGTCAAACTGCGCTTCACTGGTCGCCTGCAACGTCGTTGCAAGTTCCACCATTGTTGCCGCTGGAGGATCTGAGATATCAGGCGAGTTGTCCTCAACAAACTCCGCAAACTCTGCTTGCGTCATCTTCGACTTTTGCCCGTTCTTCCCGGTCCAAGCAAGCCACTCCTCGGTGTAACGCAGTTTGAGAATCAGTTTGTGGGTGCCCCACTCAGGCTGCAATTCAGATCCGCCAATTGCCGCGCCGTGGTAGTCAATGATGCCGACGAACTGAAGCCCGTCACGGCTCCCAAACACGCGGGAATCAATATTGCTGAATAGCTGCCAATAGTCCAGAAAGCTGTCGGCGTCCGTAACAGTGACGATCTGCGTCACTCGCGGCGGGTTTTCAGCGTATTGCAGGTGAGACGATGGAACGATCACGCCCAGTTCGCCGTTCGATTTCATGTAGCGCCGGATACCGTCTCCGATATCCATTGGCGCTGCCAGTTGTCCTCCGAGAGTGACCAGTTGCTTGATCGCCTCGGCTGTAAGGTCAGCCATTCTTCCTCTCCTTCTCTTCGTCGTACTTGAACATTGCCTCTTGGCGTGGGTCGTTGCGGCTTAGCCCGTCTTCCGTGAGGAAGAACACCGACTCGCCAACGCCCAATTCCGGCTTCTTGATCGCGGCCTCCACGGATGCGGAAACCATCTGCACAACGCCGCCCATTGCAAGTTTGCTCGGTTCGATGCTCATCTTGATAGTGAGCGTCCCCTTGCCGGCCGTATTGCGAATCGCTTCCATAAGCTCTTGCAGTTTGGCGTTTACCATCCGCGCCGCATCGCCCTCTTGAACTTCCATCAGCATTGAAACGAAATCCATAAAACCTCTTTCCTGTCTCGTGCCCTCATGTCTGCCGAGGTAGTCACCAGCCGACAACTGACCCCTCTCCCGGTGATGGGATACCGAGTCATATCGCTCCCTAGGCAGACATCGGAGCACGAGGTACTCCGATGCTTGTAGCTTTTCTCGGTGGATGCAAAATCACTGTTTTGTCTACTTCATCTTTACTTAGATCCTTTTTCCTTTGTTGTGAAATACCTGGATCGTGTCCAGGGTCAGACGCACAGCACCGCAGTGGGATCTTCCCCAAGTCTTGTACCCCCGCGAGACGCTATGCGCCTGACTCTTAACACGGCTCTCTCGATTCTTGTTCTGTTGCGTTTGTGCCAGCGGCGGATTAGACGGTAGATCATTCCTTGCTCCTGTACATAGGCTTACTCAACTCGTCTCCGATCAGTCTTGCATGTTTGTGCAGCGCAAATGCGTGATGCTCAAGATAGGCGTACTGCTCTGGCGAGTGCGGGTACGGCGGAAAGATCCGCGCCTTCTCCTCCGCACTCAAAAACTCGCTTATGAACTTGTCGAGCATTTGAAATGCCTTAAACTTTGGACACCACGGACCTTGATCCGCCGACGGGGGAGTGGAGGGAGATTTCACGTCGTTCCGGGACTCTGCCGAGTACCCGTCTGTTCCGGTGGCTCCACTCCCAGTATCGTGTTGTGGGTTTATGTCAAATTCTTTCATTGTTCACATCCACAGGATGATTGAAAAAGCGGGGCAGCTTTCTGCCCCATAGAGGGAATGCTTTGGGTCGCTCATCGGAACACCGCCCTGAAAATGTACTGTCCAACCAGCATCGCGGCAAAGAAGTACGCGGTAGTGCGCCAACTGTCACGACTGCTCTCCATAGCCAACAGCCCTTGCAGTAGCTCATCTTTTCGACTTAGCAGCAAAGTTGCCCACGGTGCTTTCTGGTCAACCACGTGAACCAAAAGTTTATTCTGCTGCTCGTCTCGTTCGGTCGGCATCTTAGTCTCCTTGATCCTCACGGTTGACGTGCCGGCGCATGGCATCGCTTTCTTGTGAAATTTTCTTGGCTTCCGCCTCGACAAGCAGAAGCAGTATAGATACTCCGAGTGCCACCACTCCAATTCCAATCAGCCAGTCCATGAGTGTCATCTGCATACCGACCTCCAGATCCATCTGGCTCCACCATAAACCTGTCCAGCAGCCAGCAGCGCAAGGAACAGGCACAGGACAAGTGACCTCTCAATGCGTATCATGATTCGATGTCCCGCTCAAATATGCGGCGCAGGCCCAAGTATGCTGCCATGAGTGCCGCGACAACCAAAAACCCTACGATGATTGAAACGATCACGCCGTCACCTCCGTCCGCTTCTCTTCCGCCTCGAACTTCTTGCGAGCTTCAGCCATGTGGCGAAGGTAGCGGCCCCGGCGCAGAAGCATCTCTCCGAAGTTGTCGCAGCTAACGTCGGAATGCCATACGGCAACGACCGCCAGTGTTGCGAGCCCACCCAAGATTGCGAGTGTCCAATTGATTACCGAACTGTCCATTTTGCCCTCCCTTAATTACTTCGATTTGCGAATGATGATTGGCTGCATGTAGGATTCAAGTGCGTCTGCAACGGCATCCTTGATAGTGATACCTTGAAGCGCGCAGTAAACCTTGAAACGCTGCCTCAGCCCAGCGTCTATCTGGACAGTCAAAGGCCCCTGCTCCTGCTCGCCTTCGGCTGTTTTAATTTCTTCCATGGAAAACAGCTTACTGCATATGGAGGTGGGTGTCTATAGAAAACCGAGATTTATTTTTTAGGGGGTTCGAGGCGCTGCCTGAGTGCCTCTAATTGAAACTCTAACTGTGCAACCTTGCGTTGCAATTCAGCGATCTGATTGAGGTATCCAATCTCGCGAATGCGTGCCTCTTCGGCGCGTGTTTCAAGCGTATCGACTCGCTTGTCTTTGCGTGCTTGATCGCTATCGATTCCTTTGACAAGTACGTCTGCAAGATCAGATGCTTCCTTGTGCTCTACCTGCTCCTCGCGTGCACGCCATTTGCGGCTTGCTCGCAAAGCTCCCCATCCGATGACAGCTACGGAGCCTAGCGACTTGAGGAGGTCAAGTATGAACTCGGCAACCTGTTTTTGTGTGGTGTTGTCAGCGTTTGGAGTGTCCATTAGTGCGGTCACATTCGCTCTCCGTTTGAAACCGCAGGATGAACAAACTTAACGCAGTGGCTACCGACATCGTAATCAACTGGGAGTGTGTCAAGAGTAGACCAAAAGAAAACAATCGTAGGGCCATAGTAAACCACCAGATGAATGCACAGGCAGTCGCAATAGAACGCGCACTGGCCGTGCCGAATCTCAACATGAGCAACTGAGAAATTCCGATCAGTACGCTAGACCAGATCCAAATGTCCATGTTGATTATTCGTGTTAGAACTTCCTGCATGAGCGTGGAATTGCTCCACTTCATGATGGCTCCGAGGAGCACGAGCATTACTCCGCTCATCCCCTCAATCACTCCGCTGATTCGTAACCTGCTGACAAGCACCGCTTCGCGCAAGACCAATCCCCCTGCTGAGATGATCCACATCGGCACGGCCCAAGCCAGCATCAAAAGATACCAGAACTCCACCCATGGATTTCCCGCGCCGGCCGCTCCAGTCTTGGCAGCGGCACGGCATCGGGAGAACATCCAGATAGTCAACTGGTCTGCGCAAACTTCAAGCATGTGCCTTTACGTCAGCCCCATCTTGCTTCTCTGGTTTGGCGAAAGCGACCTCTCGTTCAGCGGGTAGCCAAACTCTTTCTCGTACCAGCGACGGGCAATGGCGCGGTTCCACTGCCAGAACTCGAACAAGCGCTTGATGCCCATCGGGAAAATAGGCTCATCGTTGTTCTCGGGATTGCGCTTGAAAAGATCCTCCCCGTCTTTGTCGGTGAGCATCAGTGCGACCTTCGGAGAGAAGACTGCGCTAAAGTTCGTGACATCATAGGAAGTTCCTTCGTACTGTCCCGGATTCTCGGCTACCTGTTGAGCGGTAGGAGACATTAGATCACCTCCTTCGCCGCGGTCGCTTGCTGAGCAACAACGCGGATTGCTTGAAGTTTCTGCTCTGCCGTTTGCGGAGCATCGCAGAGGCTCTTGATGATTTGGACCTTCATTTCTGGCGTCTGCTGAACCACTCCGCGTGCCGCCTTGACGAACTCCTGGTATTGGATCACGCCAACGTCGCCGGTCTTCGGATCGATCACGAACATCGTATCGGTGCGAAACTCGACCGGATAGTCGCGTGCCGGAAGCGTACCACCCTCGACATTGACGGTGCTCGCTTCAGTCGTCGGAACCTGTAGCTCGACAAGGTACGGGACGCCGAGCGGGAACATGAACGAAAATTCGCGATAGGTGTTGATGACAGAGAGGCTCGAGCCATACGTCGCATAGAACTCTTTGCCGTTGATCGGCGTAAGCTTCGGCTTGCCCGCTGCATCGCGCGCAATGAAGCGGTAAGCCCGGGAGCCAGGCGTCAGGAACGCGCCCCAGTCAAAGGTATTGTACTGTCCGCCTTGCAGTGAGGTATCGGCCCAGAACTGCATGGGCGCGGCCGGATTCGATGGTGCAATCGCGCTCTGGGAACCCCAGTCGGCGCGGTCGCGAAATGTTTTGATGTGCGGAGGTGTTACTTCCACGTACGGACGAATGTTCATACCAACCTTTCTATCACACAGCCTTGCCGTTGACGTAAGTCCACTCGGCACGCTTGCCCATGCGGACATCGACATGCAGCATTCCACGCGCCGGATCGTAGCCGATGCCGTTGACCCAAGCGATCCCGCGCGCAATTTCGCGCATCCGATCCACTCCAGCCCGGCTTGCAATATCGGCCGCGCGGCCGCTCATGTGCTGCGAGTCTATTTCTCCGCCGACCTCGGCGTTGTGCCGTTTGCAGCGGTACCCGGAAATCAAGCGGATTGGCGTATCGGTGATACGGCGCATCTCTTCGAGAGCCATCACAAGGCGGGCATCGACGATCAGGTCGCCGCAACACTCGCAGACAAACTCGTTGTCAGCAAAATGCTCTGATAATTGCATACCCTATCCCTTATTCTCAGGAGATGAAAACGTTTCTACGGTAGTGACTGGCGGTTTCCCGCTCGTAGTTACCACCGTTACGTCTGGAGGAGTGCTCGTCGTCGGCAGTGTCGTGATCCGGTACGCGCCTTGCTGAAGCCCGATGCCTGCCGACATCTTGATAACGGCGCTGGCGAGTTGATCGAGCGGCGGAACGGTGATCTGCCAGCCGGTTGAAGCATCGCCTGTCATCGTGAGCCCAGCGCTGGCTACGGCCGCGACCGTAATACCTACCCATTTGTTCGCCGTATCGGAGTGCTCGCTGAGCCATGGAAAATACTTTGATCGCTTGAGTCGGTTGATTGCCCATGTTGCAAGTACTGCAATTCCGGCTTGAGTTCCGAGCAGGCTGTCCCAATTTTCCAAGTTAATCTCCCTTTGATGAGCGTATCACTCTTGATGGTCGGGGATAATCGTCCAGTCGTCAGCAAACAATTCGTCGGCGTCGAGACAGCCTGTGATCTTTCCCTCTATCACGTGGCCCAAGACGCGGCAAGCGGAATCGCGGAACGGTCGCGCATGGATTGGACCTTGCGAAATGTGCCAGCAGTCTCGACGGATGCTTGCGCCGGCGCGAAATTCTTCGAGCGGAAAGGTCAATTGATCTGTCTCCAATCACTGACGCCTCGGGTTGCCCCTCCGGTAGTCTGGTACGTGTGCCTGACAAAATGCGCCCCTTGCCTCGCGTCATACGTAAACGAACAAGGGGACGTCGTACAAGATGTCGGCGAAACCTCCTCGCCGCTCGGACGTTTGACGGTCAGTTGAATCTTGTCGGCCCCGGATGGTAGCACGAATCCGTACTGGTAGGTGCGTAGATCCTCTGCCGCCACTCCTCCGAGCCTTGCCGATGGCCAACTTGGACCCCGGCCGAAGCCAAAATAGAAGCCGAGGTACTTAGCGACGTTGGTGCCGTACTGAAAGCTGGTGTACGTCAGCGTGTTGTAGGTGCCATCCGTTCCAGGCCCCCCATCCCTACCCCACAGTGCGGCAAAGAGATCGTCGGCTGCGGTTTTCGTGGACGTTGTGCCCGAGAGCAGATATCCAAACACAAAGGAGTTCAGGCCTTCTCCTGTGAGCGTCCGCACCGCATCAGAATCTCCGTCCGATTGGCACCAATGCAGCGCCATTGTTGCGTCATAGCAGCTTGGAGAACCGACGTTGTAATACAGCCCGCGCTTTGATGTGTAAATCGCGTTGTCGCGCATCCACGTGGATATATCCGTGGTAAGCGTAGAGCTACCCGCGCCTAGCGAATCCCACCACCACGCCAAAGCCGGAACGCCATGGATAAACGGAGACACGTTGAGCCCCGTAATGTTGTTGAACTGCCAGTACAACACCGTGGCATTTGTCGAACCTTGGTAATTAGTGGTCAGGGTGGCGGATGTGCTAGTGATCGCCGAGAGATCGTAACTGCGAATGTCTCCTGCCGTTCCATCAGCCACTGAAGCTACCCAGAAGTTGTAGTCAGCGTGCCTTCCAGCAGGCCACGATGTACCTGTTCCGGTAACCGTCATCGACCCATTTGTTACCGCTGCTGTCCCCGGAGAAGCGACATTCCATGTATCAGTACCGTTGGCTCTGGCATACCACACACCGCTCGTATCATTCGCAGCCCAATATGTTCTTTCTGAGGCCACAGCGGATGCACATTCACTCGCTTGAGTTGCATCAGGATCAAGGATTGCGCACAAAGCAAGATAAGATATCACATATCCACGCTCGCGTACATCATGGACAGCAAAGATCATACTTCGGCCAGACACAAGAGAATCAATCGCCGAGTCGAACTGCTTACGGAGCCCTGTCCAAAGCGAGGAGTCATACTCAAGCGCGTAAAGAATCAACCCCGCCAGCGCTCTATTTCTTGCTGCGATACACTGGCCACCAAAGCCGTCGTAACAAACCCTGCCTTGATCGAGCCCCGGTGAGTTATACCATTTACTCGCCAACCACCGCGCATAGGTCCGATAGGCTGTAATCCCGCTGCGATAATACAGCGAGTAGTAAGCCATCACGTTGTCGTAGAAATTCGCGTTAGTGGCGTTCCCAAACCACAACCCCGCCTGACCTGCAAACGGACCCCCGTATGTGTCCAGATCGCTCGATGCCGAATATTGAATACCGGAACTATCTGCGGTCGGCTGCTCGTAATTGGCATAGAGCGTCAGGCTGGTTTGCGATGCACAGGAAACGACCGAATAATCACGCCGCCCAAATCCACCACCAGACAGCCGATACCAAGCGGTGATCTTGGGGTTGCTGTCCGTGACAATTGTAGAGCCGCCATTACAGAAGGTAGTTTGGAATGTAGTCCCACTTCCAGTAACCGTCTTTGATCCGTTGGTGAAAGTCACTGTTCCGGCTTGTGCAGTCTCCCAGTACGGCAACAACCCAACATCCTGATTCGCTCCGTGAAGATCCGCGAATGCTTTGTGCCTCTCATCCATAGCCGGCCAGGGGCTTGCACCCCATCGAATTTGAGGACCAAGGATCTTGTATACATACGTCGGAGCATCGACTACCGATCCATTGGCATCCGTTCCAACAGCCCCGAGGTTGGCCGTGCAGGTCACCGCATTTCCGCTGGAATCAACCACGCGCAAACTCGCTGCGTAGTTGCCAAATACCGGAAACACTACGCTTGGATCAATAGCCGTGCGCGATGTCCACGTTTCCGTTGCAGCGCCAGACGTGGTTGTCCAAAATGCCGTGAGCGTTGTCGATCCATCCAATGCCTGCGAGTAAGTACTGCCATCGAGCGTAGATGTGGCCCCGGCGCGATATGCCTGGGTGACATTGATCCCGCACGATGGCGACAACAGATCGCGAGTTACGTAGGTCTCCCCGGTGCCGGAAAGGTTATAGCCGTTGCCCGAAGAATCATTGAGGTTCCCGGCGAATCTCCAATCGGCTATGTTGGCCGGAGTGGACACCGAGTCACGAGGAGCCGCTGAGCCTTGCGCGACTACCGTATCGTAGATCCTGCACCAACCTAAACGTGGCGCTCCGGTGCCAGGAGTATAGATCGCAAAGTTGCTCGTGGTCCAACCGGAATTGGTCGTTGTCCATACCGATGTTGCTGAGGTACGGCCACTTCCAGTAGCCGTATCCCAAACCTCCACCGACATGGTTTTTGTTGCGATCGTGCGCTGGACTCGAAGCAAGAAATCGGTGCGACCGGACAGTGAGAGAGAGGTGTTCCCGTCGCCACCTGGAAACGTGTCGCGCCTCTGGTCAACGTTGAGGTTTCCACCTGTGGTCAGCGTCACATACCAGCCGCCATCCTGTCCTATAATCTGCTTTGCGGTTCCGGGAGTGACGTAGTTTGTGACGCGGCACTCTAGACGCAGATTGGTTGCCGCGCCAATTGGGCCAGCAGTTGCAGCGGCAGAAACGTCTACCGTTGCGGCGAGCGAGAGGCTTTGAGCAGCTTGACCGACGGGAGCAAGAGCAAGCAGGAGAGCCAGCAAGCCATAGCCAACGGATAACCAAGATCGGTGACGATTAGCGCCGGAACCGCCGACACGATCAGCGTGATTGCTAGAATTTTCATGCTTGTATTCTTGCATAATTTTATGGCAGGAGCACGATCGACAACGGCACGGCTTGTGCATTCTGCGGAGTGCCGCTTGGCGCAGTCAGCGCAGCCGACGATGCTGGAGTAGATAACGTCGCCCCGCTGCCAGTTGCGGCATCGCCTACGCCAATCCTAACCGCTGAATTTACATTCATTTGAAGATGATAGTTCCACGTTCCAAAAGCGGTTCCAAGTCGGAGCGCTGTAGAATCGGAGTAAACGTGCAAATAGTATGTCCCTGGAGTAAGAGTTTGTGCAGCATCGAATGCTGCGCTAGTGCGAAGGTCAGACGTGTTGATGTCCGGGGTACCGCCAGACGACATCGTGACCTTTGTCAGTCGCGTTAACGATGAATTCAGCAGCCCAATTGTTAGTCCGCACGTTCCGCCGCATGTGCCGGATGCAGTGTGGATATAAATGCCAACTCGCCCCACCGTCATCGTGCATGGCACAGTGAATTGGTAGTACATACTGGCTGTGTTTACGTTCTGTGCGGCAGGATCATTATATGGAGTTCCCCAAGGCCAAAAAAAGCCTTGGCCTGCCGTGGCCATGCAGGACGATTCCCCCGCCGATACCGTTGCCGGATTGCACGGCAACCGGAACACTGTGCCGTCATAGCGCAGCGCAACTTGCTTGCCGATAGCGATGTCTCCGTTTGCCGGATCGGTCGATCCGTCGCACAGCTTAATGTTGATAGCCCCCAATGTGTCAACATTCAGCGAAGCCGCTCCAGTGTTAGCCGTAACCGTCGCCTCAAACTCAATAACCATACCATCGGTATACGCCGTAAGCGTTGGAGTCATCGTACAGGTGTAGGTGTCGCTCCCGGTCGAAGAGGCGCATCTGAGAGTCGCACCAGATTGATGCCCCGCTCGACTTTGGATCTTGGCTGTATCCGGCCCGATCGTATAAGCCCCGCCTGCGCCACCATCCGTTGCCGTCATGTTTGCGTCCATCGTTAAAACACGCTCTGCGCTCAATGTGGCATTGGTTGTAAGCGTGAGAAACTGCGCATTGGTTGGAGCTCCACCTGCTCCAGCAACGCACTCGAACCGTGCATTGGCGGAAACCCAAGTCAGCGCATCCCCATCCGCGCACAGAGACAACGAACCAACGTTCTTGCCCTGGATTCGCTTGGCGTTGGTCGAAGTGAATTGGCCGAAAAGAGACGAGGCCAGCGTCAAAATGAGAATGGCTGTTTTCATGTGAGTTACACCTTCTTGTAAAGAACGATCACGTCGCGTGCGCCGGCTTGATTGACGGTAGATCCGCTGCCTGTGCTTGGGCCTGCGCCCTGATTCACGCTGATGAGTTTGAAGTAGTTCCCGCCTACGTAGGTCGAAAGATATACGACGGTCGAGACTACGCCTGTAACAGCTTCAATCGCATTGCCGGAATCGTCGTAGGCATACTCGAAGGTCGATGGCGCGGAATCGCTAGGAAGCCTTACGATGGGGTCCATCGAGACTTGAATGCGCAGATTGGCGGTTGTCCATGTGGCAGGAACGCGGAACCCGACAATGGCGAATTCTCCGTTCATGTGGAATGCAGCCGAAGCAGAAGCACCGGACGCAATTGTGGCGGTAAGCTGCCGAATGGCAGTGTCGTTGGTCATTGGGATTCCTTTACTGTCTTGGGCGGTAGGATTCAGTCAGCTTGGTCAGGATGTCTACTCGCTGCGGGACTGGCATCGCCTTGTACTCGTCAGACTTCACGTATTCAGACACGGCACGTCGAGCCTCGGTCACCGCGGATCGCATTTCCTTTTTCCGCTCATCCTTGTCGGTCGGCAGTTCCAGTTCTCGAAGCTGCTTGAGCATGAGGATTCCAGTCAGTTCTTTGCGGATGCGCAGTTCCTCGTCTGTCTCTCCTTCGTTCTTGCGAAGCGATGCAACTCCGAAGTCGTCAGAAACCATCGCCTTGTACAGCGGATCGCCCTGCGTCTTATCGTCTTGCGAAAGCATCGGGTTGATTGCATTCCATCGGCTCGAAGGTAGCGGCTGACCGAAAACATCCTTGGCTTTCGGAAGCGTTCCACGCAGAAATGGGAGACGGCTTTTGATGCCGTAGGCTACGGGGTCAAGCGGACTGCCGCTTGTCGGCGGCTTCCATTCGCTGCGGGTTGGATCGATTGCCGTGGCAGCGTCAGAGACAATCGTAGGGACAAGGCTTCCTGCTTTGGAAGAGAGGAAGGTTTCTGCCCTGCTGTCTGGATTCTCCAACGCTTCGATGGTTTCCTGTACACCTTGCAGCATCGGCTGTTCCAGTGCGGCGCGAGTTCCAACCTTGGCAATATTCCAGGGACGTTTGATTTCATCTTTCAGCGGTCGCGCATTCTCTCTGGCGAACGTCGCTCCCATTGCGATTAGCGCACCGCCAGGGGCAAATGGAGCGATTCGCTGCCACTGCCCATTTACGAGAACGGAGCCCTTGGCCTGTCCTGCTGCCGTCTTCACGTTCTGCTGTTCCGGTCTTTCCTGCGAAGTCCCGGTCGCTAGACCTTTCTTGCCGAGCATGTAGCCGAGGTATAGAAGTCCAGTGCCGATGGCTCCGCGCCCAATAGACTCGGAGAAAATCTTCTGCTGCTCCGCGTTCATTGATCCTTTAATGAGCGAATCAGCCAGCGCGTAGGCAGCTTTAGATGTGCCAAGCGGAGTGTAGTCGAACATTCTGGCGATGACGTTTGCGGGAGTGTTCTTGAACGGAACGGTTGTTTCAATTGCCAGCTTCGTCGCCTTGCCAGCAGGCCCCTGGTTACCAAGCCAGTTGCTCATAATAGAGACGCCGCGAGCGGCAACATTGGGATTGTTGAATGTAGCGAACTCTCCGTACGCAATAGCGTTGGCGGTCATCTCCTGTGTCGGCTGCTGCGTCAGTTCGGTTGCCCTCTTCAAGATGTCGGCTTCTTGGATGACTCCACTCTTCGCCTCGTTCAACGCTACGATCTTCGCTTCCGCTTCGATTGATCTCCGCATGGCGTACACTCGGAAGATTTTGTCTTCTGCCCCTAGCAGGCGAAAAGTCGTGTTGACGTAGCGGTTGATTGTGTCGTTGGTAAATCCGAGAACCTTGCGCGTTAGTTCGTCATCGGACTTTTCGGCAAGCTGACGCAATTTTTGAAAGTTGAGTTCTTGGTTTACATCTCCTCGCGCCAAGTCTCCGGTAGTCGACCCTTGGGTAAGAATCTGTTTGGCTTCCTGCGCCCCGCGGGTCGCCGCCTCTTCGAGGGCGTTGGAGATACCGCGCATACTTGGGCCGGCCGTCGTGCGGCGTCCAGTCACTTGCGAGACGGCCATGTCTACAAGAGCGGAAGGTACACGCTGCGCTTCTTCCATCGCGGCAAATCCCAAGTTCCCGCCGATGTTCCTGCCATGAGTTTTGATACCAGTCAGCAGTCCAGCCTTCCACAGCGAAAGGCCAGTTTCCATCCATCCCGATTCCTTCATCTCCGCAACAGCCTTGGAAAGATCCGCCTTGGCACGCAATACCGCATTGGGGTCGCCTGACGCTTCAGCCTGTTGTGCAGCGTACGTCAGTTCGCGAACGCGCTTGAGGTCCGCATCCGGCAACGTGGCGTCGGCAGGAAGCCCCTTGGCACGCTTTGCTTGAGTTGCCCAAAAGCCAGTATCCAGCGTCTTGTTCGCCATGATGCGAAGCGCAGAAAGGTTACGGCCCCACTCGGTTCCGATGCCGGCGAATTTCGAGATGTACTCTTTCTGATTAGCGTCCCACTTGTTCAGGTCGGAAGTCAGCTTTGCTGTCTCCTCGGCCGTCAGCGGATTCTGTGGATCGTTCAGCTTCTTGGTTCCGTCTACGATCAATCCAGTTAGCGCGTTCATACGCTCGCGGATGAGTTGCACTGCCGCTCTGCCGCGGAGTCCCTGTTCTTCAGGAACACGAGACATGTACTCGACAAGTTCCGGTCCTACGCTTGCCATCTCACGGAGAATGGATTCGTGCGATTCGACATCCTTAGCGAGTTCTCCGCTTTTCTCCATCGACTGAAGCTGGCTACGGAATTGAGTTGCCTCATCGGGAGTCAGATTCATCCGGCCCATGTTGATCGCATCTTCGGGAGGAGCGGCTGCAATCGGACGATCCGTAAATGATCCACGCTGATTGCGGCGATTAAACGGGATTGCACGGCCCCGTCCTTCCTTCGGCTTCGGAAGGTTCCAGTTGCGCGACGGCTCCGTATTCGGTTCGCGAGTTCCCGATCCAGCTTGATTCTCCTGAATCAGTTCGTCTACGATTCCCTTCTCTGCTTCGTCTAAGGCCTCGTACGGCTTCCCCGCCGCGGAACGGGAGTATTTATCCTGGATGTCTTCGAGCCTTGCCTGCTCCTCGGAAATGCCTGTCTCTGGTACTTCTACGGATTGCTTGGCTTTCTTCGCTGCTGCCTGCTGATCTCTGGCTCCAAGCACACGGTCAAATGTTTCAGCGGAGATTTCAGCATTGCCGCGATTCTCTTCTGTTCCGTAGGTACGCAGAAACTCCTGCGCGGGGTCCATCCCTTCCTCAAAGACCTTGGCGGATTCAGATGCAGGTTTGGCTTCTAGTGGGGTAGGTTCTTCAGCAACGGCTGGCTGAGTGTCTTTGGCTTTCGGAGCAGTCTTCTTTCCGACTACCCATTTGTTCGTCTCGTTGACGACGGGGCGATTGACTTGAGGAACTGCCGCGTCAGTAGCGTTTTCGAGAATCAGTTCTGTTGGTTTTGATGGCTCCAGTGAAGACTGCCGTGCGGGAGGTTCCAGATTGGTCTTTGCTGTTTCTGCCTTGACGGACGGCTTGACCTTCCCCTTCAGCCTCGACGCCATCGAGACGAACGGCAGAGCGCCGGCCACTTCCTCTGCGAACTTCTGTCCACCTTCGCCAATCTGATACTTCTTCGAGGGGGTCGCCTTGTTGTACATCTCGACGCCCTTCTTAGCCACTTCAGGAGCGACGAAACCAGCGCCAAGTTCTACAGCCGTGCGGACAGGAGCAGCGGCCATGGCCCCAGGAATCGCAACGGCAGCGGGACGCAAGGTTTCAAATGCACCACGGACTACGTTGCCCATCGCGCCAAGTCGTTCGTCGACACTCTTGGTTCCCCACCCAAACGCTTTCACGTAGTTGTCCCGAATCATTGGGACGCCCGTAGCAGGCCCTTCAGCAAGCCACTTCAGCCCTTTAGCCGCGACTCTGGACCGGAAGGGTAACTTATCGATGTCTTCTTCGAGTTCAGTCTTCGGCTTCGCTGGAACAGCAGGCTTTCCGCCTTCGTCGAGAAAGGCATTGGCTGCCGTTAGATCGAGAAACTGTTCCGCTGGATTTGGCATTATTTGGTTACGCGCTTAGCCTTTGCTGCCTTCAGTTCTTCTGCCGCCTGAGCATCGCTGACGGCGGGGAATCCTTTGCCTTTACGCCACTCGATGTATGCCTTCAGGTCTGGATCTTGTTTCCCTAACGCCGCCGCGTCCGCAACAATGTTCAGCCCTTTGCCCTTGCCTGTCGCCCCTCTTTTTGCGTTGGCTTCTGTTTTCGCTATGAGTTCTGCACGCCGCGCCGCTACCTCGGGATCGCTAGTGGATTTCAAGTACTCCAGCGTGTTTTTCCAATCTCCCTTGAAGCTCTTATTCAAAATTGCATCCAGCGCTGCTGCCCTGCTTTGCGCGGGAGTCTCGGGGCGTGGACGCATGGGGACAGGCTTTTTCACTGGAGGCTGGTAGAGCACTTCATCCTGAACCGTTCCGCCATAGGTCTTCCCCGTATTGAGGTCCATCGTTGGAGGGAAGTAATTCTTAACTCCCTGATCGGTGACAACGTTCTTCCCTCGGATGAATGGTAGACCCTTGCCAAGCCTTGTGCCTTCCGCCGTGTTCTGCGCGGAGCTTTTGAGCGCTGCTTGAATCCGATCCACTCGCGCCTGATACTCTTCTGGGCTGATCTCTCCTCTGGCTAAGGCGTCCTCGGCTCTTGCAAGGTTCTGCTTTGGATCACGTGAATTGGAATTGTACGAGTCGCGCTGGCCAAGGGAGATTTCAGTTGCCCACCGCTTTGCGGCCTCTGGCTCCATGCCTTGACTGATAGCGTGGTCGTATGCCTTCTTGTACACCTCAAGGCGATCTGGCGCTACCGACCTTCCTGTCTTTGCTTGCGTCGTGCGCCACTGGGCATAATCCGCTTGCGCTTCGTTTTCCCGCGCCTTGGATTCGTTCAGCCGCCGATCCATCGCATCCTTTTCAGCCTGACGACCAAGTTCTCTGTTTCTGTCGCTGCGAGCCCTTGTGTCGTCCTCGACCGCACCCATGGCCCCAAAGATATCCCCGGCTGTTCCGATTTGCCCACGAGTCGGATTCCGTGCAGCAACGATAGCTCCACGCGCCGCCTCGCCGAGAACACGGTTCAGCTTGGAAGGACGCTTTGGCCCGAAGCCTATGGTTTCCATGTCCCCCGTAGGAACGTCGGATTCCCCAAGCCCCGGCCCCAAGTCGATCCGCTCTTTGCGTTCGCGCAAGATTGGGTCTTCGTCGTACATGGCGTCGTTGATGGCACGAGCACCGCGCACAGGAGCGCGACCGATCTGTTCCAGGAGTCTGAGAAAGTTCATTTAGTTACCCGCCCGCGTAAAGCTGCTCGTATCCATTCCCGAAGTTGATTGCGCGATTCTGTGGACGTTGGTACGTTGGCATCTGCCAGCCGAAATTGTAGGAGTTTGCGCCGTTCTGCCCTTGTGCGCCCTGTTGCTGGCTCCCGGCTGTTTGCACGCGGCCCCCACCAGCAGCAGAGGTTCCATTGAGAGCGCCGCCTGCGATTCCGCCAACGGCAGTTCCAAGCCCCGGAGCAACGGCATTCAGTCCAGCGGTAACCCCGCCGACAATGAGGCGAGTTCCCCATCCTCCCTTGCCAGCTTCCTGCTCGTAGGTTCTGGCGTAGTTGCGTTCAGCGTCTCCACCAAACCCTCTGGCGAGGTTGGCAGCGGTCGTTTCCCGCTGACCTTCGCGAGCGTAGAGGTTCCCGATGTTCGCTGCTCCGGCATCGCGCCGTGCATAGTTATTCATGATCCAATCGTTTCCACGCTGAGCGGCCATATCGCGAAGGTTCAATGCGGTAATGTCTTCGCCGTTCTGTTCTCGCAGAAGTGCCGCCGCTGTCTCAAAGTCCTGCGTCTGCAAGGCGCGGTTCAGCAAATTCGCATTATTGGAGTTGGTTCGCCAATCCTGCGTACGGGTGTAGCCCTGATCGTTATTGCCGATAGTTGCTTGCGTCCGTGTCGAGTCTGAAGTCTGATCGTTTCCGAAACGACGTAGAAGTTCGTTGCGGTAGTCCTCGCCTTGGCGAAGGCCGATCTGCACAGCGCGGTCGCTCTGGCCAGTGCCTAGATTGATGTCGCGATTGATTCCCGCTTCTTCCGCCCGATTCGTACCGGAGATCTCGTTCTCCGTCAGTCGCTCCTCGCCCTGCTGACGCTGCTGAGCGATATTCATCTGACGCTCAAGTTGCCCCAGGTTCAACCCTTGGCGCATGAGTTCCTGGTTGAGCCTTTGCCGTTCGGTGTCGCTAAGTTCCGAAAGGTTGAGATCGGTCCTGCGCGAAAGACCTTCCATCCCCAACCGTTGCATCGCGTCGCGAAGCGTATTCTGCGTACGCTCGTAGGCTCCGAGTTCCTCTCCCGTCAGGCCGATACGGGTGTTCAGCCGATTGTTGCCAATGCGCTCAAGCGCCGACTGGCGACCCATGCGAAGTTCGTTGACTCGATCAACAGAGCGTTCCCCGAACTGTGCAGCGGAATCGTCTGCCGCTCTTGCGCGGTCACGCTCAATTTCACCGATGACCTGCTGAGCCTGCGCATCGTCAGCGTTGATCCCTCGACGGCGCAAGCGAGCCTTAGCCGCGGCGATGTTCGGAGCGAACGACCGCTCTGTTCTCGCCTGCTGAGCCTGCCCGGTCGGCGCAAGACTCTGAGCATCGGCGATGGAAGAATCAAAAGTGTCGGTTGCCCCAGCACCCTGCTCATCAAAGGTTCGGCCTGCTTCTGTATTCAATCCTCCGTAGGCACTACCAAACCGGGAGGTGAGATCGTTCGCCGTCGACCGCGCATTCCCTTCCAGCCCAGTAATCGTGCCAGCGGTATCCTCGCGTGCGCCAGCGTAGGTTCGTCCTCGCGCTCCAGCAACTTCGCCAAATGCCTCGTCGCCGCTGCGTAGGAGGCCCCCAGTGACGTCGCGATTGGCAGAGTCAAGTCCATTGTAGGTACGAGCGCTCGAATCGCGTAGGCCGCTGTATCCGCTCCCAATGCGATTGACCATCCGGCCCGTCGCATCCCCACTCGCCCGTCGCATCCCGCCAAAGGAATCGTTGACTCCCCTTGCAGCGGAACCATAAGAATCGCTTATATTGCCGACAACTTCACGAGAGGTAGTTTCGTTGCCTTGAACGTTGCGACCGTAGTTTGCGTCGATTTCCCCTTGGTTCAGTTCCCCGGTGCGGGTGATGTCCGTCGCTTGCTCATTTGTGTTTTGGAAGATCTGCCCCATCGTCTCCCCGGTGGGAGTTCTTTGATTGGAGAGTTGCTGGATGTCATCAAGCCGACCACGCCGCGAAGAGATAGCCGCTTCGAGCCCCGGCATGATACGCTGCGCAATCGCAGAGATATCCTCTGGCGAAGCAAAGCCTTCATTGATCTGGCCTTGGGCGTAATCTTCCAGTTGTGCACGGAGTCGGTCAGAGATTTGCCCAGACTGCACGGCACGCTCTAAATAAACCTTGTAGCGTTCGTAATTCCAGTTAGCGTACTCGCGGTTGAAACCCGCAGCTTCCCGGAATGCACTCGTACTTTCAAACGCTGGCATAGCTTACTCCTTTTTCCTCTCAGGCGTAGGGCAAGTGAACTCTTGGCTTTGTACGTCGATTTCGCAACGCTCGCCCTGCTTGTACTTCTTGCGCATTTCGTTCGCGAGAGTCCGATACTCCAGTTCGATCTTGGCCTTGTCGGTCGTGATCGTAGTGACGTCCTTCTCGGCTTGCGCCAGCTTCAGCCGCGCATCCTTTTCGGCGTGATTCACCGCGTACACTTTCGTCTGCGCACGAGAGATCGCGAGCTTATCGGCATCGCTGATTTTCGGCGTGTCTTGAGCGGAGAGAATGACCGCAACAAAGGCGGCTAAGTAGATTTTCATGTTCCTCAATGGGCCAATTTCTTCTCAAGCGCTGTGACCTTTGCGCTTAGTTCCTGGATGGCAAGAATAGCGACGGACGAGAGGTGACCGTAATCAACTCCAGTCAGCTTTCCGTCTTTGTCGTACGTTGTCAGCCGTGGCTCGATAGCTTCCACTTCTTCTGCGATCAACCCGACTTCGTTACGTTTTGTCGTCTTGGAAAGATAGGAGACAGGCCGAAGTTTAGCGGCTAGAATCAGACCCCCAGTGAGACTTGCGATGTTGTCTTTGTACTTGCGGAGAGAACTGCAAGTTGTCAGGGTGTTGTAGCCGCTGTCGGTAGACGTGTCGTAGCAGAGCGTGTTCGACGTGCTTGATCCGAGGTTCTGAAAGCTGAGTTTCCCGTCAGAGAACACTCTGAATCTTCGAGTGAGCGCACCGCCTGCATCGCTGGCGTAAATCGTCATTCCGTCGAAGTACTGAGATTTGATCCGGCCAAGTGTCGTTCCGTTGCGGATAAAGTCGAAGACGCCTGCTCCGTTCTGCCCACCGCTATACTTATGAACAAACATGTTGACGTAATCTTCGTTGCTGGTGTTGTCCCATCCGCCCATGCCCGTCATGTTTCCATCTCCGCTCATTGTGACCGGCGCGGTTCCAGTGACAATTTTGGTAGTTGGAGAGCAGTTGGAGTTCGTCAGGTAGCTCGTGCAATCGCCACGCCTCCAGTCGATGAAGCTGTTGGCCAACCCGGTTCCTGTGGTTCCACAGACGCCTGTATGTGTCGAGTTACTGATAAACGAGTTCTCTTGAGGAAACGATGTCCCGTACGTGTGTTGCAGAAACGTGATCCCGCAAGAAGTCGTAGAAGCAGTATTGGTTGAGTAGAAGTTCGAGCGAAAGAAGACGTTGTTGTCGGCCCCCTCTAGCTTCACGCCGTAAGTCCCGCTGGTGTTTCCGTCAAGCCAGAAATCGCCACCAATCACGGTCCACGAGCACGAGGTCAAACCAACAGAACCTCCAGTGAGGAGTAGGCCGGAACCTCCGGTTGATGGAGACTGCACGTTCACATTGCGCATCGTCATGTTGCAGGCCCCGTAGTCTACTCCCGACGCCTTCACCGTTGTCGATGTGATCGCTGGACCGTTGTTCTGGTTCTTGAAGGTGACGTTCTCCACTGTTCCGTATGACCACTGGTTAAAGATCGCACCGCGCACGTTAGATTTGCTGTCAGTGTCCACTTGGATGTTGCGAATTGATCCGCCGCTGGTTGGCCCTGCAACCGTAAACATGTACCGTGTCGATCCAGGGTTGCTTGCACAGTGCTTGAAAATCACAGGAGCATCGTTGCTGCTGCCAGACGAATAGGACGTTGGCCCCGCAATTCCTTCGATAGCAATTGGGCTCTTGGTGTTGATCTGCGAAGCGCTGCCATCGCCAATCGTGACCGCCGTAATGCAGTACACCCCGGCAGGAACTAGCACCTTCCCTCCGCTGGTCTGCGCTGCGTCGATGGCGCTCTGTAAAGCTGTCGTTGCGTCGGTAGATCCGTCTCCTGCTGCTGTGTTGTAGGCCAGAATGTTATAACCCTCCTCGCCTTTGCTGCGGATGGCAGTTGCGCCGGCAGAATCTCGCTCCAGAAGCGTGCTTACCGTTACCGTCGTGGAAGATCCAGCCTTGCCGCCCTGCAAGATTGTCCCGGTTGATCCGTTCCACTGCGGATAGTAGTTGTTTGTTGAAGATCCTGGACCGCTGACGTTGCCGCTTCCGCCAGGGGTAGCCCAAGTGCCATCCCCGCGCCAGTAAGTTGAGGAGGAGGCTCCTGTGCCGCTGTTGAGGTTTGCGACCGGGACGTTTCCGACGAGTTTGTCTGCGGGGAATCTTCCGAGGTAGTCGATGCAGTGAAGCGTGGAGCCTGTAGAGGCAAGGAAGCACCACTGGTAGCTGCCTGAATTGTCTTGATAGACACGGCTGATTGCGGTTGCTCCTACTGCAATTGGAGTAACCACGAGAGACGAAGGAAACATCCCTCTGTTGCTGTCGATTACGTTCGTAGCTCCAACCCAATATCCGTTTGAGCTAGTCATGCCACCAGTGCTTCCGTACCGCGCAAGCGCATTAGCCGTTCCGCTGTTGGAAACGGCGTATCCTGTTGGGTCAAGCGTCCCTCCAGTGCCAGCCCAAAACGGAACGTTGTTGGTCGTCGTTGATCCGCTGACGCTCACGTTCCCACTGCCAGCAGGAGTGGCGCATGTCAGGTTTCCGTTGGCCGCAATGCCAGTAGCGAACTCGTTCACCCCGCAATCTGTTGGATTCGCCGCAAGCGCCGTTGCGGTAGCAATATTCCCGTCTATCAGCGCGACGGTCTTGTTGGTGTTGTTGATCGCAACTTCCAGGGTATTGCTCGTGGAGTCCACGCACATAAGGCCAGTCGAAGCGACCGCGCATCCAGCGGAGATTGGGATCTTCATCGTGACAACAGAGAAGTCTTGCAGTCCGCTGGTGAATCCGTTTGCCTGGTCCGTGTGAACCGTCGTGGAAACCATTCGCGCTTTTGCGAGCGTCCCTGTCCAGCCAGCCGTTACGGTGTGCGTGTTCGAGGAGCTTCCCCATGCGAGCGTGACGTTAGTATCGTTGGCGCTGGCGAGCGTTTGAGTTGCTCCAGTTTGGCCCGACCCTGATACGCCAAGGGAAGTAATCCCACTTCCTACGCCACCGCAAGATGCCCACGCCAACGTATTCGCAGAGGCCCACCCTAAACACTGACCGCTCGATCCGTCAGCAGACGGAAAGGTCAAGCCGATGTTTCCGGCAAGAGAGGTAGGCGCTTGCAGGTAAAAGTAGTTCGTACCGTTCGACCGAGACTCGTACATCTTGATCGGAGACGGAGGCGAACCGCTGGTTGCAGGTTTGATCCCAATAGGACCAAATACCCGCTCCTGTCCGTAGGCGGCAGATACCAGAATTAGAGTGTAGTAAGCCCAGTGAGATAACCAACGCAATACCATGCATCTGCTCCTGAAGTTGATCCGGCAACGCGCCGATAAACGAATTGAACGACCGAGAGAGTATCTGCTGTTCCGTCAAGCCCCGTTGTTGGAGCGTTGATGAAAGAAGCGTCCCATGAAGGAACGCGACCGCCTGTTGCGTCCTGTGCCAGAAACACCGTGAGGTTCAGCCCAACCTGCGGATACGGTGCAAGCGGGATCGCGTACGATGCGGCGTCCATCGTGTAATTTACTTGCACTTCTTCCTCCGCAAGAGACTCGTTGATGTAGAGAACCAAGTCTGCTTCTGTGTCGTATTCCAGATCGACATAGCCACTCTCAAGGCCATTCGTCGCATTGTACGTAGACAGTTGAAAGCGCCGGCCTTTGAATATCTGGAGCGACGTTGCGCCGGATGAAATCTCGTAGTTTGGGTCTTCGTCATCCTGGTCGATTCTGAGGCGGTAGTGAGTGAAATTGAGAATCTGCGGAGGTGTCCACAGCAGCCAGCCAGGGTACTCCCCTCGGAAATTGCGAGGTTCATCGGGGCGTAGCTCGCTGAGGCCAGTGAGTCTCCCGACCAATCGGCCGGCAGGGGAATCGATTGCTGAGAGTACTTGTTCATCAGCCAATTCTTTGCTCCACTTGTCCAACCGTAAGAAGGAGTTTGGCGACAGCGCAGTAGAAGTTCACGGTTTGATCGCCTTCGAGTCCTGGACGGGAGTAATACGCCTGGGAACTAACTACACTTCTGCCACGAATTCGCACGATGAACTTCCAGTAGTTGTGGTGTGGCAGCGTCGTCTTGCAACGGTAGTACTTGTCGGCAGTTTCCGGCCCCATCTTAATCGGAGTCATTGAGGTTCCAGATGCCGTCGTGACTAGTTGAAATCCTGCCAACCAAGATATCGTGATCGGAGATTGCCCACCAAGAACTATGCTATCTGCCGCTCCGTCTCCGATAAAATCCACGAAGTTGATCTGCTTGATTACGTTCGGATCGCCAAGGCAATTCCAGTTTGGAGCCCAGTAGCCATCTGAAACTTGCGCTAAAGCTGCTGTCGATCCAGATGCTCCGGTAAAAATCTGATCTAGCTTGGCAGCCCCTATATTTGCTTGGTCGGGCTGTCCCTCAATACTGTACAGTCCTACTCCAGTTTGCGATCCAAGGCTAGATGCGGCGACCATGTGGTAGATATACGGAGTTGCGCCTGTATGATACGTAAGAGACTTTGCCGCAAAAACAAAATGGGGCTCAACGGTTGTAGTTACCCCAGTGTTGAAGTCGTGGCAGATGCTTTTGCAGTAGGTGTTCCCATTGTCCTTGTAGTAGCACTGAAAGCGATCCACGAGGTTAATCGGATCGTAGACGTACGCAGCACACGTGACAGTATCGCTGTCCAGCAAGATCGCGTCGTACGTGGAACTGACGATTTTGAACTCGCCTTCGTTCGTGTACATCGCAAACTGGCGACGTTGGGTTACCCACATGACGCCATGGCGAGTATTGACCACGGAGCGGTATCCCGAAGAAGCATCAAGTCCATGCTCGTTGGAAATCGTGTCCCACTCGTGAACCCCGTCCACCTGTTCTCGCAGAATCAGCGTGTGAGTCGGAGTGAAGTAGATCACTTCCAGATTGTTCGGAGCGGGGAAGCAGTGCAGCGGACGTTCGCCTGAAGGTACGGCGCTGAGGTTGTTGAGCGGCCAGCTTTCAAGCGGATCTCCAAGGAAGTCAACCGTTCTAGTTGATCCTTCCGCCTCGCTCCACGTGGCGCACGGAAGATCGCTCTGGAGCACTTGAAAGTTTCCGGTGGCGCTAGACAATGCCCCCGGCGAAAGGATTCCGTACAGGCGTCCGTTCGCGTAACAGAGAGACTTCATTCGGCGAGGAGCATTGTTCCTCGTGGGCATTTCTTTCGTGGTGTCGAGAACCCATCCATTTACGGTTCCAGAAGAAACGTCAAGGGTCTGCGATGTGTTGCTGATTGCTGAAGTGAACGGACCATCCAGCGTGGAGTTGAAAATCAGATACGGTACGCGAAGCCCGTCGATTGTGGCATAAAATACAAACCGCTGCTCCGCATCCTCGTCTACACCATGGCTTGCAAATACGAGGTTGTCTAGTCCGTTGACGGTGATTGTTCCTGCTGCCCCTGTAGTTGTAATCTCTCCCGCATAGATGGCGTTTGAGTAGTGTTGCGTCTCCGTATTGTGGACGCCTACGTAGATCTTGACGCTCGTAAAAACTTCGTTGACGGCACCACCACCCGCCGCAAATGCGACGGATAATCCGGCCCCGGTTTCATCAACGTCCAGCCCGAAATACCGTACGGTTGTAGACGCTTCCCATTGTGTAAGCGAAGGAGCCTGCCCGTTAGTGGTCCCCTTCCCGTTGTCGAATACGATGCTATTTGGAAGGGTCGCATGGGCGTAGAAGTTATTGTCGTCGTCGTTTGCGGTGTCGATGGTTTCCGGCCCAGTCTCGTCAAGCGTGAGGTTATTCAGCTTGATACGAACCATCTTCAGCACTGTCCCAGAGGAGTAGCTGGCAAGCATCAGTGCGTCGTTGGGGCCAGGATCTCCAGGAGAAGCAGACTTACTCGCGATCATGTGGAACGCTTGATATCCGCTGGTCGCGTTGATCCTTGCCAGCCTACCGCCTTTCAATCGCAGCCAGCCTCCATCCTTCCCAGGCATGATCCGCACATCCTGTGCGATAGACGCAGTTCCAGGTTCTCGCTCTGTTGGATTCCCCGACAGATCGATACCTTTGATCGGAATCTGGATTGGCTTTACTTGCTGGCTCATTGGCTATCGAGCGTACTTTGGCTTTTCTCTACGAGCGGCTTCAGGCGATTTGCGGCAACGCTGTTTCCACTGCTCGAACTTCTGTGCAGCCGCGGAGAATCCAGGGTCGCCGGCCCCGGAACGTGCAAGGTGGATCTCTCTCTTCAGTCCCTCGACCAAAGCCCAGTGCCACTGCATCGGGATATACGGATCGAGATCGAGTGTCGAAGTCGCATCTTGGAACTTGATGTGTATGTCGTACTCGTAGCGCAAAGTACGGGCAGCATCGCATGGGCAATTGAACGATAGACGGGTCAGGAACGTTCCGTTGGATTCGATGAAGTATCCGGTAGGCTTTGCTGCCACCGTCGCAGCCTTGGCCTTCAGAACCTTCATGGGGTCTTCGCCAATGTAGTCCAGCGGAGTGTCGAAGTCGGTGTCGATGTAGACGTTCTTCATGTGCGAGAACGTTTCAGTAGTTGAAGGGATGTCGATGTAGGTGTCGTTGGCCGCGATTGCGACCGAACGATAGCGCCGCCGCCAGGTGACGTAGCCAACATCCTCCAGAAACTCCGGGATGATTTCGTACCGGAGCGTGGCCTGAATGTTGAAGTCTCCTGTGCCGTGGCTTCCAGGATCGGCATACCCTTCAATCTGTAAAGTTGTCATGCTGTTTTTAGTAGCGGGTTGAACTCTTCTGGAACGTAGTCGTCAGGGGTGTAATCCTTGTAGCCCGAGTGAGCTACGCGGATACGGCCGTCAACGGTGATCGGGATTCCGAGTCGCAATGCACGCCAAGAGAATCCGATGTCTTCGCCGCACCGTTTCTCGTTCGGCATAGGGTCACGCTCGAAGATACGAAGATACTGAGATTTCTCAAAGTTCTCGCGGCGCAAGCGTTCCTTGTGCTTCCGTTCCTCTTCGCGCTTTTCTTTTCGCACGTGCATCCGGTCGTGTTCCGGCTGGAACCAGTCGATCCAGTCCCTTGCGGAGAGGTAGTATTCCTTGATCTGCTCCAATGCATCCTTGCGAATACAGAGGAAAGCTCCGCCGACACCGAACCGCTTGGTGACTGGCTTGTGCATCGGGATCGTATGGCACTTAACGAATCCACCACGCTCATCTACCCATTCGAGTAGCACAAGGTCAGTCGGCTCCGTGCGAGTCGTACAGATCGCCGATGCGATTGGCGCGTTTAGCGCCACGATCTTGTTGATTGCCTCTGGTTCTGGCTTCATGTCGTCGTCGATGAAGATAACGAAGTCGGCCCCGTCAGAGTACTTGGCGACACAGGCGTTGCGCGATTCATCGATAAGAGCGTACCCGTAGGGAACGGCGTCGATGTCGTGACCTGCACGTTTCGCCTGTGACATCGCGATCTGGATGTCCATCATGCAGTCGGCACGCATGGAACGGTACAGCGGGAGGAAGACGCTAATCTTCACGTGGTTGTTACCCCTGCCGTCCCTTCATCAGCTTGTTGTACATCTCGGGGTTCTGAGCTTTGAGATCCGCCATCAGTTGATTTGACATCTCGAACTGGCGTTCCTTGGAGCGAGCCTCTGCGAGAGAGCGTTCGAGTTGGTCGATCTGCGCTTCCTTGGGAGTGATAGCCTTGTTGAACTGTTGTGGCGTCAGGTAGGACATGTTCCCTTCCTTGATCTCTTTCTCGATGAAAGCGATCTTCTCTGGATCGTCCGTGGTCATCATGCCGTACTCTGGCGTGGCCGGCGTGAAGACGATATGCTTCTCGCCAATGCGCTTGTGAACTCCACCTTCGCCAGCGACGTTGTATCCCTGGTTGATGCAGACGCCGAGGTGTGAACCGCGGCTGTAGAAAGTTTTCGGCTGAACTTTTTCTTCGGTGGCTACTGCTTCAGGCATTTCCTGTTTTTCCTTTTGATGTTTGCTCAAAGAGGCCGGATTTACTCCGGCCCCCGTTTGAGTCTCTGGTGGTTGTGTTAAGGCGGATTAAGCCGCCCAGTCGGTGACGTTGAACAGCTTGGCGTGGAACTTTTCGTTCCGAACCATGAAGCCGATTTCGCTGAGGTATTCGTCGCGCTTGGCGTCAACACCGTCTTGCACCACGTCTTCGAGGTACTTGGTGTCGCGGCTGACCCCGTTGTCGTTGAGGTAGCGCATTTCGATGGAGTCGAGGTCGAGGGAAAGAGCGGTCCCGCCAAATCCGTTTTTACCGGAGATGCCGTTTTCGAGTTCCCAATCCTTGACGAGCAGCCATTCTCCGTGGCCAGTGACAACCTTCTGAACAGTCACGCCGTAGGTCTTGTCCTGCGGAGAGATCATCAGTTGAGATTGAGCGAACTGGTTGAAGGCAGAGGCGACGGTCGGAGAACAGAGCAGAATCTTCTGGTTCTTGTTTCCGTACCGGAACGCTTGCTGTGCGAAGAGTTCAATGGTGCGGCGAGTGAGGGTGCCACCAGCATCGTACTTGTTGGTGGAGATTGCCGAATTGATACCCATGGTGGTACGCAGCGGAGTTGTGCCGGAGGTGTCCTCGGAAGCGACACCGAACAGCAGGGCGCGGTTGAGTTGGATCTTGTGTTCCTTTGCTTTCTCAAAGCGGTGCATGTTCAGTTCGTCCATGCCGTACGCTTTGACAGCGCGGGAGGTGTTGGTGAGCGAGAGTGCAGTGCGGAAGATTTGGGTGTAGCTAACCACTTCGGTCTTCGGTGCAGATTTGACATCGGGGAACGCCGCGCCTTCGTTGTAGGCCGTGCCGGCGAAGGTGAGCGCAGCAGCAGCCGCAATCGTGCCAGTCGTGGTGCTTCCAACTCCGCGGGTCACGGTAAGTGCGCCAGTGCTCGCGACGGCAGTAACGCGAATCAGTTCAGGGGTGGTACCATCCGATACCGCACGCGGCAGGATGAGCATGTCGCCAGCGACAAACTGGGTGTAATCCTGAACCCAAATCGTGGTTTCGGAAGTGGTGGAAGCGGTGGTGGCGCTGACGGAGGCCCAGCGCGCAGTGTAGGTTCCTTCAAACTGAGAGAACTTAACCTGCGGAGTAGGCCGTTTCTTGTTCATCTTGGAGAGCAGGGTGATGATCGGCGCGATGTCGGGTTCAAGATAGTAAATCTTTGGCGCGACTTCACGTACATTACGGGCTTCGGAGATGATTTGTTTGGTGGAACGAGTTCCAGTAAAGTTTGCCATGTGGCGTTAGCTCCTCAAAGAGGCGCACCGTTCGGGGTATTACCGTTTCGACGGTCCAAACAGTGCGGCTTGTGGAGTACCAATCGTCCCGCCAGAGCGACTGATCTCCGCTAAGAATTCATCGTCGGCACTCGGCTTACGAGCCGGACCTTTAGAACTTGTTTTGTTGACCTGCTGGCGAATCTTCTCCGTGTCGGCTTGCTGCTTGGCTACCTGCTGGCCAGCCTTGTACGCCTGCTTCGCCTTGTCGGGCAATGCAGCTTTCGAGGCTTTTTCAGCGAGGTAGATTCGAGCGGCCATGCGGTAGCGTGCCATCCACGAGAGCCGTGCGGTTTCCTGGTGATTCCGCCCCTGCTTGGTGATCTCAAGAATCTCGGGGTTCTCCGCGGCGATACGCCGAAGCGCATTCGCCGGAACGACTTTCCCGTTGATCTCCATTTCACCGTTGGGTTCGAGCATCTCTCGAATGACACCATCGAATGCCGGATCTTTTCGCATCTCGTTCAGCGAGAACTCGCGAGACGACTCATCGGCCCGTTCCGCTTCATTGACATGGTAGTCATTGAGCACAGGGCCAACTCGTTGCTCGATTGCACGCTGAACAATCTCTTCGATCTTGGGCATCCCGAGCGCTTGGAACTGCCGGTTGAACATTGCGGCGCGGACATCGTAGGCTTTTGCGAAGTTTCCTTCTTCCCACGCACGCTGTTCATCCTGAATCGCATCAAGAGGAGATTTCCAGTGGTCGTACCCATCCTCGTACTGCGTAGCGTTCTGTCTCCCCGCTGTTTGGGTGGCAGGCTGCTGGCGCTGTTCGGTTTGGGCTTGCTGAGACGGAGGCTTGAGCAAACTGCGCTCGTACTCCGTGAGGTATTCCCCGCTCGATAGCTTCTGGCGCAATTGATCCAGTTGGCTTTTCTGGTTGTCAATGTGGGAGTCTTTATCCCCCAAGCGCTTTTCCATCGCAATCATCCCGTCGAGCACCTTGCGGTCGCGCACGTTCTTGGGGTCAAGTCCGTACTTCTTGGCAAGCTCGCTCAAGCGGTCTGTGGATGCAGCTTCGGCAGGTTCTTCCTCGGCTTCGTCATCCTGTTCCAGAGGTTCTTCGGTATCGTCGCCGCTGTCTGCGTCCGTATCCGTTTCTTCTACTGGGGTTTCGGTGAGTTCTTCGTCTTGGCCAGCATCGCTCGCATTATCCGATGGCGAATCGGAGAAGATGGAGTCGATACTTACCGGAGCGTCGCTGTCTACGCCCGATGTGGCTGTCATTTGAGGCATTTATTGAGATCTCGTAGACTCTCGGTTAGGCTACGAAACTCCTTTCGGTAGTGGCAAAAACTTGGCTTTGAGTTCAGTCCACGCTCGCAGGGAACCGCGCTCGATGGCGACGGCATTCCAGTCCTGCTTGTCGATGAGCGGGATTACCTTCTTGGCGAAAGCGGCTTGCTTCTCCTCGATCATCTCGTCCAGCATTCGCTTGAACGGTTCGGAGTGAGAGAGTTCGTTTCTGAGACTCAGTGAGCTGGATGTCATTGTTGCTGCGGTCCTAGCGGGTTGACGCCCTTGCTGGCTGCATACGCTCCCAGTTCTTCAGTAGGAGGTGGCGGCAAAGGAACGGCCGGCATCGATCCACCCTGAGGCGGAGGTGAAGGAGGGCCACCGCCAGGAGGCTGAGGCGGCTGACCCCCCATCCCAGGAGCGCCAGGGGGAGGAATAGCCCCGGTTCCTTGGACCAATCCCATTTTGACTTCTGGCGGTACCGATGGATCTTCCCATTTGATCGACATCGACACGTTGCCTTTGATCGGAGGTTCGGGTGGAGGCGGCTGCTGTGGAGGTGTCGCCCATTGCGCCAGGTTCCGGCCTTCTCCCATGGAAATCAGAAGTTTGTCGCGAAGCATGTCCTGGTTGACATTCGGCGCACCGCGGAACATGTTGAACATGTTGATCGCCTTCTGCTGCTTCGCTTCGTCGTCGTCGGAAAGGGTTGATCCCACTTCGACAACAATCTCTCCGTCCGTCTGGAACATCTGCGGAGTGACCGCGATCCAGTTTCGTTTCGTCGGATCTTCGTTGATCGAGTACTGACGGTTATACTTCGAGGCGTCGAGTTCGATTGGCTCTGTCTGTTCACTGCGATTCAGCAGAGCCATCATCTCCAGGTCGTCTCGCAGAGAGAACGCCAGCATCTCAGAGACGTCCTTGGTGAGCACGTCCTGGTTATACGCCATGATCCGTGCGCCTGTTGCCGTGCGACCCTGCTGTGGGTCTACGTTCGCCGCCATCGACATATTGTTGTCGCCTGTGGCCATGACAAAATTGCGTTGGATGGCTTGCTCGTCGTTGAGTGAACTGGCCATCGCCGCCATCGCAGGACCTTCGTTGTGTCCCCATAGGGCTTGCTGCCCTCCGTCAACGAACAGCAGCTTGTACCCTTTGCCGCGCTTCATGTACTTGTCGGCGTTCTCATAGAACTCGTAGTCGTTCGTCATCATGTACGGACGGCAGACCGCATCGGCAAGGTCAGTGCGCAAGCAGAAGTTCTTCGAGTGGAGTTCCTGCAACCCGCGAGTGATACGAGGAACAGATTCACCGATCCCGCCAAGCAGGTTGTCGATGAACACCAATTCGGTAAACGGGATCTTCCCTTCGAGATCATACGGCAGCGGAATCTTCCCGATGTAGAACTTCTCATCCAGCGCCATCTCTAGCGTTGGGTCAGATCCAGGAACGTACTCCTCGAAGATCTCCCACAGCGGAACCTTGCTGTCTCCCTCTTGCAGTGCAGAGGTAGATCGTCCGGCGTCGTCTTCCATCACCTGCCGGAAGTTCGCGCCATCCCCGTTGACGTACTGATACGGGTCTGTGCCGTTGGGCTTCTCTTTCAGGATTTCGATAATCTTCTGCGCAGCTTCAGGGTGTCCCTGACGATCCAGGAACTTCGCCATCGAGTTCATCTTGTCCTTGTTCCACTTGCGCGAGACGGTGAAGTACTCACACTTCTGGATGTTCTGGAAGTTGATGCTCGGGAAACAATCGGCAATGGCGAGGATGTCTGACGCTGGACCTGTGTACGCCGTCGCCATATAGCTGACCTTCAATAGATCGCCGCGCCCGAACTGCTTCATGAGTTCAGTAACGACATCGGTCAGCATGTCAGGTGGAAGATCCTTGATCCCCGCGCCATAAATCTCAAGGATCTTGTCCCCGTACGTACGGTCGATGTCGTCGATGATCGAAGGATTCTGCTGGAAGCTGAATGGGTCGATGCGCTTGTTGCGCACATACTCATCCGCCGACCAATGCCACGCCTTGACGCTCCAGCCAAAGATGAGAGCCTGTCTCACATGGAGCTTTTGATACCGCTGGCACTTTGCTTTGTCCCATTGGTACATCAGGCTCCGCGAGAGAAAGTCGGATAACTGCTCATCCTTGGCGTGAAAGCGCAAGTTGGGCGGCTGAGCCGTAATACGAGCGGTCATGCGCTGCACGTAAGCAAACGTGTCCGGCATGTTGATGCTGGTCTGCGTCGTATCCGTTTCTCCGTCGTCGTCGGCCGCGGGGTCACGGTTGCAGAGGTAGGCTTGGTACGCCTTGCTCCACTCGTCGTGATACGTGTCGCGTATCCATTTTTCGGAGATTCGTTTACGGTCGAGTAGCCCGCCCGCTTTACGGTCAGCTTCGTTCAACAAGTGATTAGGCCCAGGTTCCCAGTTTGGTAACGGTCATCCACGCGGTCGCACTGATACCAACCAGAAGAAGCATCGCTTTCCCGGTGTCGCCACTGGTACTGTTGGCGAGGGAAGCGGCCCCGTTAATGGTGGTTGCCGATGCCGCCGCCACAGTAAGCGTCGAGTCATGGACCTTGAAGATGTGAAGAACAGCCCCGGCAAACGGAGTCGGCAGAGTCAGCGTAATGGCCGCGCCATTGCTAAACGCGCATCCGATCTCGGGCGTGGTGATTGTGTAGCTGGCCGTCTTGCTTGTGACAGTCGAGCCGCTGACAGGGTTGATACCAAACAGCGCGGCAATCTTCGGATAAGCGATTCCATCCGCGCCGTCGATGAGTGGGAAATTTCTAGTTTGCATTTCTTCTCCTTTAGTCGTTGAAGTATCCCGGCGTGTCTTGGACGTTGTATCCGCCGCGGTTCTTGTTGTTGTAGTTGGCCGGATCGAGTCTGGAGTTGGCTCCGTACACTCGGTCCATGTAAGCGTAGTACTCTTCGTTCGGCTGACGGCCAGCGCCTTGCTCCTGCCACGATGCTCCGGTGGGCGTGATGTAGTTGCCGGCTGCGCGTGTCGCTACCGATCCAGCGGGAGGGCCAGAAGGAGCAGGCGCTTGAACGGGAGTAAACCGCGTCAGGTCCAGAGGCGCATTGGCCCCGGTGTACATTCCGACGCCGCCGACATTTTCCGATCCTTGCGGAAGGCTGTTTGCGCCGCCTGTGGCTGGCGGTCCCTGCGCTCCCCAGATAGTGCGTTGAGGATCGAAACTGGAGCCAGCCCATGCGCCGGGGTTTGCGGCGACCTCGGCAGCGGTTGGCGCAAAGGGAGGAGGTGCAGGAGGAGGAGTCGATGGAGTTTCTGGAGGTTGATTTCCGCCGCCTAGACTTGGGCCAGGAGGAGTCGAGCCATCTGGCGGACCTACGGTTGGTGTACCTGGAGTAATGACTGTCTGTGGAGGTTGCTGGCTACCACCACGGAATCCACCTTCACCGCGACCGAGATCTTGACCGCCGCCCCACGAGCGGCCCCGCTGTCGCGATCCCTGCATCCCCCAAGTTGTATTGCCATAGGTATCCTGTGCCATTGTGAACTCCTAATAAACGTTGACTCGCATGTCCATCAGCTTTTGCGGCATCATGCGAGGAAATTCTGTTTGCTTGCGGTAGGCGAACATCGCCTCTCCGTACTCGTAACGAGCAGGTGCGTTCTGCTTCTTGTAGACCGCATCCACCGGACGCTCTCCAGTAGACCAATGCTCGTGGGGAAACTTGATGTGCTTGGCTTCAACGATAATCCCGTCCATCTCTGCATGTGCCGTAAAGTCATCATCGGCATACATTGAAACGTAGGCAGGATGGAAGAGATAGCCCACTTGCTCGTACCGTTGTCGGTTGAGAATCTGCACAGTCAACAACCCGCGTTCGTCTGCTGTTCCGCCTGTCGAGACTCGAACCACGCAAGGCTCCCCGCTCCAGAGTTGCGGGATATTCTTCAACTGCTGATCCCAGTCGTCGCAAGGGTAGATGTCGTCGCTGATAACCACAAGCACTTTTCCAATCGCACACTGAGCCGCGACGTTCGTGGCGTCTACGCTGCATTTGGTCCAGTGGTTCCAGACGAGACGCGCCGGCGCTGCCTGCTCGGGAGTCACGTCAGTTCCCGCATCGAAGCAGACGACATACTCGAAATCGGCGATGGGACTTGCTGCTTTAATCCAGCGATCACGAGTAGCAGCCCATTCCTTCGGTCGAGCGGAAGGGTGAACCAGGCTAAAGTCTGGAATCCAGCGGCGATGTAGGTCTTGGATTTTCATCAGTGCGAAGGGTGGTTTGTTTCTGCGGACTGAGCGGATACTTCAACGTCGGTATCGGTCTTTGTCGCCCCGGAGCATCGGCATCCACAGGGCAGTGTCATTTCCCAAGCGAAGTTCTTGTTGCTCAGCGGCTTCTTTTCCTTGGGCACGCGATAGTTGTACGTTACGACTTGGCCAGAAGGTAGAGTGAGTTGCGCCATTAGAATCCGATCTCGTCAGCATCGGCAGAGTTGGACTCCGAGGGACGCGGACTGAAGAACGGAACGACGGATTCAGCGATAATCTCGCTGATGTACTTCTTCACTCCGTTCTTATCGTCGTAGGAGCGATTCTCGATGCGGCCAGAAACCGCAACGGTAACTCCCTTTTGCAGACGGTCAGCAATCTTCTCGTTGCGCCACATCACGACGTTGTGCCAGGTGGTTGTGTTCACCCACTGATCGTCCTTTTTGTAGCCGTGCTCGGTGGCGACGGCAAAGGTTGTCTTGGCGATACCGGATGGCGTGAACGCTGTTTCGGCGTCTCGCCCAATCTTGCCGACGATAGTGGCTACATTGATGGAGAGCGCCATTAGCTTGCCATCCCATGCACGTAGGAAGCGTTGGAGATCGCCAGATACCGGAGGTTGTCCAGTTGGTGACGGCGTGCTTCAATCGGCTTCTGCTTCAGTTCCCGCTCGGGGTTAACGCGACTTGACTGAAAGCGTAACTTGGTAAATTCCAGAATCAACTCCTTGCAGGATTCGGCGATGTGCAACTTCGGCCAGTTGCCGTATTCGTTGTGCTTGCGCGGGATGAGTAGTTGCTTTACCGCGTCGATGCCGGCGCTGTGTGTTTTCACAGGGTCGGTGCAGCGGATGCCGTACCGTCCGTAACGAACCGCGATAGATTCGTTGGCTTCGTCCTCGGCAGAGACGCGAAAACCTTTCCCGGCCTGATCCATGAAGCGGCGGATGATCTTCTCGCCCGTTGGCTTCTGTCGATACATTGCTCGCTCTGTGCTGTGGTGCTCGCGGGAGAAGGCCAGTTCGTTTCCTTCCCACAGGGCGATAGTTTCGGCGTACCACTTCACGATGTAGTCGTTGTCCTTGTCCCGATCCTTGATGTTCTCGGGGTTGCCGTACGCTTTCGACGGCCAGAAATCGCGGTATACCCACCAGTCGTTCCACTTGTCGATCAAGACCCACAGCATTGCATGGGGAGTCCTCGGGTGAGGATCAATCGACATGTAGCGGCATCCGGTCTTGGGGATCATTGCGTCAGGAACAACGTGGACGGACTTGTCGAACTCGGGGTAGACCAACATACCGGACAGTGCATCCGGCATGATCTCCATTTCCTGATTCCAGAAGGCCTCTGAGGTGTAGGTGGCTCGCATCGCTTTGCAGCGGTCTGTCCACTCCCCGGTTTCCGGGTCCACCATCGTAGGGTCCGCGCTATAGTGCAGCCGCATGACGTACCAACCGTTCGGGGTCTGCTTCATCGTCAGACCGGGACAGGGAGTTTCGTACGTTTGCGGTGCTTCGCCTCGGATCACTTTGGGCTATGCGGCTTTCTGTTTGAAATCAGGCCAGTGAATCGGATCGGCTCTCTCTACGATGTCGGCGAACCACCCAGGATTCGCACTTGACAGGCAGACGATGTAACGGCAGCGCGTTGCAGTCGCGATGTTAAAGGACTCTTCGCCGCGGATAATGTGCGCGGCCTCATCGAGAATCACGATTGTTGGGTGCTCCGAACGGATCTTGTTCGGATTGCCGACGATACCCTTGCACCAACTCGCATTCTCCATCGTGAAGGATTCCTTGGGTTGATCTCGTGGATGCCTGTCTTTGTACGGCTTCCATCTCGCTTGCAACTCGGGTAAAGTGTTTTCCCATAAGACCTTCACGTACTCAACGTCGTGCAGCGCCCTCTCTTCGTCCTCAGATTGAAAGATCACTGAGGTAGCCGGCTGCGTGAACATCTTCCAAGCGGCCCATCCCGCCACCGTCCAGGAAGCCATCATCGTACGAGACTTCTCCAGAAACAGCGGAGGTGGGCAATTCTCAAGACCGTCCAGGAGGGGGCCGATGTACGGGTGCCGCGGAAAAGGTTTGAACGGGTTGCCCGTTGTGTCCTGCTCGTCCCGCGTCTTCGTGCACTCCGTCAGCCAGAAGTAACAACTCTTGAGAGCCTCTCTTGCCTTTTTTTCGCTGAGAAGTTCCTGCGCTCTCTTGAGTGTCTCCGCTAGTTCCTGCTTCGATGGCTGCGATCTCTTTTCTGACATTCTCGATAGCGGCTCTCAAATCCTCATCCGACAGGTTCACGACCATGTGCTTGTGGTCGACGTTGATCTCGTGTTTCTCTGGAGCCTTGCCGCCCCAGATGTCGATCAACTGCTCGGCAGCGCCAAGCCTGTTCTTCCAGTCGGGTTGCTCAAAGTACTTGACCGATCCATCCGCATTCAGTTGCGGTCGGCGGATTCTTAGCGCCCTGGTCCGGTCGGTCTTCCTGGTTTTCTTGTAGGTGTCGATCTCACCTGAATGATTCTCTTCGTGGTTCTCGGGCTCCTCCACCATTACGATATGGTCTTCGTAGAGGATGTCTTTGCGAGTGGACTTCAACCCGCTGAGAATCGTGCCTACTGCAAGCTCCAGCCCCGCGCCGATCATTTGCGCTACCTGCATTGCGGTAGTCGTCTGATTCTGGCGAACGGCTAACTGGCTGGCGTTGTGCTGCGCCGCAATCGTACGGCGGATCTTGACGGCAGGGACTTCAAGACGCTCGGAGAGTTCCTGAGCCCACTGATCGAAAGCGGCCCCGTAGTTCGGCTTCTTCTCTGTGTAGTCATGCCAGATCTGCTGCCTGACTTCCAGGGTTAAGGGACCGCGCAAGGGTTACTCCTCGGAGTCTTCCTCGGCCGGCGCGGCAGATTCTTCTTCTTCGCTGTCTTCTGCGGAGGCCATGTCGGAGTGTTCGTCGCATGTTTCGTGGAAACGGCAAGGGTACTTAAACTTCAGACACCCCTCCCCGCCTGAGAAGTGATCGCACGTCCCACAGATCGGGGCTTCGGTCATGCCGTCGCGAAGATTAGGCGGTTCTCCTCCACCTTCCTCCTCGGAAACTTCTTTCGGCTTTGCCATTCCCATGCCAGTCTTTGGAGCGTTACGCAAAAGAGCGTGCTCGGGTCCGGCCATGTAGCCGCCGTTTTCCTTCGAGCGTTCCCACATCGTTTTGGTTTTCAACATGCTTTGACCTTGCCTTTCGCTTTCGGCGCGGTCGGCTTCTTCTTCGCGCTCGACTTCAGAGGTTTCGACATTCGCTCAAAGGTGTTGAGCATGGAGTTGCTGAACAGATTGCCAAATTTCTTCATTCCGCTTGTGGCCTCACTTTCGCTCGACGTTCCGCGGTACTTGTCGCCGCACGCCAGCCCCAGTTGCTTCGCACACTCGGAGCCATCATCTCGGAAGGGTTAATGAGCGGAAGCGCGCGCATCTGCTTGAGCGTGGCAATGCCGGAAGCAACAGCCTTGTCCATCTCGATATTCTCGCGGATGTTCTTCATGGCCGACTCGTGGCGATGTCCGACGAACTCGATGCACCGCTCGTTGCGGAGATCGACCCACACCGCTTTTTTTCCTTGCACGTGCCGCTCGGCATTCTCGTACTTCAATCGCACCTTCCCGCCAGGGGCAGGATTCAAGATCCGCACAGTCACCTTGTTCGAGATACGCGATTCGTGATTGCGCAACTCTACCGCCAGGCGGTCAGTTCTTGTCATTATTTGTTTTTGGGGGTGGTTGGGCCGTTTGGCCAGTTTGGATGTGGACTTGGGTATTCCCAAGTGAAGTGGGCGATACGTATTCGATTCTGCGGTCGAGCGTACCACCCACTGAAAGTGGGGTGAGGGTGGCTCGGGAAAGGACGTTACCTGCCACCCTCGGGGCTTCAGGCAAAATGAGCAAACACGCTATCTGGCAATTATACTTACACGCTGCAAAGGAAGTTGTCAACTACTCGACAAACTCAACACCCTCTCCGTGGATCACGTTGAATCCGTGAAAGCGAAGCACTACGGTCGCCGCAACTGGGTCGGCGAACATCACCCAACCTCTGTGGATCTTGGCTATCCCTGCCTTGCACAAAACGTGGTCGGCTTCTATAATGCAAGGGTCCCAGTCGCGCATATCGCGAGCGATCACGAACCGTGCGTACTCGGGATGCGGCAACATGCGGACGGTTTTATTCTTCAAGTCTGACGTACCGCCCTTCCTTGAATTTCCACATCTCTACCGGATGGCCAGCCAAGCGATAGACGCCGATGACTTTTTGAACGTCGCCAATCCCAAGCCAAGTGGCACGCTCAACCCCAGTCGACGCAAAAAGGTCATCGACCGTGCGGTACCCAAGAGGAGATAGCCACGGTCTTACCCATTGATTAAAATCTGAGTTCTCGTGCATCTTTCCAGGGCGCACGAAGTATGATCCGTTCTGATGCAGGATCGAGATGACTACAGGCTCGTATTGCCCCATCGCGTAAATCCTTCCCTGTCGATAGTTCATCATTCTTCAACTGTCACCTCGTAACCGTGCAAGCGCAGCAGAGCGCAGACTTGATCTACAAGCGAGGAATCGAAGTATCCCGCTTCTCCGCAAAGTTCAAATCCAGCTTTGCGCAAGATGTCGTCTCCGTGCGAATTGTCGAGATACACGTAACCCAAATTCTCTGGTAGTTGAGATCTTAGAATGGAGATCTCGCTACTCATGCACGATCACCGTAACCCCGTTGAGGCGAAGGACTGCGATTGCTGCGTCGGCGTCGGTGACAACTATGGCATTCTCTGGCCGATCCTCTATGGTGAATCGCGTTGCTACCACTAAGTCGGCACGCTCCAGTAATCGAACGAGAGCCTTGCCGTAGTAGGTGAAGAACACGTGCCGCGCTTTGCGGTAAACGTGAACTTTCTCGTGAACCGGATCGGAGTTCCAGCCGGCGTCTGATATTGATGTCACCCATCCACCTCCACATCGAACCCTGCGAATCTCAATACAGCAGCAGCCTGTAATGGCTCCCGAAAGAATATCCCGCGAGCGGCTTGCAAGATCCCGGCGTCACGCAAGCACAGAAGAACCATGTCATTGTGGATAACGTAGTGGCCATCTTGGCACACGTACCAATAACGCTCACACGGTGAGCGAAGGATCTTGAAAGTCTTGCGCGGAACGGGAAGAGAGATCGTCATTCTTCTACCTCCACCTGAAGTCCGTTCAGCCTAAAAAGTGCAATTACGTTTGGAAGTTGCGTTGCAGGGAAAGCAATTGACATTTGCACCCACCAGTACTCTATTCCAGAAGTGAGTAGCTCAAGCGAAGCAGCTTTTTCCAAGTCAATGGGATGAGCAGGATAACCGGGAGCCCTCCATTCAAAAAACCGACTGAAGTATCCACGCTCCTCTTGCTCGGGTTATCTTGTACGTTTCGCTCATTCATCCACCTTCGGCGTGATGCCGTTTAACCGCAGCACTGCGCACACCTTGTCGAGGTTTCTTCTCTCCAAGTGACATAAGCCCAGGACCAGAAGAGAGTCCGCTATCCGAGAGCGCCTTGATGGCTGCAAGTGTTTGATCCCGATCTCGACCGTAGCCGACATCCACAATGTACATCAGCCCTTCCAGCGCAGAGCGAGCGATTCGTACTTCGATCATTCCTCGACCTCGACTCCGTGGAACCGTAGCAGCGCGATAAGCTGCGGCTTTCTCTTGACGTTGAAAAATGGGGGCCATTGCTTACAATCTGTTGCCAGCCCAGAATCTAGCAAAATGCCGTCCAACCACCGGCACCGATTCCAGTCCTCGGTCGTGTTCGGCAGGATGAACAACTCATCGCTTCCGTTCTCGATAGCTCTGAACCCTACAGCCATACTATTCCTCTACCTCGACGGACATTCCATGAAGACGCAAAAGCGCTATGACGCAAGGAAGATCCGCAGCTTTGAAAAATCTGGCCGAGCCTGAAACTTGCCTCTCGCCCATTCCACTGTCAGCAAGAAGCCCCACAGCGAACACGTAGTCTTCGGAAAAGACTGAGACGTACATCCTCCTAGGCTCCCCTGGAATTGGTTTGACGATAATCATTCCTCCACCTCGACAGTAAAGCCGTTCAGGCGCAGCACGGCGACAATCTTTGGCGTGTCCTCTACGTAGAAGTGACGCCAAACCCCAGTAGTCCTAATTCCGCTCTCCCTGAGCAGATCTCGCGCCTCGTCGACCTTGGCGGAAGCGAACGAAATAAACGCCTCGCCAGGGTAAGTAACGCTCCTGTAGATCAGGGAATCTCGTCGTAACTCATTGACAGCGCTCACCTTAACCTCCAACACTCCACCAACTACTACAAGTTGTAGTAGTGAAAACCGTTTTTTCACCTTGTCAAGTACCAGACGAAAATAACCGTGTTGCAAACAAAGATACTTACAACAAAATATTGCCAAACGAGTTGAGCCTATGGTAATACAATAGCAGCGACATCGCCGACCAACTCACTTTTCAGGCCCTCTCCAATTTTCCATCCTTTACGGATCTGTTCGCTCCGTCCGTTCTCCAACTCTCGAACCAACTCCGAGCCCCAACGTTTTCCTCAACGACTACGCTAAACCCATGATAAATAAGCACCCGAGCAGCCCACTCCGCGTTCGCCCAATACACCCAATGCCCGTAGGGACAATGCGCTGACCGCGGCGGCAGGCACTTGCACAGCACCTTCACCGCAGCCGCGGCGTGCTTCACGTCCGACTGCCCCCACACGCACACATGCTTGCCGTCCTGCCGCAAAATCACATCCACATCGAGAACTTCAGTCGCCATCCCAAACCTCCGTGCGCGAGCCCAAATTTTCAAAATTCACGAAATCACTTTCCCACCTCGATCACTTCAAACCCGTTCATCCGCAAAACTGCAATCACCGATTCCACCGGCCCGTAATGATTCCAATAGGCGCTGCCCAGATACTTGAACAACCCGGCCTCCCATAAAACCTCCTCGCCGGCCACATTCACACGCTTAAACGGTGGACTCCCAATTACGCAAGATCCATCCGAATACCCACCTTCTATTGAAATCTCCATGATTTCCGTTCCTATCATTCCCATCGAAAACCGAAGCGCAGGATGAGACAAAATTTACCTTTCCCTTCTGAGAGTTCCGCACGCGCAAGCAGAGATTTCAAAAAAAAGAACTCCACCCCCATTTAGGGTTTCCGCGCACGCAAGAGATATTGCGCATACGGGGACCCTACGGCCACCCCCACCCCCTCCCCCTCGCGTGGGGTGTAACCCTCAGCGAACCCCATACAGCACGGGGGAGGACATCGAATAAACCGCGCTAGCCACGGCCCGATAGCTGCTGTTAGTTGTGCAAGCCATTGTGCAATCAAGCGCTTGCAGACGGATCGGCCGCTGGATCGATCGATTCTTTCGAGGCGTCCATTGGCCCAGCTTCGGAGCTTTCCGCGTCGAGAGACTTCGGAATACGGTTCTGCCAAAAGCCCTTAGCGCCAGCTTGCCGCCGTATCTTGGAGATATCTTCGGAAGGACCTTTGCCCTTGGGTAAGAGATCGTCGAGGTTGACGCGGTACATTCCGCGGAGTCCGTAGTAGGGCAGGGTTCCGTTGTTGATCTTACGGTAGAGCGAGGTCACAAGACAGCCGGCGATGGCAGCAGCGTCAGGGATAGAGACGAGTTTAGAGTAGTCTAAGTTGTTGATTTCTTTGTGCTTACGCTTATGCATATATCCTGATTACTCCTTATGCGTCACAGTATATCACTACATTCCGAGTTTACGCACGTGAAACCGGGTTGACCCAAAAAAATTATCACGTTTGTTTTCAGTAGTTTGCGAGCGGAAAAAAATATTTATGCTTGACGGATTTTTGCGGCTAGTGCAAGATCGAAACATGCAAAACGCACAAACGCAAACGAACCTGGCCGCGGAGCGAATCGAGTTCGCAGACGCTTTAGGCGCGCTCTGCGATCAATGCGGCTGTTCGGTGGATTCGCACGGTAAGAGCATGTACAGCGTAGGGACAGAGACGGTATGTCCTGTCTGCGATCGCAAGGCATAGGCACAGACAACAGAAAGGACAACGACAATGACAAAGACAATGACAAAATTTGAACAGTTCTGCAATCGCAAGGCGGTAAAGTACGGTGACAAGTTCGACCGTTCCACGCTATGCCAACAGTTCGTCTACGCCTACAACACTGGCGCAAGGGTAGAGGTAGCGTTCGCCAACGACAAGGGCGAAGTCTACGAGACAAAGCGCGGGACTATCGGCGTCACAACGGGATGGAAGCCTGTTTTCCTGCTCATGCTCACGGCACGGTCTACGGGCAGCATGTACACGTTGGGACAGCATGACAAGATTACCGGCGTGGTCAATTCACGAGGGAGGGTAGCGGCATAAGCCGCACTCCTAACGCACCGACGCCACAGTCCTAAGCCTGTGGGTGAGAGAAGGCGGAAGGGGAGGAAAGGACACAATGGCACAGAACTACAACAAATACCGGGAACTCGTAGCGAAGTTTGACAGTATCGCTTCGTGCGGCCATCCCACAAAAAAGGGCGATTTGATCGGGTTTGCATCGGGCAAGCCGAAAGGCGAGACGCAATGCGCCGAATGCTGGCGCAAGTGGACGGCAGAGGTCATGAGCGAACGTGACGACATGGCGTACATGGGAGGTTACTAGCCATGCCTAAGCCAGGAGACAAGGTGTACTTCGAGCAGCCGACGTGGAAGGACGGTCTAACGTACGGCATCATCGAAGAGGTACTGGAGAACAATGAGGTTTACGTGTTCTTCCCTGAGATCGATAGCGGCGGGATTTGGAATCTTGGTGACTTTGATGGGGTAGGGGCTTAGGCTCCTACCTTTCCCCGAAACGAAGGGGGTTGTTAATCCACATGGAGGAAAGTCATGAAAATGCTTTCAATAGAGTCAACGAACCAGGACGGCTTGCAGGCTGTCTCTGATCCCGAATACCAAACTCGAATCGACGCGAAGCGCTGCACACTCGAATTTTCCCGCGGCAAGGGCAAACGGCTGGACAGCGGTAAAGAGCCAATCGAGTGCTCGCCGCTTTTCGGTGGTTCGCGTCAGGGGATGCTGATTGACTGGGAGAACACATCATGCGACTAACGGGATTCATCCAACTCAGACGGCTAGACCACGATGAAACGACGTGGTTCTTCAGCAAGGGTCGAGAGTTCGGCCTGTGGTATCTGACGATTCACGCGAAGTACCTACGCTTCGAGATCATCGGACCATTCAGCATCAAGGGGGTACGGTAGCCATGGCACAGAAACAGTCACTCGTTGAGCGTTACAAACCCGAGATGATCTCGGACTTCGCCGGCCTCACCAAGACCAAGGCCATACTGAAAGCCCTAGCACGCAGTCCCTATGATTCAGCATGGGCATTCCTAGGACCTAGCGGCATCGGTAAGACAACCATGGCGCTTGCACTGTGCAACGGAATCGGTGCGATGCTTCACCACATCCCAAGCCGCAACTGTAACCTTGAGACGGTGGAAGCGGTAGTCCACGACTGCTGGTACAAACCGTTGTTCGGTGGAGACTGGCATGTGGTGCTCATCGACGAGGCCGACCAAATGACCAAGGCCGCTCAGTTGGCGTTTCTGAGCAAACTCGACACGACGGCGAAACCGCCGAATACGATCTTCGTCTTCACGATGAACGATACCAAGGGCCTCGAAGATCGTTTCCTCTCTCGGATGCGTACACTTCACTTTGCCGCGCCAACGGTCGAGGAATCGGTGGAATGGCTTGAGGGAATCTGGCGCAAGGAAACCACGGCGGCCGTTCCGGATTGCAAGGCAATTTTCGAGCAAGCTTGCGGGAATCTCCGCCAAGCGCTCATGGAGTTAGAGCTTGAACTTCTCACGGTGGAAGTGAGCAAGCCCAAGGTACAAACTGTAACCGATCGTTTCGGACGGACGATGTTCGTTCCGGCGATGGCATAGGAGAGGACACGATGGACAGTTTAGAGGCTATTGATAAACTCGTGAAGGACTCAGGGCTTCCCTACGAAGAGATACGCAATGTCTTCGAGGAAGAACTGGACTACGAGATCAAGGACGGCAAGCGTAGGTACAGGCCGCATCGTTACACCTACGCTCAGGCCGTTGAGAGAACGTACGAACGCTTTCAGGCATGGCTTACTGTTGGCGATCAACAGGAAGTTGATCTTTCGCCTGTAAAGTACGATCAAGCGAATGCGGCTAAAGTTCTTCGCTTCATCGGGACACGCCGACGTGGAGTGATCTACTGCACTTTCGCAGTCAAGACGGGACAGGTGAAGCGATGAAACGACGTTCAGCATTTCTCGATTCTCAGCGCGTAATCGGCGGCGGATTCACGGCACACGAGCGGCAATTACGCCGTGCGCTGAAACAGTTGATTGCAGCGAATCGCTACGCTCGCCGTGTCTGCTGGCCTGTTGTCGATCTCGACGAGCACATAGACCCTGCTCTCGTTGAAGAAGCAGAACGGATACTGGAACCGAAGCGCAAGCGCAAGTGACCAACTTATGCCCGTCCTCAAACCAGGGCGGGTATGCTGATGGGCATTTTCGATGGATTTGGAAAGGACAACCAAATGAGCAAGAAGGACTTTATCGCGCTGGCTGATGCCTTGCGCCTCACAGAGCCGAAGTGGAGCGATTCAACCACGCAGGTAGACATCATGATCCGGCATTCGCAGTGGTTGACCATGGTACGGGCGATTGCCGATGTCTGCGCTCTTGAAAACTCGAACTTCAAGCGGGACTGCTGGATGGATTACATCAACGGCGAATGTGGACCGAACGGCGGAAAGGTTAAGACTACAAAAGCTGCGTAATCAAGCGTGTGGTGTGGGGTGAATGGGGGCTGAGGGAGGCTGGAAAGGACGACAAATGGTAAGCGACTTTATCGTGGCCCATCCTGACGCAACGCAGCTTTTGGCTGTAGCCGTGGGGATGCTGTTTTTCTGGTCTGTCGTTGTGCAGATCGAGGCTAATTCAATACCGCGTTCGGCGCGGAGAAGGGACGAGGAGTAATTATGTGGACAGTGAAAGACATCAATCTATTCAATCCGAATGGCCAACTTGGCAAAGAGCACGCTAAGAAGATGTTCCCTGACGCCGAGTTTGAGTCGTATCACGAAGCTCGCGAGGAAGCCATGCGCCGAAGTTTTATCAACTCGATGACTCCGAGTGACATCGTTAACCTCGCTGGCGAAGTTGTTGCCAGCGCCCTGGACGGCTGGTGTAGGACTGACCTGTCATGATTGACAAACTCACGGTCTACAACGCCATCCGACAGCCGTCCCCCAAGTTCTTCGTGATCCGACTGCGAGACAACCGCGGATTAGCCTACGGAGCTACCCGCATTGCAGCAGAGAAGGCCAAGGTGACGTTTTCAAGGTTGGGGGTAGCCTGCAAGGTAGTCGGCCAGTCAGGATACGTTGTAGGCGTCGGAGATGGCAATTGGCATACCGATGGGAGTTTCCACAAAACAGGGGAGAAGTGATTCTCCCCTCCCCGATACGAAGGGGATGCCCTCAAAGGGGGGCGGCAAACAGAAAGGACGAAACATGAAACCAAGTGCAATCAAGATGGCACTCCACACGATTCGAGAAGCAAATTTACCATGCTTCCTTTGGGGGCCTCCCGGAGTCGGGAAGTCTCAGGTCGTGGACCAATTCACGAAGGAAGCGGACCTGCAAATGCGGGATGTCCGCGCAATCCTGCTCGATCCGGTAGACCTTCGCGGACTACCGCATATCAACGGAGACAATCGCGCACACTGGGCAGTACCTGACTTCCTTCCGCGAGACGGGAAGGGCGTTCTGTTTCTAGACGAGTTGAACGTAGCCGCGCCAATGGTCCAGGCGGCGTGCTATCAACTGGTGCTCGACCGCCAGCTTGGGGAATACACCCTGCCGGAAGGTTGGACGGTAATCGCCGCGGGGAACCGTGCGAGCGACCGTGCGGTGACTCATGCGATGCCTGCTCCGTTGCGCAATCGTTTTGTGCACCTGGACTTCGAGGTTGACTTGGACGATTGGTGTAACTGGGCTCTCGGCGCTGGCTCTCCGAAGTGGCACAGGCCGAAAGCGGAAAAGTCGACAACGGGGATGCGGCCTGAGATCGTAGCGTTTCTGAGATTCCGGCCGGCGCTTCTGCACGAGTTCAGCGACAAGACACGAGACGCGAATGCTTTTCCGACTCCTCGCACTTGGGAGTATCTGAGCCGCATTCTGGCAACGAATCCGCCGCTGGAGATCGAGCACGCGCTGACGGCCGGCACGGTTGGACCTGGCGCATCGGCAGAGTTCATCGGCTTCCTTCGCGTGTATCGGGATCTTCCCGACATGGACTTGATCCTGAAGAAACCCGACAAGGCTCCGGTGCCGAAGGAACCCGCGGCGCTGTATGCTGTGGCGACCGCCGTTGCTCACCGTGCGACCGCTGAGAACTTCCAGAACGTTGTGACGTATCTCTGCCGCCTGCCGGAAGAGTTCAGTGTCATGGCGATGAGAGACGCACAGACAAGAGTGCCGAAGCTGGCTTCGACTACCCCGTTTGCGGATTGGGTGACGAAGCATCAGCATGTGTTGATGTAGATCCTGCCTGATGATCGCCGATGGTAACGGCGTGAATCCCCCGCAAGGGGGAAGTAGGAAACCAGGATGCTAATTATCAAATGGATGTTGCCTCATGAGCGCAAGGAGGTTGGCGTGTTTGGCCTCAATTCTGAAGAAATCGCTGCCGATGAAGTATTGCGCGGGGCTGGAATCTTACCTTTCGCTTCATGGAAATTTGATGCAGCCAAACTCCCCCAAGCCGTAGCCGTTCTCCGTTTCCACGGATTTGAAGTCGAGGTTGAGGAATGAAGGTGCGGATCAAGTTTGCCGTGATGCGCAACGTATCGCATACAATCGGAGCCTCTAATGGCCCTAACAGTTTCAGTGACGAGCTTGAAGCTGACGCTGTTCTGCTGAGAGCAGGGTTAGTAGGTGCGGACGGAATTAGCATCAAGCCTGCTGATGTCGAACAGGCGAAAGCTGTCCTACGTCTCAACGGCTTCGAGATCGAGGAATCAGAATGAAGCGAATCACAATCGAGTTCTACCTGAGCGATGCGTACGGCGAGCCGCGAGGATACATGCACCCTTACAACCCAGATCATTTTGGGCGCATGGGTCCATGGGCGAAGCAAGAGTGGGCTGAATGGAATCAGGTTGTCGGGCTCTGTGCAGGACTGCTCGATCACCCTCAACTGAATCCCGTTCCGCTGCATCGCTCGATGCCTGCCGACAAGATGCCTTCCGCGATGGCCGTGCTGCGACTGCAAGGTTTCAACGTTGTGCAGTACATCCCGGAGATTGGAGGCCAGGAATGAGGATAAAGATCGTTCGGAGAGGGCTCGTTCGCTTTGACTGGGAACCGCTACCTAGTACGTCTAATGGAACGATTAGAACGGCTGAAACTTTGCGCGAAATTGGCGCGAAGGCGTTTCCTGAATGGTTTTGTGACGCCGACCTAAGATGCTACTTCACACGCGAGCAGATCGACCTTCTCGCCGCAGTGCTAAGGCTTAACGGAATCGAGGTTATCGAGCGATGAAAGTTAAGCTATACGATTTTTGGACGCACGAAGGGGACCACTTGCTTTACATCGTGAGCCGTCAGTTTGGTCAGGTGTATTCGCTGCTTACCTCAAGTTATCCGTGTTGGGTACGTTTCGAGAACAAAGACCGCGTGATCGCCATCCTTCGCCTGAACGGATTTGAAGTGGAGGACCGAACGTGAAAACCGTCGTGCTCTTCATCCCGAAAGATTACCGGAAAGCGACTCTCCGCGCCGCTGTGCTGCCTATTTTGACTGGTTCGTGGTGGAGCAGTCCTGACTACGACCGTTTTTTTTGGGAATCCGTAGACGTAATCGTTGAGGCTGGAGTTTCATTCACGCAGGGTTGGCAGTGCGTCAAGATTAGACGGAAAGATATCCCCCGCGCAGTAGCGGTTCTCCGCTTTGCCGGGTTCAACTTGATCGCAGATGAGAACGAAATTGAAAGGACAAAATGACAACTGAGCAAAAACTTACAAAGGCGAAAACGACACTGGTTCTCGACCAACCGTTCTTCGGCTTCCTACTGATGAGCAAACTGCAATTCGTCAAACGGGATGAAATCCCAACGATGGCGACTGATGGCCGCAAGGTCTACTACAATTCCGCCTTCGTGGATTCTCTTCCAATGAAGCAACTGATCGGCGTACTGGCGCACGAGGTCATGCACTTGGCGTTGTGCCACCACACGCGCCGGAACAATCGCGAAATGACCAAGTGGAACGTCGCTTGCGACTTTGCAATTAACCCGCTGCTGAAGACTTCGGGCTTCGAGCTTCCTTCGGGAATCCTTGACGATCCTAAGTTTAAGGACAAGTACTCCGAAGAGATCTACTCGATGCTTCCGCCGTCGATGAAGTTCAACGGAAACGGAATCGGCGAAGTCATGGATGCAACGAACGAAGCGGGAGGCCGCGCCAGTTCAGCCGATCGCGCATTGCAAGAAACTGACTGGAAGGTTGCGACTGCTCAGGCTGCGCTGATCGCAAAGCAGCGCGGGAAGCTGCCAGGGGATCTCGAACGGTTCATCGAAGAGATCATGGAGAGTCGCGTTGACTGGAAGGAGAAGTTGAAGAACTTCGTCATGGAAACGCTGCTCGCGGATTACTCGTGGTCCAAACCCAATCGCCGTTTCATCTGGCAGAACATTTACCTGCCGTCCACGATTCGCGAAGGAATGGGTGAAATCGTCGTTTGGGTCGATACCTCTGGCTCCATCGACAACGAGATGCTGAGTAAGTTCGCAGCAGAGATTCGTGCGATTGCGCACGAGTGTAAACCTTCCGCGCTGTACGTCGTGTACATCGACGCTGCCGTGGCGCGGGTGGATACGTTCCATCCTGCCGATGGAGACGAGATCGAGATCCGGCCGGCAGGTGGAGGCGGAACCGATTTCGCGCCTGGATTCGAGTGGGTCGAAAAGCAAGGAATCAAGCCTGTCTGTGGAATCTACCTGACGGATCTCTGCGGATCGTTTCCCGACGAGCATCCGACTTACCCTGTTTTGTGGGTAACTGATTCGCGGCAAGTGGCCCCATTTGGGGAGACTGTGAGGGTCTGGTGAGTACTTACTACGATTCGGAAACCATCGAAGAGTTATTTGTCTGGCTCCAGGATCTCAAGCACGAAGACTATGTCGCTATCGCGATCCGCTGCGCTCGTCATGTCCTGCACTTAGTTCCCGCAGGGGAACTGCGACCGCTAAAAGCCATTGAAGCTGCCGAGGCTTGGCTTGTTAAGCCCTCGGATGCGGTGGCGGATGCGGCGGCGGATGCGTGGGCGGCGGATCACGAGAAAGTAATTTGCAATCTGATCCGTTCTGTTATCTCCGAACGCTACACCGAAACAGAAATCGCAGTTTGCATGGCCACGAAACGTTTGCAGGGAGTCACTGTATGACCGATCTCGTAAAGCACACAAACCTTCTGGACCTCATTCCCTCCGTGCGGGATGCGGTAATTTCCCCTTGCACGAAACGTTCCTACGCTTCCTCGCTCGCTGCTTTTATCAAGTGGAACGACGGATCGGAATTGACGCGCACTCGTGTTCTCGAATACCGCCAGTCGCTACTTGACAGAGGGCTTGCTTCGGCTTCAGTCAATCTCGCCCTCTGTGCAATTCGCAAGCTGGCAGCAGAAGCGGCGATGCAAGGGTATCTCGATGAGAAGACTGCATACCAGATTCGCGAGATCGCAAAGATCCCGAATGCTGGCCGGCGCTTTGGCAACTGGCTCAGCCAGGAACAGCTTGTCGAGATGCTGATGCTTCCGAACCAATCGACCCTCACCGGGCAGCGGGATTTCCTGCTGCTCGGCTTGATGGCGGGATGCGGTTTACGAATTGCGGAAGTTTGCGCTTTGACGACCGATCACATCCAACGGCGAGAGAATCGCATGTGCATCCTGGACTTCGTAGGAAAAGGCCGAAAGCTCCGCACTGTGGCGCTTCCGCAGTGGCTGGAGGGTCCAACATCCTCCTGGATCGAGCGAATCGGCCACGGCCCTCTAATCCGCCAGATGGACAGGCTTGGAGAACCTACACCTTTGGCTCTGCATGATCGCAGAGCGCGAAGGATTATCGTGAAATACGCCGAGATGATTGGCGTGAAATGCGCTCCTCACGATCTGCGGAGAACTTTCGCGTTGACGGCGATGGTGAACGGAGCGAATCTGGAATCAATCCGGCAGGCGTTGGGACATGCAACGCTGGTCACGACATCGCGGTATGTGGAGTCGGGCATGGCACTAAAAAAGCCTGCCTGTGATTTCGTGTTATGACCCTGGAACAAATGCGAGAAGAGAAGCGGCTGCGGGATCTCGTGCGCGAGAGCAGCCGCTTAAATGCAAATTGGTGGACAAAGAAGGCGAACAGACAGAGAGGGAAGAAGCATGGGCTTGAACGCTTCGCGGCGATGGATGTCTATATCGCCAGCCACAACTTCATGAACTACATGTTCGAGCGATACAGCCACCAAGAGATTATCTGTTTGCTCTGCGAGTGCCGGCTGACGGGAGGGAAGGTCAATGAGTGACGTTTCGAGAGCGCTGTCAAGCGCTTTTAGCTACTCCATCATAAGCAATGGCGTAATTTCGATGAATGACACTTGGGGTGATAGATTCACTCGTGTGCAGTTTTACGATCCAGTTTCACATTGGCGCGTACCTGCCTACAAATGTGTCGAGAGAGTGCTTGTGGCTTACACCGAACAGGAAATCATCACAATCCTCGCGGCTGCGAGACTGGAGGGAATATGGACACCGGAGTAAGAGAGATTTTAGTCAAGGCGCTGAATCAGAGCGCGGAACGAAACAGACTGCAAGGCGATTGGGGAATGCACTTTCCAAAGGCGTGGGCACTTGGAATTTTTAGCTACTCCCGCAGTGGTCTCATCTTTAACAAGGCTGCTCCCGAGTTCGTAGACTGCATTGAACGCCTCTACACTCCCGCCGAGATCCTCGCCATCCTCGCCGTCGCACGATTTGAAGGTATCTGGAGGCCCGAATGAGTAGCGTGGAAGAGACCTTGAAGGAAGCTCTCACGTACATGTTTCTCAGAATTGAGATGGCTCCACTTTGGGCTCCTCTATTTCCAGAGATACGATCTGTTTTCAGAGAGCCATGGTTGGGGAGGGACCACTATATCGGTCGGCTGGCTGAAGTCATCCTTGCCAATCACACAGAGCAGGAAGTAGTCGTGACCTTGGCAAAGTTTCGTCTCGAAGGAAAGTGGAAACCAGAATGAGCGAAAAACGAATCACGATGCGAATCAGCGAAGAACTCTACGCGCAGATCGAGGCGCACGTTCTCGCGGTGAAAGCGAAAGATCCGACGTACACCAAGAACGAGTTCTGCAAAATGGCGCTCGGCGAGATGAGCAATCCGAATCACACGATTCTCGTGGACAGCAAATGGGTCCAGGTGGGCATGAGCGCTTGGATGGATCGGGCGCGGAAGGCAAGGCACAAGGCGTAACATGGCGAAGAACGTTGTTGCGATGCGTGTATTCTC